>Ga0307373_10003904_pt1 | contig 25445 bp, 22 predicted proteins | sample OX2MG_FD_202534 | JGI IMG/M metagenome (GOLD analysis project Ga0307373, IMG submission 202534) | Soil microbial communities from Risofladan, Vaasa, Finland - OX-2 | ecosystem: Environmental > Terrestrial > Soil > Coastal area > Acid sulfate soil | place: Finland: Risofladan, Vaasa | collected...
ACTGTGGATTACTTGATCGTCTGAACGATCTATCGGCTGAAAAAGCTTAAGACCACCGACATATGAGCCTGAGCCGGGTGTAGCAAACGTAATTGGCAGATGTCCGCTCGCGCATAAGCTTGCACGTGGGGCCCAGCAGCGGCGGGCCTTGCGAGTAGAACGTAGCACATAAGCGTGCACAGAAATTGCGCATAAGCTTGCGTGACAGGCGCTTTTTCGCGCATAAGGTTGCATCTTGGGAGGCTCGCTAAAGCGGCCGCACCGGGGCCCTCCGTTACGGAAGGCCACCAGGTAGACCGACTTGGCATAGCGGAATACGTGTTGCCATAAAATAAAGTCGTATCTTTAATACTAGGCAAGTGCTTAAATCTGCATCTGTTTCATAATGGTGTTCTCCGAGCTGCGGCTCATGTGCGCACCGAGCGGCAGTCCCTGCTGCTGTGTTAGTGCTGCTTGTGGCTGCAGTAGCAGCACTTCGCGTGGCATCAATTTTAATACATACCGGCTCGTCAAGGCGGGGCCAGTTGGGAGTGCGTATTATAGACGTTTGGTTATTTCAGGTTCCGGACTAGGCCGCAGGTCTAGGCAGGAATTCCGTAGGCAATGGCATATAAGATCCGTTGCACTTCGTCCCGCTCACCCTCGGCGATGCATTGCCATGGCGTTCGCCATCCGAGGGATTCAACTTCCCCTGTGAACCAGTCCACCGCGTGTTGCGGGTCACCCCAGAGTGTTTTCACGAATTTCGCCATCTCTGGATCCAGTCGCCTTAGTGAGGCCATACCTTCCCGGCCGATGCGCCGCCGTTCTTTCTCGAGTCGAGCGAGCTTTGTGGAAATGGCGGCTGCTGACTTGACCAGTTTCTCTGGCCGCCGAGATCTCACTCTAGCCTCTTTAGCAGAGCGTTGCCATTTCCCAAGTTCGGCATTTTTGCGGCCAGTTTCAAGCGCCTGCTTAGTTTTCGCGTCTGTGACAAGCGCTTTCTTTAGCGTGCTGAATGGGACTGTGGTTGTTTTGGATTTGCGCTTCATGTTTGTTTTCATTGATTAGCACGGTCTCGCGAAGCATCTGTTCGCAACATGATATAAGTGAGTAGTATGTCAGTAGGAGGTGATTCTTGGGCATTATCATGGCGAATGTTGGCACCCCGCTGCCTCAACCTCTTTCCAAACATTCGTCATATCGATGACGAAAGCACCGCTAGCCGCGCTTTCATGGCGTTCTCCATACGCTTTAAATTTCGCTTTAAACTGTGCGCAATGCTCTGCATCCGAAACTCTGCTTTGCCAATTCTTAATCACAATGTCTCGGTAGGACGTATTGTAAGATTTTCCTATCGCAATCGCTGTGTTGGTCGCCTGCTGTTTACCGCACCCAAGCAGTATCAATACCGCAAACAGAAGATAGAATGCTTTCATGACCTCTCCAAGATATTATCTACAGACTGCTTATGGCCGGATGCTGCGCTCTAGGCTTGGCATCAGTGATTCTACTACTTCTACTTGTGCACCCAACCCACTGCGGTCGTTAGGTATAAGGCAAATATCCATACTGGTTGCACTGGACTCCCTGGACCTGAGTCCCTCTGTGAAGGTAATCGCCCCACCGTCGGTAATTATGACAAGCGTCACATCGTCCAGCACAGCCGTATCTACAAGCGAGAACTGGATCTCTACAAGTGGCGCTTCCTGTCATTTGTCCGTGTTCGCTAGTGTGATTCGATAGCTGACTTGTATACTTGTGATACCCATTTTGCGTAAGAAGAAATAACGATGCCAGCAGCAGAATATCCGCAATCCCAAAAGGATAAAATCACGTCCTACTTGCTTGTAATGGATGAAGTCCGCGCTCGCTTGGAAGTGCTTAATTCAGTAGTATCGAATCCCACTATGCATTTCGGTCTTGTAATTGAGATTTGTTATTTACAGTTTCGTCACATAGCAGAACTAGTAGCTATTGCTTGTCTTTTGGCGTATGGAGACTTCGAGGCATATAAATCTTTCGACAAGGAGTACAGCCCTGCAGAAGTCTTCAAACATCTGGATAGAATTTGGCCGCATTTTTTCCCTCAGCCGGTTACAAGATCAATTCAGGATGGAGTGCACCATATAGAGGCAAATTCGAAGCCGAACGCCATGTCACGTAAAGAGATGGAGACTCTTTGGTCAAAATCAGGAGACAAGCTCCATAGGTTGTCTATTTCAAAATTTTTTAAACAGCAGCCCAGTGTACTTGAACATGCACTAGATCAAGTTAAGTCAATAACAGCAAAAATAATTGATCTGCTCAATGAACACACGATCACGCTTCCATCGCCAAAAAGAATGCTCGTTGTAGCTTTGTATCAACCAGATTGCCGTGTCCGAGCACAATCCATTATTTACGGAGAGAACAATACGATGCAAATCGAGGAGTTCATACTTAAGTGACTGGGGGTATCTCCCCAATGCGTACGCCAAATACGCAACACCGGTGATTTCCAACGTCCGCTCCTGGATGGATGCGGAATTTAACACCCGACAACCGTGATTCTACTCCTTCAACTTCTGTATCCGACCCAAAGAATTCCTTCACTTATGTGGCAAATTGCGCCCCCTAACGACGTGTTACTCGCAACTTTGGATATACGAGGTCCGTGTGAAAGCGCAAGTTAACACTGGTATCTAGCCGGTCAATCAGCCCTTTCCCCTGTCGAATCCTGCCCTGCCTGGTGCCAGACTATCTGCATGGCACGCCCATCCTTCACACCTTTGAACGTGGCTTGGGCGTCGACGACCTTCAGGAAAAAGTTATGCTGGTCGTAAGCGAACATCCCCATCTTCGGTTGTCCGGGCACGCTGAGGTAGAGATGGTCGCCCTGACGCGTGATGGTCATGGTGTCCGTCGCGGAATAACGATAGGTCCCCACATACTCATCTAACATGGCTGCGTTGACTGCCACTTCCTGGTATAGCTTCGGCACCGTCATGTCCACCGGGACCCGCTCGTCCAAGATATGCAGACCGATGTCGTCAACACCCATACCGCTCTGTGCGTTGGCGAGCGCCACGACGCCGATGCGCCGCTTCGGGTCATAGCCCATGAATGCCCGATAGCCGCTCACGCTACCGTTCTTCCAGATGATCTCGTCAGCGCCATCGGTATAGACGTTCCAGGCCAGTGCGATCTGAGAAGAACCGGTCGTCGCATCCGCCGCAGGCATCCCACCCGGCCGCCGGGTCTCAGGCATCGCATCCATAGCAGGCTTCAAGGCCGACTTGTCGAAGCCGAGCACGGCACCCAGGAAGCGCATGAGGTCGTCGGCGGTGGAATAGTACGCACCCGCGGCATCCAGTGGGCCCTGGGGTTCCGGCGGGGCAGGACTCAACTGGCCGTAGTAATACAGATAACCCGCGGCCAATCGCTGATGCATGGCCCGCGACAGCTCCATCCGGGTATCGTTCATGGCAAGCGGAATGGTGATGGTCTGCTGCACCAACTGTCCATAAGGCATGCCGGCATGCCTAGATAACACAAGACCCAGCAAACCGTAATTGATGTTGGAATACTCGTAGTAACTACCGGGCGCATGTATCAATTTGAATGACGACAGAAAACTGTACAAATCATCGAGCGTGTAGCCCGCATACTCCTTGTACTCAGTCTTTAGCATCTGATCCATATCGTCCTGCTGTGCCCACCCAGATGCGAGGTTTGTGGGCCGCAACGGGAAACCGGAAGTGTGGGTGGCTAGATCCACCAGAGTGATGGGCTTCCCGAGGTAGGTGGGCATCGTCACGCGGTCCTGCGGCAAGTATTTGCTCACAGGATCGCCCAGATTCACCTGCCCATGCTCGACCATCTCCGAGAGCAACAGCGCAGTGAACACCTTGGTGATGGAGCCGATGCCGAATTCGGTATCGCCATCCACTGGTCTCTTGTCATCCAGACCCAGCACCCCATATTTCACGATCCGCTTCCCGGACAGCCGCACGATGCCGACGACAATACCGGTGGCCATCTTCTGCGAATCCACGCGGGTAACGAGCATCTGACGCAGTTCGGCATCGGACATCGGTGCTGTAGTCGATGCAGGGCTCGATTGTGCCGCCACAAGCAAGGTGAAACCCAATAGCACTATCTTCGTCCAAGCGCATATCGATTGTAGTGGTTGCTTCATGGATTTGCCCAGATCAGTTTGATGTAGTCAATAACCGCTTATGGCTGCGTAAGCAGCAGGTGGTTTGAACATGATTCTAATACACGTCGGTGGATCGAAGCTGGAATTGAACTCATTGTTGGTCGGATGTATCATCCTTCTTAAGTTCAGCAAACTTAGCGGCCATTGTGGGGTTGTCCTTAGTTAGTTTCTTGACAGTCAAATCGTCGGCTTTGTCGTTGGCAAGACGGAGATTGTTTTCAGAACTTAGCAGCGCATCCTTTGTCTTCTGAAGATGGTCGATAGTTTTATCGATCTCCTCAATAGCCGTCTTGAATTTCTTCGACGCCAGGTCGTAGTTCCGCGCGAAGCCCGTTTTGAACGTCTTGAGCTCGTTCTCGAAATTAGTGATATCAACATTCTGTGCTTTTACTAGCGCGAGCTCAGTCTTGTACTCCAACGAGTTCTGGGCGGCGTTTCGCAGCAGCGTAATAATCGGAATGAAGAATTGCGGTCGGACGACATACATCTTCTGATAACGGTGAGACACATCGACAATACCGGAGTTGTAAAGCTCGCTATCAGGCTCAATAAGTGAAACGAGGACCGCGTAGTCACATCTTTTTTCATTCCGATCCTTGTCGAGTTCTTTGAGGAAGTCTTCATTCTTCTTTTTGGAAGCTGTTTCGTCGTTCTCGTTCTTCATCTCGAACATGATCGATACAATCTCAGTACCAGCATCATCCGAGTCGCGAAAGATATAGTCTCCCTTGCTGCCAGTTCGTGCGTCGTTATCTTTTTCGAAATATGACCTCGGAAACGCCGTTGCTCGAATGCGGTTGAACTCGGTTTCGCAGTGCTGTTCGAGGGTTTCTCCAACCATCTTGGTCGATAGGCGAGCTTTCATATCCCGTAGGCGCTCGATCGCATCATCACGATCCTTGATCTGCGTCTCGTATTTATCCTTGAGCGACTTCTCCACAAGCAGTCTCTCAAGTTTTGCCCGCTCAAGATCGCTCTTCAGTTCATCGCGCTCTTTTTCGACTGCATTGACCGCCTCGGTAATCGCTAGCTTTTGCACAACATCGACGCCACCGAGCTTGGCCTTTAGTTCCTGTATCTGAGAATCCTTAGCTGCGGCTGCCTTCTCCCAATCGCTGGTGACCTTGGTAGTCGCGAGCTCGACAGCATTCCGCTTGTCTTTCTCAGCTAACTCGAGCCGCTCATGCAACTGCTGCTCGAATTCCTTGTCGCGAACCTGCTTGAGGATGTCTGCGTAGCCAGCTTCATCAATCTTGAATGCTTTCTTGCAGTGCGGGCAGATGATCTCATGCATGACTATTTATCCTTTGTCTTGTCCATTAACCTGAGTGACGACCAAATTCCAATGACCGGTCTGTATTGCATTGTCCGGTTTTTATGTAGGGTGACCCGGTAATTCAACTTTGATTGCCCATGTCAACGACAGCTTCCGGTCTAGTGCAGCACATTGTGGGTCACTTTTTCCTGGCCACATGAAGTCCTTCAGCCATAGCTGTTACTTTATCAACCACTGCCTTAAGAATGTCGAATTTAAACCCCACTTGATAAGCCTCTTCTAGAAACATGGTCATTACAGTTGCGTTCTTTAAAGACTCGCCTGGTTTGTCGTGCCCACATTGGGCCGCACATTTTTCGCGCAATCCTTCAAACTCCTTTCCAACAGCTAATTGCAGATATGTCTCGATGTTTTCTTCAAATACTGCATATCTGTCAGTAACAGTTGTAACTGGATAGTCTTCACCTGCTGTTTTGCCAAGTTTCATCAACAGCTGATTGCGCTTATCGCTTTGCCCAGCACTTTTATCGCCATCAAACATGAAATATGTCGGGATTCCAAAACCCTGAAATACAACTACAGCTCGGTCTATGCTGTTTTTACCGCCAACTGGGACAACTACAACCCCCAGTTCATCCCAATTCTTACCCATTATTTGCTGAGTCGCCCATAACGCCGCTACATCTGAATTACCTTCAACCACAACGGCTATGTCAGCAAATAGTCCTTCATTTACAATAGAATTAAGAACCGGAGCGGCGTGGGCGACAAAACTATCCGCAGTAAATTCTTCCGGTTTTCGTCCGCTAATTTGCGCTAAGTGTTGCGCTGCCTGTAACCTTGTAAAACTCGCAAACGTAGTTACGCGTGGTTCTTTCTCTTCGTCTGTGGGAACCTTCCTGCACATACGTACATCATCAAAATGTGCCACTTCAACAAAATAAGGAGAATGGGTAACCGAAATAACTTGTGTTCCAGCGGTTTTGTCGTCACCCTTTTGGCCTGCTAAATCTCGCAGAATCTTAGCTAAGTATCTACTACGCGCGGGATGGAGGTATAGCTCGGGTTCTTCTATCGCAAGGATTAAGTCGGGAATCCTTATTGGCTCTGCTTCCTTTTTCGCCCCACTTTCTGGTTGCTCTACAGGTTTTGGCTGAGTCAAAGATAGTTCTTCCAACAAAGCTAGAATTAGCGCTCTCTGCAAGCCGTGCCCACTGTAAGAAACGGGCACCTTAAAATTATCTTCAGATAGAGTAACTATGGCGTTTGGCAAAGGTATTGGAGGGGGTTTCAATTCCTCAAAATCCACGAGTAACTCTGCACCTGGCGAATATCGCTTCAATCTTTCCGTTACCATACGACCTAGTTCGGCTAATTCAGGAAGATTATCTTTTCCATAGAGTTGCTTGGCTTTCGCTTCAAATTCAGATTTGAACTTTTTGAAATCCTCTCTGCTACTGATACTACGAATCACAATGAGGTCGAGGAGTTGCACGATTGCTCCTCGTCTCTCCATCTCAGAAGCTGCATCTTTAACGGCAGGCACAAGCACAAATTTCGTGAACTTATCTAACTTCCCACCTCCAACATTTCGTGGCCCAAAGAATTGAGTCTCGCGATCAATTGGCTTTGTGAGCTCCACATTTTCGGACTCGTATTGAGCCATCAAACGGTCGACGTCTTCCGATTTGCGCGGTATGTCAGCGGGGAACTTAGGGAGCTTCCCAGCTTCAACTATCTGTTTCAATCCATTGCGCTTGTCGTTGGCACCCAACTTTCGCAATTCGGCAAACTCAGGTATTTGAGCGACAGTTCCGTAGTATCTCGCTCCATCTTGGTTAATAACCTTTGTGACTATGAGTTTGCTGCCATGCACGTAGCCGCCAAACTCATTCAGCTCGTCTGGACGAAGGCTGCCATATGTGACTCTAATCCGAATAGAAGTATCGAGTTGATGGTGATTGTAGTAATCGAGTTCAGAGAATTGCGTTGATATGTTGTAGAAGGATTCAAGCGCGTACAGCGCAGTCGACTTCCCAACGCCATTTCGACCCAAGAATGTTGTAAATGCCCCGAATGAGACTTCTGCTCCCCTAATAGAGCGATAGTTTTCTATCACAACTTTTTCGATAAACATATTTGCCTCCCTACTTGTGACACTAATCGGTTGATTCTAGAACTGGGAATCCATTTGATGTTGACGTTCTTGGATTCTATGTATGCCCTTTCCCGATGCCCGAAAGCGATGCTGCGGTAGACACAGTTATCAATTCATCCACTATGGATTTTTAGTGTTTTCCCTTGTGTTTAGAAGCTATAGCCTGTACTTCCCGTATCTGATACATGGCTTTCTCGTTCATCCTATATTTGCGAGCTGCATCAGCGAGATCATCTGGCGTTGCCTTTGATACGGAACGACTAGCTTTATGAGCTGTTTTAGATTGCATACTTTTAACTAAATATGCTAATTCAGAATTAATATCTGTGAGCTTTTGCTTTTTGGATTTACGCATTTCAAGTGCCAGTTGATTGAATATCCGGTTTCGGTCTCAGCTTTTATTATAAATAATCGGCCGATATGACATCAGGTACCTTTCCTGTTCAGTCGTCTCAACGGCACCCGCTCTGCACGCCCGCACCCGAGCCAGAGCCATAGCCGGTATATAACCCATTTCGACCAAAAGCATTGCGGAGACAAGACCCGTTCTACCTAAGCCACCGCGACAGTGAATGACGATCCGTTGTCCAGCACCCAGCTCGTGGAGAAGCAATGAAGCTGTATCACGCCATAATTTATCGAAGTGTGAATCAGGTATCTCTCCATCCCGTATCGTAGATCAAACCACTTTAAGCCGGCTTGACGCGCAGAATCACCCAGTTCTGGCACACCGAGAATAGAAAGCTCCTGGAGTTCCATGAGTGTGACCAAAGACACGGCACCCCATTCCTTGATTGCTCTGATGTCTACATCGAGACTCCGTCCCCAGGGCGCGTCATAGACACTTGGGCCCTGTTTGCCTGGACAGAGCGTCATACCTATCTCGCCACCGCTGACATTGACGACAATCCCATCTATTCGGAGTGGTGAGCTTTGGGAGGTGCGGGTGTCTGCCATGAACTTAGTACAGCATTATTGGGCTAATTAATCGGAAGACTGCTGCGTGTGTATTACGGGTAAATTCCTACACAAATCAGAATTCATGATGCAGGTCCACGATATTTTGCTTGTGGCACGAGGGTCATATACCTAACTAATGCTTCCCGGCCGCTAACGGAACGATCATCCCAAAAACACTTGTACCTTGCCATATATTCATCCGGCGATCCGGCCACAAAATACTCAAACACTCGGAGTAGGTCGGGATACAGATGAAATACGTCGTCTACCATAAGCGGCGGTGATACAGCTGCTTCACCGTGCGCGACCGGATGGAAACATCAAACTCGATCGGTGTAGTAATCACCGAAATACTGATTCCCTGGGAGCTCTACCTTATAGATCTCTTGAAATCTTTTCACTACGTCCGAGTTTCCTGGATTGCGATGACCCTTAGAACGCAGCTCATCTAAGAACAATTCAAATGTTGCTGCCATTGCTACATAGAGTTCTAGAGCCGCGGAATCCATAAATTCCATGTGCGCCATGAGCATCCTCGCCTTGATCATGTGATAGAGCCCACGAAGCAATATCGCGTTCTTGTGATCGAATCTAAAATGGAGAAATGCAGCATATTCGGTGAATTCCCTTTCGCCAAACACAACAGACTTGAAGTCCCAACCAGAGCTATCTGCGGATCGATCGCCATCGATGGCAGCTCGTACCCTGTTATAGGAAGCGGTATTCAGAAACGAATTAATCCAATATGTCACATCTACATTCTTCAGCAGCATCACTTCGGGCAAATTCAGTTTGAGCGGATATTTTGCGGGATAAAAATTCAAGCTCCCGTAATCCGGAGGCCATGCAATTGACATGGCTGCGATAAATGCGACTTCAGGAGGAAAGACGTTCTGCACTTCCCAACCATAGTTATCGTATGCGTTCTCACCTGAAGAAATAGAGATTAGAATTGGGCCTATAGGCGAGATGGGCTCGAACCGAGCAGATTCAAAACGTACGCTGCAATTTGGTATCCGCCCTGGAAATAGGCAGCGCCGTATGACTACCTCAGGACCTGTAAATGGAGGAAAATCAATCACAATCTCTCTCGTCTCCCAAGAATTCTAGTTCACCCACTGCGGTGGAATCTGCCCCTCGTGGTTCCATCATTGGCCCGGTGTGGCAAATCACCTAAAATTAATTGTAGTCCATATGAATTGATCAAGGTCAGGCTAGGTGATGGCGTAATCCGGCCGGAATCACTGTCGATTTTTCCATCAGAATTTGTAGCGGTTTTCAATCGGTAGTCAAACTGTTACTTGAGTGGAATGAAGTATAGAACTCTTCCGCGTACCCAAGGGTGTGTAAGTTTCAGCACTTTGACTTTAGCCTTCCGTAAGCGAGAGAGCATTAATCGACGACTGGTGCCATTTTGACGTAAGTAGGCGGTTAGTCCCGTGTAACGGGACATGAACTCATTGAGTATTTCCCGATTGAGGCAGTTGGGCAGTGATGTAGTTTTGCCGTTTGGTACAACGCCTAAGTAATTTCTTAGTGCGTGAATTTCGTTGTAACTGAGGCCATAGTGGCTATGAAGCTGTTTAGCGCTGATGCGTGCTTTGGGCGTGTGCTTGATGATTATTGCGTCAATATCTTCTGTTCGTAAATAAAGTTCATCGAGCCTTAGGACTTGTGTCTTAGGACGAAAGCAAGGAACCGAGCCATCCAATATGCCCTTGACGATCTGTACCATTGCAACACGTGGGAATATTTTTCGGCGTAATTGATCCAGCGACCGCATACCCTTAAGGTTCGCCATAACCTTGGCTCGAGCCAAGGCCATTTGCTTGTAATCCTCCAAGTCACGGAACGCAATAGCATGGGGGTTTACGGTTTGATGAACTTTCTTAATGACACCAGTGCGTCTGAGATCGCGATACAGCTTTGTTGTGAACCCCAAGTATTTCGAGCCTTCATAAATGGATATGGCGGCATGGTAGTCAAGATGCAAATTGCGAGCTATTTCAGTCTCGATTTCATACCTTGGCCGCCCTGAACGCCGAACAATTCGGCACGAGATTTGATTCGCCCGGGCGAGTCGCACCAGTGTGTGCAACCGGATTCCAGACAGTTCCGAAGCTTTGTTCAAGCTGCAGTACGGTGCATCTTTTAGAGTGAACTGCTTCAGATGCTTGGCTCGAACTTCGACCGGTGACCCGTGTTGCACTTTCGGTGCACACTGCAATACTGCATCAATAATGAAAAGCATGTCAGTTTCATGCTCCGTACGCCGGTCAATAACGCCTCGATATGCCCAATCGAATACAGAACGGAAACTGCGATGACCATCCCCCTTCGCGTTCACAAAGTCATACCATCGCGCACAAAACGCGTGAACGCCGTTGGGCCAATCGTATAGGAAACAGGCAACACTCGGTAGCCAATTGTGTAGGGCCCCCAATGAAGAGCGTGCGTGATGGTAACCCGCCATCGAACGCTCAATTTTTCCTACTGCGTCGATAACCCCGCACAATGTGTTCAAGCTTAGGTCTTCAGGCTTAAGGGCTCGTGCAGCTTTTGCTGCACCAGGTCGTTCGTTCACTTCGACCTTATGTTGTAACAGTGACATAAGCCAAGATAGCTCTATTGACGGTTTTTCTTGGCTTTCGTTTTTAAGAGAAGCACCACAGGAGCAGCGAAGCAGCCCTCGTCTGAGATACGAAATACGCTTGCTGCATCCAGGACAGGACTGCAGAAGCATGCGATGATGTGCTGGACATGCAATTGCATATTTAAGGCCCCACCATGCCGTGACGTATCCAAGTTCGTTTATACAGTCTGGACAAATTCCGGCATGTCGTACGTCTAAATGTTTGCACAGAACAAACTTTCCGAGTAGTGACAAATCGCATTTGTGATCTGATGTTGGCCAGCGATACGTAAAGTTTGCGGAGACTTGTCGACATGCCGGTAATACGGCGTTAAGGTGAGCGCAATCCCAATTCACTGTGGTTCGCCAGTCAACCCCACGCGTCACGAGCTGCAGTATCACTGCTGGTGTCTCATAGCCATTGGCTTCCGACAACCGCAGGAAGTAGTGCAATGGCGATTCTTGCGTACGGTACCCAGGCGTCCGCATCAAGAGACCGTCATTATCGTTCATAATCCTACATCCACGAGAACCGAACCGGGTTTTCGTTGGCGTTTAAGAGTGGGACGGAGTGCGCGCTGCCCAATCTTTTTTGCATGCGCAACCTTGTTTGGCAAATCGGTTAATGAAAAATTGGCAGAAAATGGGTCTTCGTATTCCGTGTTTGACCCAACTACCTCTTCTGACCACGCGTTTGAGAGATCCTCGCTCCTGATTGTATGCGTGCCGGTGTCAATGGCATTACCTAAGGCTTTGCTCAATACTTTAGCCACGTAGCGTATAAGGCCACCCGTTGCTAGATACATGCGCAGTGCCATTTCAGGTGATGTGAGATCGGGAAACTCGAAGCCTTTTATCTCTTCTTGAAATCCCTTGAGGACGGCTACAAACTGGTTCTGGGATAGTTTGTTTGTCCAGTCGAAACGCTGAAGTTTGAAGGGAGCCTTGCTTCGGGTCATGAGCTGTTCGTTCGATTCGATTACCAGCTCGGACTCGGGCAAGCCGAAGCAAAACAATCCGATGCCCGAGCTAATGATTAGCTCTTTCAAATAGTCTGAGGCGTCGAAGATCGCGATTTGCTGCCGCTTATCGACAAAGTGTTGCAGGTCGTCGAGTACCATGGCGCGAACCTGTGCAGCGACCAGGTTTTTGACAATCCGATCCAATTTGGACGATGCCGATCCAGCTGTGGGACGAGGGTCACCTAGTGAGTGGAGAATTCGTTCAGCCAGCCCTCTTGGCGTGGGTTTGGATGGCGTGTTTATGCACAATACTGGCACAATCAGACCTTCGGGCGTGCGTTTCTGTGGGTGACGCATCGCAAATGTTCTAATAATGGTTGATTTACCTGTACCGGTTTCCCCCACGAAGAGTGAGACAAATGGGATTTGAGATTCCGCGTCGCGCCATAAGCTCTCCATACGGTCCAACGCCCGTTGAAATACGTCATGGGTGATGATGATGTCATTGATGACGCTGCGTGCGTCGTAGCGATTACTGCTTAGCATCGTCGATACTCCTGTTGATGGACACTCGTGGCAAATCTGGAAGCAAGTCATTTTCACTTCGCATGAAATCCTGATCAGCTCGACTCACAACAGCGTCAGTATTTGCTGACACCGTGCTTGCTGCCGTAGCGGTATTTCCCGATGAATTCGTTGCCTTTCGCTCGATAAACCTTGTGCGCTTTTTCCGACGTGCGTGACGAAGTTCTGCGAGATCGGCTTCAATTAGCTTCCCGATTTCTTCTCGTGCTTCGTCCAGTGAAAGTTGTAAGCCCTCGTCCATTCGGATCCGACGTAGCTTTTTGCATTTTTCGTGTTGCCAACGCGTCAAGCCGGATGTGTATAGTTGATCTAGACAAGGCACACGAATTACGACGTCTTGGTTCGGAACCACAACGTAGATATAGCCTAGGTCTTCGTCACTTACCCAGATATCTACACAAAGCTTTGCGCCGAGTTGCGAGCGTAGCGCGCCCAAGTCACGGCTATTGTAGATAAGACAGTCAAAAGTTATGCCCTCGTGATCCAGTGATTTGCCAGTTTCTTTTCGCAGAAACAATCTTTCAAGTGCGATCCGACGCGTAGGCACTAACTGCTCTTCTAAAGTAACGGAGCGCTTCCATGCCTCCGCGGGCGAAATGTCCCCAAGGCATTTCTGCGGCCTCCGAAGGTATATATCGACGAGCCACTTCATGAACACTATTTCGAAGGTTTGGCGTCTGATCAGCAGATCTTTCTTGGGGTTAAATGCCGGCCGGACATTAATATTCTCGCCAGTACAGCCTGGCAGTGTCTGAAGCAGATCTAAATCCTGTGTGCGAAAGAATCGCTCGACGTGGGGCTTGAACCATGGCGCTTTTCGCGGACAGAATTCGATAGTTGAGCCACCGAGTTCGGATGCTGCTTGTCGCAATGCTGTCGCGTGCTCTTCAAGCCCATTATCTACAACATAAGTTTCATGGATCCCGTAGCAATCCCAGCGTCCCTTCACAGTGGGGTATTTTTTTAACAATTCGGTCTTCGGTAGCACCGAGGACTCGATGCAACGTGCAACACTCACGATACTTGGGACTTCTGCGCCGAGGGAAAGACCCGTTGGCGCGCGTGTATGAGCGTCAATACATACGGATGCGCTTGATCTACCCCAAGGCATAAAATCATCATCCAGGAGGATGCTCGCTTGCAGCGTATGGTCAAGCTCGCCGATTTGTAGAGCCTTCGACGTCTCAACCCCGCCGAGCGATGTCCGCATCGCAACTCTCGCCGCATCCACCCCAAAACGTGCGGCGATTAACTCATACTCGGGTATTACCGCAATGCGTGATTTGATGAATTTGCGTTTTGGAATTGGTAGATGTTCGGAGGCGGGTCGCCTTGTATTTTCTTTCCTGACGAGTCGCGCTAGTTCCTCGGCGGTCTTCGCGAGGGTTAGCCGCGGCGTATTTTTCAAATACTTTTTTTGTATGAGTTCGTCGGCCATCTCGACAAGCTCAGAAGAATAGCGTGCACTCCTGTTGCCTTTATGGTGGGTTTTTTCGATGAGCGCATTAACAGGGTCACTCGCTACGCGTGCCTTCGCACACCAATTTTGCGCTGTCCTAAGCACAGGAGCTTTCTCTGGCCATTGAAGTTTTTCCCACGTTTTGTAGATTGTTTCTTTAAGTGGCGACAGTCCGCGTAGCTTTTCAATTTCTTGAACGTATTGGTGTCTCCGTAGCGCGTCGTTGAGACCCTTACCCTTACAATCGTGTGACGTTGCTTCGGCGGCATTACTAAGCGTTGTGAGTATGCTCGGGGAGTTTTCGGTGTCATCAAGACCGTCTACGAACCGAAGTCGGCGTTGCAGAAATGCCTGCCACAAATCGTCAGGGGTTTGTTCGTCGCGAAGACCTGTATCGATATCCATCAGCTGCCATTTCCCGGATGGCAGCAGGCCTGTTAGCTCGAAGCAAACTCCATCGAGCTTTATACGTTGTCCACGTTCAAGATTTGCCAAACCCATGGAAGACTCCTATTGTTTTCAGGTATATTCACTAACGAACTTCTTGTTAATTTCAAACGTAGGTCGGTGCACAGATCACCGTTATAGATCATGGCCAATACATCGGATATGGGTTCTGCACTCGCGAGCATTGCCGCGAGTTGCTGAAGCGTGCATTTTCCAACCTGGCCCACCTGCAGTCTGGCTTCGACTTTCTCGGACTCGGAAACCGGATGTTTCGCGAAGCGACGCAACAGCCGTGCATTTTCGAGGAAGGCGTCCGCGAACAGTTCCTTACCGCTTATAACTCGATATCCGACTCCTATCGGCTCAAGCAATGCACGCAGATGCTCAGCCCGTTTCCGGGTCATGAAATCTGATGTCTCTTGCTTTCGTTTACATTCCCAGAATTCATAACGGTTTTTACATGCAACAAGTACATCTGGAAAATGCTCGTGTGTCTTGCCGAGCCAGGTAAACTCAAAACGGACGGGTTGTTCCTGGAATTCCATTCCGTGACATGCATCTAGGATGATGCAAGCGGCTGCTTCCTCTACGGCCTCGCAGTGAGCCTCGCGGTCTTCGAAGCGAAAACAGGGAATCACATACCGGCGCCGAATTCCGGATCTTGTTATGACGGTTCTCGCACGACCAGAAGCGGACGTCGGCCAATGAATACGGATTCCATTTAAAGGCACATCGACTAGACGGTCGCGCAAGTGACGAAGGAAGTGAGAAGGCTTGCTACAGGTCGTCACCGTGATTATTTGATCGTCCTTGATATTGTCGTGAGCGGTTAATTGCATTGAGATATGCCCGAGTACGTTATGGTCTGCATATAGAGCTGCCAACGGTTTTGATCGACACCGTTTGAATTTCATTGGCGCGTTTCAAAAAGTTTTTGCCTAGTAAGCATCTGGGTAATCTGATCGAACGGTGCGAACGTAACGTCGGAGACGCCGGCAAAGCTCTCACATTGATAAGGGGCCGGCTGTAAATGAATGCGGCTCTTGCGGCCAAGGGTGAACGGCCACGCATGAAAATGATTGTGGGAGGAACCGTCAGTGGGCGAACCTGAGCGAGCACAGGTGCGCTTATCCAGTACACCAGTGTGAGTACAAACCGTCCTTTGTGCGAACACCACGTTGAATACGGTGGCCTGTTAATGTTGCGCTGGCGGGGCTTTTCGCTGACGAGAACGCTGATATAAGCATCCTGCGCCTCGATCATGTGATCTCGCTTTGCTGGCATCTTCACTTGTAACGGAAAAATCACGTTGATGATTTCCTTAAGTACTGAATTCACCAGCGCATTAAACTCGTTCAGTGGAGTGGAATAAACCCAGATTTTGTGCTATATATCACTCCATAAATCTGCCAGTATTTGCGGCTAGGCGGCCATGAATCCCAGGGGACGAAAGGAAAAAATCACGTTCGTTGCGCGCACGTCACCAAGTGGCACAGTGAGAAAGCGTGACATCGTTCCACGACTCCGCGCGGTGGTCTGGTACGAAGTCGTGAAAGCGATTTCAGGCCTGAGCGATGACGCGCTCGATGCCCAATATCTTGAAAACGTGCAGGGATACCGTGGCTACGGCAATTCAGGGCGCACCCGTGCGTTTCGCTCCGTCGGGTATTTCGGCGCGAATCCTGATCTCAGCCGCCGTCGTGGCATTAGTCTGGTCACCAGCACTAGCCAGGGAGATAAGAAACTGGAGGTCGCCGAACGGATATTCCGTTCTCTATTTTGGCGCCTATGTTCACACCCGAGACCGGGCGAAGAGCAACTCGAGACCATAATTTTGCAACTCCTCAAGTCGCGGAATTTCTATAGGCCCAATTACTTGGAGGCGGTCGCGCTCGAGTTACGAGGTGTGAAATTACTGACGTGGGATTCAGATAACAAGGACGACTATATAAAATCGGTAGTCAAAGCGATTACGGCTCTTGGTGAACTTGACGGCTTGGCCTTGGCATGTGCTTTGTTCCAAGAAGCGCTATACGACTCAGAGTTGGCGCGGGCGCTGCGCCTTAAGGAGCTAGCCGAGTGCACCCTAAACCAATTTATAAAGCGTTGGTCATTTCGATTAGACACCGCGAACGCCTTGAAAAGTTTGGTTGAGGCTCGACTATTAAGGAATCAGTGGGCCAAACGTGACCTTCGGCAAATACTTTCCGAGTCACGTGGGTTCCTATCGACCTACCATCTACATGCTGGCCCAGACGAATATGGGGATATAGTCCTTTCCGTGCCGCGTACTGTACCCGCTTCGGCTGTTTTCCGAGTGTATGCGGCTAGCAGCCATTTTGTAAGTGGAGATTCCGATGCTCACTCAATGGCAATTATCAGTTTAACAAAAGCGATCAAACGAATAGTCGATAACGCAGACGAAATTCGTAGTAAAGAAGCTGCGCGTGCAAAATAATTTTGATTTGCGTCTATATTTGAGCCAGGTATCGCATGAATTTGCATTTCAATCTGACCTACTGCCAATCGGAATTGGCAGATCCTTTTACCGTTACAGGATGGTTGTGTGGGTCAATTCACTAGGCAAATCTCGGGCCACTTTTGGATGCGAATTAAGAGTGGAATCGCATTTTATTGATGCCACTTTACCGGCAAATATAGTGTGATGATAGCGCTGCGTAAAACGGTAGGAGTAATTGCAAAAGTGAACTACCGCAAAAGATTGCTGGATTACATTGAGTGCAACCCCGGATTGAGTGATCGGCAGCTTGCTGATTTTCTTGAAGAATCCGATAGTCGCCAGCAACGCGTTAATGCGGAAACTCGACACCTTGCGAGCCAGGGAAAGATTGTGCGCCGGAAGCGATCGGACGGTATCCTTGGGAATTTCCCGGCACCGGCTGCAGTGTCAAATCCAACGTACAATGTCGAGGCAAAGTCGGGGCCGCCTTCGGTAAAAGCTTCAACTCACCAAGCTTCGGACGCACATGCTGCTGTTCCTGAGTGTCCTCAAGATCTACCTAGCAACATTGAAAAATCAGTACGACGTCTCGGGCAATTGTGGCGCGTAAGCCCAGCTTGTCCACGGTTTGAGCAGTCAATTGTCGAAGCATGGGATAAGCTGCTTTTGCAATGGCGGAACGACAATTCGCTGCCGCTATTAGTGCGTAAGGCCTCTGCAGTAAGAGGAGCGGAACTCATTCATCCGGCAACAGGCCGGGCAATTGTGCCAACTGATAACTCTCCGGCGCAGTGGTCATGTAGCCGCGCTCCAGAGAATCGTTCCGACCTTCTATGAACTGAGAGCCATGTTTGCCGCAGATAAGGTGCCAGTCTCATTTGCTCACAAGAGAGCAGAGAAAAACAAGCGCCGCTATCACTGTACCTTAGGCCAGTATGGAATCAATAGAGCAGGCTGGAAGCTGTGTCACATTTTGCCGGTTGGACTATCTCGTCAAGGGGCACCGTCGGAGCTGGATATTGGAGATCTAAAGACTGCCTTTACTCGTCTGCTAAGCCCAACCAACTATTTTCTGCTGCCCTTAGCATGGGGCGGATTAGGCGAAGTCCAAAATTTCATCGATGGCTATGCCGGACGCTAAGATTGGTTGTAGATTGTTGATTTACCGTCCATTGTGGCCCGGAATTTGAATGATTGACTGATCCAGCTATTCTCTAGTAGCACCGCAATAAAGGGCCAACCGAATCCAAACGGGGTGGATCAAGGGTAGATGCAAATACTCGCTTTATGGGTCAATTTTGGATGCAATTTAACAATGTGGAAGTACGTAGCCGAGAGCGACGACATTGCCGAGCTTCCACGCATAAATATCACCGATGCGGCAGAGGGAATAAATAGTCTTGAACGCAGTTGAGATTGAGGAAGCCATTACCGAACTCGCGGAGCAGCCCTTCGACCCCGCGAATTTCCCGTATGCCTTCCTTGAGGCATTCGGGAACAACGATACGGCGATCAAGCGTCTTCGCACAAGGGCGTACAACAAGTCCGATCTCGGCGGCGTTCTCCAAACCAAAAAAATCCACATCCTGACCTGCGAGGCAGGACAGGTCTCGAAGACACTCAAGGCGCTCAAAGACAGTCCAGCCACTACCAAGGCAAAGGCTAAGTTCATCCTTGCGACCGACGGCACGGACTTTGAGGCGGAAGATCTGATCAGCGGCGACACGGTGGCCTGCGCCTTCAAGGACTGCCCCGACCACTTCGGCTTCTTCCTACCGCTGGCGGGCATCACGACCGTCCGGCAGATCAGTGAGAACGCCTTCGATATCCGGGCGACCAGCCGCCTCAATCGCCTCTACGTCGAACTCCTGCGGGAAAATCCCAATTGGGGCAAGGCTGAGCGCCGCCACGACATGAACCACTTCATGGCGCGGCTGATCTTCTGCTTCTTCGCTGAGGACACCGATATTTTCGTCGGCAAGAACAAGTTCACCGACACTATTGCCCAGATGAGCGCGCGAGATTCGTCCAATACACATGAGGTGATCAGCACACTGTTCCTCGCGATGAACACGAAGAAGCAGGACCGGGCCGCCGCCGGGATTGCGCGTTGGGCTGATGACTTCCCCTACGTCAATGGCGGTCTGTTCTTCGGCAGTATGGAGGTACCGAAATTCAGCAAGATCGCCCGCTCCTATCTCCTACACGTCGGCGGCCTCGACTGGACCAAGATCAACCCCGACATCTTCGGGTCGATGATCCAGGCCGTCGCCGAGGACGAAGAGCGCGGCGAGCTGGGGATGCACTACACGAGCGTCCCCAACATCCTCAAGGTGCTGAACCCGCTCTTCCTCGATGACCTACGGGCGCGGCTTGAGGAAGCGAGCGACAACCCCCGCACCTTGCTCAACCTGCGCAAGCGCATCGCAAAGATCAGGGTCTTCGACCCGGCCTGCGGCTCCGGTAACTTCCTTGTTATCGCCTACAAGGCGATGCGAGAGATCGAGGCCGAGATCAACCACCGGCGCGGGGAGCCCGACCTCAGTACGGAGATCCCACTAACTAACTTTCGCGGAATCGAACTGCGCGATTTCCCGGCTGAGATTGCCCGTCTCGCGCTGGTCATCGCCGAGTACCAGTGCGACGTACTCTATCGCGGACAGAAGCTGGCCCTGGCCGAGTTTCTGCCCTTGCGTAACGATAACTGGATCACCTGCGGCAATGCGCTGCGGCTGGACTGGTTGCGCATCTGCCCGCCAACCGGCACCGGCGTGAATGTGCAAGCGGATGACTTTTTCGGCACGCCGCTCGACCAAGCCGAGATCGACTTCGAGAACGAAGGGGGCGAAACTTATATTTGCGGCAATCCGCCTTATCTGGGCAGCACCTGGCAATCCGCTGAACAAAAAGACGAACTCAAAGCGATTTTTGGCCGTCGCTGCAACACCTGGAAATCGCTCGACTATGTCGCCGGCTGGTTTATGAAAGCGGCCGATTACGGCACGCATACCTCATCGACCGCCGCCTTTGTAACCACCAACTCCATTTGCCAAGGACAGCAAGTGCCGATTCTCTTGCCGCTGATTTTTGCCACCGGCAATCAGATTGCCTTTGCTTACACCTCGTTTAAGTGGGCGAACTTGGCCAGCCACAACGCTGGCGTGACGGTGGCCATCGTAGGCATTAGTACGCACCCGTCCGCCTTACGCAGGCTTTACGGCCTGGCCGATGATGGTTCGGTGCTAATCCGCGAAACGCCGTACATCAACGCATATCTGACCGCAGGCGCAAATGTGATGGTGGAAAAAGCCGCGCAGCCTTTGGGCGAGCAAGCGGAAATGAGCTTCGGTAATAAACCTGTGGATGGCGGACATTTGTTGCTCACCAGAGATGAAGTCGAATCGTTGAGATTGACGGCTTCGCAACGTGCCCGCTTCATTCGCCGCATCTATGGGTCGGCAGAGTTTATCCGTGGGCTGGAGCGTTATTGCCTATGGATCGAGGATGAGCATCTTGATGAAGCCATGGGCGTTGAGGCCATTGCCCGGCGGATCGAGGGTGTGCGGGCGATGCGGCAGGCCAGCCGTGATAGCGGAGCCAGACAAATGGCTGCACGCCCGCATCAAATGCGGGAAATGAATATTGGTCAGAATCACACATTGGTATTGCCTATTGTTTCCTCTGAGTCCAGGGAGTATTTGCCCATTGGTGTAGTGGATAGTACGACAACAGTTACCAACCTCGCCTTCGCCCTCTACGATGCTCCGCTCTGGAACTTCTCGGTCATAGCATCCCGCCTGCACTTGGTCTGGATCGCCACTGTCTGCGGCAAGCTCGAAACGCGATACCGTTACTCAAACACCCTCGGCTGGAACACATTCCCGGTCCCGACACTTACGGACAAAAACAAAGCCGACCTCACACGCTGCGCCGAGGACATCCTGCTGGCGCGGGAGCATCACTTCCCGGCCACTATCGCGGACCTCTACGATCCCGATGATATGCCTGCCGACCTACGGGCGGCGCATGAACGAAACGACGAAGTGCTGGAGCGCATCTATATCGGTCGCCGCTTCAAGAACGACACTGAGCGGCTGGAGAAGCTGTTTGACCTCTACACCAAGATGACTGCCGCGGCTTCGCTGGCCTACGCGAAGATGCGCAAATAGGGAGCCAGCGCATGAGCGACAAGATCAAATCCGTCCCGTCCGTTTCCGTCACATACGTCGGCAGTGGCGCATCGACCAAAGCCAATGCCCTGGGGATGCGCCCAATGCAGGAACGCGCCTACGAGAAGCGCGGTGAGCAGTATCTCCTTATCAAGTCGCCGCCCGCGTCTGGCAAGAGCCGCGCCCTCATGTTCATTGCGCTGGATAAGCTCAAGAACCAAGTCTTGAAGCAGGCCATCATCGTCGTCCCTGAGAAGTCTATAGGAGCCAGCTTCATCGATGAGCCGCTCTCGAAGTCCGGCTTCTGGGCCGACTGGCATGTCGAACCCAAGTGGAATCTTTGCAACGCGCCCGGCAACGACAACGGCGGCAAGGTGAAGTCGCTCGGCGCGTTCCTCGAAAGTGACGACAAGGTGCTCGTTTGCACGCACGCGACGTTCCGCTTCGCGGTCGATGACTACGGCGTGGATGCGTTCGACGACCGGTTGATCGCGGTCGATGAGTTCCATCACGTTTCGGCTAACCCCGACAACAAGCTCGGCCTGCAATTGGGGCAGTTCATCGCGCGGGGCAAGACGCATATTGTCGCCATGACCGGCTCTTACTTCAGGGGCGATGCCGAGGCCGTGCTTGCCCCGTCCGACGAAGCCAAGTTCGATAGCGTTACCTATACCTATTACGAACAGCTCAACGGCTACGAGTACCTGAAGCAGCTCGACATCAGCTACTTCTTTTACAGTGGTACTTATGTCGATGACATCCTCGATGTCCTTGATCCTACCGAGAAAACGATCATCCACATTCCCAATGTCAATTCACGCGAGAGCACGAAGGACAAGTTGCGGGAGGTTGAACACATCATCGAGGCGCTCGGCGAGTGGCAGGGCATCGACGCCGTGACCGGCTTCCAGCTCGTCAAGCGGCCCGATGGCCGGGTGCTGCGCATTGCCGATCTTGTCGATGATGACGCCACGAAGCGCGACCGCGTGTCCGCCGCGCTGAAGGACGCAACGCAGAAGAACAACCGGGACTACGTGGACATCATCATCGCGCTAGGTATGGCAAAGGAAGGTTTCGACTGGATTTGGTGCGACCACGCCCTGACCGTCGGCTACCGCGCCAGCCTGACCGAAATCGTGCAGATCATCGGTCGTGCGACCCGCGACGCGCCCGGCAAAACTCGCACGAGGTTCACCAACCTGATCGCCGAGCCGGATGCCTCCGAGGAAGCCGTAACCGAGGCGGTCAACGACACGTTGAAGGCTATCGCCGCGAGCCTCCTGATGGAGCAGGTCCTCGCGCCGCGCTTCGAGTTCAAGCCCAAGAACGCGGATAGCAGCCCAACGCCTGGCTTCGACTATGGCGAGGGCGGTTACGACCCCGAAAGGTCCAACGTCGGCGTCAACCACCAGACCGGACAGGTGCAGATAGAGATCAAGGGCCTCGCCGAACCTAAGAGCAAGGAGGCCACGCGTATCTGTCAAGAGGACTTGAACGAGGTGATCGCCACCTTCATTCAGGACAAGACCGCCATTGAGCGCGGCTTGTTCGATGAAGAACTGGTGCCGGAAGAATTGACGCAGGTCCGCATGGGCAAGATCGTCAAGGACAAGTACCCGGACCTTGATGCGGAAGATCAGGAAGCCGTGCGCCAGCATGCCATCGCAGCTCTCACCCTAACGCAGCAGGCAAAACAGATTGCGACGGGCGGCGAGAGCGACGAGGCGACCCCTAACACCGCCCTGATTGATGGTGTGCGCCGCTTCGCAATGGATGTGCGCGAACTGGACATTGACCTCATCGAGCGCATCAACCCCTTCGGCGAAGCTTATTCCATCCTGTCCAAGGCTATGACCGAAGACAGCCTGAAACAGGTCGCAGCGGTAATCTCCGCCAAACGTGCGAGCCTGACGCCGGACGAAGCGAAGGAGCTTGCCGTCCGCGCGGTCCAGTTCAAGAAGGAGCGTGGACGTGTGCCCGCGCTCGATTCCCAGGATGCGTGGGAACGACGCATGGCGGAAGGTGCTGCAGCGTTTATGCGCTACAAGAAGGAGGGTCGCTATGAGTGAACCCGACCTCGACGAACTAGCGTCGGAACTTTCTGAGTTCGCCGTGCCGGAAGCCAAGGGCGGACGCTCGCCGCGCGAGGAGCGCGTTATCGCCGGGTTCGAGGAAATCCAGCGGTTTGTCGAGAAGCACGGTCGCGCCCCACAACACGGGGAAGACCGCGACATATTTGAACGGCTGTACGCCGTGCGCCTTGACCGCCTACGCACGCTCCCCGACTGCCGCGCCTTGCTAGAGCCGATGGACCATCAAGGCTTGCTTGCTAGTGAGATGAGAGTTGTCGAGCCCTCGCCCGACTATGACGTGGATCAGTTGGCTGCCGAACTTGCGGACGTGGGTGGCGCTGAGGATATTACCGTCCTACGCCACGTCCGCACCAGCGCCGAGAAACGCGCCGCCAAGGAAATCGCCGACCGCAAGCGGTGCGAGGACTTCGAAATATTCAAGCCGCTGTTTGATCGCGTGACAGCCGAGCTCAAGACGGGTCTGCGCCAGGCACAACCCATCGAGGCAGGCCGCCGTGCGATTGAGGTCGGAGATTGGTTCGTTCTCGACGGCATCACCCTCTACATCGCCGAGGTTGGCGAGCCATTGAAGACGACCGCCGGGGAGGTGGATCGCCGTTTGCGGGTCGTCTTTGCCAACGGCACCGAAAGTAATCTCTTGCTGCGCTCGCTTCAACGCGCGTTCTACAACGACCCCGCCGCGAGGCGGCTGGTCTCGCCAGAGAGCGGGCAGATATCCTTTGGCGGCGAGTTGGAAGGTGACGACGTAGAGAGCGGCATCATCTACGTCCTGCGCTCTCTTTCCGATCATCCCTATATCGCACAGCACCGCGACCTGATCTACAAGATTGGCGTGACCGGCAGCAAGGTGGAGACCCGCATCGCGGATGCCGAGCATGACGCCACGTACCTTCTAGCGAAGGTCGAGGTGGTTGCCACCTATAAGCTGGCAGGTATCAACCGCATGCGGATGGAAAACTTGTTTCACAGGTTGTTTGCATCAGCGCGGCTGAACATCACCATTAATGACAGATTCGGCAATCCTGTTCAGCCGCAGGAATGGTTCCTTGTTCCTTTGTTCATCATTGACGAAGCCGTCGAGCGCATCAAGGATGGAACGATAACCAAGTATGTCTACGACCCCAAGGCAGCTAGGCTAGTGACGGCAGATTCCGCGTCGCGGTTTAAGGAATAGAAAACGGAGTGAAAGGGATTTAAGGGCAGGATTGCGTATTCCGGTAAAGACCGCCACCAATCAGCCCGATCTTGATCGACCGGTATGGACTAAAATTGTTGTCAGGCGAGGTGCCGCAACCGGCCAATAGCAGCCATTCGAAGAATGCAATATATGACATCAGTAGCTACAACGCCGTCAATCAAGAGTTTTTAAAACAGTAATCAGAATTTATAATAATAAATATACTCATCCCTTAATGTAAGTATAAAACTTCAACCAAAAGTAATATGCCAATTCCGCGTTTATATAGATATATTTTTTACCGTGCTTATCTGTGGCGTCTCTCGCAAAAGTCAATGGGAAGTGGGCCTGAGTTTGATTCAGCACTGTTTATTGCTGCGGCCCATATGATGTATGTATTAGGTTTTATCGCATTATTCGCCATTTATTTTACACCAATTAATCATTTATTTTATGACAAAATAACAGGTCGAATATTGGTAATAATTATTGCCATTCTATCTATTGTTATTCATGAGTATTCATTTTTATCAAATGGCAATGCCAAAAAGATAATTGATGAATATAAAGACTCTAGGATGACAAAGCTTGGTGGCGTACTTGTAACTTCTTATTTTGTATTCAGTTTCATATTTGTATTTATTACTGCCGCATTATCTGCATTAATAAACTATATTTAGCATTGCTGAACTACTGCTTCCTGCCAGAATGAGAAATTGATGGAGTAGAATCACGGATGTCATTTATTAAATGCTGCAACCGGCCAATAACAGGCGTTCAAACTAGTTCTGTAATTGACCAACATTCATGCATATAAGCTGAAATAAATAGGGAGTATGCAGATGCCACTTGGAGCCATGCTGCTTGTTGCCGCAGTAGGATCGTC
>Ga0307373_10003905_pt1 | contig 25443 bp, 17 predicted proteins | sample OX2MG_FD_202534 | JGI IMG/M metagenome (GOLD analysis project Ga0307373, IMG submission 202534) | Soil microbial communities from Risofladan, Vaasa, Finland - OX-2 | ecosystem: Environmental > Terrestrial > Soil > Coastal area > Acid sulfate soil | place: Finland: Risofladan, Vaasa | collected...
CTCGTCCAGGGGCGTCAGGTCGTCGCTCCAGTCATGCTTGGGGTGCTCGGCACTTGTGCTCGTCGGGACCACCTCCGTTCGCTGACTCCAGTGTCGCACCGCGCTGACCAAGCTGCCGCCCATCGGCCCGGCCGCTGCGCCAGTTTAACGACTACTCCGCAGAACAAATACTTAGTAACCTTTTCTTTGTGACACATGTAGGGAAGCGCGGCTACAGCGCAAGGCTGTTCGCACCCCCTGCGCTACCCGAGGGGCCGAGGCGTTCCGGCAGGACATCTGCGCGCCCCGGCGGAAACCCGGCCCGGAAGGCGGTCAGGTGACGCGGCGACCGCCGAAGGGTGGTGTAGGCGAGCCGCTGTTCGGCGAGGACTGGTGGACCGATGATCAGCGTCTCTTCCAGGACTCCCTGATCCGGAGAGTCGTCCAGACGACTCCGCGCCGGACCCGCCGCCCGGCTACCCTTCGCAAGCGGGACGCGACCGCACTCGCCGGCAACGGCCAGGCGATGCTGCCGTGGTTCGAGGACCCATCAGGAGCAGCCGGTGAATCAGTACGGGCAAATGGCGCAGGAACACTGGGCCCGGTGGCTCCCGGCCCGGTACGCGGCGATCGAGGATCCGGGCAGCTTCTTCTCGGATCTGGGGAGCCGGGCGGAGGACAGGATCGACTGGCTGGCGGCGCAGCTGGCCGGGGACGACCGGCCCGGCGAGGGATACCCGGGGAAGGCCGGGCAGCTGGGCGAGGCGCGGCACCGGGCGGAGCAGATCGTCTGGCCGGAGGACGTCCTGCTGCAGCCGGAACCGGGAGCGGACGACGAGACGGACAGCCCCGATCGCGACCTGCCCTGGGGCCTGGAGCTGCTGTACACGGAGGAGTCCCCCAAGAATTAACGGCGCGGTTCCGCCCGGCCAGTCAGGACGACCTGGCGCCGTCCGGTGCGACGGCGCGCGTCCGCGCGAACCTCGCCGCGCTGGCCGTCCTCCGCACGATCCAGCGGGACAACCGGGCCGCCGCCCCCGAGGAGCAGCGCGTCCTGGCGCGCTGGTCCGGGTGGGGAGCAGTCCCCGAGGTCTTCGACCCGGACCGGCCGGACTACGCCCGGGCCCGCGAGCACCTGGCCAGGCTGCTGTCCGCCGGGGAGCTGGCGGCGGCGTCCCGTAACACCCTGAACGCTCACTACACCGATGCCGCGATCGTCCAGGCTCTGTGGGCGGCCGTGCAGGCCCTCGGCTTCGACGGCGGCCGGGTGCTGGAGCCCGGCTGCGGCAGCGGCAACTTCATCGGCTTCGCCCCGCCAGGGGCCCGGCTGACCGGCGTGGAGCTGGACCCGGTAACCGCCGCCATTGCCGCCGCGCTGTACCCGCGGGCGCAGGTCCTCGCCGGGTCGTTCGCCGGCACGCGCGACCGGGACGGCTCGTATGACCTGGTCGTCGGCAACGTCCCGTTCGGCAGGGTCCTGCTGCACGACCGGACGCACAACCCCGGCCACTCGATTCACAACCACTTCATCATCAAGAGCCTGCGGCTGACCCGGCCCGGCGGCGTGGTCGCCGTGCTCACCTCCCGGTACACGATGGACGCCCGCAACCCCGCGGCGAGCCGGGAGATCGCCGGGCTCGCCGACCTCACCGGGGCGATCCGGCTGCCGGGCGGCGCTCACCAGCGCGCCGCGGGCACCAGCGTGGTGACCGACCTGCTGATCCTCCGCCGGCGCGAGCCCGGCCGGCAGACCGACTCCACCGCGTGGGAGCAGACGCGGACGGTGTCGCTGCACGGGCACGAGGTACCGGTCAACGAGTACTTCCTCGCCCGCCCGGATGCCGTGCTCGGCGAGCTGGGCACGCTGGTGTTCGACGACCCCGAGTCCGGGCGGCTGCTGCCCGCCGCGGAGTACCTGTCCGGCAACGTCCGCGCCCGGCTGCGGGCCGCGCAGGCCGCCGCCGAGGATGATCCCCGGTTCGCGGTGAACGCCGCCGAACTGCGCAACGTTATTCCGGCCGATCTTGCCCCCGGCGAGATCGACGCGCGCCTGGGCGCGGCCTGGATCGGCCCGTCCCATGTGCGGCAGTTCCTGCGCGAGATCCTCGACGACGACCGCATCCAGGTCGAGCACCCCGGCGGCCAGGTCTGGGCCGTTCGCGGCAGCGGGCACACCGTCCTGGCCGCCTCGACCTGGGGCACCGAGCGCTACCCGGCCCCGCAGCTCGCGCAGGCCATCCTGGAGCAGCGCAAGATCGAAGTACGCGACCTGGTCCAGACCCCCGACGGGGAGCGCAGCGTCCTCAACGTGGACGCCACCCTGGCCGCGCAGGAGAAGGCAGCCGAGCTGGCCGAGCGGTTTTCCGAGTGGGCGTGGGAGGACCCGGCCCGCGCCGCCGGCCTGGCCCGTGCCTACAACGAGAAGTTCAACAACCTGGTGCTGCGCAGCTACGACGACGCGCGCCTGTCCCTGCCGGGCCTGACGGTGACCTTCCGGCCCCGTCAGCATCAGGTCGCCGCCGTGGCGCGGATGATCCACGAGCCCGCCGCCGGCCTGTTCCACGAGGTCGGCGCCGGCAAGACCGCTGAGATGATCATGGGCGTCACCGAGTTGCGGCGGCTGGGCCTGGTCCGCAAGCCCGCGGTCATCATCCCCAACCACATGCTGGAGCAGTTCGCCCGCGAGTGGCTTCAGCTCTACCCGCGCGCCCGGGTGCTCGTCGCCCACCGCGAGGACCTCCAGGGCGACCGGCGGCGCCAGTTCGCCGCCCGCTGCGCGACCGGCGACTGGGACGGCGTGGTCATGTCCCGGTCGGCCTTCGAGCGCATCCCCCTCAGCCCAGACCAGCAGCGCGCCTACATGGACCGCGAGCTGGCGCAGATGCGCGCGTGGATCGAGACGGCCAGGCAGGGCGAGAGGCTGACGGTCAAGCGCCTGGAAGGCGCGCTGCTGCGCGCCGAGGAACGGCTGAAGGCCAAGCTCGACTCCGCCAGGGACCCCGGCGTCACGTTCGAGTCGACCGGCATCGACTACCTCTGCGTCGATGAGGCCCACGGGTACAAGAACCTGCGCACCCCCTCCAACATCGCCGACGCCGCCATCGACGGGTCCATGCGGGCCTCCGACCTCGACATGAAGCTCGACTACCTGCGCCGCCGCAACGGCCGCCGGGTCGCCACCTTCGCCACCGCCACGCCGATCGCCAACTCGGTCACCGAGGCGTACGTGATGCAGCGCTACCTGCGCCCCGACCTGCTGGAAGCCGCGGGGATCTCGGTGTTCGACACCTGGGCCGCCACGTTCGGCCAGGTGGTCACCCAGGTCGAGCTGGCCCCCGAGGGCGGCGACAGCTTCCGGGTCAAGAGCCGGTTCGCCCGGTTCCGCAACGTCCCGGAGATGCTGCGGATGACCAGCGCGCCCCGGAGACCGTGGCCGTCGAGCCCGCCGAGAAGCTCATCGATTACGTCGCCGAGCTGCGCCTGCGCGCCGAACAGATCCGCAACCGGGCCGTCCGCGCCGAGGAAGACAACATGCTCAAGGTCTCCGGCGACGGCCGGCGCGCCGCGCTCGACCTGCGGCTCGTCGGACTGCCCCAGGGAACACCGGGGAAGATCCACGCGGCTGCGAACCGCATCGTCGCCATCTGGGAGGCCCACCGCGACGATGAGTACCGGGCACCCGACGGCACCCCTACCCGGTCCGCGGGTCGCTCCAGCTGGTGTTCTGCGACCTGGGCACCCCCGGCGAGGACTGGAACGTCTATGACGAGCTGCGTGACCGGCTGATTGCGGGCGGGCTGCCCAGCGAAGCCGTTCGTTTCGTCCATGAAGCGAAGTCCGACACCGATCTTGCCCGGCTTTTCGCCGCGTGCCGGTCCGGGCACGTCGCCGTCCTGATCGGCTCGACCGAGAAGATGGGCGTGGGCACCAACGTCCAGGACCGCGCCGTGGCCCTGCACCACCTCGACGCGCCGTGACGCCCCGCCGACGTGAACCAGCGCGACGGGCGCATCATCCGCCAGGGCAACCTCAACGACGAGGTCCAGGTCATCCGCTGGGTCACCGCGCGGAGCTTCGACGGCTACATGTGGCAGACCCTCGAACGCAAGGCCCGGTTCATCCACGACGTCGTGTCACCCTCACTCGACGCCCGCGAAATCGCCGACGTCGGCGACACCGTCCTGTCCTTCAACGAGGCCAAGGCCCTGGCCACCGGCAACCCACTCCTGATGGACAAAGCAGAGGCTGACACCACCCTGGCCCGGCTCCAGCGCGCCGCCCGCGCCCACGCGCGCAATCAGGACGCGCTCCGCCATGCCGTCACCAGGAACGAGGGGTACGTCGCCAGCCTGACCGGGCTCGCCCAGGAGATTGACGCCGCCATCGCCCGGCGGCTGGACACCCGCGCCGACAAGTTCGCCATGACGGTCGGGAACCGTCGGCACGGGAAGCGCCCTGACGGCGATCCTGCGGCGGGAACTCGCCGAGTTCGACGGTCAGCGCCGCCGTGCTCTGCGGCCGGGCGAGCTGGGCAGCTTCCCGCTGACCGCGCGGCTCGACCGGGCGCTGGGCGGCACCACGATTACCTTGGCGCTGGAAGGCGCGCCTGGCGCCAGCATCGAGATCCCCGCCCACGAGCTGGCCGACGCCGACCCGGTCGCTCTGGTGACCCGGCTGGAGAACCGTCTCCGCCGTCTCGAAGAGCGCCAGGCCAGCGCGCTCGATGACGCCGAACGCGCCCGGCGGGAGATCGAGCACGCGACCACCAGCCTCGGCAAGGCGTTCCCGCAGTCGGACGAGGTAGCAGCCGCGCGTGAGCGAGTCCGCCAGATCGACGCGGAACTGGAGCGAATGGCCCAGGCCAAGCAGGAGCCGGCGAACGCCGCCGCCGAAGACGCTCCCCCGCAGCCGGATGGCAGTCCGCGACCGGAGCGGCCGCCGTTGCCGGGCCCAGCCTCCAGCAGCCCGGCAACCCAGGCCGCCGGTCATGCTTCTCGCCAGTGCCAGGGCACCGCTGCCCTGGCCAGGATCAACGCCCGTGAGTCATGGCAACGGGAACGCCGCGGCCAGCCAGAAGGCAGGGACCCTGCCGCTGAGCCGGAAGCTGGCCAGTGAGGCGCGATCGCGCAGCTGAACGCCAGCGGCAGCCGATGACTGTCTCCCGCCGGCATACGAATTGGCCTAGGGTAAGCAGGTCTGTAGCTGCCCGTGATGATCTTGGCGCGGTCGGTCGCAGCCATACTTCGCGGGACTGCGGCATGACATTGCGGTGATGGGCGGGGAATGAGTACTGCTGCGGACGTGCCCGAGGCCGGGCAGCTCGTGCGCGTGCGCGGCCAGCAGTGGGTGGTGGCTGACGTGAATGAGAGCCGCCAGCCGGTAGACGAGCTGGCAACGAGTCGGCTGCCGGGCCGGACGCTGGTCCAGCTGACGAGCGTGAGCGACGATGACCTGGGCGAGTCCATGACGCTGGTCTGGGAGGTCGAGCCGGGCCGCGAGATTGTCCCGGCGACCAAGCTGCCTGAGGTCACCGAGACGGGCTGGGATGACCCGCAGCGGCTGGGGGCGTTCCTGGACGCGGTGCGGTGGGGCACGGTGGCCAGCGCGGACACGCGGACGTTGCAGGCGCCGTTCCGGTCCGGGGCGAGTATCGAGGAGTACCAGCTGGAGCCGGTTGCGCGGGCGCTGGCGATGCCGCGGGTGAACCTGCTGATCGCGGACGATGTGGGCCTGGGGAAGACGATCGAGGCTGGCATGGTGGTGCAGGAGATGCTGCTGCGCCACCGCGCCCGCCGGGTGCTGGTGGTGTGCCCGGCGTCGCTCACGCTGAAGTGGCGTGAGGAGATGGCGGAGAAGTTCGGCCTGGACTTCACGATCCTGGATACCGCGGCGCTGCGGGAGCTGCACCGTACTCACGGTCTGGAGGCCAACCCGTTCGCGGTGTTCCCGCGGATGGTGATCAGCATGCAGTGGCTGCGCACGCCGCGGGTGCAGCGGCTTTTGGATGAGGTGCTGACCCCCGAGACGAGGTATCCGGGTTACTTTGACCTGCTGATCGTCGACGAGGCGCATCATTGCGCGCCGCCGGCCCCGGCGCGGGGACGCGGGTATGCGGTGGACAGTAAGCAGACCCGCGCGGTGCGGAGGGCTGGCGAGCACAGCCAGCACCGGCTGTTCTTGTCCGCCACCCCGCACAACGGGTACTCGGAGTCGTGGCAGGCGCTGCTGGAAATGCTGGATCCGCAACGGTTCGCCCGCGGGGTGGAGCCGGATCCTGCGGTGCTGCGCCAGGTCATGGTCCGCCGCCTGAAAGACGATATCCGCAACCCGGACGGCTCGCCGCGATTCCGCGGCCGGGAGACCCGGGCGATCGAGGTGACCTACACCGAGGCCGAGCGGGAAGCGCACGCTCTGCTGGCGCAGTATGCCGCGCTGCGGCGGCAGGCCCCGGGCCTGACGACGGGGCGCGCTGGTGACCTGGTGACACTGCTGCTGAAGAAACGGCTGTTCTCCGCTCCGGCGGCGTTCGCCCGGACCCTGCACGGATACGTGGACAGTCACGGCACCGGCTCACAGGAAACGCGCGCCGCCGGTGCCGGCGGGGCGGGCCAGGCTGAGCTGCCCGGGTGGCTGGCGGACGCGCTGGACTGGGACAGCGACCCGGCCGATGACGAGGCGGGCGGCGACGCCGAGCGCGCGCTACTCGACCGGATCGCTGATCTGCAGCCAGCCTCCTCGGTGATGGAGGAGACGCTGCTCGCCCAGCTCGTGGAATGGGCGGACCGCCATGCCGAGCCGGCGGACAGCAAGGCTAAGGCGCTGTTCGAGGAGCTGACCAGGATCTGCCGCCCGGACGGCGCGTGGAACGATGAGCGGGTCATCGTGTTCACCGAGTACGTCGCCACCCAGGACTGGCTGGCCGGGCTGCTGGACGCCCGCGGCCTGGCCGGTGATCAGCTGGCGCTGCTGCACGGCGGCATGGAGGAACGCAGGCGCGAGCACCTGAAAGCGGCGTTCCAGGCCGCTCCCGGCCGGGACCCGGTGCGGATCCTGCTGGCCACCGACGCAGCCAGCGAGGGCATCGACCTGCAACGTCACTGCCACCGGGTGATCCACTACGACATCCCGTTCAACCCGAACCGGCTGGAGCAGCGCATCGGCCGGGTCGACCGGCACCTCCAGCGCCACCAAGTCGAGGTCGCGCACTTCATCGGCGCAGGCTGGCAGCACGCCGCGGCCGGCTCCTATGAAGGCGACCTGGAGTACCTGTCGCGGGTGGCCGAGAAGGTCGCCGTGGAGCGCAAGGACCTGGGCAGCGTCAACCCGGTCCTCGCCCACGCGGTGGAGGCCCGGATGCTCGGCCGGCCGGTCCTGATCGACCCGCTGACCGTCCCGGTCCGGGTACCCGCCAGCCTGCTGCGCGCGGAAGAGGACCTGCGCGGCCAGATCGCCCGGCTCCGCGAGCAGCTGGATGCCAGCGTGCGCCGACTGCACGTCGCCCCGCCCAACGTGCGCCGCGTCGTGGACACGGCACTTGCACTGGCCAGCCAGCCGCCGCTCACCGATCTGGACACCGCCGGGCTGGTGGCGCCACCGGACCTGCGAGCCGGATGGGAGCGCACGGTGACCGGGCTCGCCGACCCGCTGTCTGGCGTGCCGCGCCCGCTGACCTTTGATCCCGCGCTCGCCGAGGGCCGCGACGATGTGGTCCTCGCGCATCTGGAGCACCCGCTCGTCGCCCAGGCCACCCGCCTGCTGCGCAGCGCCATCTGGGGCGGCCGGACTCCACTGCACCGCCTGGCCGCGGTCCGCGTGACGCTTCCGGAGGAGGCCGGTATCGACGGCGTCCTGGTGTCGGTATTCGCCCGGCTGGTGATTGTCGGTGCTGACGGCGGGCGGCTGCATGAGGAAGTCATGCTGGCGGCACGGGCCGTGCCCGCCGGTGGCCGCTCCCGGCGTGTGGAACTGGAGCAGCCCCGCTACGCCCGGCTGCGCGAGGCCGTGGAGGATGCGCTGGAGCCGGGCGCGTCCCGTGTCGCCCCGGAGGCAGAACGGCTGCGCATGGTGACTCGCTGGCCTGAGCTGGAACCGCTGCTCGCTTCGGACATCCAGGCCCGTGCGGGAGAACGGCTCACCTCGCTGCAGAAAACCCTGGGCCGCCGGCAGGAGGATGAGATCCGGCGGACGATGGCGGTGTTCGACCAGCTCCAGCTCACGCTGCGGGCGGCTGTGGAAGGCCCCGGGCCGGTCCAGCTCACCCTTGATGACCTGGACGATACGGAACGCCAGCAGCTCGATCGCGACCGCCGCGCCTGGCAGGCCCGCCTGGACGGACTCGAAGACGAGCGGACCCGCGAGCTGGCTAGCATCGCCGCCCGGTACGCGGGCGTCCGAGAACTGGTCTTCCCGTTCGCCGTCGCGCTGTGCGTGCCCGACGACAGGGCCGCCCGGTGAGCCCCCGCGGGCGCGCTCGCCGCCCCGGCGGCGTGAGCGAGGAAATCCGGCGACGGCACGCCTGGCTGGAGCTGCTCCAGACTTCCGGGCCCTTCCTCACCCTCCCGGTCGTGCACCGGGCATTCCCCGACGGCCTCGCCCCGGTCCCCCAGGACCGGCGCGCCCGCGTCCGGGCCATGGTCGCCGAGATGCTCGATGACCACGGCGCCAGCCGGCACGCGGTCGTCGAGTCCATGCTGCGCGACGTGCTCGACTGGCAGGAGCACCTCCGCATCGACACCGAACTGCCGGACAGCCTCGCCGAGTTGGTAGCCGAGCACGGCGTCGTCGTCCGCCCGGACTTCGGGTTCTACGACGACGAAGCCGGCGACGGCGAAGACGATGAGTCCGCCGACGCACCCGAGGACGAGGAAGACGAGGATTCCGAAGCCGGCACGCCGGACACGGAGGAAGAAGCGGTCACTCCGGCTGCTGGACGGGGCCCGTGGAAACTGATCGGCTGCTACCTGCCGTGGGGTAGCCACCCGCTGGCCCGCACGACAACCGGCGGGTGGACCGCCAGCGGCGTCGAGCGGCTGGCCGTCCTGCTGCGGGCCCGCGACGTCCCCGCCGGCGTGGTCACTGATGGCCGCTGGTGGGCCATCGTCTGGGCACCCCGCGGCGGCACCACCGGAGCGGCGGTCTGGGATGCGAGCCTGTTCCCCGAGGACGCCGCCTGGCTGCGGTCACTGGTGGCGCTGCTCGGCCGGTCGCGGTTCCTCGCGGTCGCCTCCGGCGACCGGCTGCCTGCGCTGCTGGCCGAGAGCCTGCAGCGGCAGGAGGAAGTCACCGAAACCCTCGGCCAGCAGCTCCGCGATGCAGTGGAGATGCTGACCGGGACGCTTGACCGGCTCGACCGTGAATCCGGCGGCCAGCTCCTCGCCGGGGTCGATGACGAGGACCTGTACGGCGGCGTGATCACCGTCATGATGCGGGTGGTGTTCCTGCTGTTCGCCGAGGAACGCCGGCTGCTGCCCAGCGACGACGACGTCTACGACACCGCCTACAGCGCCGGTCACCTCGTCGACCAGCTCGCGCAGCGGGCAGACCTAGAAGGTGAGCAGACGCTGGAGCATCGCACCGGCGCCTGGCACCGGCTGCTCGCCCTGACCCGCGCGGTGCATGCCGGGGTGGCCCACGAGAACCTGCGGCTGCCCGCCTACGGCGGCGGCCTGTTCGACCCGGACCGCTATCCGTGGCTGGAAGGCCGCCAGTCCGGCGATTCCGCCGCAGCGGCACGGCCGCCTGCCGTGGATGACCGGACGGTGCTGCGGATGCTCCGTGCCGTGCAGTACGTGCAGATCGGCGGGGAACGGCGGCGGCTCACGTTCCGCGCCCTCGACGTGGAGCAGATCGGCTACGTCTACGAGGGCCTGCTGGAACTGGAGGCCCGTACCGCCACTGACGTCGTCCTCGGCCTGGCCCGCCCCACAGCCTGGCCGCGAGTCAAGCACGACTGCGAGGTCACCCTCACCGAGATAGCCGCGCAGCAGGCGGACGGCACGCTCCCGTCCTGGCTGGCCGAGCGGACCGGCTGGTCCGCCGCCCGCATCCGCGCTGCCCTCGATGACCCGGGCAGCCCCGAGCGCCGCGCCGCGGTGGGCCGGGTCACCGGCGGCGACACAACACTTACCGAAACGATCACCCCGCTCGCCGGAGTGCTGCGCTACGACGAGCGCGGCCTGCCCGCCATCACCTTGCCCGGCGGCCGGTACATCGCCCGCAGTAGCCGCCGCGCCGCCACCGGCACCCACTACACCCCGCGCTCGCTGGCCGAGGAAGTCGCCATCGGCGCACTTCAGCCGCTGGTTTACCGGCCCGGCCCGCTGGAGACCGCCGACGAGACTGCCTGGCAGCCGCGGCCGTCGTCGGAGATCCTGCAGCTGAAAGTGGCCGACATCGCGATGGGCTCAGGCGCCTTCCTGGTCGCTGCCTGCCGCTACCTGGCCGACAGGCTCGTCGAAGCCTGGCAGGCGGAAGGCCGCGCTGACGCACTCGCCAGCAAGCAGCACCGGGATGGCCGCCGGCTTGGCGCGGACGCCGAGGCCGAGCACGTCCTGCTCGACGCGCGCCGGCTCATCGCCGAGCACTGCCTGTACGGAGTGGACATCAACCCGCTTGCAGTCGAGATGGCCAAGCTGTCGCTGTGGCTGATCACCATGGACCGAGAGCGCCCCTTCGGCTTCCTGGATGATCGGCTGGTCCCCGGCGACAGCCTGCTCGGCCTGACCAGCATCGGCCAGCTAGAAGAACTCCATGTCGATCCGGCCGCGGGGCGCCGGCTGCACGCCGGAACGCTGGACTTTACCGACGGCTGGCGCTCCCGGCTGCAGCAGGCCGCCGACCTGCGCCGCCGCATCACCGCCGCCCCGGTCGTAACGATCCGCGACGTCGAGCACAAGGCCCGGCTGCTGGCCGAGGCCAGCGCCCTGGCCGGAACGCTCCGGGTGGTGGCCGACGCGGTCACGGCCACCGGGCTGGCCGCCGCGAAGCTGCACGGCAAGAAATGCGACGCGGCGTTTATCGCCCTGGAAATCAAGGTCGCCAAAGCGGCAGACACTGAGTGGGACGGCCTGCACGCCTGGGCAGACGAGATCCTGCAGGCCGGCCGCCCGGAGGGCATGGTCCCCCGGTGGCCGCTGCACTGGCCGCTGGCGTTCCCCGAGGTATTCGCCGACGCCGCCCAGCCGGGCTTCGACGCGATCGTCGGAAACCCGCCGTTCCTGGGCGGGCAGAAGCTGTCGGGCACCTTCGGCGACGACTACCTCGCCTGGATGCAGCGCTGGGACGGCCGCGACGTGAAGGGCAGCGCCGACCTGGCGGCCAGGTTCGTGCTGCGCGCCGAGAGGCTGCTGGGCACTCGCGGCCAGCTCGGATTCGTCACGGTCAACACGCTGGTCGAAGGCGCGACGCTGCGCGTCGGCCTGGAGCAGGCGACCGGCCGCGGCCTGACAATCCGGCGGGGACGCTCCCCGCATCCGTGGCCGACCGCGAGCGCGAACCTGCAGATCGTGGAGACCTGGGCCAGCCGCGCCCCGCTCGGGAAGGCCGCGTCCTACTGGCTGGACGGAGAAGAGGTCCCCGCGATCGGCCCCGACCTGCAACCTTACGGCCGAATCCGGGCTCGACCCGAACGGCTACGGGAGAACGACGACATATCGTTCCAGGGCTCCAACGTGGTTGGCACAGGCTTCATTCTTACGGCCGAGCAGGCCAAAGAGCTGACTGCAGGCCAGCCGCATAACGCCGATGTCCTTGAGCTATACGTGATCGGAAAGGATCTCAACCAGCGACCCGACTGTTCTGCGAGCCGCTGGATAATCAACTTCCGCGACTGGCCCCTCGAACGTGCTGAGGAATATCCCACCTGCCTCGGCATCGTCCGCCGCCTCGTCAAGCCAGATCGCGACGGCAATAACCGCGCGAACTACCGCGACTTCTGGTGGCGCTACGGCGAGAACCGTCCGGGACTTTATGCAGCGATTGCGGATCTCGGCCACGTCATGGCCATCTCGCTGGTGAGCAACGCGGTCATGCCAGTCCGTGTCTCAACCGGCCAGGTCTTCTCTCATGCATGCGGCGTCTTCGGTCTGGAGGATTTCGCGAGCCTGGCCGTACTGTCGTCGAGCGTGCACTCCGCTTGGACTATTCGCTACACCTCAACCATGCGCACTGACATCAGGTACGCACCGTCGGACGTGTTCCTGACGCTGCCGCGGCCGACACCGACGCCGGAACTGGCAGGGCTGGGCGAGGAGCTTGACTCAACACGGCGGGAGCTGATGCTGAGCCGGTCGTGGGGACTGACCACGACCTACAACCACGTTCATGATCCCGATTACCACGACGGCCCCGTTTCGAATCTTCGGGACCTGCACGTAGCGATCGATGAGGCCGTGATGCGGGCGTACGGGTGGGAGGACCTGGACCTGAAGATCGGGCATCATCCGACGAAGATCGGCGTGCGGTGGACGGTGAGCAAGGAGGCGCGGTTCGAGTTGCTGGACCGGCTGCTGGAGGAGAATCAGCGGCGTTACCGGGAGGAGAACCCGTGACCGAGGACGCCGATGGCATGCCCGCTACCTCTTTCCAGGTGCGCGGCGAGCTGGAGAAGCTGCTGGAGCGGGATCTGCTCGGGCCGTGGGACGGGCCGGAGGAGGAGTTGCCGCCGAGTACTTCGCCTGCTGAGCGGTACCTGCTGGGGCGGCTGGTGCCCAGGGACGCGCCTGCCGACGAGGACACCGCCGATGAGGATGAGGACAGCGAGGCGGGTCAGGACCCGGCGCTGGTGGAACGCGAGGTGTCGGAGACCGGGGACAGCGATGACTCCGATGTGGAGAGCGAGGCGGTGGTCCGGTCGGGGAGCATGGCCGCATCCGCGATCGGCCTGTCGTTCATCGTGCCGGATGACACGGACACGGTCCTGGCGGAGGCGGCGTGGGGCCGGTATGAGCGGGCTCCGTCCGAGGTTCACGTGACCGAGCAGGGCCGGCCGCGGACAGTCTGGAAGCGCAGCCCGTGCGGCGGCCGGGTCGAGATACCGCTTGACGCGGAGGGCACGGGCAGCCTGGTGCCGGACCCGCGGCAGGAAGGCGTGGTGGTGCATTACACGGTGCGGCACCGGGGGCGTCGGCGGGTGGTGGAGCTGGCGCTGGTCAACGGCCAGCCCGCGCCGAGCGCCACACCCGATACGGCGCGGCTGTACCAGGTGGGCCTGACGGTGACCGCGCTGGACGGCCACCGGGCGATCTTTGCCGGACACAATGACCCGGAGCTGGGCGATCTGCCGTCGGGCCGGGATGATGAGCGGCTGCACCTGGCGCTGCTGCATCGCCGGCACCGGGAGTACGCGCACGGGCGTCAGTGCGCGGTGGACGCTGATGCCCGTGATGGGGAGGACCGGGCGTGGCGGCTGGCGACCACGTGCTTCCCGGCGGCCGAGGTGCCGCTGGTGGTGCCGGGCCGGGTACCGGGGCTGGTGCTGGACATGGCGCGGCTGGGCAGTCCGGAGCTGGCCCGCGATGAGCTGGTGCGGGCGCTGCGCCCGCTGGTGGCCGGCTACCGGGCGTGGCTGGACACGCAGCAGGCCAGGCTCGGCGAGGACGCCGAGGTGGCCCGGTACGCGCCGGCGGGTGAGCAGGGTCTGGAGGCCGCGCGGGAGGTGGCCGCGCGGCTGGACCGGGCCATCGACTTGCTGCGTGATAACGGGATCGCACGGGAGGCGTTCCGGTTCGCTAATCAGGCGATGGCGCTGCAGCGGGTCCGCAGCGAGGTGGTGCGGGCCCGGCTGGCCGACCCGGCCGCTGATGTGGCCCGGCTGCTGCGGGAGCTGGATGTGCCGGAGAGCCGGAGCTGGCGGCCGTTCCAGCTCGCGTTCGTTCTGCTGTGCCTGCCGGGACTGACCGATCCCGGTCACCGGGATGCCCGGCGCGGGGCTGGCGATGCTCAGGTGCAGCTGCTGTTCTTCCCGACCGGCGGCGGCAAGACCGAGGCGTACCTGGGCCTGTCGGCGTTCACGTTCGCCATCCGGCGTCTGCAGGGCGTGGTCGGCGACGGCGACGAAGCCCGCGACGGGAGCCGGGGCGTGGCGGTGCTGATGCGGTACACGCTGCGGCTGCTGACCGCGCAGCAGTTCCAGCGGGCCGCCGCGCTGGTATGCGCGTGTGAGTGGCTGCGCCGGGAGCGGATCGCCGCGGGTGATGGCCGGTGGGGGACGACGCCGTTCCGGGTGGGCCTGTGGGTAGGCAGCAGCGTGACCCCCAATAGTTATGAGGAGGCTCGCCGCCAGGTCAGCGATAGCCGGCAGTACGAGCGCAGCATCGGGGGGCCGATGCAGCTGGCGGCGTGCCCGTGGTGCGGCTCGCCGCTGTCGGGCAGCCGCGACCTGTCCACCCATGACCAGCGGCGCCGGGTGCTGGTGCACTGCAGCGACCCGGAGGGCGACTGCCCGTTCACCCCGCGGCGCTCGCCGGGCGAGGGCCTGCCGGTGCTGACGGTGGATGAGGAGATCTACCGGCTCACCCCGGCGCTGGTGATCGCGACCGTGGACAAGCTTGCCCAGCTGCCGTGGCGGGCGGCGACCGCGCCGCTGTTCGGCCTGGTGGACAGCGAATGCCCGCGGCACGGCTGGCAGAACCCGGAGTTCATCGGGTTCTGCCGGACCCGGCACCCGGCGGTCGGCGATCTTCCCGCGGCGGTGCCGGTGCCCGCGATGCGGCTGCGCCCGCCGGACCTGGTCATCCAGGATGAGCTGCACCTGATCAGTGATGCGCTGGGCTCGATGGTGGGGCTGTACGAGACCGCGATCGACCGGCTGTGCACCCGCCAGTCGGCGGCCGGCGCGGTCCGGCCCGTGCTGGTCGCCTCGACGGCAACCGTGCGGCGGGCCCGCGACCAGGTCGAGCAGGTGTTCGCCCGGGGCCTGGCGGTGTTCCCGCCGCAGATCATCGATGCTGGGGAAACGTTCTTCTCCCGCACGGTCGCGCCGGGCCCGGACACCCCCGGCCGTCGTTACCGGGGCGTGCTCGCGCCGGGCGAGCGGCTGAAGTCGGTGGAGATCCGGGTGGTCACGGCGCTGCTGGAGCATGGCCAGTACCTGCTGGACCGGCATGGCGTCGCCGCTGACCCGTACATGACGGTGGTGGACTACTTCACCTCGACCCGGGAGCTGGCCGGCATGCGGCGGCTGGCCGATGATGACATCGCTGACCGGCTCGCGAGCCAGCAGGTCCGCACCCGCAGGCGGCGGCCCGGCATCAGCGAGCTGACCAGCCGCATGCCGAGCAGCCGGATCGCGGCCACCCTCGCGGAGCTGGAACGGCGGTTCGACCCGGCGTTCGACTCCAGCGCCGCGCTGGAAGACTTCCGCCACGACCCGAAAGCGGCGCGGGAACGGAGCGAAGACCGGCTGCCGGCGCTGGACATCCTGCTGGCGACCAGCATGCTGCAGGTCGGCGTGGATGTGCAGCGGCTCGGGCTGATGGTGGTGACCGGCCAGCCGAAGAACACCGCCGAGTACATCCAGGCCACCTCCCGGATCGGCCGGGACCGGACCCGGCCCGGCCTGGTAGTCACGATCTATCAGTGGACCCGGCCCCGGGACCTGGCCCACCTGGAGGCGTTCGGCTACGACCACGCCACGTTCGGGCTGCGGATCGAGGGGCTGACCACCACCCCGTTCAGCGACCGGGCGCTGGACCGCGGGCTGACCGGGGTCCTGGTGACGGCCATGCGGCATTCCGGGATGGCCGCGCTGCCCAACACCGCCGCGCAGACGCTGCCGCTGGCCGGGCCGGCGGTCACCGCCCTGCTAGAGGAGATACGAACGCGAGCCGAGCGAGTCACGCACGACACCGAGCAGGCCATCGCCGTGCGCGCAGGCTTGCAGCACCGACTGGACAGCTGGCATAGCCACCGCGCCGCGGTCACCACCGGCCGGCTCGGCTATCAGGTCGGCGCCGACATCACCGGGCTGCTCGTCGACCCCGACACCGGCAGCTGGGACCTGTGGTCAGCGCCGCGGAGCCTGCGTGAGGTCGAGCCGCAGATCAGCCTGCAGCTTGACCAGCACGACCGCAGCCTGCACGAGGCGCCTGGCTGGAGCTATGACCGGCCGCCGCAGGCTGCAGGCCGCGGCCAGGCCCCGGCGGGAGCGGGCGCATGAGCGTCCCGTCCGGGCCGGGGAACCGGCAGTTCCGAGACCCGACCCGCATCGGCGAGGCCCGGCCCAGCCACCTGGTCACCATGGCCGGGGTCGGCGCGATCCTGGACCTGCCCGCCATGAGCGTCGTCGTCCGGGGCCTCGACGCGTGGAGCCCCGAGCGGCAGGACGCCATTGACGAGCCGCGGCTTCTCGCCGAGGTCCGCCGCGCGCTCGGCCCGCAGGTGCGGGCACTCCGGCACGCGCCGTGGGACCCGGCGGAAAGCGACGACCCCTACAGTCGCGTCGGCGTGCCGGTCACCCCGTTTCCCCGGTGGGTACGCTGCCCGAGGTGCCATCGGCTCGGCTCGCTGGACCCGCCCGGCCAGTTCGAGCTGGTCCACCGGTTCGGCCGCCGGCCTGACCTGGCCAAGTTTGTGCATGCCCGGTGCCAGCGCCAGGCCCAGACCCGCAACGCCAACAAGCGCGCGTGCGTGCCGGCCCGTTTCCTCGTGGTCTGCCAGGACGGGCACCTCGACGACTTCCCCTACGTCGAGTACGTGCACGCGGGAGCAACCGAGCCGTGCGGCGGGCCGCAGCTGACCATGTCGGACGCGTCCAGCACCCTCGGGCCGCGGGTCACGGTCAGGTGCGCCGAATGCGGTGCCTCCCGCAATATCCAGGACGCCGCGGGCCGGGACGGATGGGAGAAGCTGCCCGCCTGCCGCGGCCGGCAACCGCACCTGCAGCGCTTCGTCCCGTGCGGCAAGCGCCTCAAGCTGATCGTGCTGGGAGCCAGCAACCTGTGGTTCGGAGTCACCGCCAGCGCCCTGCACCTGCCCCAGGCCCAGACCGTGGATGACCTCGTTACCGCGCACTGGCAGATTCTCGGGGCGCAGCCCGGTCCCGGCGTCGCCCAGGCCATCATCGACGGGATGGACTCGCTGCGCGGCCTGCGCGCCGCACCGATCGGCGAGGTGTGGGCGTGCATCGAGAAGATCCGCGCCGCGGGCGGCCCGGCCGCCGAGCCGGACCGCCGCGACCTGCTGGACGCGGAGTGGCAGCTGCTGTCGCGGCCAACCACCGACCGGCAGGACGCGGACTTCCGCGCCGTGCCCACGGTCGGCCCGGAGGGCTACGACCAGCTCCTGGATCAGGTCGTGCTGCTCTCCCGACTGCGCGAGGTCCGCGGGCTGCTGGGCTTCACCCGGCTGGCCGCTCCCGAGCGCGGGGACCTGCAGCCGGTACGGCTGGTGTCCCTCACCCGCGGCGCCCCCGACTGGGTTCCGGCCGTGGAGCAGCGCGGCGAGGGCATCTTCCTGGAGTTGCGGGAAGACGCCGTCGCCCGCTGGGCCGCCCGGGTCGCTGAGCACCCGCGCCTGGAGGCACTCGAAGGCGCCTACCGCCGGTGGTCCTACAACCGCGGGCACACCGCCAGCCCCGGCTTCCCGATCGCCCGGCTCACACTCATCCACACCTTCAGCCACATGCTGATCCGGCAGGTCGCCCTCGAATGCGGCTACTCCTCCGCCAGTCTCCGCGAGCGCGTCTACATCGGCACGCCGGGCAATCCGACAGCTGGGGTGCTGCTGTCCACCGCCGCCAGCGACAGCGAGGGAACCCTCGGCGGCCTGGTCGCGCTCGGCCACGCCCGGTACCTCAAGCGACTCCTCGACCAGGCGTTCTACGACGCCCTGCACTGCTCATCCGACCCGCTGTGCGCCGAGCACGTCCCCATCGACCCTTCCGCAGCCCTGCACGGGGCAGCCTGCCACGCCTGCCTGTTCGCCTCCGAGACCAGCTGCGAGACCAACAACCGCTGGCTCGACCGGGCCGTCCTGGCCGACCTCACCGGCGACGGCCTCGCGTTCACCCCGTGACCACGGATGCCGCGGACTGGGCCAGCCGGATCGCCGAGGAACTCCCCGGCCCCGACGTACGCCGGCTCGCCCGCGCCGCCAGCGGCGGACCGCTTGCGGTCCGGCAGCTGCGGGCCCGCACGCCGGCGCCCGTCCTGCGTGACGTCTGCGACCAGCTCCTCACCCGGCTCACCGGCGAAGACCCCTACCTCGCCGGCCTGCTCACCGGAGCGGCCCGTGCTGTCGAGCGAGCCGGCCAGCACCAGAGCATTGACGTCGTCTGGACCGGGCCCGAGTCCGGCGTCACCACCAGTCGCCTCACGGCCGCCGCGGTCATCGGACTGATCCACGAAGCCCGCCGCGAGATCCTCCTGGTGAGCTACGCGACCCACACCGAGCACGCTATTCACGCGGCATTGACCGAAGCCGCCGGCCGTGGCGTCGAGATCACTCTCCTAGCCGAGAACCCGGCAGACAATCCTTCCTATACCGCGAACGGCACGCCGTTCCCCGGGCTGCATGCTGTCCGGCTCCGCTGGCCAGCCAGCCAGCGACCGCATGGGGCGGCGCTGCACGCCAAGATCATCGTGGTCGACGACCGGATCGCGCTCGTCACCAGCGCCAACCTCACCAGCCGGGCCATGGAAGCCAACATCGAATGCGGCATCCTGATCCGCGGCGGACAGCGGCCCCGCGCCATCCGCGACCACATCACAGGACTCCAAGCCCACGGCCACCTGCGCCTTTGACTGAGCCAGGCTTCGCCCGCCTGAACGATGGTGCGTCAGTTACTCGAACCATGAGGCGGGGATTAGCGCCTGGCCATCTCGCCAACGCTGCACCACTGATTCGGCGAACCAAGAGTCGTCGAAGTCCGCATGGTCAAGAGCGATCACCTGGAGCCTTCCATCGAGCTGGTCAACCACGTCCCGGACCATCTGGTATAGCTGCCGGGTGTGCTCACGATCGGTGTCGGTGAGCTCGTCGAGATCCCCTCCGACGTCCCGGTCCCGGGGGAAGAACGCCTGGCTTGGCTGGTCCAGGACCAGAAAGCCGGGCACGGGCCGGTGATGCCCGATGAAGAATGCATGCAGGGCAAGGTACGCGGTGAGGTGATATCCGACCCAGTTCATGCCGCTGCCGATCTCGCCGCGATCCATATATGCGGGCCCCTGGGGGGTGTCGGCTACCACAGTCAGCCTGTCAAGATCGATCTGGACGCCGTCATCAGCGTGCTCAAGCCCGAGTTGCTGGGACCAGTCCGTCATCTGCCGGCTGACCGATCTCAGCAGTGACGTGGTGCGGGAGCGCAGTGCTGCAGCATCGAGCAGGTCCACAAGTTCCGCGACCGCTTGTTCGAGACTGCTCACCTGTGTTCTCAGCGTCTCAAGTTCTTCGTCGCCGACGTCCTCGGTGGCGTCGAGGTACAGGGCGATGCGGCCGCGGACGTAGCTCTGGACATTGACGGCGTCACGTGCTCTGTTAACGAGCTCGTCTTGGGCTGCCAGGGCATCAAGAGATCGGTCGATGTCATTGGCTTCGTTCCGCAACGCGGTGCGTTGCTCAAGAACCGCGCTGCGGGCTCGCTGGATGCGCGGCCGGTCGCGTTGTGCTAGATCAAGGCGCCGGCCGGCGCGTTCCAGCGCCTGGGTGATCGCCTGATGCGACGGCGATGTGTGATCGCCGAGCACTTGGCCGCACATGGCGCATGCAGCGTCAGTGGTGTCGCCGGGGACGAGCCCGATCGATGACAGGCGCGCGTGCTGCTCAGTCAGCTCGCCGACGTAACTGCCTTCCGCTGTGGCGAACTCGTCCAGGCCCTGCAACTGGTCAGCGAACTCGCGTAGCCCATCGTTGATCTCGCCGCGCCGATGACGCATACGCTCGAATTGACCTCCCACCTCCACTCCATCGGCCACGGCAGGCGGGCTGTCGAGCGCCACTCTGAGGATGCCTCGGACGGCATTCAGGTCGGTGAGCTCTGGCTGAGCGGCGAGGAGTCCGACATCTACGGCTTCTGTAATAAGGCTCGCTGCTCTGTCCAGTCCGGCGGTGCGCTCGGCTTCGGCCGCCCGAAGCCGCTGCTGCAGGCGGCGAAGCTCCCGGCGTCGTTCAGCGAGTTGTTCCCGGCGCCTGAGGTCCTCGGCTCCCTGGGCGCCGAGGAAGAACGGGAGCGTATCGCGGATCGTCTGCGGTATCCATTCACGATTCTGGCGATGAAAAAGGATGTCCGGGTTCGCGATCTCACCCTGGCCCTGGAAGCAGTAGTAGAGCGAGTGGACGAATGTGGCTGACAACTGCTGGCGTGTCTGCCCAAGCGGCGGGACCGTGAGGTTGTCCTCGATGCCGAGCAAGCCTCCGAGGTAGTCGCGAAGCGCTGCGGACGTGGTATTCGCGGCAAGCTCGTCGAATGGCGGCGCCGGGACGTCGCCAACGATCAGCATGGTCTCGTTGGTCTCCGAGTCCCCGCTGGGTGCCGGACGGCCGATGAAGAACGGTGTCTCACCGACATGCCCGCGCATTCCGTACCAGGCGACGGACTGCTGGATCGGGCCGCGCGGCGCGTGCGGGTTCCCGTCGCCGAGGAGGAAGCGGATGATATTGATCAGGCTGGACTTTCCGGTGCGGGAGTCGCCGGTGATGATGTTGAGGCGTCCGGGCATCAGGGATATCGAACGGGTCAGCCCGCCCCGGCTGTAGAAGGTGAGCTCGTCAATCTGCATCAGACACGAAGCCCCCACATCGCAAGAGTCGTTACCGCATCGCCCTGCTGGACGAACCAGCGCCCCAGGAAACCAGCACGAGCGATGCAGCTGTCCACGTCAGCGCTTCTGGCCATCCCGCGCGGCCGGCGCTGCGCCGGACCGGCCCGCAGAGTCCCGTCAGCGCTTTGCAGTACGCCGTGACGAAGCCCGAAGCACAGGCCAGCCGACACCAGAGGCCGCAGGCTCCGGGCCCGATCGCCCAGGTCCATCAGCAGCTCAGGATGCGCCCTCACCCACTCGCCCATCTGGGTAGTTACACGGGCCGGCAGAATGTCACGAGTTGGACGATGCAGGGCTAACGGGGCAACTAGGTAGGGGAGTATCACCGGCATCGCGCGTCCGCCGGACCTCTCGTCGTACTGCCTGGCCGTCTCGGACAATAGGACGCTGACAAACGCAGCGTTGAACAGCGCCTCCTCTTCGAAAGGCCGCACGACGATCGTCGTGCTCATGCCGCCGGATCCTCAGAAACGTCGCAGACCTCGGGCAGCCGGTGCCGCAGATGCTCAAGCCACCTGGGATGCCATCCGATTTCCAGACGATCAGCGATGACATGCAGCGAGCCGCGGGCGATGAAGCCTGCGCGAACATCTCGGCGGATCGGTGCGAGAGCGCTCGCATCGAGCTGACCAAAGCGCTCCAGCGCCTGCTTTCTGAGCGCCGCCTCGGTGACCTCGGCACCCTGGTCGTCGGAGAGTGGCAGGAAGTAACTCTCCCACGCCTCGATCAACTCACGGTCATACCGGCCAAGCTCCCCGATCTCCAGTAGCTGGTCACGCTGCCAGATCGAACGTTGAGCGAACGCCCGGTTGTGATCGTAGATGCACTTGCGCAGCCGACCACTTGCCAAAGCCACCAATCGAAGCTGAGCGACGAAGATGCGGTCATCGTCAGAGATCTCATCCTCGTCCGGCTCAGGGAAACCGAATACGTCAATCGGGAGGTTCTCGTCGCGCAAGCTGTCAGCTATCCCCAGCAGCTGATCCTCGAGCTCGGCGACCGTAATGCGATCAGGCCGTCCCCTGGCCACCGCATCGAGATGAGCAATGACCCGGGCATGCCACCACCCACGCAGTCGCTGAACCAGCGCCGGACGCCGACGCGCGACGACGCTCTTGCGCACAGCGCGGGCCAGATCCTCGCCGATATTCGCTACCGTCGCAGCCTCGTCAATGATCTCCACGCGCTCCACCAGGGCCTTGCGCTTCGCCGGACTGAGAGCAAGGAAAGCGCCGTAGTACGGCTTGTTCGTCTCGCTCCGAGACTCACGCGCCGTCCGCTCAAGCCCCACCAGCGCGCCCTCGACATCGCGGTCTTTCCCTGCGCGGAGCTTGGACGCAGTCGCACCAGCCCGAGCCGTAGCCAGCAGGACAAGTCTGAGCCCGTGATCTCCCGGCTCCACGACCCAGTTGTGAATCGTCTTCCACAGATCTCCAGACGCGTCCGACAACGACCGCGAGCCGTCGATAGAATGCTTGCTCTGCCACTTCTCCGTCGCGTTGCCGGTGTCCGCGTCATGAAAGACGATGTCATCAAGCGTCTCGATGCTCGTCGAGAATGAGTCTTCGTCATCCATGCGCCCCAGCATCGCCAGCAGGGCGTAGTCCACCTGAGCGAGATAGCCCAGAGCGGGACCCGCAGCGCCGAAGCGCGAAGCCACCTCTGATACTTCCACGGCCATGGATCAACCTAACGCGTATCTGATGAATAAATACTGTCTGGCCAGCCCACGTCCTCGCGCGCCGTACCGCAGGGTACCCAGGACGGACGGATCGCTGACTCAGGCGGTGTCGTACCTTCTGCCACCGATGCAATGACACCCTGACCGCTGTGCCATGCCTCGACATGCAAACGCCGACCCGAACCGGCCAAGCCTCGACAGCTTAGTTCAGCTGGCAGCGGCCAGGCCGCAGATTCGTGCATGGAATCAGGCGCGACTTGCGATCGAACATTTTTATCTCCAGATGATGTTTTACGATATATCACTATGACGGTGGAAACGCTCTGCTGGGATGCCTGAGCGCGGGTGGGCAAAAGACCCATGATGCGGTAGATTGCCGAAAACTGGTGATGCGGGTCAGGGATGGCCGCAGGTGCACTTCGATAAGGACTTCGTTCGATACAGGTGCGATCGCTACGTCGCCCACGAGCTGAGCACCCGTGAGCGGAGGCTCTTCGAGGACCTCGGGCCGACGGCAGCCGCACGGGGATACCTTAAGCCTGATGAGCTGGCTGAGATCGGCTTGTGGAAGTCCAGAAGGGCTACCGGCTACCTGGCTCGAAACGATCAGACCGATCCGGCGCTGGTCGAGGATGTCACCCGCTTGGCCTTCGCGCCTACGACCGCAGCGCGGCTACGGCGCTACGGCACCGGATCTTGTGCCTGCTTAATGGAGTCAGGCACCCGATGGCCAGCGCCATCCTCACAGTCTGGAAGCTCGAAGATCATACGGTTCCGGACAGGCGGGCAGCGGGAGCGCTCCGCGAATTGGCCAGCAGAGGGGCACTCGGATCCAGCCTCTCAGTGGCCTGGGCAGATGCCCTGCCTGACTACTGGACCTACCTTCAGGCATACCGGCCCATCGCTCAGCATCTAGCCGTGGGCTATCGCGATCTAGACCGGGCGCTGTGGACATGGCACAAGGCGCGGATGCCAGACGGGCAGCCAGAGCGGTGAGCGACTTCTGGGCCTACGAGAAGTGGACCGCGAACGGGCACCGGGCCACCGTCCACCGCGGGGACTACGGATCCTGCAACCACGGCGCGGGAGTCCACGGCGGCGGCCAGACGCCCAATGGCAAGTGGCACGGTCCTTTCTCGTCCGCCGAGAGCGCAAAGAACAAGGTCAGCCGTCCCGGCGCGCACCTACGCGACTGCGCCAGATGCAACCCATGAGCCCAACCTTGTGAGCTGTCCATCCGGGCGCGTCGCCGGACTTTGAGGATGATCCCGGCCCAACAAGGCACGCCCCGGCCTGCCGTCGGCGCATACCAACTGGGTCACGGTGGCCTGGCCTGGCGCTGCGTGAGGTCAACCGCCGTCGGTGTCGTCCTGATGGTGCCCGACCCGGACAGCGTGCCGTCTAGGCACAGTCCGTACTGCTCGGTGCCGGGATTCCACGTCCACCACGATGGCCAGATGACAGTCAGACGATCTTGAGATCTATCCGGACGGCCCAGACCTGTATCCTGACCTGGTCTTTTGGATGGGCGCGCAACTGGGATCGAACCAGTGAACCCTCGCTTGTAAGGGGAGCCACCACCACTTCCCTGCCTGCCCCTACGCCCGCCAGCGCAGGTCACCGGCAGCGGCACCGAGCACAGCCGAGCACGGCGCAGGGACAGCGAGCAGAACGGGCTCCCACCTTAACTGGATCGACAGCTTGTCCACTTCCGCAGCGCAAATCTGCGATCCTGCCCGCTGCGTCCGTCTCGGACGTCAGCATGCCCTGCTCTCTGCGCGGATGGTTAAGGCGAGCCTGTCGGCCACAGCGCCGAGGAAGCGACGGGTTGAAACGATAGATTCCTGCAGATCTAAGCTGCGGTCACGCCCGTCGTCGAACTGGGAGCGTACAGCCAGGCGTAGTGTGCCGCAGGTCTAGGTTGCCATGGCTGGATGCCTGCTGATGCCGGTGGTGCCGCCGCATATGCGAAAATACTGGCGAGTAGCTCCGAGCGCAGGTCGAACTGTTCGCACGGGTCAGCGAGCATGTCCTCGAAGGAGCGGCCGTGGGACACCGCGACGTGCGGGTCTGCCATCGCCCATCTCCTCCCGCCGGGTACTGGGCTCACTGGAAGTATGACCGGTGAGCTGGAAATAGCAACACGGTAGCCCCATCTATTCTCGCGTCGTGGCCAGGGGCGGCTCGTGCTCGGCGGGGCTTCCTCCCGTTTCGGCCCGCCACTCGTGCTCTGCTTTGGCGAGTGCTCTGCGCGCGGACTGACGCAGGCGATCGACGCGCCTGGCTAGGCCGGCGTCACCGAACAGTAGCTGGGCGGTTTCCGCATAGGACAGCCCGTGGTGGATGGTCGCGAGTACGACGAACCGCTCCTCATCAGTCAAGGCCGCAAGCGCCGCGTCGAGTGCCGCACGCTGCTCGACGATCTCGGCCGGGTCGGCAGCCTGGCCGTTCCTGTCTGCTGCCTGGATGAGCTGCGTATCTTCGGTGGGCACCATTACCAGGGCACGGCGTGTCCCGTATGTCGCGCGGACCACGTCGACATAGGAGAAGCTCGCGGCTCGCAACGCCCACATCAAGCCGTCGCCACGAGCAGGGTCGAAACGCTGCGCGGTGGCGCGGGCGCGCTCCAGCGCATGCACGGCAACGTCGTTGGCGATCATGTCCAGATCGCCGGTGGGCACGATCGACACGGGCATGCCGTCGGTTCCGGTCAGCCGTGCCGCCTGGCCGGCGAGCAGGCGGCCGCGCTGCTTTACCACGGCGTAGATGAGGGGGTAGAGCAGTGTGTCGTAGTCCTGAGCGGCGCCGGGCACGCCGGCCGCGATCGCGCGCAGGAGCATGCTCGCGCGCGATGCGATCTCGACCGGTTCAGCCATGGCTCTCAGTGTGCCCTGCCAGGCTGACAGTTCCTGCAGCGGCGCGCCGCCTCGGGTGCGGGACAGGAATGTAGGTGACTGGCCGGTAACCTGCGCTGGCCTGGATTGTCTGAGTGCGCGCCGTTGTCAGATGCGGGCTCAGGCCGCTCCG
>Ga0307373_10003910_pt1 | contig 25399 bp, 22 predicted proteins | sample OX2MG_FD_202534 | JGI IMG/M metagenome (GOLD analysis project Ga0307373, IMG submission 202534) | Soil microbial communities from Risofladan, Vaasa, Finland - OX-2 | ecosystem: Environmental > Terrestrial > Soil > Coastal area > Acid sulfate soil | place: Finland: Risofladan, Vaasa | collected...
CTCGGCTGTGCCACCGGCCGCTCGTGCCTTCCAGGACCAACGCGACGCCGAACGTCTCCGACAACGACGCAGCGCTCAAGGCCTCAAAGATCGGCCCTGCCGTCACGATCCTGCCCTCCCGCAGCAGCAGGACATGGGTGAACCCGGCAGGGATCTCCTCCACGTGATGAGTGATCATGACGATCGGCGGGCTCGCCGCGTCCGCCGCAATCGAGGACAGCCGCGCGACCAGGCGCTCGCGACCCCCCATATCGAGCCCCGCCGCCGGCTCGTCGAGGAGAAGCAGGTCGGGCTCGCCCATCATGGCCCTGGCGAGGAGGACTTGCTGGCGTTCGCCGTCTGAGAGGACGCCGAACGGACGGTCGGCGATGCCGGCGAAGCCGGCATCGGCCAGCAACGAGGCGGCCTTGTCGTGCTCCGCCTGGCTGTAGGAGTGCCACCACGGTTCGAGCGCGGCGTGCCTGCCGGCCACGACGATGCCTTCGGCCGTCACCCCCGGCAGGAGCTTCTTGGCGACAGCGGAGGAGACCAGGCCTATCCGTTCACGCAATCGACGGACATCGACACTCCCGAGGCGGTGTCCCAGTATCTCCACGATGCCGCGAGTGGGGTGGAGGTAACCCGACGCCAGCTCGAACATGGTCGTCTTCCCCGAGCCGTTCGGACCGAGGATCACCCATCGGTCCTCCCGCCGGACCGACCATTCGACGCCGGAGAGGACCGGGGTCCCGACCCTGTCGAGGTCGACCGCTTCGAACCGCAGCGCGTATGGGGTGGGTCCTGGCATGGGTCGCTGCAAGGTATCGGTTTTTCTTTTTCCGTCGATGAGGCGACCATGGAGGGATGCCGGGACCGCAAGAGACGTTGAACGAGCGCCTGGGCGAGGCCTTCGCTCGGATCGAACCGGGCTCCGAGCCCGTCCTGCGGCCCTCCACGAGGCCGGGAGTGGACTTCCAGGCGAACGGGGCCATGGCGCTCGCCAAGAAGCAGGGCCGTCCCCCGGGCGAGATCGCCGCGGCGGTGGTATCCGCAGCACGCCTCGACGGCATCTGCGCCAAGGTCGAATCCACGCCGCAGGGTTTCGTCAACCTGGTACTCGACGACGCCTTCCTCGCCTCATGCCTGCAGGAGCAGGCGCGCGATCCCCGCCGCGGCGTCTCTCTGTCTTCAGAGTCCAGGACCGTCGTCGTCGACTACTCGTCTCCGAATGTCGCGAAGGAGATGCACGCCGGGCATCTCCGGACCTCCATTATCGGCGACGCCCTGTGCCGCATGTTGACGCTGACCGGTGCCAGGGTCATCAAGGAGAACCACGTCGGCGACTGGGGGACACCGTTCGGCATGCTCATCGAGCACCTGATCGACCTCGGCGAAGAGGAAGGGGCGCGAGAGCTTTCCGTCGGTGACCTCGACACGTTCTACAGGCAGGCACGGGCGGCGTTCGATGCCAGCCTCGAATTCCAGGAGCGGAGCCGGCGCCGTGTGGTCCTGCTCCAGTCCGGGGATCCGGAGACGCTGCGTCTGTGGCGGATACTCGTCGACGAGAGCGTCTCCTACTTCGAGGAGGTGTACGCCAGGCTCGGCCTCCTATTGACGCGCCAGGACCTGGCAGGCGAGAGCGTCTACAACGACCAGCTTCGCTCGATCGTCGACGAGCTCGCTGCTAAAGGCCTGCTGCGCGAGAGCGAGGGAGCTCTTTGCGTCTTCCCGGAGGGCTTCACCAATCGTGAGGGTGAACCGCTTCCCCTCATCGTGCAGAAGTCCGACGGCGGGTACGGCTACGCGGCGACCGACCTCGCAACTCTTCGCGACCGGTTCGGCCGTTTGGGTGCGGATCTCGCTCTCTACGTCGTCGGATCGCCCCAGGCTCAACATCTCGAGATGTGCTTCGCGGTCGCACGAGCAGCGGGGTGGATCCCACCTGGAGGTGACGCCGTCCACGTGGCGTTCGGCAGCGTGCTCGGCTCCGACCGGCGCATGCTTCGGTCGCGCTCGGGAGATTCCGTCAAGCTCATCGAGTTGCTCGACGAGGCAGTCAAGCGGGCGGCGGTTGCCGTTGAAGAGAAGAACCCGTCGCTCGGCGAGGAGGAACGCGCGGAGGTCGCGCGCATGGTCGGGATCGGCGCGGTGAAGTACTCGGACCTGTCCACCGACCGCATACGCGACTACGTCTTCGACTGGGATCGCATGCTCGCGTTCGACGGCAACACAGGGCCGTATCTCCAATACGCGAGGGTGCGCTGCCTGTCGATATTCCGAAGGGGCGGTATCGACGCGGGCGTCTACCAAGCGGGCGAGGTCAGTTTCCTCCTCGCCGAGCCCGCCGAACGCGAACTGGCACTCGTGCTCACCGCTTACGCGCACGCGGTCGTCGCGACGCTCGAGACGTGGAGCCCCCACAAGCTGTGCTCGTACCTGTTCGACCTCGCCGGCGCATTCACGACCTTCTTCGAGACTTGCCCGGTTCTCAAGGCCGGCGACCCCGCGGTGCGCGACAGCAGGCTCGGACTGTGCGCCCTGACCGCGTCGGTGCTCGAGGCCGGGCTGTCCGTCCTGGGCATCGAGGTTCCCGACCGGATGTGACAGTCCGGTCGGATGTGGCGCCCGAGCGGGCAACGTAGTCTGCGAAGTGATGACGACGTCGCCACCTGTCCGCTCCGAGCGGCGTGGTCCGGTCACCACGGTGATCCTCTCCAGGTCGGAGGCACGCAACGCCGTGGACCGGCCGACAGCGGAAGCCCTGGCTGACGCATTCCGGCAGTTCGATGCGGACCCCGAAGCCGCTGTCGCGGTCCTTTGGGGTGAAGGGGGGACGTTCTGCGCCGGCGCCGATCTGAAGGCGATGGGCACGGACCGGAACAACCGCGTGGCACCCGACGGCGACGGCCCGATGGGGCCCACCCGCATGCGGCTGTCGAAGCCGGTGATCGCGGCAGTGAGCGGTTACGCGGTGGCAGGGGGATTCGAGTTGGCGCTGTGGTGTGATCTCCGCGTGGTGGAGCAGGGCGCGGTGTTCGGCGTGTTCTGCCGGCGCTGGGGAGTCCCCCTGATCGACGGCGGCACGGTGCGGCTGCCGAGGATCGTCGGTGCCGGTCGCGCCATGGACCTGATCCTCACCGGCCGGCCCGTCCACGCGGGAGAGGCGGAACGGATCGGTCTTGCCAACCGTGTCGTTCCGAACGGTACGTGCAGAGAGGAGGCAGAACGGCTCGGAGAGCAGCTGGCGTCGTTTCCTCAGACATGCCTGAGGCGCGATCGCATGTCCGTGCTGGACCAGGAAGGGCTGGACGAGGAGGAGGCCATCGCGGCGGAGTTGCGCCACGGGATGGTGTCGCTCGCCAGCGACGAGTTGGGCGAGGGGTTGGGACGGTTCCGCTCGGGCGCCGGCCGCCACGGCGAGTTCTCGCAGCCATGAGCGCACCGCGAGTGGCGATAGGCCCGAGGAGCGCGCCGTTCGCAGAGGACGCGGTGCTCGCAGGGGGTGGGGTTCCGGTCAAGGTCGACGAACCGGCGGATGCGCTCGTGTGGTTGTCCGCGCACCGCATGGAAGCTCTGAAGGAGGTCCTCGACCGCGAGCCGCGCATACGGTGGGTGCAGCTGCCGTTCGCCGGGGTCGAGAAGGCCGTCGAGTCCGGCGTGATCGACTCCTCGCGCCAATGGAGCTGCGCGAAGGGCAGCTACGCAGAGCCGGTAGCCGAGCACGCTCTTGCTCTGGCGCTCGCCGGCTTGCGGTGCCTGCCTGAGCGCCTTCGTGCGCGCTCGTGGGGGTCGCCGGCGGGAACGTCGCTGTACGGGGCACCGGTGACGATCCTCGGCGGCGGAGGGATCACGGAAGAGCTCTTGAGGTTGCTGGCTCCGTTCAGGGTGGAGTCGACGGTCGTCCGCCGCCAATCGAAACCTGTGGAGATGGCGACGCGCACGGTCGGATCCGACAAGCTCGAGGATGCGCTCGGGTCTGCGATCGTCGTGTTCGTCGCGCTCGCGTTGACCCCGGCGACCGATCGAATCATCTCGCGACGGCAACTGGAGGCGATGCAGGACCGCGCGTGGTTGGTCAACGTCGCTCGAGGTCGTCACGTGGACACCGAAGCGCTCGTCGAGGCTCTGCGGTCCGGCACCATCGCGGGAGCGGCGCTCGACGTGACGGACCCTGAGCCTCTGCCCGACGGCCATCCGCTTTGGGGGATGCCCAACTGCGTCATCACGCCGCACACGGCAGACACGTGGGAGATGGTGTGGCCTCGGCTCGCCGCGCGTATCGAGGAGAACGTCGCCCACTTCGTCGCAGGGGAACCTCTCGTGGGTCCCGTCGACCCGGTGCACGGTTACTGAACGAAGCGTCGTGGGCTGGGTCGAGGTCTGCCGGCGCTGCGGGAGGGGATGGCCGCTGCGGGCAGGTAGATGGCGATGCGAGTGCGGTGGGCTGTTCGATCTGGTCGGCCCGGCGAGCGACCCCGTTTCGAATCCCGGTGGCTCGTGGTCGATGTGGCGCTACCGGCGCAGCCTGCCCGACGCCGGCACCGAATTGCCGTGGGAAAAGACCACCCTGGGCGAGGGCATGACCCCTCTGGTCGAGCTGGCCCCTGGCGTGCTGGCCAAGATGGAGCAGGTGTCGCCGACCGGGTCGTTCAAGGACAGGGGCGCGGCGGTGATGGTTGCGCTTGCCGCCGGCGCGGGGGAGCGCACGGCGGTGGCCGACAGCAGCGGCAACGCCGGCAAAGCCGTCGCTGTCTACGCGGCGCGGGCCGGGTTGGGCGCGGAGATATTCGTTCCTGCTGGAACACCCGAAGCCAAGATCTCAGTTGCGAAGGCGAGCGGTGCCACGGTGGTGGAGGTCGAAGGCGACAGGCAGGCCGTGGCGCGGGCGGCGATCAGCCGGGTGCGGGGTGAGGGTGGTTGGTACGCGAGCCACGTGTACCAGGGTTCGTTCGTGCACGGGGTGAAGACAATGGCGTTCGAGATCTTCGAGCAGCTCGGCGGCAGGTCGCCTGGGGCGGTGGTGGTGCCTGCTGGCAACGGGACGCTGGTACAAGGTATGTGGCTCGGGTTCTCGGAGCTCTCTGCGTTCCACGGCGGGCCCGTGCCGGAGCTTGTGGCAGTGCAGCCGGAGCAGTTCGCGGCGCTCGCGGGCCGCCCCCCTGGCGGACGGCCGACGGTGGCGACAGGCATCCTGATCGCCGAGCCGGCAAGGCTCGGTCAGGTCCGGGCCGCGCTGGTCGGGTCCTCGGGGAGAGTGGTGTGCATCTCGGACGAGGCCATCCTCGCCGCGCAGGAAGACCTGGGGCACATGGGGGTGGTTGTCGAGCCAACGGCCGCCGCGTCGTGGGCGGGCTCTCGGGCCACCGGCCCGCTGCGCCAACCGGTGGTCGTCGTCCTCACGGGACGTTGAAGGCGCGCTGTCAATCCAACGAGCGGGCATCGAGGCGCGCGTTGGCGATCTGCCACGCGCGAAGCTCGAACCGGCCATCCCAACGGCCGAGCTCGTTGCCTTCGACGTCCACCAGCGCGCCCCGGTGCCCCGGGACGTGCACGGTGGCGGTCTCGGGCCTCGGATTGAACACCCTCATCTCGAGGCAACCTCGCCGGCGTCGAAGGGCGGATACCTCGGCTCCCGAAACCTCCAGCCTGGATCCGCGCGGCGGAAGATGTCCCGTCCCTGCACCTTGGACCACGAGCAACGGGAGCAAGAAGTCGTCGGCGAGGGCCCACGGATCCACCTCGCCGAGCGCGATCGCGTATGCAAAGCTGACGGGGCCGAGCATCTGGGCGCCCGACACAGGGATCGGCGGCCCCGCAGCGTTCGGCCGCGTCGTCAGCAAGGGCTTGGACAGCACCCCGGTGGACCTCAGGACAGTGACCGCCAGCGCGCGGCCGTCGTCGACGAGCTCGTGCTCCACCACGCCGTCGTGCACGAAGGTCAGACCGCCCGCCATCACAAAACGACGTGACGGGAATGTTCCCAGGCCCTCCTCCCTCGGACCGCCTTCTGCCCGGGCTCGTTCGACCGTCGCGAACGCGCACTCCGATGTTGTCGTGTCCGTAGGCGACCGAAGCGGCAGGACCGTCCGCACCCGGTGATCGCGGCAACGGTTCTCGAAGGACACGGTGATCCTTACGAAGCCTTCACCTGCCCGGAGCTCGAGATCGGTCACAACCTCGATCGGCACCGCCCCCGCACGAGCGCCATTCTCGATCCGCGCCGGCCATGTGTAGACGGAGGACACACGGAGCCGGCCTCGAAGCGGGCCTCTCTCGATGACGTCCACCTCGACCTTGCTGGGGGAGTCGACCCTCCGGTCATCCGTGGGTGGGCAGTAGTTGTAGCTGTCTCCGGCGTCACCTTCGTCGACGAGGCGGCCGAAGCCCCGGTGCCCGTCGACACTGAACATGCCGGTGGACGGATCGACCTCGATCGCGATCAGAGAGTTGCGAATCCAGTCGGGTCCCGCCTCCACCGGGGCGCACCCGAGCGCTCCCGCAGTCCATGCGGACCAGCCGAACCCCGGTACGCCAGTGACCCGTGTGAGGACGGTCTGGGCGGCCTCTCGGTCGAGGGTCACCTTCAGAGGCCCGTCGGCATTGGCCCCCGCCAGAGCCCACGCTTCCGCGATGACCGGCGCGACAGCCGGGGAGCCTGCGCCGGCAACGTCGCAGCCCAGGAAGAGCTCGACTCGGCCTTGGGTGAGTGACACGCGCGCCGACGACGGCGTCGTGCCGACGGGAAGCCATCCGTCGCGCGCGAGTTCCCCGAGGACCGCTGCGAGATCCTTGCCCGTGCCGGCGCGCTCGGTCCGGCCGGCCGGTACCAGCGCCACCTGCTGGGTCCCGCTCGGCGGTTCGGCGCCCGGCAAGGTCATCTCGACGATGCCCGCCCGCGATCGAGGGGACGGGTTCACCGCTACGGGCCCTGCGGTCCTCATCGCCACGGCCGCGATCGCGAGGGCGCTTTCGAGGATGTCGCCGGCGATGGTACGAGCGGTGTCGTAGCGGTGCAGGACGGCGCGGCCTACCTCATCAGTGGAGCAGCCGCATATCGAGTCGTGGGCGGAGTTGCGCACGACTTCGAGCCACGCGCGCCGCAGGGTGTTGGTGGGCCAAAGTTCCGGCGGCAGCCAGAGGGCGGCAGTCGGTTCGCCCAGGCGCTCCAGCGCGCGCTCGCACGAGGCGGCAGCAACCTTGAGGTCCCGCCGGTTCGAGAGGACGCCCATCAGGATCGGTGCGCGGGCGCTGCTCCTCAGCTCCCCCTGCCAGCACTGCAAGTTCTCGACCGATCTCAGCGACAGGTACGCGGCGATCGTCGTGAGCTCAAACCTGTACCGATCCTGCACCTCGTTGGCCGATTCCACCGTCCGCGGCAGGTGTCGCTGGATCGCCTGATGGTCTGTGCCGTTCATGACGAGCAACGGTTCGTCCTGGTCCCCTGCGAACTGGCGGGACTCCTCCGCCAGGGCATCGATCCTGCGGACGAGCGCCACCGGGTCGTCGGGGAGGAAGGCGCCGGACGCGTAGCCGACAGGGAGGTACTCCGCGCGGACCGCGCTCCCATCTGGCGCGCTCCACTCGAAGGTGCTTCGCCTCACCGCAGACGGGACTCCGCGCCAGACGACCGCGTCGGTGATGCCTGCGAGGCGCAGCATCTGCGGCATCTGCGTGACGTGCCCGAACATGTCGGGGAGGTACCCCACCCGGGACGATCCGCCGAGATGCTCGGCGGACTCGATGCCCATCTCCAGGTTGCGCAGGATCGTCTCGCCCGACACGCAGAACTCGTCCATCAAGACGTACCAGGGACCGATGCTCAACCGTCCGGCGGCCACCAACTTGCGGACACGGTCCCGCGCTTCCGGCCGGGCGTCGAGGTAGTCCTCGATGGCGGCGACTTGACCGTCGAGGTGGAAGCCCTCCCATCGATCGTCGGTCTCCAAGGTGTCGAGCACCTCATCGAGCACTGCGACAAGTCTGGACCGGAATCCCTCGAACGGGCGGTACCACTCCCTGTCCCAGTGGGTGTGAGGGACGATCGCGACGGCCCGGGGCATCACCCGAAGGGTAGAAGGTGCAGAAGCTAGGCAACGGGGCGCTCGCGGTGCTACCTTTTCCGGCCACGAGGGTGCAGCATCGGATTCGAGAGCAGATCCCTCCCGGCTCCGGCCGGAGGCCGCCGTTCCAGTCGTTGAAGAGGACCGGTCCGGCCAGGAAAGGAGGGATTGCTTGTGGCGACAGGAACCGTGAAGTGGTTCAACTCGGAGAAGGGATACGGTTTCATCTCCCAGGAGAGCGGGCCGGACGTCTTCGTGCACTTCAGTGCGATCGAGGGCAATGGGTATCGCAACCTCGAGGAGAACGAGAAGGTGGAGTTCGAGGTCAACCAGGGCCCTAAAGGGCTGCAGGCTGCCAACGTCCGACGCATCGGGTAAAACCCTCACCAAGCTCGCTGAACGAACCCCGCCTCACGGCGGGGTTCGTCGCGTGACGTGCACCGGTCAGGCGTCGAGTACGAACCGTTCTGGACAGCTGTAGACGTTGAAGGTCTCGCCTCTCACGAAACCGGCCAGACCCACTGCGAACCGGTGTGCGGCATCCACGGCGAGGCTGGACGGGGCTGACACAGCACAGATCATCCCTATCCCGGCCGCAGCGGCTTTCTGGACGATCTCGAAACTGACCCGCCCCGAGACCATGAGAACGGTTCCGGCCAGTTGCGCCGGGTCCTCCCAATCCAGCCAGGTGCGACCGACGACCTTGTCCACGGCATTGTGGCGCCCCACGTCCTCGCGGGCGCAGATGAGAGAACCGGTGCCGCTGTACAGGCCGGCCGCGTGCAGACCTCCGGTCCTGTCGAATGCCTTCTGTGCCGTTCGAAGCGAGCCGGGGAGAGACCTCACGACCGACGCGGGTACCGGCGCCGCCGCCGGCACGACGGGACATGCGACGGCGACGTCCTCGATACGCGACTTGCCGCACACGCCACAGCTGGCGGTCGCGGCGAAGCGACGATCCGGAAGCCCCTTCGGCGGATCCTTTGACAGCGTGACGGTCACGGTGTTGAAGCGAAGGTCGGGGTCGTCGCGGACCGCGTCGCAGTACCCGATGCCGACCAGCTCGTCTCGCGTGGCGATCCCTTCGGTCAGGACGAAACCGGCGGCCAATTCGAAGTCGTGGCCGGGCGTCCTCATGGTTACCGCGAGCGGGGACGCCTGCCGGCCGGGTGCGGCGACCCTGATCTCGAGGGGTTCCTCCGTCACGACGTGCTCTGGCAGCCTCAGGTGCCGATCGGGCCGGACCTTGATCGCGTTGACGGGCTTGACCGGCGCCGCCACCGTCAGGGGGCCTTCGAGCGGTAGGCGGCCAGGTCTCCGGGCGTGTCGACATCGGCGAAGCACCGCGGTTCGATTCCGGCCGCCTGCCATTCCTCGGGACCTGCGAGCACGTGATCCACCACCGACAGGAGATCCCGCATGGATCGGGCCCCGTCCTCGGCCAGCACGATCGCCGAATCGAGAGCCCGGCGGTCGTAGCGGGCGCACAGTGGCTGGGGGACATCGCCTAGCACCGGCACCACCGTCCGGGAATCGGGGTAACCGGCCAGCCATTCGACCACCGCGACCTCCAGCATCGGCATGTCGGTCGCGATCACGACGGCGGCACCGGTCCACCCGACCCGGAGCAGCTCCGCCGCCCCCGCCGCGAGGGCGACCAGCGGACCGCCACCGAGGGGCCGCTCTGCGACTCGAGGAAGACCGGAGTACCCCGGACCCACCTCCAGGACCGGGCTGGTAGCCTCGCGGAGGATGTCGGCGGCCCGCTGGGCCAGTGAGGGGCCCTTGCCATGAGAGCCCGAGCGAATCCTGGCCTTATCCTCACCCATGCGCCGGCTGGCGCCCCCGCAGAGGAGGAGCCCGGCTGCTGCCATTGGGAGATTTTGGCAGGAAGCGCTCAAGTCCGCCGCTCCTGCTGCCGAGAGATCCGATAGTGCTGTCTTTCTCTGCACCGGGGGGACGACATTCCACGCGGACCGTACTGCGGCGCGGCGTCGGAGCAGGCACTTTTGTGGCCTTGTCGATCGCTCTCGCAAGCTTTGGCGGTGTGCCTGCCTTCGCGGCTCCTCACGGAGGGCCTCGGGCGGCACACGGAGCCGACGCGCAAGGTCACGGCCGGGGTCACGGGGCGCCCCACTCGGCTACCGCCACACGCGCCGCGACCATGCCCCAAGGGTCGGGAGACGCTGGGGTGCAGAGTCCCGGCAAGGGTGTCCACGCTGCCAGCCTGAACTCGACCAACCCGCCCTCACCAGGCGATGCCTCCATGCTCGCTACCACGGCACCGTCACCTGCTCCGCAACCCCTGCCGCCCGTCGCAGCAGGGTCGAAGGTCGTCGCGACCGCGGCCGGGCTTTTCCATAAGACGTCTCTACCCGCAGTCGCGCTCCCGGCGGCATCTCCTCCGGCGAAAGCTGCGCCGCAACCGGCGGCCATCGAAGGCGAACCGATGATCCTGTCGTCCGGGGGCTGGCAGGGCGTCTCCCTCCAGGCCGCGGTCGATCTTCGCATCCCGATGCTCTTCGGGGCGGCGGTACTGCTCTTCGTACTTCTCCAGGCTCTGGTCGACCGGCGGGACCCCAAGGTGTCACGGGCCCCTGAACGGGGCGACGACGACACCGTGGGGTTCTCGTGAACGTCCGACCCGACCTGACACATACCGAGAGGTCTTCGACGGACCTTGCCAGTCTCGAGGAACGGCTCGGGCTGCTCCTGCTCGTCCGTCTCGGGATTATCGCGTTCACGTTGCTCACAGCCATCTTCTCGACCGGGCAGGTCGGGTTCGACATCGCCGACGTCGGGCCTTTCAGCGCCGGGTACCTGAGCATCGTCGCCGGTGCCGAGTGGTACCGGCGCAAAGGCCGTACCGGGAGGATGGAGTTGCAGCGGGCGGTCCTCCCGATCGACGCCGTCTACCTGGCCATCGTCACCACACCCTCGGGTGGGCCCCGCAGCCAGTTGGTGATCCTTTTCGCGGTCCAACTGATCGCCGTCACGCTCCTGGTGAGCGAACGCGCAGGCCTGCGAATGGCGCTGTGGGATTCGTTCCTGTTCCTGCTGATCCCGACGCTCTCCCTGTCGGGAAGGGTCGGTTCGCTGCTTGGCGTTCGCTTCGTCGCAGCGCCGCCCGCGGGTCAAACCGCTCTCGCCATCATGGGCTTCTGGGCCGTGGCGCTGTGTACCGCATTCTTCTCGAGTGTCAGCGAACGGGAGCTTCGCCGCAGCAAGAGCGAGCTCGCCAATCTGGCGGAGCTCGCGGGTGAGATCGAAGTTCTCTCGCGTGAGGACGAGATCTTCTCCGCTCTGCTGCGGTCCTTGATGAAGGCCTTCGGCTTCCGGCGGGCAGCCGTGTGGTGGTACAGGGGGAGCAGGCCCACCGGGCTTACCATCGCGTCACAGTCGTCTTCTCCGCTGCCCGTCAAGGTGCCCGACGCCGCCCGAACCGACGCAGTCGCGATCGCGGCGTGGTCCGCCCGGGAGCCGGTGCTGGTGCGCCACCTGAGCCACGACGACGACCCGGTTGCCGCGTACCTGCTGCCGAATGCGCGCAACGTGGTGGTCGTGCCGACCCACCTGGACGGCGGTCAGTTGGGCATCGTGATGGCCGAGCACGGCGGCAATCCGCTCACCTCGCGGCTACCAAAGCGCGTGGTGCTCATGCTCGGACAGTTCGTCTGGCACGCAGAACTGGCTGTCCGCAACGCCCGGCTCCTCGCAGAACGGGAACGCCTCGCTGCGGTCGACGGCCTCACGGGGGTTGCGAACCGTCGCGAATTCGACGCTGTGCTGACACGTGAGGTGAACCGGAGCGAGCGCTCGAGGGAGCCACTCAGTCTCGTGATCTTCGACATCGACCACTTCAAGGCGATCAACGACACCCGCGGCCACCTGGCCGGTGACGAGGTGCTTCGCGGCTTCGCCGGCGTCCTGTCCGAGGCGGTGCGCGACATGGACCTCGTCGCCCGCTATGGCGGTGAGGAGTTCGCTGTGATCCTGCCGCGCTGCGAAGCCTCTGACGCGGTCCATGTGGTCAGCAGGGTGATGGCCGCGTTGCGTTCCTCCGCGGAGTTGGAGGGTATGACGGTGAGCGCCGGCGTGGCGTCGCTGCCGGCGAACGCGTCCTCCCCGATGGAGCTCGTGGCCGCAGCTGACGACGCGCTTTTCACGTCGAAGCGCTCAGGTCGTGACAGGTACACGCTCTCGGACCGCCACGCCAACGGGGACAGGCTGGCGAGCGGCAACTAAAGCAAAGGAACAGGGTCCTCGCTGCCGGCGTGGCAGTCTGAGATCGTGCCCTCATTGCTAGACGACCTCGCCTGGCGCGGCCTCGTCCACCAGCTGACTGACCACGAAGCGATCCCCCAACGGCTGGAGGGCGGCCCTGTCGTCCTCTACATCGGCTTCGACCCGACTGCCGACAGCCTTCATGTCGGTAGCCTCCAGCAACTCGCGATGCTCCGCCGGTTCCAAGAGGCCGGGCATCGCCCGATCGCGCTGCTCGGCGGAGGGACGGGGATGATCGGGGATCCCAGCGGGAAGAGCGAGGAACGGCAGCTGCTGGGTCGTGACGAGCTGGAGGCCAACAAGGCGGGCATCGCCGAGCAGATGGGGCGATTCCTCGACGTGGGAGGAAACAGCGGCGCCATCCTCGCGGACAACGCCGACTGGCTTGGACAAGCCAACCTGCTCGACTTTCTGCGCGACGTCGGGAAGCTCTTCAGCGTCAACGAGATGGTGCGCAAGGATTCCGTGAGGGAACGGCTGGAAGGGCGCGAACAAGGCCTCTCGTTCACCGAATTCAGTTACATGCTCCTCCAGGCGTGGGACTTCCTCGAACTGCACGACCGGTACGGCTGCGAAATGCAGCTCGGCGGCAGCGACCAGTGGGGCAACATCACCGAAGGGGTCGACCTGATCCGCCGCCGGCGAGGCGTGAAGGCGTTCGGCCTGACGTCTCCTCTCGTCACCAAGGCCGACGGCACCAAGTTCGGCAAGACCGAGTCGGGAAACGTCTGGCTGGACCCTAAGCGGACATCCCCGTATGCCTTCTTTCAGTTCTGGCTTCGAAGCAGCGACGCCGACGCGGGCCACTACCTCCGGCGGTTCACCTTCCTGCCCCGCCCCCGGATCGAAGAGCTCGACGCCGCGACGACCGATCATCCCGAGCGCCGCGAGGCACAACGTGCGCTCGCTCGAGAGGTGACCTCGATGATCCACGGTCCAGACGAGGCACGGCGGGCCGAGGAGGCCGCGGCGGTTCTATTCACCGACGCGATCTCAGGTTTGGACGCAAAGACATTGGACAGCGTGCTCGCCGACGCGCCGACAACTTCGCTCGCCGGATCCACCCTCGAAACGGGAGTGCCGGTCGTCGACGCGCTGATCGAGTCCGGCCTCGCCTCGTCGCGCCGCGAAGCCCGCCAGCTGTTGTCGCAGGGTTCGGTATACGTGAACGGCCACAGGATCGACGAGGAGCGATCCCTCAGCGTCAAGGACGCGCTCCACGGCCGCTGGATCGTCATACGCAAAGGCAAGGCCAACCAGCACGTGCTCGTGGTCGAGAGCTAGGCCGCCTCTCCGCCGTGGCAGAACGTTCAGGGTAGATAGCGCTTGAACCCGACGTGTGACGGCTCGAAGCCGTGACGCTCGTAGAAGCGGCGCGCGTCCACGCGGGAGCGGTGGCTGGTGAGCTGAATCCTGTAGCAGCCCAGTGCCTCGGCCCTGCTCACCGCGGCTTCGACGAGGATCCCCCCGACGCCGTGGCTTCGCATGGCCGCGTCGACGTGCACCGATTCGAGCTCGGCGCATAGCCCGCCCCTCTCCTGCAGGTGCCTGAACCAGATCAGCTGGCACATGCCCATCACCCGTCCACCCACTTCGGCGACGAGGATCGTGGCGTTGCCAGCGGCCAAGATCTCCGCGAGGGCAGGCTCGTAAGCCGCCGGGTCCGAGGGGTCCTCAACGGCCCGCAGGGTTCCGCCGGCGAGAAGCTGCGCCAACCTCGCGGTGTCTACGGGGAGGGCGTCACGCACGAGAACCTGATCTGGCGCCACCTGCTCCTCGGGCTGCTGCGGGGTGCTCGTAACCGCATCGAGGGCCCGCCGGATGCTCGAAGCCGTGGCAGCCGCTTCGGCTTCGTTGGCGTACTTGGTGCGGGGCCACATGAACCCGCGAAGGCCGTCCCCGCGGGTTCGAGGAACGACGTGCAGGTGGACGTGGGGGACGCTCTGGCTGACGATGTCGTTGAGGGCGAACAAGGTGCCGGTGCAGCCGAGCGCGGTCCGCTGCGCGGCTGCGACGCGGCGTCCGGCTTCCATCAGTTCCCCGAGAACGCCGCGGCCGAGGTCGGCGACCGTTTCGACGTGTGTGCGCGGCACCACGAGGGTGTGACCCTTGAAGACCGGCCGCACGTCCAGGAAGCCGGCGACGGTCGCCTCGTCGAGCACCGTATGAGCCGGGGCTGATCCGTCGAGTATCCGGTCGAACAGGCACGGGGATTCGGTCACGGGCGCAAGCGTCGCGCGACGATGCAGGGCATGGCTGACAATCCCCCAGTGAACCTCTCGTCCGGTCCCCCGGAGACCGTCCTTCCGGAGCGCTCTCCGGAGCAGGTTGCGTCGTTGCTGCAGGCGTTGGGATCCCCGGAGGACGAGCGCCGCGCCGCGGTCGCGGCTGTCGTCGCCAGCGATCCGACGTACCTGGACGGGTGGGCTGCGTTGGCCGGCCTCGCCCGTGACGACGTCGAGGCGTACGCCTACGCACGCGTGGGTTACCACCGCGGTCTCGACGCGCTACGGGCTGCGGGATGGAAAGGGTCCGGTTACGTGCGCTGGACGCACGAATCTAACCGCGGGTTCCTGAGCGCTCTCGATGCGTTGAGGGCGGCTGCCGAATCCATCGGCGAGGAGCCAGAGGCGCAACGCTGCTCGCTGTTCCTGCGCCAGCTCGATCCGGAATGGTCCAGTTCGGACCGGTAGTCTCTGCGGGTGGCAAATGAGCACGCTCTCGTCGGGCCCTTTCCCCGAGGCGTCGACCCCGAGGAGTACGACCGGGTTCGCAGGCGGGTTCTGTGGTCGATGCCGAGCGGGCTGTTCGTGCTGGGAAGCGTCCATGCCGGGCGCCGCAACCTGATGACACTGAACTGGGGGATGCAAGTCGCGACCGACCCGAAGATCGTCGCTGTGAGCATCGAGCATGAGGCCGTGACTCACGCTCTCGTGCGCGACGGCGGCGTCTTTTCCCTCAACATCATCGGCCGCGCCGACCGTGCCATCGTCCGCAAGTTCGTGAAGCCCCTCGACGACGGCGGCGATGCCGCCAACCTTGCCGGGTTCGCTGTGCGCGCCGCCTCCACCGGTGCCCCCATCCTCGAGCAAGCGGCGGCCTGGCTCGACTGCGAAGTGAGGAGCACGCTCGACTTCACGAGTCACACGGTCTTCGCCGGCGAGGTAGTCGACTGCGGTGGCGACGTCGGCGACGGCACCGAGATCCTCCGCATGGAGGACACCCGGATGAGCTACGGCGGCTAGGAGTTCCGCTATCCACGAGCTCGTCACCACCCCCACGGATCTCGAGTCGGCGGTCTCTCGGCTGCGCACCGCCGATCGCTATGCGCTCGACACCGAGTTCCACCGGGAGCGCACCTACTGGCCCCAACTCGCTCTCGTACAGGTCGCTTGGAACGGGCCGTCGGGAGGGGTGACCGTGATCGACCCTCAAGCAGTGGACATCGCCCCGTTCGCCGAGGTACTGGCCGGCCCCGGCGTCATGATCGCCCACGCCGCCGACCAGGACCTCGAGGTGCTCGAGCGGGCGTGCGGCCGGCTGCCATCGCGCCTGTTCGACACCCAGGTGGCTGCCGGCTTCGCGGGACAGGGATCGGCCAGCCTGGCCACGCTCTCACGTACCTTCCTCGGAGCCGACGTGCCGAAAGGCGACCGGTTGACGGACTGGCGCCGGCGACCTCTTACCGATTCGCAACTCGCGTACGCGGCTGCTGACGTCGAGAACCTCATCCAGCTGGCGGACGCGATCTCCGGAGAGTTGCGCCGCGACGGGCGGCTCGCTTGGGCGGAGGAGGAGTGCGAGATGCTGAGAACGAGGCCTCATGGCCCCGGCGATCCGTCGAAGGCATGGTGGAAGCTGCGCGATGCCAGGTCGTTGCGCGGGTCAGCGCGCGGGGTGGCGCAGGAGGTGGCGGCGTGGAGGGAGAGGCGAGCGCAGGCGACCGACCACCCGGTCCGAACGGTTCTGCCCGACCTGGCCGTCACGGCGATCGCACACCGACCGCCCGCCAACGCCAAGGCACTATCGGAGGTGCGAGGTCTGGAAGGGCGGACCCTTCGCCAGGATGTCCTGGCCGAGATATTGGACGCGATCGAGCGCGGCAAGTCGCTGCCCGCCGACCGGTTGGCGCTGCCGCCCGCTGACGACGTGCCCAAGGAAGTGCGAGCGTCCGTTTCGCTGCTCATGGCGTGGATCGCGCAGGTGGCAAGGGATCAGCGAATCGACGCGACGCTCGTCGCCACACGAGGCGACGTCGCCGCGTTGGTCAGGGGCGACCCTGAAGGTCGGCTGTCGAGAGGTTGGAGGCGGGAGATGGTGGCGCGAGGGCTGAGGTCGTTGATGGCGGGCGAGGCGTCGTTGGCGTTCGACGGGGGCGGCCGCCTGGTCCTCGAGGAGCGATCCGGCCGGCCGTTGGGCGACGCGTCCGGTAGTGATCGGGCCTAGCTGCCGGTTCGCTCGACCAGCAAAGCGGCTTCTTCGCCACGAAGCACGAGGTGATCTGCGACATCCGGACCCGATCCGCGGCCGGTACGGACCTGTAGGTTCCAGCACCCCTCAGGGAGGCCGACCTTCACCTCTCGGTCACCGAAGTTGATCACCACGAGGCGGGTGTCGCCGCCTGATTCCCGGGTGTAGGCGAGGGTGTCTTGTGGGGACTCGATCCAGCGAAACGTCCCGTGAAGGAGCGCCGGGGACGCCTTGCGTGCCACGAGGATGCGCCTGTAGAGGTGCAGCACGGAGTCAGGGTCGTCCATCTGGTCGGCGACATTCATTCCTGCGGCGGCACCGGGTGGCCACGGCAGCCATGGGTCCGGCCCGCCGGCCCAGCCGTGGGCGGGAGTCGCATCCCACGGGATCGGTGCACGGCAGCCGTCACGCCCACCCGGGTCGACGGACCGTTGGGGCGGTACTTCGGCGTCCTCGAGCCCGAGCTCTTCGCCCGCGTACAAGAAGGGCGTTCCGCGAAGGGTCAGCAACAAGAGCGCGGCTGCTCTGGCACGCCCCTCGCTGCCGTAGCGGGTCCGGTGGCGGGGATTGTCGTGGTTCGACAGCACCCAGGTCGGCCACCAGCCACCCGGGCCGAGCATCTCCTCGACCTCTTGGACCCGCCGGCGCCAGGCGGACGCCTGCCAGGGCGCACGCAGCGGGTGGAAGTTGAACACCAGGTTGAGCTCCGGCAAAGCAGCGGTCCCGTAGTAGGCGAGCGTGTGGCCGGCGGTCGGCAGCACCACCTCGCCGACGAGCATCCGGCGCGGCGGCTCCTCCCAAGTATCGACCACCGACCTCAAGGAGCAGACGTAGGGATGGGCGGAGGGGTGGTCGTTGAGAGCGATCACCGGGATAGGGGCCAGGTTGGGTGGAAGGTCAGGAAGGGCCGGGTCCTTGCCGATGCCGTGGATGACGTCGATGCGGAACCCGTCCACGCCGCGGGCCATCCAGAAACGGAGCACGTCTTCCATGGCCGCCCGCACGCCCGGGTTGCCCCAATTGAGGTCCGGCTGCTCCTCCAAGAAGAGGTGCAGGTAGAACTGGTCCCTGCGCCGGTCCCATGTCCAGGCGGGCGGGAATTCCTTGCCACCGACTTCCGGGAACGCGGCACGCCAGTTGTTGGGCATCCTGCCCTCCGACCCCGGCGGGCCCCACCCGCCCTCGGCATCGGTCCTGCCGTCCCGCCAGTAGTACCAATCGTGCTTCGGGTTGTCCCGCGAGGACCTCGACTCCTCGAACCAGGGGTGCCGATCGCTGGTGTGGTTGGGAACGAAGTCCACGATCACCTTGAGCCCCCGTTCGTGGGCCTGCTGGACCAGCCGGTCGAAGGTGTCAATGTCGCCGAACAGCGGATCGACGTCGCAGTAGTCCGAGACGTCGTAGCCGAAGTCGGCCATCGGGGACTTGAAGAACGGCGAGAGCCAGATGGCGTCCGTGCCGAGCCGAGCCACGTGGTCGAGGTGCCGGCGGATCCCTTCGAGGTCGCCGACCCCATCGCCCGATGCGTCGCAGAACGACCGCGGGTAGATCTGGTAGATCACCGCCGTCTCCCACCAAGCGGCGGTCTCCCGCCGGCTCAAACGTCGTCGTGCGGTCTGAGGTCGACGGTCAGAGTGAGGATCCCGTCGTCGATCCGCCCTGTCGCGTCACCGATGATGGCGTAGTCCTGAAAGTCGATACGGGCCTGGTCCATGAAGCGCTTGCGCTCAGGGCCTTCCAGCGGGGGTATACCCCTCTGGCGTACGGCCTTCGCCCTGGCCTTGAAGCGCTCGATCATGGCGTCGGCGTCCAGTTCGTCAGCCATACCGAGCACTCTAGAGGCTGCGCCCGGAGGCGCAGCCGGGGCCCGAGCGGCTCCGGGGCGCGATACACTGTCTGTCCCACGCTCGATTCTCGATCCACGGGAGCTCTACGTGAAAAAGGGACGGCATCGGCGCTTCGAAGAGGCGCGGGCACTCAAACGTTCGACCGAAGAGTTCGTCGAGCCCTGCGCTGAGTGCGGAGCCGTTCCCGGCGCTGACCACGCCTCGTGGTGCCTGGCGATGGAGGACGAGGAGGAAGAGGAGTACTCCGACCCCGAACCGCACCGGGCCTGACGGACGCCGGGCCCGCCCATAGCGGGTTACTAGCGCCTGGTGCGCACCACCGGGTGGGGCAGGGGAATGCCGGCGGACTGGCGAGCTTCTAGATACGCAGTGAGGCGCGAGTAGACGTCGGGGCCTACCATCGCTTCCAGCTCGGCGGACATCGTCTTGTAGACGGGTTGCTTGGCGCGAAACGCTTCGGGGGCCTCGGTGCACCACCAGTGGAACTCCGCCCCTCCGTCGCCCCAGTGACGCCGTTCCCACTGGCTCACCGTCGACGTCACCCTGCCGCCGTCGGCCGTGGTGTCCTCCCGGCGCAACGGCAGCTGCCAGCAGACATCAGGCTTGAGCTCGAGGGGCTCCTGGCCACGAGAGATCGCCGCGCGGTGGAGCGCGCAGCCCGGACCGCCGGCGAACCCAGGGCGGTTCAAGAAGATGCAAGCGCCGTCCACGAGGCGGCTGATCCGGGTTCCGTCGCGCTGGGTCTTGGCGACCCCTCGTTTGCGACCGGCTTTGGCGAACTGCCATTCATCGTCGGAGAGCGTCGCCGCGGCGGCCTCGACGCGAGCCACGTCGTCATCGTCGGTGAAGTGAGCCCCGTAGGAGCAGCACCCCTGCACCAACTCCGGCGTTGGCCCGGTGAGCACCCCCTGGCAACCACGCCCGAATATGCACTCCCATCCCGAGAGCAGGAACGTCACGTCGAAGACCCATGTGCGCTCTTCTTCGGGATCGTCCAAGCTCACCCATTCATGGGCCTCTTCGGGCACTTTCTTGTAAGCGCGCCTGGCGGCGGCCTTGCTTTCGGTCATCTACCTGCCACCGAGCTCGAGTAGAAGCTCGCCGGCGGCGAGCAAACCTTTCCAGAACTGGTCCATCACCATACGCTCGTTGGGGGCATGGATCCGATCACCAGGAAGCCCGACGCCCAGAAAGAGGACCGGAGCGGCGAGGACCCGCCCGAGCGCCTCTTCCGGACCGCTGCCACCCTCGCGGGTGAAAAGCGGGTCCTTGCCCCAGACGGCTCTTACCGCTCGCGAGAGCGCGCCGACGGCCGGGTGGTCCACGGGCGTGAGCGCCGGAGCGACGGCGCCTTCGGGTGTGACCGCCACCTCGATGCCGGCCGGCACCCACTGCTGCAACCATGCCCGCAATGCCGGCTCGACCTCTTCGGGGCGCTGGTCCGGGACCAGCCGGAACGCGACCTTGAAGCCGGCCGTGGCCGGGACGATCGTCTTGATGCCAGGCCCCCCGTAGCCGCTGTGGATGCCCACCACCTCAGCGGTCGGTCGCACACCGACCCGCTCGAGCGAGCTGTACCCCTTTTCTCCCTCGAGGTAGGGAACACCGCCCGCCGCGGCACGGAACTCCGCCTCGTCGAACGATTGAGCGTCCATCGACGCGTGCTCGACGGGCGATAGGTCCCGCACGCGATCGTAGAACCCGGGCAGTGTGACCTTACCGTCGGCGTCGTGCAGAGCGGCCACGAGGCGGGTGGCCACGTGGGCGGCGTTGGGTACCGCCCCGCCCCACAGCCCGCTGTGAAGGTCTATGGAGGCTGTTCGCAACGAGACGTCGAAGGCGACCAATCCCCGCATCCCGACCGTGCACGACGGCACGTCGGGGGAAATCATCCCGGTGTCGGAGACGACGACGACGTCGCAGGAGAGCCTGTCCAGCTCCGACACCAGCAGCGACTCGAAGTGGACGCTGCCGACCTCTTCCTCTCCTTCGATGAGGAACTTGAGGTTCACGGGCAAGCGGCCGTCGCGTGACAGGAGTCCTTTGGCCGCTTCGATCTCGTACAGGACCTGGCCCTTGTCGTCGATCGCGCCGCGCGCCCGGCACTGCCCGTCGACGATCGTGGGGGTGAAGGGTGGGGACGTCCACTCGTCGAGCGGGTCCACCGGCTGCACGTCGTGATGGCCGTAGACCAGGACCGTCGGTGCGTCGGGACCAGCGTGCATCCAGTCGGCGTATACCGCTGGATGCCCCGGGGTCTCCAGGATCCCGACGTTCTCGAGTCCGGCGTCGGCGAGGCGGGCCGCGCAGAACACGGCGGACGAACGCACCTCCGCCGAGCACGCCGGGTCCGCCGAGATGGACGGTATCCGCAGCCATTGGAAGAGGGTGTCGACGATCCGGTCCCGGTGCGCGTCCAGGTAGCCCGCCAGCGCCAGTTCGGCCATCCCTGCACCGTAGCCCAGGGCGACTGGCGCTCTTTGGCCGACGCTCTAACCTCGGCGGCCGTGCGGTCAGGTCGTGCAGGGTTGGTCACGGCAGCGAGTGCCGTTCTGATGGGGGTGGTTGCGAGCTGTTCGAGCAGCTCTTCGCCAAACCGCGCGAGTCCGACGACGGCGGTTACGTCCACGTCGTTGCCGGTCCAAGCGGTTCAGTGGGAACCCTGCACCGGCAACGCCGGCCCAGCGAAGTACGAGTGCGCGACGGTCCAGGTGCCGCGCAACCCTCTGAAACCGTCCGATGGGACCATCGGGATGGCAATCGACAGGCGGCCGGCCAGCGGGCAGAAGATCGGGTCTCTGCTCGTGAACCCCGGCGGGCCCGGCGCTTCGGGGGTCGACGCGCTACCGACGCTGATCTCGAGCATGCCCCCGGATCTCCTTGCGCGCTTCGACGTGGTCGGGTTCGACCCGCCGGGTGTCGGGCGGACCGCCCCGATCGTCTGCCTCGACAGCGCGGGACTCGAGCGCTACTACCACGTCGATCCGGAGCCGACGACCCCATCCGCTTTCAACGCCATGCTCAGCGCCGACCGGAACTTCGCCGCGGGCTGCGAATCCCGCAGCGGGGCGGAGCTGCCGTACGTGAGCACCGCCGATGCGGCGATGGACATGGACGTGTTGCGGCGCGATCTCGGCGACCCGCAACTCACCTATATGGGGTTCTCGTACGGCACCCTCCTCGGAGCCACCTACGCCGATCTTTTCCCCAAGAACGTGCGGGCCATGGTCCTCGACGGAGCACTGGATCCGGCGCTCCCGGTGATCGACGAGCTCGACCAGCAGGCCGCCGGCCTGGACGGTCAGCTTCAGCAGTTCTTCGCTTGGTGCCGGGCGAGGCCGAGCTGCGGGTGGAGCCCGGCGGGGGATCCGAGGGCAGCGTTCGAGGCGCTTCTTGCGAAGGTGAAGACGTCCCCGTTGCCAGCGAAAGGGACGGCACGGACCGTCGGGCCGGCCGAAGTGACCTACGGAACCGCCGTAACCCTGTACTCCACCACCACATGGGGGGATCTCGGTCTCGCATTGGGCGCGGCGAGCCACGGCGACGGCACCTACATGCTCGAGCTGTTCGACGCGTACACGGGCCGCCAGAGCGACGGGAGCTACGACAACCTCTTCGAGGCCAACGCGGCCGTGAACTGCCTGGACGCCGCGGCCCCGAGCATCTCGGCGATCCAGGCTGCAGCCCCCAAGGCGGAATCGATGGCTCCTGTGTTCGGGCTGCAGAACCTCTACAGCGAGGCCACTTGCTCGGTGTGGCCTGTGCCGGCAACGGGCCGTGTCGGTCCTCTGCACGCGAACGGGTCCGCACCGATCGTCGTGGTCGGCAGCACCGGCGACCCCATCACCCCCTACCAATGGGCCCAGGCCCTCGCCGGGGAACTGGAGAACGGCGTCCTTCTAACCCGGGTGGGCGACGGTCACACCGGGTACCGCTCCAGCTCCTGCATCCGCGCCGCGGCCGACTCCTACCTGATCAACCTCACCGTCCCCCCAGCAGGGACCCGCTGCGCCAGCGACTGAACCACCGAGTAGGCCAGACTGGCTGCGTGACGGATCAGCTGGTTGCCGACCTTCGGCGCGCGCTGGGGGAGGAGGCCGTCCGTTGCGACCCCATCGAGCTGACCCTCTACGAGCGGGACGCCTCGTTGGTCACCGGAAGGGCTTCGGTGGTGTGCTTCCCGTCGGATGGGGATCAACTGGCCGCGGCTGTGAAAGTGTGCGCGGCACACGGCCGTCCTTTCCTGCCGCGCGGCTCGGGCACCGGTCTTGCCGGTGGCGCCACACCGGCGGGCGACGTGCCGCCGGTCGTGATCGTCACCACCAGGATGAACCGGATCCTCGAGGTCGACGCCGAGCAGCGCCTGGCATGGGTGGAGCCCGGAGTCCTGAACCTCGATCTGTCTCGCGCCGTCGCCCACCTCGGGCTTCACTTCGCGCCCGACCCCTCGAGCCAGCAATCCTGCACCATCGGCGGGAACCTGGCCAACAATTCGGGTGGGCCACACTGCCTGCTCTACGGGGTGACCAACGGTCACCTCCTCGCCATGGAGGTAGTGCTGCCCGACGGGTCCGTCGTGCTACTCGGAGGTATCGACCCCGAGCCCCCCGGGTTCGACCTGCGCGGCGCCTTCGTCGGCAGCGAGGGCACGATGGGAATCGCGTCGCGGATCGCCGTGCGCCTGACCCCGCTACCGCCGAGCGTCGCGACGTTGCTCGCGGACTTCTCGACGATGCACGACGCGGCGGGCGCCGTTACGGCCGTCATTGCGGCCGGGATCGTCCCCGCCGCACTGGAGATGATGGACCGGACGATCGTCGAGGTCGTCGAGGCCTACGTCCATGCAGGCTTGCCGCTGGACGCGGCGGCCGTGTTGCTCGTCGAGGTGGACGGCTTTCCGGCGGGGGCGGCCGAACAGGCGAGGCGAGTGCGCGGGGTGCTGGAGGCCAACGGTGCACGCTCAGTGGCGGTGGCCGAAGGCGAGGTGCAGCGAGCCGCTTGGTGGAAGGCAAGGAAGTCGGCCTTCGGCGCCGTCGCGCGCATCGCACCGAACTATTACCTCCACGACTGTGTTGTGCCGCGCACGCGTCTCGTCGAGGTGCTCGACGCGGTGTCGGCCATCGCGGAGGAGCTCGATCTCGTCCTCGGCAACGTGTTCCACGCGGGGGATGGGAACCTGCATCCGCTGATCGTGTTCGACAAGCGGGTGCCAGGGGTGCTCGAAAGGGTTCACGAAGCCGGCCGGCGGATCATCGAGATCTGCGTCGCGGCCGGCGGGAGCCTGTCCGGCGAGCATGGCATCGGCTTGGAAAAGCGGGACTACATGGGTCTGGTCTTCGGCGCCGCGGACCTCGAAGCGCAGCTCTGGCTGCGCGAGGCGTTCGACCCCTCCGGTCTCTGCAACCCCGAAAAGATCCTCCCCGAGGGCGGGTCTCGATGCGGCGATCTGGCGGAGTTCCCGGAGGGAGTCTGGGTTTGACCGGTTCACTCGAGTCGTTTGCCGCCGAGGTCGGTACCGAGGGCGCTGTGTGCGTGGCGGGCGGGCGCACCAGCTGGGCGGTCGGCGGCCTACCCGAACCCGGAACCCGGGAGATCAACGCTCCCTCCGGTGTCGTCGCGCACCTGCCCGCCGAGATGATCGTCCGGGTGAGAGCCGGGACACGGCTCGATGTCCTGCAGGGCACGCTTGCCGAGGGCGGCCAGCGGGCCGCTTTGGAAGGGCCGGGCGAGGCGACGGTGGGGGGTGTCGTGGCGGTCGGTCGTTCGGGGGTCAGGCGGCTGGGGCTGGGACCGGTGCGAGATGCCGTGCTGGAGGTCACGGCGGTCAGCTCGCGGGGTGAGCTGGTAAGGAGCGGGGCGCCGTTGGTCAAGAACGTCACGGGTTACGATCTCCCGCGGCTCCTCACGGGCTCGCTCGGCACTCTGGCCCTGTTGGCCGAGGTCGTGCTGAGGTGTACTCCTCTACCCGAGGTCGAGCGTTGGTACCTGGGAGAGCCGGAGGATCCGTTCAGGGTCTTCTCCGATCTGTACCGGCCCCTATCGGTGCTGTGGGACGGTCGCCGCACGTGGGTGGGCCTGTCGGGTTTCGAGGTCGACGTCGCAGAACAGGCACGGACGGCGCTCGGGGACGGTTTCGTGCAGGTCGACGGTCCCCCGGAGCCGCCGGCCGGAGGCCGGAGGTCGCTCTCGCCGGCGGCTTTGAAGAGTCTCGCGGGCACCCTCGGTCATGCGGGTGGTTGGTTGTGCGAGATAGGGGTGGGCGTCGTGCATTGCGACGCGGAGACCGACTCAGTACTGCCACCGGCGGATGCGCCGTCCTCGGGTGTGGTCGACCTTCATCGCCGGATCAAGCGGAACTTCGATCCCGCGGGTCGCCTCAACCCCGGCAGGTGCGTCCTGCCCGACGCCCGGGTGGTCGCATGACTTTGCCGTCGACCGGCGAACGGAGCACGGTCACCGGTGTCCTGCGGATAGACCCCGAGGACCTGGCTGCGTGCGTTGCGTGCGGATTGTGCCTGGCGCAGTGCCCGACATATCGGGTCAGCGGAGAGGAGCGGTTGTCTCCACGCGGGCGGATCGCGGCTATGCGCGCCGTCGAGGCAGGCGCCCCGATCGACGGCGCCTTCGATCAGATGATGCAGACGTGTGTGCAGTGCCGCGCCTGCGAGACGGCTTGCCCCTCGTCGGTTCCGTTCGGCCGGATGATGGAAGCAACGCGCACCGTGCTCGCCCGCCGCTCGCTTCCGGCCTGGCAGCGAG
>Ga0307373_10003912_pt1 | contig 25395 bp, 28 predicted proteins | sample OX2MG_FD_202534 | JGI IMG/M metagenome (GOLD analysis project Ga0307373, IMG submission 202534) | Soil microbial communities from Risofladan, Vaasa, Finland - OX-2 | ecosystem: Environmental > Terrestrial > Soil > Coastal area > Acid sulfate soil | place: Finland: Risofladan, Vaasa | collected...
CCTGCACAGCCAGTTCACGTTGATCACGCTGACCGACGACTCGAAAGAAGGCATCAAAGCGTTCTTCGAGAAGCGCGAGCCGGACTTCAAGGGAAAGTAGTGGCCAACCCCCGGCAACGCGAGCTACGCGATAAAGCGCTGAAGGGTGGCACGCGGTATCTTCCCAAGCTCCGCGAGCAGAACAAGCTCACCGCGCGCGAGCGCCTCGACCTGCTCTTGGACGAGGGCTCCTTCGTCGAGGACGGCCTCTTCGCCAACGTGCTCGCCGACGAGCTGCCGGCCGATGGCGTCGTCACAGGCATGGGGATGATCTTCGGCCGTCAGGTGGCAGTGATGGCCAACGACCCGACCGTGAAGGCCGGGAGCTGGGGCGCACGCACCGTCGAGAAGATCATCAGGATCCAGGAGACGGCTGCCCGCATCCGGGTCCCCCTTTTCTACCTGGTCGACTCGGCCGGCGCCAGGATCACCGACCAGATCGACATGTTCCCCGGCCGGCGCCACGCGGGACGCATCTTCTTCAACGAGGTCCAGCTGTCAGGGCAGGTGCCCCAGATCTGCCTGCTGTTCGGGCCCTCGGCGGCGGGCGGCGCCTACATCCCGGCCTTTTGCGACATCGTGATCATGGTCGAGGGCAACGCCTCGATGTACCTCGGATCGCCCCGCATGGTCGAGGTCGTGGTCGGCGAAAAGGTGAGCCTCGAGGAGCTTGGTGGTGCGCGCATGCACTGCACGCAGAGCGGGTGCGGCGACGCGCTCGTCGCGGACGACAAGGAGGCGATCGAGTTTGCGCGCTCCTATTTCCAGCTCATGCCTCAGCGATCCGGCGAGAAGCCGTTGCCCGTCGCCGCCAGGGCGCCGCTTGCCGGCAAACCCATCGCAGACCTCATCCCCACTGAGCCGAACCGCGGGTACGACATGCGCAGGGTGATCGAGGCCCTGATCGACGAGGGCAGCTGGGTGGAAGTCAAAAAGCTCTTCGCGAAGGAGTTGCTGACGGGGTTGGCCCGCCTCGATGGGCAGGCGGTGGGCATCGTGGCGAACCAGCCCATGCAGAAGGGTGGTGTGCTTTTCAGCGACTCAGCCGACAAAGCCGCGCGCTTCATCTGGCTGTGTGACGCGTTCGAGATCCCACTGCTGTTCATGGCCGACGTGCCCGGTTTCATGATCGGCACCGACGTCGAAAAGCGCGGCATCATCAGGCATGGCGCAAAGATGATCAGCGCCGTGTCAGAGGCGACGGTGCCGAAGATCTCGGTCATCGTGCGCAAGGCATATGGCGCCGGCCTCTATGCGATGGCGGGCCCGGCCTTCGATTCGGATTGCGTGATCGCGCTGCCTTCTGCCCAGATCGCGGTGATGGGGCCCGAGCCGGCTGTCAACGCGGTGTTCTTCAACAAGCTCGCGGAGCTGCCTGAAAACGAGAGGTCGGCGCGCCGCAAGCAGCTCGAGGACGAATACCGCGCGGACGTCGACCTCTACAAGCTCGCGGCCAACCTGATCGTCGACGATGTGGTCGAGCCGGACGACCTCCGCGCCGCCCTTATCGCCAGGTTCCGTGCCTACGCGACGAGAACCTCACCACGCGTCAACCGCAAGCACGGAGTGCCTCCGGTCTAAACCGTCCTGTCAGCCTGCCCGATGGAAGGGCACCGCGTAGTTGAGCACGACGAGGTAAAAGGTGATGCTCGCGGAGATCACAGCGACGTGGAACAGCTCGTGATAGCCGAACACCCGCGGCCAGAGGCGCGGCTTCTTGAATGCGTACGCGGCAGCGCCAAGCGAGTACTGCAGGCCCCCGAGCGCCATCAGCAGGGCCGCCGCCCAGCCAAGCGCGGCAGTCAGCGGCACGAGCGCGATCACGGCCAGCCAGCCCATGGCGAGGTACAACGCGGCCAGCAAACGTCTGGGGATGCGTAGGAAGGGCGCCGCACCGCCGACTCCCGCGGCAGCGCAAATCCAGATTGCAACCAGCACGGCAGTGCGCCACCAGCCGACGAGGACGTTGAACACGAGCGGCGTGTAGGTCGCCGCGATGAAGACGAAGATCATGGCGTGGTCGGCGCGGCGCAGCCAGTCTTTGACCCTGGCCGGCCAGTTGACAATGTGGTACGTCCCGCTGATCCCGAACAGGAGGACGAGGCCGGTTCCGTAAACGATCATCGAGACGAGCTTTGCGGGGTCGTTTCGCGTGACGACGATCAGGGCCACGAGACCGGCGATCGACACCAGCGCCGCCAGCCCGTGGGACCAGCCCCGCAGCAGCGGCTTGAAAGCTGCGACTTCAGTCGGCTTCATTGACACACTGCAGCATACCGCGTCATAACACCTTCGATGCCGCCATTCCGATGGCCAGCGTCACCACTCCCCACGAAAACGCCTGGAGAGCCTGCTCGAGCGGACGTAGCAATGTCGCTTGGTCCAGTTCGACCGCCGACCCATCGCGCATCGTGACAGTGCCAGTGACTGATCGGCTGCGGCGCCGCAAGAGCCGGGCCGGCGTGCTGAGGCTCCGCTGCCCGAACGAGAGCGCAAACGCTGCGCCGGCCGCGGCTAGCGCGCCAATCGACAGGCGGCCGGTCTGCGCGAAATACGCGGTCAGCACCGGGAATGCTCCCCACGACAGCGCGAACCAGAAGTCCCCGTGTAGCTTTCCGCCAAGCAGCTCGAGGTTGTACGCGAAAACAAAGAGCACGCCAGCTGCGATAAACGGCAACAGGCCGATGCCGAGCCGCGTGACGCCCGCGACGCCGAGAGCGACGGCTCCGATCAGGCCGATCGCGGCCGCCGCCGTCAACACCGCCTGCGGGATCTCGGTCCCCAGGGGCCGGCCTTTGAGCTCATCGAGCGCGTGTGCCGAGATGCCCACCGCCAGGAAAAAGGCCAAAAGCGTTGCGATCAAGCGAACGGCGTCGAGCTTGGGAGCCAGACTTGCGCCGATGACCACGTACGACAGATGCCAGGCGGTGTATGGCGGATGCAGGACTGCCCACAGGTCGCGTCGCCAGCCGCCGGCTCGCGCCGCGTAATAAGCCGGAGCGAGAGTCTCAGGCATTGGCGCGACCGCTACCTTTGCGACCCCACATCACAACCCCGCCGCCGACGCTCATCGCTTTGGAGCGCACGCTGTCCATGCCCGCGCCCTCCCATGCCCCGACGATCCGCGCCAGGGGCCAGGCCCTGTAGAAGCTCGAGATGTTGGGCCCCAGGAATCGACCGACCTGCCACCATTCAGGCCCACCAAGAGCGAGGCCGGCCGGCGGCAGGATTGTTCGCGTGTAAAGCCACCAGGCCATCCGCCAAGTAGTGGAGGGCGGAACGTAGAAGTCGAGGCTGGCGAGAACGCCCCCGGGGCGAAGAACTCGCGCCAGCTCACGCAGGGTGGCCGCGGGGTCGTGCACGTACCGCAAGAGATAGGTAAACGAGACGGCGTCGAAAGCCGCGTCCGGGAAAGGCAGCTCTTCGGCTCGCGCGACCTGGAGCCGGATGCGAGGCTCGAGGCCGGCTGCAATAACCCGCTCACGGCCCCGCGCGAGCATCGATTCGGTGAGGTCGACGCCTGTCACCTCGCCGCCCGTTCGGCGAGCCAGCGCAATGGCGACGCCGGCGGTGCCGGTGGCGACGTCGAGAATCGTCTTCGGCTGAGACGCGGCGATTTGCGTGACAAGCTCCCTGCGCCACCGCCCGTTCTGGCCGAACGAGAGGACCTCGGCGAGCGTGTCGTAGCGCGTCGGCAGGCCGTCGAAGAGGTCTGCGGCAAAGGCGTTTTCAGCGCTCGCCGTCGAGGGTCGATCGCTCAAGTCCACCTCAGGATGGCCAAGACCGTGCGGGGCAGCAACATTCGGCCTCAGCGTAGGCGAACAAAGTGCATTAAGGTCGGGCCTATCCCATGAGCGCCTCCGACCGCTTTCAGGCCTGGCAGCGCGACTCGCTCGCGGATCGCGACGACGGCGCCGAGATGCTGTCGCTGGGTCCCTTTAGGGCGGTGCTGTCCGCGCCGGGCGACAACGCGCGCAGTGGCTGGGTCACCCTCATCGACGGAACGGCCGCCGAGGCCGAAACGCTAAAGGCGCTGACCAAGCTGCGTTCGACGTTCAAGCGGCACAAAGTGCCACTCGAAATCGAGTACAACGAGACGCTCTTTCCGAAGGTCGGCGAGTGGCTCGAGGGCGCCGGGTTGAAGCTGATCGAACGAAACTCCCTCATGTCCTGCCGCCCGGAAGCTTTCAAGCCGTTCGCCACGCCCGAAGAGGTGCATATCACGCAGCTGACGTCGGCGGCCGCGCCAGCGGAGCTGGAGGCTTTCCAATCCATCCGGTGGACCGACGGCGGCGAGATCGATCGACCAGCGCCACCGGTGGAACGTCTGCGCGCCGACATGGCACGAGCGAACAGCGTCTTCCTGCTCGCCTGGCTGGACTGGGAGCCGGTCGGCACGGGTGTCTCGCACTCCCTCAAGGGGGCGGCGGAGATCGTCGGAGTCGTCACGCGACAAGATCGGAGGCGCAGAGGCGTCGCGGCTGCCATCACGTCGGAGCTTGTCCGGCGGCACTTCGCGAACGGCGGAGACTTCGCCTTCCTGGACGCGGCCAATGACGAGGCGGCTAGGGTTTACGAACGGCTCGGGTTCTCGCCGTTTGGCGCCAGCCTCGTGTACCGATGAGACCGAATACCTCAGCCGGCGCGTTGATGTACCGAAGATGGCGCCCCCGATCATGCGGCTGAACGAAGAACCGGAAGCCGGCACCAGCAAGCTGCCGCCGATCGTCCTCAAAGAGGTCTACGAGCAGCGCTTCAGCCGTGAGGACCAGGCGGGCAAAGAAGCGATCTGGCACGAGCTGGGGCGCTTCATGCAGAGGTACATCAGGCCGGACGCCCGAGTCGTCGACATCGCCTGCGACCTCGGCTACTTCATTCGCAACATCCACGCTGGGGAGCGGTGGGCCACCGACATCCGCGATGTGAGCGCATCGCTGCCAAAAGACGTTCGGTTCGTCCCGGCTAGCGGCCTGGACCTTGCCGAGGTCCTGCCCAACGACTATTTCGACGTCGCCTTCTTCAGTAACTACCTGGAGCACCTGCCTTCGACCGAGGCCGTTCTGCAGCAGCTGCGTGTGACCTTCTCAATCCTCAAGCCGGGCGGAAGCGTGCTGATCCTGCAACCCAACATCCGCCTGATCGGCGGCGCTTATTGGGACTTCATCGACCACCAAACGGCGCTCACCGAAAAGAGCCTGGCGGAGGCGGCGGTCATGGCGGGATTCAAGACGAAGAAGGTGATCGCCCGGTTCCTGCCATACACCACCAAGAGCCGAATCCCGCAGCACCCACTGCTGGTGCGGGCCTATCTCAGCTTCCCGCCCGCCTGGCTGCTCCTGGGCAAGCAGACGCTCTACATAGGAGAGAAGCCGGCCTGATTCTGGCTGGAACGCCCGGGAGGCCCCGACCAGACGGTCAGGGCCTGCTAGCTGAACTCTTGGTTGGAAGGAATCGGCGCTTTCTATCGAGCCTTCGCAGCCGCCTTCAGCGGCGCCGTCGCCAGCTGAACGATGCGCAAGTGGTTGCCGAACGGGTCGCGCAAGCCGCAATCGATTCCGTAAGGGTGCTCGGTCGGCTCCTCGCTGAACTCCACTCCCCGGGCCTTCAGGGTCTCGTACGTCTTGCGGCAGTCGGAGGTGGTCAGGCCAAGGGCGAAGCCGCTGGCGCCTTTGCTGACGGTTTCGCGGACCTGGGCTGCCGTCTTCTCGTCCATCCCTGGCGGGCCGGGCAGCTCGAGCAGGACATCACGGCCCTCTTCGCCAGGGACCCTGACGGTCAGCCAGCGCATGACGCCGAGGTTCATGTCATTGCTGACTTCGAGACCGAGCTTGCCCACATAAAAGTCGAGAGCCTTTTCCTGGTCGAATACAAAAATGTGCGAGATGTTGATCGAGTCGAACATTGAACTCTCCTTTCAGTTTGTTACCTGCGACGAGGTCGATGCTAGGCACCCCGTTTTGTTCTGGCTTCTCCAAAACTGCTCGGTCTCATCCAGGCCATCGTGAAACACGTCGGCACCGCCAAAGGACCACCTCGCGCCCGGTAGGCGATGGGGGTGGCACCGACGATTTCATGGAAGGTGCGGCTGAATGTGCCCAGGCTGTTGAAGCCGACCTCGAAGCAGATATCGGTGACGCTGCGGTCGCTTTCGCGCAGCAGGAACATCGCGCGCTCGACCCGGCGCCGCTGCAGATAGCGGTGCGGCGTCTCGCCGAATGTGGCGCGGAAGGTCCTGACGAAATGCGCTTTTGAGACGCTGGCGACGCTGGCGAGAGCGCGAATGTCCAAAGGTCCGGCATAAGCGCGGTCCATCGCATCACGTGCGCGCAGCATCCTGCGGTTTGTCTCCTCTACAGCCCCGCCCATCGTTCCGCCACACCAGATGTATACATGACTAGAATCGCCGGACGTGTTCACACCGGAAGAGCGAGAGCGGCTTCGCGAGGAGCTCCTTGTGGCAGCGAAGGCTGACAGGCGCATAAGTGGCGTCGCCATCACCGGGTCTGCGGCGCGAGACGCGCTCGATGAGTGGTCTGACATCGACCTCGCATTCGGCGTCGCCGATCCCGCGCGGCTACGCGAGGCGCTCGGCGATTGGACGGACCGCATGCACGACGAGCACGGAGCCATCCACCACTTTGACGTCACGCGTGGCTCGTGGATTTACCGCGTGTTCCTGCTTCGCAGCACGCTGCAGGTCGACATCGCGTTCGCGCCGGCAGCCGACTTCGGAGCGCTTTCTTCGACGTTTCAGCTGGTGTCAGGCAGCTCGGTCGACCTGCCCCAGGGGCAGCCGCCCCCCGCCGATGAGATGATCGGCATGGGCTGGCTTTACGCCCTGCATTCGCGCTCCTGCATCCAGCGGGGCGAGGTCTGGCAGGCCGAATACATGATCAGCGCCGTCCGCGACCAGGCGCTCGCCCTGGCGGCGCTGCGCCACGGCCTGCCGGCGGTGCAAGGCCGTGGCTTCGACAAGGTGCCGGACGGCGTGAAGGCCGCCTTCGAGGGCGCGCTGGTGAGGTCGCTGGAAGTCGACGAGCTACGGCGAGCGTTCCGGGCCGCCACAGGCTGCCTCTTGAACGAGACCAGGCACACTCACCCCGAGTTAGCCGCTCGGCTGGACGGCCTGGTGACTGAGTTGAGTAAATAGCTGCCGTAATGAAGTGGGTAGTGCACCCGGCTTTCCACAATAAGAACCTTTTGATCTTTCTTAACGGGCGCCAGATCGAGCTGGCAGGCCAACACGCAAAGGTCCGTCGAGATGGTTATCGGCGACCCTCATGAACCGCGTCAATCTCCCGTTCTGTGAATCTTGGGTCGCGCACAAGGATCGAGTCGAACCCGGCTGTGGACGAACCCGGCTCCGAGCCGCGTCCGTGGCGCGTATATCGGACCTGGCGCAATGCGGGTTACGCAGTCGGGGCGGTCGTCGCTGGCGTGGGCGCATGCGGCCGGCTTTCAGACCGCGATCGCCACGGTCGCGATCTTGACCGCCATTTCAGGGCTGATCGTGTGGTTCCGGATGCCACTGCGTCACTGGGCCCAATAAGCTTTGGCCGTGCAAGCGGGCGAGCGCGACTCGGGCGTTCGGCTGGCCGAGCTGGTCGCCGCCTTCTCGCTGGCGATCGACCTCGGGTTGGGCCAGCCCATGGAACACGTCCTACGATCCTGGTTGATCGCCACCCGGCTCGGACATCATGTCGGGCTGGATCCCGAAGAGCGAGGCGCGCTTTACTACGTGGTCACGCTCGCGTGGGCCGGCTGCGTCGCGGATACTCCGGTGTTGGCGGCGTTGGTCGGTGATGACATCGCCTACAGGGCCGACACCTTCCGCTCCGACCTTAGGGACCTCCCCGCCCTCGGGTTCATGCTCCAGCACCTCGGCGCGGGGCAGCCCGCATTGCACCGTCTGCGTCTCGCGGTCAACCTGATCGCGACTGGCGGGAAGGCGGTCGAGCAAGCCATCCGGTCCCACTGCCTCGTCACGGGCAACATGGCGGATCGGATCGGGCTCGGCAGCGAGGTCAGTGGCCCACTCCAGCAGGTCTTCACGCGCTGGGACGGCAAGGGCGTCCCCAAGGGCGTCGGCGGGGAAGCGATCGCGCTCAAGACCCGTCTCTACCACCTCGCGGACGTCGTCGAGGTCTTCCACCGGAGCGGCGGGGCGACCGCCGCCGTTGATGTGGTCCGCAGCCGCCGCGGTACCCAGTTCGATCCGGCTGTGGCCGACCTCTTTTGCTCCGTGGCTCCTGACGTGCTGAGGGACCCGGCGACGGAAGACGACTGGAACGAGGTGATCGCCGGCGATCCGGCGCTGCAGCGGTGCCTCACCGAGGGGGAGTTCGACCAGGCGCTGGAGGCGATCGCGGACTTCACCGACCTCCGGTCGCCATCGCGCGCCGGCCACTCGCGGAATGTGGCCGAGCTCGCGTCCCAGGCGGCCTTGCGTGCGGGTCTGCCGGCAGCAGAGGTGGTTGCGGTTCGACGAGCGGGGCTTCTCCATGACATGGGCCTGCACGGCATCTCGGCATCGATCCTCGACAAGGCAGGTCCGCTGTCGCCGTCGGAGTGGGAGCGGATGCGGATGCACTCGTACTACACCGAGCGGATGCTGGCACGGCCGCCGAAGCTCGCCCGGCTGGGTGCCATCGCATCCTTGACGCACGAGCGCTGCGATGGCTCGGGCTACCACCGGCGCCTGACAGCTCCGGCCATCCCGGTCAGCGGTCGGCTCCTCGCCGCCGCCTGTGCCTTCTGCGCGATGACCGAGCCGCGGTCATATCGCCCTGCGTTGAGTGCCAAGCAGGCCACCGCAGAACTTCGAGCCGACGCTCGCAGGGGGAAGCTCGACGCGGCCGCGGTGGACGCCGTCCTTGCCGCCGCCGGGCAGAGCCAGGGCAAGCGCCGAAGCGGACCGGCTGGACTCACGCCGCGAGAGGTCGAAGTGCTGATCCTCATTGCCCGCGGCGCCTCCAATCGGCAAGTCGCCGGTACGCTCCATATCGCGCCGAAGACGGCCGGGACCTACATCGAACGGATCTATTCCAAGGCGGGAGTGTCGACTCGTTCTACGGCGACCCTTTTCGCGATGCATCACGGGCTTCTGGACACCCTGGAGCCGCTTGATTTGTAGGGCGAACTCCTGACGACGGCCGGCAACATCGCGGATACCGTGCTCTTAAAGACATGGCAAGGAGGACACGATGAAAACGCCGGAAGAGTTCGTAAAGCTGCTCGCGGCCCGCGACTTCGATCGCCTCGCGGGGACGCTGGCTGAGGACGCCCAGGGCCGGCTGCTGCTTCCGTATGGGCTGGAGGAGCCCAAAGGCAAGGACGCCATCGTCGGCCACTTCAAGCGGTGGTTCGGATCTGCGTCGCGTTTTGAGCTGGCCTCATCCAGCGAAGAGACGGTCGGGCCTCGACACCGCATCACCTGGCGATTCAACGTCGAGCGCGAAGGCCGGCCCGAGGTGATCGAGCAGCTCGTCTACGTCGACGTCGGTCCGCAAGGCATCCGGGAGATCGATCTCTTGTGTTCGGGGTTTCAACAGGAGGCTGCGAACGCCGTCAAGCTCTTCGACGCTGGTGCGATGGGATGCGCGGATGGTCTGGCCCAAGAGTTTCGGCACCAGATCGCCGACGTTCCGGTAGGCGCCTTGCTCGAGGTGGTCGTCAGGGATCCAGCCGCCAAAGAGGATCTGCCCTCGCTGGCGCGAATGCTCGGGCAGCAGGTTAGGTCAATCGAATCAACCGCGGATGGACGCCAGATCATCACTGTGGAGAGAAAGAAATGAACGATAAGCTCATCTTCAACTGCACCTGGGGCCGGGAGGACCCGGAGCGTGCAACGCTGCCATTCGTCGCGGCCAACATCGCCGCTACTGCAGGGCAGGACGCGGTCGTGCTCTGCACCGTCGAGGCTGTGCGCCTCGGGACGAAGGGTGGCACCGACGGCGTCGAGGCGGCCGGGCTTCCAAAGCTGTGCGACCTGCTGAATCAGTTCGTCGCCAATAACGGAAAGGTGTGGCTTTGCGGCGCTTGCACGAAGCCACGAGGCGTCACCGAGGACCAGCTCGCCGCGGGGGTGACCATCGTCGGCGCGGCCAAGGTAGTCGAAGAGATCGTGGCCGGAGCGAAGACGGTCGCCTTCGCGTAACGGCCTCCAATCAATGCGTGACCTCGCCTCGACTTTGTCGGACCCGCCGGAGGTGCAGCGGCCGGCGCCCTGGGCAGGGCATGAGTACGTGAAGGGGTGGGCCGTCTTCGCGCTTCCGTTCGACTCCAGACATGTGCTGGCGCCTTCGCGCCCTGCCCGAGGCGAAATTTAGATCCGTATCGGTCGCTTTAGCACCGGGATCCCGCGCTGGGCTGGCTTATACGGATAGGTGTTATACAAATCAGTGTTATACAAACCTGTATAAGTGCGCCCAGCTTTCCACAATAAGAACCTTTTTGCGTTCTTAACTGGGGGGGAAACTCGGTTGGCCACGAGACACGCCAAAGTCCGACGTGACGGTTATCGCGCACGTGCCGCCGCGGCTGGCGACGGCGTTCCTCTGTGACTGTTCCGTGGCGCACGAAGCTTGGCCAGCCGGGAGCCGATCGCCGGTCTCTTAACGGAGGCCAGATCGAGCTGACCGGCCAGCACGCAAAGGTCCGTCGAGATGGTTATCGGCATCCCTCCTCGGCCACTACTTCAGCAGCCGGCGGCGACGAGTTCCAGACGTGTGCCTACACAGTTGGGGACAAACGAGTTGGCGAATACCCGCGCCATCGCGTGCTGCGCGCGCCAACCAGTGCAGTGGCCGGGAACGATCCAGCTTGGTCTCAGCTCCAGCAGGTCAGCGCAAACGCGATCGATCAGGGGCTCGAATAACGGGCCGCTCAAGTGGAAGCCGCCAATCACAGCGCAGACCCGATCCTCGCCGGTCAGAACGCGCGCGTAGCGGGTGGTATTGACCACACCGGCGTGACCGCAGCCGGTAATCACCACGAGTCCCTGATCACGGACGTTCACGACGATCGCTTGGTCGTCCAGGACCAGTGGGTCCGGCTCCCAGTGATCGCTGCGCCAGGCCTCCTGGAACGGAAATCCCGGTTCATAGCCAGTGACTCTGGGCACCTCGCCGGTCACGAGCACCGAGCCGTCGAGCAAGAAGCTCGGCTGTCGGTCCTCGACGATCGTGAAGCCGACCCCTTCGAGGGCCGCGCGGCTCGTGGTCGGCAACTCGATCGGATCGCGGCCGGGGAACACCGCACGACGCCGGTTCCAGAACTCGGGATGGATGATCACCGGGAGGCTTGAACGGCCGAGGTACCGGGCCAGGCCGTCCAACCCGGCGGTGTGATCGAAGTGGCCGTGGCTGCACACGATACCTTCGACATCCTTCGGATCGATGTCGAGTCGGCGCATGTTCTCGACCATTCCGTTCGGACTGACGCCGAGGTCGAAGAGCAGCTTGTGTGTGCGGCCCCGCCGCGACACTTCGAGCAGCACGGAGAATCCGTGTTCGGCCACCAACTGGTCCGGGACGAAGCTGTTCAACATCGTCCCGGTGCCAAGCCGGCCCTTGGTCGAGCCCGGACCTGAGCGGTGCGCCGGGGGCTGCTCGGGCATGAAGACGTCGTACACGTTTTCGACAAGCGTGGTGACGGTTACGGCGTCGGCCGGTTCGAGTGGAATCCTTGTCACTGCGGTCTCTCCCGGCGAGGAGTGTCCCATGAATGCTGCTCTTGGAGCACGCGACCACAACCACTATGGAGTCAATCCCAGCGCTCACCAAGCAGAACAAAAGAACCCGTACCGGCCCCGTAGTTCTCCCATGGCGCGGCGACTTCCGGCCCACAACCATGGACACCATCCTTCAGGAGGTGAACCAATGGAAACGGTACGGACCGAAATCGCGACTCTAGGGCGTGATTGGCGGCAAGTAGGTCCAGGTAATGCATTGTTGCGGAGACTTACCTGGGCAATCGTTGGAGCCACCAGCATGCTGGTGGTCGCGGCATGCGGGTCTGCCGTGGTGAACGGTCAGGCGGCGACTGAAAACAGGAGCATCGTCGGAACCTGGGTCGTCAACGTGACGCCAAACGCTCCGGTCCCAGCCTTCCAATCGATCATCGTCTTCACGCGCGACGGCGCAGTGATCGAGGGCACATCCAAGCCATTCGCAGCACCGGTGGCCGACACCTCAGAGGGTCTCGGCGTGTGGTCGAATGCCGGCGACTCCGTGCACATGACCTTTGAGAAGTACCTCTTCGACTCACAGGGCCATTACGCCGGCCGCACTATCGTCACCGAGACCGACACGCTCAGCAATCATGGAACCGAGTACACGGGCACGGCGTCGACGACGATCTATGGCGCCAATGGAAACACCACCGCCACCTTCACTTCCAGTTCGCAAGCACAGCGGATGGCCTCGTAACAAAAGGCTCCGCCAAGCAACCCCCTGAAGGGCGAGGGCTCGGTTATCCGGGCCTTCGCCCGCTCCTTATTTCTGGAACGGCCAACCCTTCACGCACAGCCCAGGCGGCGATCTGCGAGCGCGAGCTGAATCCAAACCGATTTCGCAGTTCCTCGAGGTGCCATTCGGCAGTGCGTTCAGAGATCGAGAGCCTTGCCGCGATCTGGGCGTTCGTGAGACCAAGTACCACCAGAGCCGCCACCTCGGCTTGTCGGCGGCTGATCGGCTTGGGCGAAGACGAGTGTTCTAGCCGGCGTTCGCCAGACAAAGCAAGGGCGACCGCTTCTCGGGCATCCATTTTCGATCCCTCCTCCCGGAGGGCATCGGCGGCACCCGCGCGCAATCGCCTGGCCTCCTTCAATGCGGAGGTCAGTTTCGAGGGCCAATCATGCGGCAAAGCCGCCACATTCGCCTTCCTGAGGCGAGCGGCAGCACCCGCCAAGCGAAGGGCGAGATCCGGCCCCTGCAGGGCAACCGCCACCTCGGCCGTAGTTTCCAGCAATGAGGGTAGTAGCGCCTGCAATCCGGCCCTCTCCGCAAGCGTGATCGCCTCGACCAGCGAATCCCGCGCTGCCGCCGCATCGCCCTCGGCTAGACGAGCCTGGGCAAGGCCCTCCAGGATCTGGGGCAGCCAGCGTGCGTGTTGCATCTCTCGGCACAGAGCCACCGCTACCTCGAATCGTTGTCGCGATGCGCGCGGTGCGCCGAGCTCAAGCTCGAGCGCCCCGAGGTTGGCGGTAGCGACAACAAGCGAGGGCTGCTCTCCGCTGCGCTCTGCCAGCTCGACCGCATGTTCGAGCATGGCCCGCCTTTTACTCGCAGCTTCGTTGCGCTCGAGGATCCCGAGTCGCGCCAGGCAGAACGCCTGTCCAGCTTCGTCCTCAAGCTCTTCGAATAGCTGAAGCGCGTGCCGAAAACGCCGTCGCGCGACCGCAATGTCGCCGCCTTCCAGGGCGAGCATGCCTGCGGCACGATGTGCCCGCGCGGCAAACCAGCTGGAGGTCGCCGGGCCCTTCACTGCCAGCTCCAACAGACGCCGGCCTTCAGGCAGTAGCTCTCGTGCTCCCCAAACCCATGCCATCGCGCCGGCCAGCTGCAGTTCCCGTTCGTGGTCGTGCCCGCGCAGCCAGTCCAGTGCGCCACGCACATTTGGATGATCGGCGGTCATCCGCGCCGCCCATTCGACAAGATCGGCCGAGTCGCGGTGGGTCCATGCCACCTCGGCTCGATCCGCGTAGTGCGTGGCGTGAGCCGCAGCCACTCGCTCCAACTCCCCGGCATCCGCCAACTTCTCGAGACCATATTCACGAACGGTTTCGAAGAGGCGAAAACGCGCTCCTTGTGCATCGTCGATCTGGGATTGAATCAGCGAACGCTCGACCAGCTTGCGCAGAAGCTGCGCGGTCGTCGCAGGGTCGACCCTGCCATCAGAGCCGACCGCGTCAACTGCCTCGACCGCCTCGAGGTCGAACCCGGGAGCGAAAACGGCCAGCCGCCGCCAGAGGGTGCGTTCCTCAGGCGACAGGAGTGCATCGCTGTGATCTAGAACGACGCGGAGACTCCGGTGACGTGGTGACGGCGCATATGGCGAGTCCGTCAAGAGGTCCAGCCGGCGGGAAAGCCGGTTGCGAATTCCGGCTACGCCGAGCACGGGAACCCAGGCTGCGGCCAGCTCGATGGCGAGGGGAAGCCCATCCAGCCGCCGGCACAGGTCGGCGACCGCAGAGAGATCGGCGGTTGCCAATCCAAGACCGCCGGCGCCAAACGTTGCGCGATCCAGGAACAGTTCGACCGACTCATAAGTGGCCAGCTCGTCTGGTCGTGCCATTGCTGGTGGAATCGCGAGCGGCGACAGCCGCCAGACAAGCTCTCCTGCGAGCCTGAGGGGTTCGCGGCTGGTCGCGACCACTTTCAGCTCAGGGCAGCCATCTAGCAGGAGCCTGAGGAGTTCGCGACAGGCATCGAGGACCGGTTCGCAGTTGTCGAGCAGGAGTAGGAGGGGGTCTTGGTTGAGGGCGCCGATGAGGGCCGCGTGAACCGACTCCTTCGGCTTCGCCTGGACGCCCAGTTGCCGCGCCACGTCCGATGTCACCGCCTTGCTGTCGCCAATCGCGGAGAGCTCGACGAAGGCGGCCTTCACCTCGAGCTTGGCGACCCATTCTCGGACCACCTCGATGCCAAGGCGGGTCTTGCCGCATCCACCTGGGCCCACCAGAGTGAGCAAGCGGCGGCCGCCAAGAAGACCCACCAGTTCCTCCTTCTGCCTTGCGCGGCCGATGAAGGGCGTAAGAGGCGTCGGCAGCGTAGACCCCGCCACTCCCATGCTCGACTCGGGACATTGGCACCGCACGACCATCTTGTCAAAGCCTGGGACTGGGACCTTGCTGAGATTTGGCGTGGAGTCAGGCCGCCGCGGGCGATGTCGGCCGGTCTCCGGGGAACCTCGGGTTTCAGACGCGCCGGGACTCTTTAGAGGGTTCGCGCCGGTCAGCAGGACTTGACCGGCTAATTGACGCGAGTCTCTGTGTGGGCCTTCGATGATGTGGCTGAGGTGTTATGCCGCGGCGTGTTACGCAGCCGAGAGTTATACAGAACGGTGCTATACAAATCTGTACAAAGAGTGCCCCAGTACAAAGAGTGCGCCCAGCTTTCCACAATAAGAACCTTTTTGCGTTCTTAACTGGGGGGAAATTCGGTTGGCCACGAGACACGCCAAGGTCCGACATGACGGTTATCGCGCACGTGCCGCCGCGGCTGGCGACGGCGTTCCTCTGTGACTGTTCCGTGGCGCACGAAGCTTGGCCAGCCGGGAGCCGATCGCCACGCGTGCCGACTCCATACGCCACGTAGCGTGAGTGCATTTGACCTGTACGATGCCGGCGAGAGCGCCATGCCTATGGCAGAGTCCAGCAAATCAGGGCGGGGCGGGTCCTAGTAGTTGGCGGAATCTGCGGCATCCTGATGTCGAACAGGCAAGGCGACCTCGCCCGGCCAAGTGATAATAGGGTCTGCCATGAGGCGCCACGAATCCAAAAGAGAAATCGGCGTCCTCATCGTCAAGCTCTTGCGGGTCGCACGTGGCTTGGAAGCGGACGCCGAATATCTGAGAGCCCGGCTTTTCCGGGCCGCCGCCTTCGGCCTCCTGATGCAAGCCAGTCGCAGCGCCATGCGGCTCGGTTCAGGTCTTGAGGCGCTCGGCCAGGAGGCCATCGGGGAGTTGGGATCGCTGGAAGGACGGTCAGGACTTGCCGCAGAGTTGCGTGAAGAGCTCGAAGGGATCAGCCTCAAACGGCCGGCTCCCGCCGCCGAGATCTCAGTCTCCGTCTGCCAGCGTTGCGGAGAGGTGATCACTGGTGGGCTCATGGACCGCTGCCCCAGGTGCGGTGCAGGCTTCTTGGCGGCGCGTCCGGTCAACAATGCGCCCTATTACGATCCACTGCCATCGGAGGAGCTGCTCCCTGCGTTGGCGGCCACGCCAGCAATCTGCAGTGAGCTATGCGCAGACCTTGACGAAGAAATCGCGCGAAAGGGCAACTGGCCGGTCATGGATATCCTGGATCATCTCTTGGGGGCGCAACGGGTGATTTGGGATCGGACCCAAAGGATGCTGGACGAGGATGAGCCAGACCTAGGACAGGGCGTTCCGCCCCCTCGCGCAAGCGACACCGGGGGACAGCTGAGTGCGCAGGACCTCCTGCGGGCACTGCGCGATGAGCGCAGTGAGCTCGTGGCACGCATGCGGGACCTGCCCCATGATGCATTGGAACGAGGTGGGACTGCGAGCAACTGGGGCCACACCACAGTAGGGCAGCGGCTGACCTATCTCGCGCGCCACGAGCATGACCACCTCGGTGATCTGGCTCAATCGATGGCCGAAGCGCGGCGACCCAATTCTGGCATCGAGCATGACACTGACTAGACAAGGTCGGAGACAAAGCTAGAAGATAGACATCCGAACCGCCGCGTGCTAGGCACCCCCTCTGCACTCGGTTAAACCAAAACAAAGTGTTATACAAATCTGTATAGAGTGCGCCTGGCAGGAATTGAACCTGCTGCCTTTCGGTCCGGAGCCGAACGCTCTATCCGGTGAGCTACAGGCGCGCGTCGGCTGACCAGTCTAGACTGCCCCCGCCGTGAGCCGATTTATCAGCACCGTTGCCCTGGCCCTCTTTCTGGCAGCGTGCCAAACCGCCGCTTCGCCGCCACCTCCCTCCCCCAGCCCCGCGCCTCACAACACTGTCGCGACTGCTGTGATCCAGCCGGCCGAGGTGCCGGCTAGCCTTGGTAAGTGCCCAGGTTCAGGGCCAATCGCGGGCTATCTAACGGCACTGCAGGCGAGCAATCCGGCGCTCGCGGTCCAAATTACCGATCAGTGGCACCAGCTCCAGGCAGAAGGGGCAAAGTCTGCGGCCATCATGCTCTTCGCATACGACCCCACCGCTTGCACTGCCGAGCTTGCAGCGACGGCCAGCACAAAATCTCTCGCCAGCTTCGTTGTCGAGTTCGCCGACGAGGGCCAGGCTGAGCGTGCTTGGGGAGCCGGCGTCTTGGGCTTCACGACACCCGCGCCGGACCAGGTGGCTCCGGGCATCATCAGAGGCTCCAGCACGGGCCTCGGCGATAGCTCGTGGACCTATAACAACTCCCAGACCCAGCTTGCGTGCTGGCGCCGCTCGGTGTTCGTCTCGCTCGTGGTCCTCAACAACCTCGATCCGGGCGCCTACAAGGCGGTTACTGCTGCGATCGATGCTCGCTTAAACTGAACCGCTCGCGCCTGTAGCTCACCGGATAGAGCGCTTGCCTGCGGAGCAAGAGGCAGCAAGTTCGATTCTTGCCAGGCGCACCATCGCGCCCTGACATTTAGTCGGCGCCTTTTTCGGACCCTCTTTTCTTGAGCTCCTCGTCGAGCGCTTTTCTGAACTCCTCAACTGCCCGGCGCGATGCTTCCCTGAGTGCAGGTCCCTGTTCAGCTGCAAACTTGCGGGCAACCTCGCTCATCTCTCTGGAGAGAGTCCTGGCATGCTCCTGGATGATGGGGAGAGATTGGCGCATGACTTCCTGGGCCGCCTCGCTCAATTTGCGACTCGCCTCCTGCGCCGCTCTCTTCAGCTCTTCCGCGTCCTTGCCCACTACTTGATCCTGTTGTTCTCTGAGGTTGCGACCTTCTGGCCCGTCGTCGAGTCCATGTTGATGATGCCCAGAATCACCATGAAAGCCTTGTTCTGCCACACCGCGATGTAAAACGCCTGGTTCAAGACGGTGGTGCTCAGCACAATGGAGTTGGCACCGAGGCCACTCTGTGCGCCTTCCACCACCGGCGCTCCATTTGCTTTCAGGGTCGTGCGGTCGATCCCGAAGATCTGTCCGCTCGTGTAACCGTTGGCGGCGCTCGCCTCGTCCTTGAACTGGATCGAGAAGTTGACGACGAGCGGGTATGCGGCAGCGCTGAGGTTGGCGACTGTGGATGCCACGTTCTCGCAGTTGGCAGCGCTGTCCGAGTAGAACACCACTTGCGCTGCGGTCGCCCCTTTGCTTTGCGCATCCGCCCACTCGGTCTGGGTCGACGTGTAGGTGGCCGGATCCTTCGTCTTGAGGCCGTTGAGATAGGTGTTGACGTCGCCAGATATGGAGCACCTGTGCATCGTGCTCGGGAGGTCGCCCGGCTGTACGGCGACGCTGGCTGCCGTTGGCGTGCTGCTGCCCGGCGACGACGAGCATGCGACGAGGATGATCAGCGTCATCACGAAACCGAGCGATCTCGTCATGTCCTCGCGTCACTCTAAAGGATCGATGCTGGACGGCCCGTGAAGGAATCGAGTGTGGCAACATGCAAGCGGCCTCGACATGGTTCACGATCTGCAGGCCGCCGCCTCTGAATACCTCGGCTGGCTTCAACTCGAAGCGAACCGCAGCCCGAACACGGTCCGAGCCTACGAATCCGAGCTCGGCAGGCTGATCGCTTTCCTGACCGCGAACGGCCACACGCTTGTTCTGAATGACTTACGTCACGACGACCTCCGTGCTTATCAACGCCACCTTGCGGCTCGCCTCAAGAGTCCTGCGTCACGAGCGCGTGCGCTCGTCGCCATACGCTCCTGGCTGCGATGGCTGGCCAAAGAGGGCATCATCGAGCGCGACCTGTCGAATGGCATCACACTGCCCAAGCTCGAGCAGCGCCTGCCCAAACCGATCGATCCTGATGAGCTGATCCGGTTGCTGGCCGCACTGCCGACACTGACGCTGGCCGACAAACGCGACCGGGCACTGGTGCAGTTCCTGATTAGCACCGGATGCCGCATCTCTGAAGCCCTCGCGTTGGATCGCACCGACTTTCCCCGCACCGGCAACCGGCTGGTGGTGACAGGTAAGGGCTCGAAACAGCGGTCGGTCTACCTGACGACGGACGCGCGTTCCGCCCTCGAGGACTACCTGGCCGTTCGAGAGGACGCGAGCATGGCTCTATTCGTCAACTACGACAGGTCGGTGGCCGACGATCGTGGCCGCAGGCTTACCTCCGCCGGCGCGCGATACATAGTCCGCCAGATTCGACAGAAGCTCGGGGCCTGGTCGTTCAAGTCACCGCACGTCGCAAGGCACACGGCCGCGACGACCTTGCTGGAGGTGACAGGCGGCGACGTCCGATTGGTCCAAGAAGTGCTAGGTCATGCGAACCTCAACACGCTCCAGGGCTACACGAAGATCGTTGACAGCCGAAAGCTGGACGCCTATCGCCGCTACCAGGAATTCCTGGACGGCAAGAAAGCCGGCGCCTGAACCGGTTGTCCGGATCGTGGGGGTTGCCCCCGACGCCTTGGCGATAAGCGGGTGAATTGGCGAAATCGCAGCTTTCTCAAGCTGTGGGCGGGTCAGTCGGTGAGCGAGCTCGGAACTGCGGTGACTTCCATCGCACTGCCGACGCTTGCCGTGTTTCAGCTGCACGCCGGCCCGTTTGAGCTGGGCCTTCTGGCCGCATTCCAGCGGTTGCCGTTTCCTATTCTTGCTCTGCCAATCGGAGTCTGGATCGATCAGCTGCCGCGGAGGCGGGTGATGATTCTTGCCGACGTCGGGCGGACCATCGCTCTCGCGTCGATTCCGATCACCGCCATCGCGGGCTCACTTTCGCTCGTGCAGCTCTACATCGTGGCCATGGTCACCGGCCTTCTCACGATCTTCTTCGACCTCGCCTATCTCTCTTACGTTCCCGCGTTGGTCGGCCGGGCGAATCTAGGCGACGCCAACGCCAAGCTGACGCTGAGCGACTCGATATCCACAGTGGCGGGCCCGGGGCTGGGCGGATTGCTGATCCAGGCGGTGGGCGCAGGCCAGGCGATCGCCGTCGACGCTGTCTCCTACCTCGTCTCCTTCACCAGCGTGATCTGGATCGGCGGCGACGACGCGACGCCGCTCCGCACCGGCCCGGCCGCGAGCGCTTTTGCCGACCTCAAGGAAGGAGTCGCGCATGTGTTCCGTCACGCCTTGCTCCGGAGCCTGATCCTGTGCATCGGCGGTGCGGTGGTGCTCGGCCACCTGGAGGACGCCAACCTGTATCCGTTTCTGTACAACATCCTCCATCTGTCGCCAGGCACGGCGGGCCTCGTGATCAGCGTCGGCGGAGTCGGCAGCATCGCCGGCGCGCTATTGAGCCGGCGCGTGGCTGCGCGACTCGGCCCGGGATGGACGCTGGCGATCTCCGGCGCGGTCTTGGGGGTGATGGTGATGCTGATGACGACAGCACGGTTCGGTCTAGCCGTACCGATCCTCGTCGTTACCTTTCTGATCATCGGAGTCATGAATCCGATCCACGACGTGACGCAGGTCTCACTGCGTCAGATGCTCACGCCGGACCGGCTTCAGGGGAGGATGAACTCGGTCTTCAGGACTGTGTTCTGGGGCGCCTGGCCCCTCGGAAGCGTCATCGGTGGCTACCTCGGCTCGGTTCTCGGTCCAGTCCCCGCGATCCTCATCGGCGGCGGCGGTTTTGCGGTTTTCGGGATGGCCGTTCTTTTCACGCCACTGCGCACCGCTCGGGTGTAGCCGCACATTCAATTTCATGTCTGAGGAGCTTTGACCATCGACTCCGACACGGTTCAAGCCAGGGCGGGCCAGGTACTGATCGCCATGCCGGGCGCCGCCCTCAAGTTCGTCAACCAGGCGAGGGCCTGCTTCGGCAGATCGACGTTCACGCCAGTGACAGGTTCATCACCAAGTGGCACGAGGGCCACGACACAAAAGGCGCAGCCGCCCCGACCGTAATCACTCGCCTCTGGCCACGAGGCTTGCTAACCCAGACAAAGAGGAGGCCGGCCCCGCAATCGGAACCGGCCGTAATTCTTGAGTGCAGGCGAGTCGGGTTACTCGTCCTCGATCTGGTTGTACCTCACACCGAGTGTTCGGCAGGCTTTCGACAGCGCCTTTCGTATTGGCGTCCTCCATCTGGTTTCCCGACGGGCCACCAGTGAACGACCTGATGACGATAGTGAAAGGGCGTCGAAGCGGAGTCTTATGCGTGCGATTCGGGCGGCGGCTTTACAGGGTTGTGGCGCGCTACTAGACGGTCCGACTGCGCAACCACCAAACCGTCAACAACAAAAGCGCGCATGCGATCCCGACGACCAACGCTGACTCGATCACTTGAAACTCCCAGAAGCGGTCCGGCGGCTGCCACCTGACCAGCTCACCGAGGTGGTGCGCTTGAAGGCATGCCGACCAGGCATCCTTGGACTGGGCGTCGACCACCTGTCCGCACAGGGACTGGACCTGCTCATAGCTCAGCTGCTGGCCAGTGGGGTCTTGGTAGACATAGCTGCTCGCGCCCGCTCCGCCCTGAACCACCCAATCCTGGGAGGTATAGGGCGCCGGTCCAGACGTCCACAGGTATGAGATCGGGGCCATGAAGCTCGGTCGCAGCCACGTCTGCACGGCCAGGTGGATGCCCGCTCCGGCGGCGATGCCCAACCCGACCGCCGGCACTGTGCGGCGCCAAAGCACACCGCCGGCCACGGTGATCGCGAACGCGAGCACCATGTACGCCGGCGGAAGAAATCCTTGCACATCGAAGGACCCTGGCCGGAGCGGTCCCTGCACCTGGTTGGCAGGCTGCATCCACCACGACGTGACGCCGGCGACCAGACCGGTCATCGCAAGGCCGAACAGCAGCGGAAGCCCCACCCGCGTGAACGTCCAGCGACCGCGGGTCACGCTCTGGGCCCAGGCCAGGCGATAGGTCCCCTGCTCCATCTCCACCGAGATTGATGCCGCCAGGACGACGCCGACCAGGACCGGAAGATAGGTGAGCGCTCCGAGGAGCGTCTGCTGCGAACCGAAATTGTCCTTGAACGCCTGGTAAGCCTGTGAGCACGTGTTGCTGTCACCCAGCCCGCTGATACAGCTCGGAATACCGAGTTCATTGAGGTCGGCGATCATGGCCTGGCGCGTCAGGAAAAGTACCGCGGCGCCAACTGCCACCGCCACCATCGCGAGCGCCGCCTCGAAACGCTGCTGCCGCCAGGTCAACCAGATCAACCCGCCACCTCGGTCGCGAGCTCGTCACCGGAGCTCGAGCTGGACACTCCGCGACTCAAGTAGCCAAGGACGATCTGGTCCAGGTCGACTGGGTAGCTCTCCCAGCGCGGATCAAGGAGCGGCCCTCGCATCCGAACCAGGAGGCTGGCCTGGCGGTCTGAGCGTTCGACCTGGACGATCTCCTGGACATGGCCGATCGCATCCATCATCTCCACCGGACCGACCAGGCGCTGGTGCGTCGCAACGATCGTGTCCATGTCGCCCACAAGCTGGCTTTGACCACGAGTGAGGATCACGAGGTAATCGCAAGTCGCTCGGAGATCGCCGATGATGTGCGAGGACAGCACGACCGTCAGGCCCTGCTCCGCCGACGCCGCCATCAACAGACCCATGAATTCGTGGCGAGCGAGCGGATCGAGCGAGGCCATGGGCTCGTCCAGGAGCAGAAGGTCGGGCATTTTGGCAAGGGCGAGGACCAACGCGAGCTGCGCGCGCATGCCGCCGGAAAGCGACGCCACGGAGAGGTCCAGGCCGATGCCCAGGCTCCGGAGCCGGCTCGCCGCCATGGGCCCGTCCCAGCGGCGGTTGAGGCGCGAACCCATCGTCAGAAGCTCGCCGACCGAGAAGCGCTTGAACAGAGGTGGCTCCTGGGCGGCATAGCCAACCCTCGGGAGGAAAGCTGCAGCTTCGCGGCGAGGCGAGAGACCAAAGGCGGCGACAGTGCCGGCAGTGGGCGCGGCGAAGCCCATGGCCAGCTGCAAAAACGTCGTCTTACCCGCGCCGTTGGGCCCGACGAAGGCCACGATCCGGCCCCCGGGCACGTCCAGGGTGAGGTCTTTGAGCGCCCACCTCCGTCCATAGCGTTTGCCGAGTCCGCGAGCTTCGAGCACATTCATGACGCCACCACCTCATCCATCGCGTGTTGCCGCATCGCGTCTGAGAACAGCGCCTGCATGCCTTCGATGTCCAGGCCTGCGTCCCTGGCGCGGCTCAGCCACCGCAAAAGCTCCCTCCGCAGTGCAGCCTGGTCGTGCGGTGACGGTCCGCGCAGCTCCTTGGCCACATAGACGCCCGTCCCCGGACGGCTCTCCAGGAGACCCTGCATCTCCATGTACCGGTAGGCCTTGAGCACCGTGTTGGGGTTGATCGCGAGTTGCGCGGCGACGTCGCGGACAGTCGGCAGCCGATCCCCTACTTTCAATTGGCCGAGGTGGAGGGCATGCGTCACCTGCTGCACCAGCTGCAGGTACTGGGTCAGACCCGAAGTCGTGTCTTTGCGAAATGTGATCGCCGCGCTGGAGCCTCGTCCATGTACTAGTGACATAGTGCACTAGGACAGTAGCACAGTCAGGTCCCTATCAGCCTTTGATTTCAAGCGGCACTCCCAGTCGATTCAAATTGGTGTCGTGCATTTACGCTAACCCTACAATACTGTATGGTTGTAGCCAACTAACGACACCATGACGTGCTCCGAACTCCCCAACTGGTACCTCCAGCGACGAATCGCGGTCGTCGACTTGGGCTCGGCAACGTGGCGCAAGGCCCGGGCTGAGGTCGTACCGGCCGGCTACGCCCCCGACGAGTGTTTGCGCCGACTGGCTAAGGCCGGCAGAGTCAGACGGATCGGGCGTGGACTGTATCTCGTCCTGGATCCAGTGCGCGAAACCCCGGCGATTGCTATAGCCAGCGCGCTGTTTGCTGGCGAACCACACTATGTCACCACCGACTCGGCTCTTGCCTTTCACGGTGCGATTGACCAGCCAATCCGGCAGATAGTTCTCGTTCTTTCACGAACTCGACGGCCGATCGATGTCGGTCCAGCGTTGGTGCGGCCGGTCAAGCTGAGAAGCGACCTACTCACGGCCGCCGACGCCTATGACACCACGACTGAAGGCTTCAAGATCCGTGTCGCAACTCGCGAGCAAGCCGTCGTCGACGCCTTGGCAGAGCCCGCTTGGATGGTGCACGGAGATCTCCTCGTCGAAGTGCTTGGGAGCTTCGCCGAATATGAGATCGAACGGACCGCAGTCGCCGCATCAGCCCGGTCTATTGCAGCCGCACAACGTCTGGGTTACTTGCTCGAGGATGCCAACCACTCCGTACCTGACTCTCTTGCGAGCCTCAGGCCGATACGCGCGGTCCGGTTGCGGCCCGGCCAGAAGACGAAGGGACCTTACTCGACTCGATGGCGCGTGTATGGCTGATACACGCGACCGAGAACAAATCGCGATCGACTACCGGCACGCCCGCGTAGTACACGATGTCGACGCCATGCGCCGCTTTCAGAACGAAGAGGCGTGCTTTGTCTTGTTGGCCATTCTCGAGCGACTCGCCACCGAGAAGTCGAGCTTCATACACCGGGTGGCACTCAAGGGCGGCATCTTGATGGCCGGCGAACTGCATTCGCCACGATCATCCGCAGACATCGATGCCACAACCGGACACATGGAGCGGCTCGATGCGGATCAGGTGATTCGCGACCTGCGGCGTGCTGGTCGGGCCTTCAACGTACGGCCGGACGGCGAGGCGCAGCCCACGTCCGGCGGCTTGATCGTCCACTTCCGCTTCGACTCACTTGCGGATGCCGGTGCGGCCAAGCTTGAGGTGAGCGTTCGAGAGAACCTCGTCGTTGCGGTCCGCGATGCCTTCTTTGACGTGTCCGCGCTGGGGCTTGCCCCGTTCGAGGTACCCGCCGTAGCCCAGGTCGAGCTGGTCGCGGAGAAGATCCGAACCGTGGTGCAGCGCGCTCAACCTAGGGATCTCTTCGACCTGAGGTTCTACCTGATCGAGTCCGGTTGGCATCTCGACGCCCAAGATCTGCGAAAGGCCATAGATGCCAAGCTCGCACTGACTCGGTATCGCCGTTGGCGGTCCGGTCTGTGGCGGAACAACGTCGACGCAATCAAGGATGCGTGGGAAGGCAGCCTGGTCTCTTGGATTGATCCGCACCGGTTGCCACCCATCAATGTGGTGCTCAGCGACGTCGCGCGACGCTTGCGCGAACTTCAGCTGGATTGAAAGTCGGGCTAATCCTGGCGCCTCACTCCGAGCGTTGGAGTCAGCTGACCCATCTGGTTGTCAAGAGGACGATTACAGACCGATCTGGTTACTACGCGTGGGCAAACCGACCGAGTTCACAAACCGATTTGATTGCAGCGGGATCCGACGCTCAGGCTAGGCTGGAATCGTATTCAAAACCGGCCTTACGACGCTGCGAGAGCTAGTTACTCGTCTTCGATTTGGTTGTACATCAGGCTGTCCTGGATCTCGTACAGGGCGTCCATCGCCTCCATCACGGAGCCGGGCTTCGCCTGGGCCAGGACGGTGACCTCGGGCGACTCCTCGATGACCTTGTTGATGGCCACCG
>Ga0307373_10003916_pt1 | contig 25381 bp, 34 predicted proteins | sample OX2MG_FD_202534 | JGI IMG/M metagenome (GOLD analysis project Ga0307373, IMG submission 202534) | Soil microbial communities from Risofladan, Vaasa, Finland - OX-2 | ecosystem: Environmental > Terrestrial > Soil > Coastal area > Acid sulfate soil | place: Finland: Risofladan, Vaasa | collected...
ATCCGCAGCTGGATCACCAATTGGAACGACAACCCGCAGCCGTTCGTCTGGCACAAGACCGCAGACGAGATCCTCGACAGCCTCGCCTCCTACTGCCAGCGAATCAATAACTCAGGTCACTAGGCGGGCAGTGTCTCGTTCTCAGCGGTACCGGCTTCGGCCCGCCGTGCGTCCACATTTCCGTACGCGATGTCCACGAGCTCCTCGAGCACGTGGAGCGAGTCCGCAAGCATGAGCCGGCCGCGACGAGCGAGGAAGCCGATGACGACGCCGACCGCCACATAACACGCAAGCCGGACTACCGCCGAGCCATGACCGAGATCCGCCCACGCCAATCCTCCCCTGTCGTGGATTCCGAGCTCGTACAGGAAGAGCGCACACCCACCGGCGAGCGCGCCGACAGACGGGCTCGTGGCGGCCGCCGCCAGAACCACCGGCAGGTAAAAGCCTTGACCGATGCCGAGCCCCGCGCGCCCGTACGCAGCGAGGATGGCAAAGACGCCTACGAAGGTAACCGCCGAGATCAGCAGAAGACGCTGCGGAATCGTGATCAACGCGAGTTGCCGAGGCACGAGAGTTCTACTGTGCCACGAGAGTCGCTTTCGCGCGAGCAAAAATCGGCCTCCGATGTGGGCCGCTTGCCTACGCTGTCATCCCGCGACGAGCCGGTCGGCAAGCGTGTCCCGCAGTGCGCCGAGGGACGGGATGCGGCCGGCGAACACGATCTGGTCGTCGATCGCGAGTGCCGGCGTCGCCATGACACCGAGCGCGGCCATCGCGGCGTAGTCGGTGACCTTTTCCACCTCCTCGCTGCGGTCGAGCTCGGCCAGGGCCTGGCTGGTGAGGGCGGCGAGTCGCTGGCAGTTCGCGCAGCCCGACCCGAGGACCTTGACTGTGTGCATGTGTGTTGCTCCTTCCATCACAGGACGGCGTTGAACAGGAAGCCGATGGCGACGATGCCGGTGGCGACGATGCCGGCGTAAATCGCGAGCAGCCTGGGCTTGAGCACGCGGCGGAGCAAGATCATCTCGGGCAGCGAGAGCGCAACGATGCTCATCATCAGCGCGAGCGAGGTGCCCATCGCCATCCCCTTGGCATGCAGAGCCTCGATCAGCGGCAACGTGCCGGCGGCGTTGGAATAGAAGGGGAGGCCGAGAATGACGGCGACCGGGACGGCGAGCGGGTTGCCGGGACCCGCGACACGGGTGAAGAAGTCGGTCGGCAGCCAGCCGTGGATGGCTGCGCCGAGCGCGATCCCGACCAGCAGGTACGGCCACACGCGGCCGACGATCGCCTTCACTTCCTCCACGCCGAGCTCGATCCGCTGCGACCAGGTCGGCTGGAGCTCATCTCCACCGGCGAGCGGCGCGACTGCAGCCGCTTCGAGGATCATCGGTTCGATGTAGCGCTCCAGCCGCATGTGGCCGAGCACGAAACCGGCGACGATGGCGAGCACCAACCCGGCGCCTATGTAGAGGGCGGCGACTTCGAACCCGAACATCCCATACAGCAGCACGACCGCGACCTCGTTCACGAGAGGGCTCGCGATCAGGAACGAGAGCGTCACGCCGAGCGGGATGCCGACCGCAACGAAGCCGATGAATGCCGGCACGGCGCTGCAGGAGCAGAACGGCGTTGCCACGCCGAGACCGGCAGCGAGCACATTGCCGACGCCCTCGCGCTTGCCGCCGAGCATGGCGCGGGTGCGCTCGATCGAGAGAAAGCTGCGGAGGATGCGAACGACGAAGATGATCCCGACCAGCAGCAGCAGGATCTTCGTCGTGTCGAACAAGAAGAAGTGGACTGCGTCCGCCCAACGCGTTCCGCGCGGCAACCCCGCGAGCGTGTAGACGGCCCAGTTCCAGAACGGCCCCAGCGCGATGTAGAGACCGGCCGCGACGCCCGCCGCGGCCACGAACGACAGTGGAACGCGCAGACTGCGGAGAGGGGTGGGAGCTTCGAGGGTGCTCACGCCGCCCGCCCTGACAGGGAAAGCGAATCGGCGACGCGAACGAGCGCGTCGTGGTCGATGGTGACCTCGAGCCGCCGTCCCGCCTTGCACGTGTGAATGAGCCCGGCCTCGCGCAGCACCTTCAGGTGATGGGAGAGCAGCGGTGCCGAGAGACCGAGCCGCTCGCGCAGGTCGCAGGCGCAGGCGTCCTCACGGAGGAGCTCGTCGACGAGCGCCAGCCGCACCGGCTCGGCGAGGGCCCGCAACGCGCTTAGACGGTCTGGGAGAGGCTGCCTGTCCCGCAACGAGCGCTTCCCTTCAATCGCAGTTGAACTTCAACCTCCATTGAAGGGTCCGACGGGCGCCGCGGCATCCGGTACACCCACGACTGCGCGACGTGGAAACCACTGAGCGCCGCAAGGCCGTGCCGGTCGCCGCCGCCATTGCAACGCCATCGAGCGAAGGCGGCGCGGAATGCGGATAATCGGCGTCGCGCTTGTGCTGCTCGTCGTCTACATCGCCGGCCGGTCCGCGCTCGTCACCGGGAAGCGAGAGACCGGCGTGATCGAGGGGCTGCCCGCGGCAGCGTTCATGCTCCGGCACGCCGTGCACGAGACGAGCGGGTAGCCGGTGTCCTGGTGGGCGTGGCTTCTGATCGGTCTCGGCGTAACGCTCGCGCTGTACGCCGTCTTCGTCGCCTGGCTCGTTCTCGTCGGCCGCGGCGGCGACGCTCGCGCGCTCGCGACGTTCATCCCCGACTGCGTCGTTCTCGTCACCCGGCTCGCACGCGACCCGCGCGTCCCGCGCCGCCGCAAGCTGCTGCTGCTCGGCCTGGTCGTCTATCTCGCCTCGCCGCTCGATCTCGTTCCCGACTTCATCCCCGTGGCGGGGCAGCTGGACGACGCGATCGTCGTCGCCCTCGTCCTGCGCCACGTCGTTCGAGCCGGAGGCGAACCGCTGATCCGCGAGCTGTGGCCGGGACCCGAGCGATCGCTCGCGCTGATCCTCCAGCTCGCCCGGCGATCCTGACCCTCGCCGGGCAGACGTCGCCCTCGGCTCAGGTGTCCGTGTCCGCTATGTGCTCGAGATCGATCTCGGCGTTGCGCACCGTGCGCCAGGACTCCCACGTGATGCGGAGGATCACGAGCGTGATCACAAGACCGATCACCGGATCGGCGACGTTGAGCCCGAGCCCGACCACCGCGGCACTCGCGAGAACGCCGAGGCTGACGAACCCATCGACGCGCGCATGGTTGCCATCCGCCACGAGCGCCGCACTCTGGAGGCGGCGGCCTGCTCCCAGCCGAACCTGAGCGGCGATCTCGTTCCCGACGAACCCGATCACCCCCGCCGCCGCCAGCAGCCACAGATGAGACAGCGCGCGCGGGTGAATGAACCGGTCGATCGTCTGCCCCAGCGCGACAAGCGCACTGATGAAGATGGCGAGCACGACCGCCAGTCCGGCGATCCGCTCGCCCCGCAGGCTGCGGAAGAAGAACGCCAACCCGAGGGGAATCGCCGTCAGCGCATCGCCGAAGTTGTGAATCAGGTCCGCGAGCAACGCGACGCTGAACGTGCGCGAATAGATGAACGCCTGCGCGACCGCGGTCGCCGTGAGAATCGCAAGGCTCCACGAGACCGCCCGGATGCCGGCGCGAGACCGGAGAATCGACCGATCCACCAGGCCGTGCGAGTGCCCGTGCTCGTGCTCGTGCTCGTGATGGTGATCTGCGAGGTCAAGCTCGGCGTGCTCCTCGGCGTGGTCGCGTAGGTGGGTCACGCCTCAAAACGCTAACGGGTCGAGACACGCCGAACGCCGCCGCGCGACCGGACGAGCGGGTAGCACGCGAACCCGATCGCGAGCGCGACGAGGTGACCCCAGTACGTGAAGTTCTGACTCAGAGCGAGGCTCGTGCCCGCGAACGCGATCAGCGCGCCGGCATAGATCAGCCGGCGCCGTCCAGACAGCCGGTACGTGAGGACGGCGGCGACCGCCGCAAAACCGTAACTCGCGCCGACGTCGCGCGCGTTCGTGACGGACGACTCGACCATGTCCGCGTGCAGCGCCACCCAGAGCCCGGCCGCGGTGATCAGGGTCGCGCCGACGTGACCGAGGACGAACACGAGCACCGTTCGTGCCGTCCCGATCCAGCGCTCGACCGCAGCGGCGAAGACACTCAGCAAGACGACCCATGCAAGCCACTCGGACAGGCTTCCGACCCAGAACGCGCTCGAGAGCAGCACCCGAAGCGGGTCGTGCGCCAGGTGGTGAAGATTCGTGCTGCGCTCCAACAGAAGTGCGTCGGCGATGCGGCTACTCGACGTCTGCAGGATCCAGGACGTCAGGAAGAGCACGGCGAGATAGACGTACGTCGCCGGCGCAGATCGGACGTACGCGATGGCGAGCGGCCGCCATGTCCGCCACCGGGACCGCACCGGATCGACCAGGCGCCAGCGTTCAGAGAGCAGCAGCCGGTCGACCCCGGCCGCGGCGACGATCAGGAGAAACGGGAGCATCGCCCCTTAGTCCAGCAGCTACGCCGGGTGTGAATGGGACTCGCCCACCGCTACGGGCGACGATCGGCGTCGAGCATCGGGAGACGACGCCTGCGGCAGCCTCACGGTGAAGGTCGAGCCGTGGCCCGGTTCGGTCGAGACGGCAACCGTTCCATCGTGGGCACGTACGAGCTCGCGTACCACGGCCAGGCCGATGCCGCTCCCCGACGTCGTCTTTCCGTTCGCTCCGCGCCAGTAGCGGTCGAACACGTGGTCCACGTCTTCCGGCACGATTCCGACGCCGGTGTCGACGACACGCAGTTCGGCGACGCCGTCGGAGCACGAGACGCCGACGGCGACGCTCCCGCCGGCCGGGGTGAACTTGAGCGCGTTGATGAGGAGGTTGCGAACGACCTGCATTAGGCGATGCTCGTCGCCGTTGACGGGCGCAGGTTCGGCGTTTGTCTCGAGCTCGATCTCTGCTGTCTCGAACTGCGGGCGCACGAGTGCGACAGCTTCTTCGACCACAGCGCCGAGGTCGACGCGCGACCGCTCGAGCCGCAGTCCCGCTGCCTCGGCAGAGGCAAGGGTCTCGAGATCGTCGATCACCCTGCCGAGACGCAGCGCCTCGTCGTGCAGCGACGACAGCTGCTCAGGCGACGCAGGCGTGACCCCGTCGATCATCGCCTCGCACTGGGCGGTGAGGATGGTCACCGGTGTTCGCAGTTCGTGCGCGACGTCGGCTGTGAGCGCGCGGCGAAGCTCGTCTTCTCGCTCGAGGGTGGCGGCCATCGCGTCGACCGCCGCTGCGAGCTCTCCCAGTTCGCCGGGCGCCCGCTGCAGGTTCGCGCGCGCACTGCGGTCGCCGCGGCCGAGTCGCTGAACCGCCACGATCAGACGCCGAATCGGTCGCGTGATGCCGTCGGCGACGAGGAAGCCGACCACGAGCGCAAGGACGACAGCCGCGAGGACGCCGTAGACGGTGGTGCGCGTGAGCGCGTCACGAAGCTGACGTTCCGCCGGCGGCAGCGCGTTCTTCGGGAACCGGAGGCTCACACTGCCGACCGTGCCCCCGTCCACGACGACCGGACGTGTCTGGGCGGCACCGAACGCGGCACCGAGTTGCGCCGTCCCCGGGCCGCGCGTGCCGGTCCCTCCAGGCGGCCCCATCCCGCGGCCACCCTGGAAGACCAGTGATCCGCCGGCGTCGCGCACCTCCATGACGGCGCCGGCACTGACTGCGATCGCGCGCGCAGGACGGAGATCGGCGAGCGTCCAGCGGCCGGCACCACGGTAGGCGGCGGCGACGGCGGCGACGACGTCGGCAGACGTCGCCTGCTGCTGCCGCCGGACGAGTTGGTTGACGTCGGACCGCGCGGACCAGAGGGTGAGAGCCGCGAAGGCGGCGGTCGCGACGGCTGCGACAGCGACGAACGCTCCGAGCAGCCGGAGTCGCAGCGACGCGCGTGAGCGGTGCTCAGCCATCGCGTGCCAGGCCGAGGCGGTATCCGCCCGCGAGGACCGTGAGCACGATCTCGGGAACATGGGGATCGCGCTCGATCTTGCGGCGCAGGTTCTTGATGTGCGAATCGATCGTGCGCTCGTACCCTTCGAACTCGTAGCCGCGGACGCGGTTGATCAGCTCGTAGCGTGAGTACACGCGCCCCGGGACTCGCGAGAGCGCGGTGAGCAACCCGAACTCGGTCGGAGTGAGCGACACCGGCGCGCCGCCGACACGCACGTCACGGCGCGCCTCGTCGACGACGAGGCGACCATCACCGAAGGACGCCACCGCTCCGGCGTCGACCGTTTCGCCCGCGCGGCGTAGAATCGCCTTCGTCCGCAAGACGAGCTCGCGTGGGCTGAACGGCTTTGTCAGATAGTCGTCAGCACCGACCTCGAGCCCATGTATCCGATCCTCCTCCGATGCTTTCGCCGTCAGCATGAGGATCGGCACGCTCGAGAAGCTGCGCACCTCGCGTGCCACCTCCTCGCCCGGAACATCGGGGAGTCGTAGATCGAGGATCAGCAAGTCGGGATCGGCCCCGCGTGCGAGCGCAATGGCCTCGGCGCCCGACTCTGTCGTCAGGACGCCGAGGCCTTCGCGCTCGAGGTAGCCGCGCACCAGCTCGCGGATCTTCCGCTCGTCCTCGACGACGAGGACGGTGGCGGCGCGGCCGGCCACGTCAGCGCCTGCCTCCGCAGACGCCGAGGCCGAGGCCCATGCCCTGGCCGGAGCCGCGGCCGAGCCCCATCCCCATGCCGGCACCGCGGCCCCTCATCGGCCCGGTGGCCGTGCGGTTGATCGCCGTCGCCACGTGTGCCCGGAAGTTCGCCAGGGCCTGCGTGGCCTGCGCCGACGTGATGCGCCCGGCGGAGACGGCCTTGTCGAGGTTCGCCTTGAACGCCGCGACGAGCGCCTGCTCGAGGCCGGCTACGGTCTTGCCGTGGTCGACCGCGATCTGGGCGAGCGACTTGCCGCTGTGGCGGGCGGTCGCGAGCGCCGTCTCGCTGATGCCGATGTACTCGGCGGCCGCGTCCATGACGACGCCGCCTGCCATGACTCCGTAGCCGACACCGTGGGTCTGGTGCAGAGCGGCCGCGCGGGGCGTGGCCGCCCTCGGGCCGGCTGCGAGTGCCGCGCCCGCGAGCGCGAGCACCGCGATGCCCGCGGTCGCTGCGATGAGGATGTGCTTCATGTTCATGGTGAGCTCCTTTTGGATGGACGACATGCGCCCATAGAACTCCTCGCGGGCGGAGCTGCCGTGGAGCCGGTGTGGAGGCGAGATGGAGTCGACATCGCGCGCCGTCACGACTCCTGCTGGTCATCGAGTGGGCGCGCCGCCCGCACGAGCGTGTCGAGGGCGTGCCGCTCGCCGTCCGGTGTCTGGACGTCCCGCGTCACGACGTCGGCGCGCTCGATCACGAGCCCAGAGTCGCGTAGGTCGCCGACGACGTTGTCGGACGAATAGAGCACGCTCGCGTCTTGGGGGCCGCCGTAGCCGCGCTCGAGGTTGCTGCTGTCGTGGGCGACGACGAGGAGCGTTCCGCCGCTCGCAACCGCATCGGCCGCTCGTCGCAACACGGGCGTCCGGACACCCTCCGGCACCTGGAGGTAGAAGGCGATCACGAGGTCGAACGCGTGGCGCGACGGCTCGAAATCGAGAAGGTCAGCGTGAACCCATTGCGCGTCGACGCCGCGGGCAGCGGCGAGTGCGCGCGCTTTTTCGAGCGCGACGTCGGAGAAGTCGACGCCGACCACCTCCCACCCACGCTCGGCGAGCCAGACCGCATTGCGGCCCTCGCCGCAAGCGAGGTCGAGGGCGCGGCCCGGTCGGAGGTGCTCCGTCTCGGCGACGAGGAAGCGATTCGGCTGCGCGGTCCAGAGCAACTCCGAGCCGGCATAGCGGCGGTTCCACTCCTCGCGTCCCATCACGCGGTCACGGCCCTAACCGGCTCCGGCGCCGCCGTCACGCGCACGGTCGTGCGCACGGGAAGGTCGAGGGAGACCGAGACGAGACAGCCCTCCTCCGCCTTCGCCACGAGCGCATGCCCAGCGTCCTCGAAGCCGCTCTCGGTCTCGAGGTCGACGGACTGCTCGATCTCGACGAAGCCGAATCGACCGTCGGAGCGGCGCCCGACGCCGCCCTCGGCGTGGACGGCGAGGCTCCGTAGTGGGAGCGACTCGCGTTCGGCGAGCGCGACGACCGTGACCGCGAGGCAGGAGCCGGCCGCTGTGACGAACGCGTCCTCGGGGCTCCACAGATCGGGGTCCGTCCCCTTGAACTCGGGCGGCGTGGCGATCCGCAGCGGCTGCTTGCCGTCGACGCGTGCCGTCGTGCGGCGTCCGCCGTCCCACGCGATGTCGACCGGAAAGCGATATTCCTTGGCCATCTCGGCTCCTCAGGCTGCAACGGCGGCCGTGCGGACCACCGCCAGCAGATCGGTTGCTTCCAGGATCAGGTGCTCGTCGCCGTCGAGTGCGATCTCGCTGCCGGCGTACTTCGGGTAGAGCACGACATCGCCGGGCCCGACCTTGATCAGCTCGTCGTCGTCGCCTACGGCCACGACCTCGCCGCGCTGGGGCTTCTCCTTCGCCGTGTCGGGCAGGACGATGCCACTCGCGGTCGTGGTCGGCTCCTCGAGCACCCGCACGAGCACACGGCTGCCGAGCGGCTGGACCTCGTCGTTCATCTTCGTCTCCTGTTCTGCCTGCCGCTCACGCTGCGAGCCCGAGCAGGCGGTTGATTTGCTGCTTGTCGAAGCCGACGATCGGGCGGCCGTCGATCTCGACGACCGGGACGCCCATCTGCCCCGTCCGCCGAACGAGGTCACGAGCCGCGGCGGCGTCGCGGGAGACGTCGACCTCGCGGAACTTGACGTTGCGCTGGCGCAGGTACTGCTTGGCTCGGACGCACCAGGGACAGGTCGGGGTCGTGAAGACGAGCACGCGGTGAGTGTGCTCGACGACCGGGCGCGCCGTCATACCCGGCACGCGGCTCATGCGCCGACCCCGGCCGTCTCGCCGAGCACCTGCTCGTCGAAGAAGCGGCCGATCGTCGACGCGGGGTAGGCGCCGACGAAGCCGGAGACCGGCTCGCCGTCGCGGAAGACGGCGACGGTCGGGATGCTCTGGATCCCGTAGCGGCCGGCGATCTCCGGCTCGGCGTCGACGTCCAGCTTCACGAGCTCGATCTGCCCGGCCCGCTTCTCGACCTCGCTCTCGATCGCGGGGCCGAGCGCGCGGCAGGGCCCGCACCAGGCCGCCCAGAAGTCGACGACGACGGGCAGCTCGCGCGAGCGCTCGATGACGTCGCGCTCGAAGTTCTCGGTGGTCACGTCCATCTTCATTCGCTCCTTTAGAGTCGGTGGGGTAGCGCCTTGCGGCCGATCGTGTACAGCGGACAGAAAGCTGCGGCGCTCGTGGCGAGCATCGCGCCGGCGAGGATCAGCAGCAGCACGCCGCCGACCGAGCCCACTCCGAAGACGATCGCGAACACGATCGCGAGCGGTGCAATGACGAACGCGCGCACCCGACGATCGATGAGGGTCATGTTCTTGTGCATCTCGACCTCCTACACCGCGCCGCCGACGAGCGAGACGAGCGTCTGGAACTGCTGCTCGAGCGAGCCGCAGGCCCCTTCGCAGAGCCCGAGCACGCCGTCGTCGACGATCCGGTAGTTGACGTGGTTGCCTTCCTTCCGCCTCGCGATGACCCCGGCGTCGGCGAGAACGCTCAGGTGCTTCGAGACGTTCTGCTGCCCAGCGCCGACGAGATCGACGAGCTCGCTCACGGAACGCTCGCCGTCACGCAGGTGGTCGAGGAGCCGAATGCGAGTCGGCTCGCCGATCACCCGGAAGCGGCGTGCGATCAGCTCTGCCAGCTCATCCGGAAGCGGGTGGGGAAGACTCATGCGCACTACTATACCACAGATCAGTTGTGTAACTGTATAGCTTAGTCATGCCTCCCCCCGGGCGCTCTACGATCCTCGTGTGATGACGCGCGCCGCCTCCCCCACGCGGATCGCAGATCTCCGGCAGACCGAGTTCTCGCGGCTCGACGCGTGCGGGCAGGTCTATCTGGACTACACGGGGGCCGGCGTCTACGCGCAGTCGCAGCTCGACGAGCACATGGCGCTGCTGCAGGGGAACGTCTTCGGGAACCCGCACTCGGCCAACCCGACGTCGGCGTCGATGACGGAGCTCGTCGAGCAGGCCCGCTCAGCCGTCCTCGCGTTCTTCGGAGCCGACCCCTCGGAGTACGAGGCGATCTTCACGCCGAACGCAACGGGCGCGCTTCGCCTTGTGGGTGAGGCGTACCCGTTCACGCGCGGCGACCGCTTCCTGCTCACGTTCGACAACCACAACTCCGTCAACGGCATCCGCGAGTTCGCCCGCGCGCGCGGCGCCGACACTACCTACGTGCCGAGCGTTCCGCCCGACCTGCGCGTCGACGCGTCGTTGCTGCCGCGCTACCTGACCGACGTCGGCGGCGAGCACCACAACCTGTTCGCCTACCCGGCGCAGTCGAACTTCTCCGGCGTCCTCCATCCGCTCGATTGGATCGACGAGGCGCACGAGCACGGATGGGACGTCCTGCTCGATGCTGCAGCGTTCGTCCCCACCAACCGGCTCGACCTGTCCCGTCACAAGCCCGACTTCGTCGTGCTGTCCTTCTACAAGATGTTCGGCTGGCCGACCGGCGTCGGCGCACTGATCGCACGCCGCGACACGCTGGCCACGCTCGAACGGCCGTGGTTCTCGGGAGGGACGATCGTGGCCGCCTTCGTGCAGCGCGAGTGGTACCAATCCGCCCCCGGCGCCGCGCACTTCGAGGACGGAACCGTCAACTTCCTCAACCTGCCCGCCGTGGAGATCGGGCTGCGCCTCCTCGACCGGGCCGGCATCGACGCGATCCACGACCACGTCCAGGCACTCGGCGCACGGTTGCTCGACGTCCTGACAACGGTGCGACACCACGACGGAGCGCCGGCCGCAGTCGTCTACGGGCCAGCGACGATGGAGGAGCGCGGGGCGACGTTCGCCTTCAACTTCCTCCATCCCGACGGGCGCCTCGTCGACGAGCGCTACGTCGACCGCCTCTCACGCGAGCATTCGATCTCGCTGCGCACCGGCTGCTTCTGCAACCCCGGCGCCGGCGAGGTCGCATTCACGATCGCCCGCGAGACACTCGTCGGCGGCGAGTTCGGCGACGGCATGACCCTCGACGACTACGTCCGCGCGATCGGACTCCCCACCGGCGGCGCAGTCCGAGCCTCGCTGGGGCTCGCCTCGAATGCCGCCGACGTAGAGCGGTTCGCCGACTTCGCAGCCCAGTTCGTCGACCTCGCCGACGTGCCGGACGACCTGCCTCCCCGTACCGGCTGCTAGACGAGGATGTTCACGGCGCGCGCCGCGACGAGCAGCACGGTGACGGCCGACAGGCAGGACTCGGCGGCCATCAACGCCTTGGCTTGGCGGGTGAGCGGCATGGCGTCCGTCGGGCTGAACGCCGTGGCGTTCGTCAGCGAGATGTAGAAGTAGTCCCAGAGGCGCGGCGCCCATCCTTCGCGTGCGAGCTGCGGGTTCTCGTCCTGGGGGAACTGGAAGTCGGGCAGGCGCGGGCCGGAGGCAAGCGCGCGGCTGACGGGACCGCCGCAGTCGAGCTCCCAGAACGCGAGACCGAACGCGACGGCGTCGGTGACCCATACGGCACCGCCGCTGAAGAGGAGCTGAGGCCCGGTGATGTGCACTCCCGAGGGCGCGACGAGCGACGCGACGAGCACCCCCACGCCGGCGACGTTGCAGACCCAGACGAGTGTGAGCAACCCGATCACGATCTCTCGCCGGTGGTCGTGACCGGCGAGGCGGTTCAGGCCGAGCGACAGCGTTGCGGCGAGCAGGAGGTACGGCGCCGCGACGACGAGCCACATCCACCAGGCGCGCAGTCCGAGCGTTTCCCAGCTCGCGCTCCTGGCCACGAGCGCGAGCGCGGTGAGGATTCCGGCGGCGGCGAGCGCGAACGGTGCGGCGTCGGCGCGTGCTTCCCGCAGCGCCGCCCGCAGACGCTCCGCGTCCACGCCTGTCGTCGTCTCTACTGGACGTGCGGAGCCCATGAATCTCCTCGATCCTAGCCCGGAGCTGCCGCCTCGCCCCTTCTCGGCTACCCTGGGCTCAGCGTCCCCGTGTTCTGACTCCCGCACGAGCCCGCCGCTTGCCGTTTCGGGGGAGTCGCCAGATGGGAGCTACATCATGAGGAAGGCCCTCAAGCGCGTGCTGGACCAGTTGCGCGGCGCGACGAACGGCGTGTTCCGGAAGCCGACCGCGACCCGCGACGGCCTGCAGGACGCCCAGCAACTGCAGGCCCTGCCCGTGCCGGCCCGCACGCGGCCATAGCGAGCCGCTTGCGTACCGCGATCGTCTCGACGTATCCGCCGCGCGCGTGCGGGATCGGCACGTTCGCAGCCGACGTGAGAGCGGCGTTGATGGGAGTCGACGGTGTCGAGAGTGCCGAGCTCATTGCCGTCCTCAACGAGCCTTCCAGCCCGCAGCGGCGGGGTCTGCTCGGGACGATCGCGCAGGCCGTGCGCGGCGACTACGTGAGGACGGCACGCATGCTCGGGCGGCTCGACGTCGACGTCGTTCTGCTCCAGCACGAGTACGGGATCTTCGGCGGCCGCGACGGGGAGTACGTCCTTTCGTTCGCGCGGGACCTCGCCCAGCCGCTCGTCGTGACCCTGCACACGGTGCTCTCCGAGCCGACGCCGCACCAGGCGGAGGTGCTCACGGAGCTGTGCTCGGAGGCGGAGCTCGTGATCGTGATGACGGACACGGCGCTGGAGCTGCTCGTCGCCTCGGGAGTGTGCACTGAGGACAAGGTTCGCGTGGTTCCCCACGGAGCGCCGGCGCGGCTCGTCGCTCGCGCCGCCGCAGGGCAGGATGCGAGCCCGGCGCGCGCCGACGGGTTCCGGCTCTCGACGTTCGGGCTGATCTCGCCGGGCAAGGGTCTCGAGACGGCCATCGAGGCGATGCCGGCGCTGCTCGAGCGGCACCCCGAGATCGTCTACACGATCGCCGGTCGCACGCACCCGGACATCGCGCACCGGGAGGGTGAGCGGTACCGGCTGATGCTCGAGCGGCGCGTTCTCGAGCTCCGGATCGAGGCGAGCGTCGAGTTCGACGACCGGTTCCTCTCGCTCGACCAGCTATCGGATCTGCTTGCTGCGACCGACGTGTTCGTGACCCCGTACCGGAGCCGCGAGCAGATCTCCTCCGGCGCGCTCACCTTCGCGCTCGCCGCCGGCTGCGCCGTGGTCTCGACGCCGTACTGGTATGCGCAGGACATGCTCGCAACGGGCGCCGGGCTACTCGTCCCGTTCGACGATCCTGCGGCGCTCGCCGACGCGGTCAGCGAGTACGTCGACCAGCCTCAGTCGCTCGCAGCCGCGCGGACGGAGGCGCGGCGCATCGGCTCGTCCCTCTCCTGGCCGTCGGTTGCCGAGGCGACGGCGACGGTGCTGGCCGAGGCGCTCGCTCTCGCGCCGCGCCGCCGGCCGAAGGGAGTCGCCGACCTCCATCTCACCGCTCTGCGCAACGACCATCTCCTCACACTCGTCGACGACGTCGGGATCATCCAGCACGCGCACGGGATCATTCCCAACCGCGAAAGCGGCTACTGCGTCGACGACGTGGCCCGCCTGGCGGTCGTGTCGCTCGCGCTGGCCCGCCGCGGCGACGAGCGGGTCTGGACCTCGATCCTCTACCGCGCCCTCGCCTTCCTCGAGGCGGCCACCGGCGACGGAGGGATGCGCAACTTCATGAGCTACGACCGCCGCTGGCTCGACGAGCCGCACGTCGGCGACCACGTCGGACGCTCCGTCTGGGCGCTGGGCGAGCTCCTCGCCACCGCGTGGATACCGGCCGTCGTGACGCCGGCCCGCGACCTGCTCGCGCGGCACGTCGACGCGCTCGGCGGAGAGGTGTCACTCCGAACGGCCGCCTACACCGTGCTCGGACTCTCGCGTCTCGACGCCGACCGGCTCGAGCCCGCGGCACGTCGCCTGCTCGAGCGCCTGGTGGAACAGCTCGCAGACGCGTACGAGCGGACAGCCGGAGACGGCTGGAGCTGGTTCGAGGACGAGCTCATCTACGACAACGCGCGACTCTCCCAGGCGCTGATAACCGGCGGAAGCGCCCTCGGGCGCGACGATTTCCTTGCGCTCGGCCTCGAGTCGCTGCGCTGGCTCGGGGACGAGTCCGGGCTCCCGGGCGACTTCGTTCGCCTTGCCGGACACCGTGGCCGGCGGCGAGACGAGTCCGTTCACCTCAGCGGGGACGAGCAGCCGCTCGACGCCGCCGGACTCGTCGAGGCCGAGTTGGCCGCCTACGCCGCCACCCGCGATGCGGAGCACGGCGCGCGAGCGATCCGGGCCTTCGAGTGGTTCCTCGGCCGCAACAGCCTGCAGAAACCGCTCTACGACTTCGCCACCGGCGGCTGCAGCGACGGGCTGGGCGGCGAAACCCTGAACGCGAACGAGGGCGCGGAGTCGACGCTCGCGCTCCACCGCGCCGCCCTCCTCCTCGACGCGGCCGGCATCCGCGCGTCGACCGGCTCGCGCGCGCCCGACCTGGCGACAGCGTGAGTGCCGGCGAGCTCTTCGAGCGGCACCCGGCGAACCCGATCCTCACCGTCGAAGATTGGCCGTATCCGGCCAATGCCGTGTTCAACCCGGCCGCCGCCATCGTCGACGGCACCACCGTCCTCCTCGCCCGAGTCGAGGATCGACGCGGCATCTCCCACCTCACGGTCGCCCGCTCGGCGGACGGCATCGGCGACTGGTCGATCGATCCCACGCCGCTACTCGCACCCACCGGCGCTGCAAGCGAGGAGTGGGGCTTCGAGGACCCGCGCGTCGTCTGGGTCGACGAGCTCGACCGCTGGGTGATCACCTGCACCGCCTACGGCCCGGCCGGCCCCGCCGTCTTCCTGGCAACGACAAAGGACTTCACCAGCGTCGAGCGCCACGGGATCATCCGGCACCCGGAAGACAAGAACGCAGCTCTTCTGCCCGACCGGATCGACGGGCGCTGGGTGCTCTTCCACCGCCCCACGACGCAGTACGAGGGCGGCCACGGCGAGATCGCCCTCTCACGCTCCGACGACCTCATCAGCTGGAGCGCCCGTGAGACGGTGCTGCAGCCGCGCGTCGGCGCCTGGTGGGACTCCCTCCGCATCGGGCTTGGGCCGCCGCCCATGCGCACCGAGCACGGTTGGCTGCTCGTCTACCACGGCGTCAAGCAGACGGTCAGCGGCGACCTCTACCGCGTCGGTCTCGCCCTGCTCGACCTCGACGAGCCCACTCGCGTCCTGCGGCGGCTGTCCAGCTGGGTGCTGGCGCCGACCGCGCCGTACGAGCGGACGGGCGACGTCCCCAACGTCGTCTTCCCCTGCGGGCTCCTTCACGACCACGCGAGCGACGAGCTGCGCCTCTACTACGGCGCGGCCGACACCTCGATCTGCCTCGCCTCCGCGCGGCTCGGAGACGTGCTCGACGCGCTGCTCTCGGAACCCGCCGCGAGCTGACCGCGCGAGCTACGATTCACGGGTTGCGCCGTATTCGGCGGCGCGGCGCACGGTGCGGCGAGGCCAGAACACCCCGGCCCCGCAGGTTTCGCCCTCATTTCCACGCGGGTCAGCAGCCAAGACACATGGGCGAGCGCTGTGCTGACCGAGCGCTTGCAAAGGAGGATCATGGCCGAGCCCGCCCGTAGACACGGCCCGTTCGACGATCGATATCCCAGCCACTTGAAGCTCCCGGCACCGAGCGGAGTTCGGCCGGCCAAGAGCGGAGAGGAGAGGCTCGACTGGGCCACCTTCCTCGCGCGGTTCTTCCCGAACCGCCGCCGGCACGACTTCGCGGCCGTCGCCGCATACGAGGCGTACAGGGAAGAGTTGGCGCGCTGATAGCCCCGGGGTCAGGAACCGCCGCGGTCGCCGCGTGCGTCCGTCTCCGCCGCTCGCGGCGCGGACGCTGGGCCGTCGGCACCGCTTCAACCGCGGTGACGCTCGCCCTGGCGACGTTGGCCGCACGCCACTTCGCCGCGATGTCCTGGCCGCTCTCGGGCGGACCTCCCGGTGTCCTCGTGGCGGCGGCCTTGCTCCTCGTGCTCGCCCAGGCACTGAAGGCGTTCGGCTGGGGACGGCTGTTCACGCCGTCCGAGCGACCTCCGTTCCTCGCGCTCGCTGCCGGCAACGGAGGCGCGGCACTGATCGGCGTTCTCCTCCCCGGCCGTTTCGACGACGCGATGCGCATCGCGGTCGTGCGCCGCTTTCCGCGCTGTCCGGCCGGTGTCCGCGCGCTCTGCCTGTCGCTCGTGATGCTCGGCCTGATCGACAGCGTCGCCATAGCCCCGCTCGCGCTGGCCGGCGCAGTGCTTCGGGACGCGGGGACGCTGGTGCTGGTCGGGCTCGTGATCGTCGCCGCGGCCGGCGTCGCAGCCGCGGTCGTGATCGCCGCGCTACCCCGGATCGCTGCCAGCCAGCGGATGCTGCGGTTCCGGGTCGACCGTTGGGTGAACACCCGCACGACTTCGCATCGCCGCGCGTCTGAGGCGTGGTTGCTCGTCTCCGCATGCTGGCTCGTGCGGGCGGTTTCGTTCTTCTTGATCCTCGGGGCGCTCGGAGCCGGCTACTCGATCTCGCTCGCGCTCCTGTTCCTCTGCGCCGGAGCGGCGGCCGCCGCGCTACCGATCGGAATCTCCGGCGCAGCTACCCAGGCCGGCGCCGGCGGGGCCGCCCTCGCGGCCACCGGCGTCGGCACCTCCGAGGCGCTTCACGTCGCCGTCTCGATCGGCGTGCTCGGCGTTCTTACCGGCACCGCCGTTCTCGTGGCCACCCTCGTGTGGCGAGGCGCCAGCCTCGCGCGACGGGATCTGTGGAGAGCACAACTCTGACGGCCTTTCGGCCGGGCGGTCACCGTGCTCGGGGGCTGGGATCGTCGGGGTCGATGACGTATGCCACCGCCGGGCCGGGGAGCGGCTTCGCCACCGGCGCCCGGCGCGGTTTCGCTTTGCGCGCCGAAGCGCGTCGCGCCTTGGCTCGCGTCGCCGGCTTGGACGGCGTGTCGTCGGCAAGGACGTCGCCCGCACGCTCGCCGTGCAGCAGCCTCTCGAATTGCTCCTTGTCGATCGTCTCGTGCTCGATCAGGATCGCTGCGATCTCGTGTAGGGCTGCCTGGTGCTCGAGCAGCACCTTCGCGGCCCGCTGGTGCGCGTCGTCGATCAGATGGAAGATCTCTTCGTCGATCTCCTGGGCCATCTCTTCGGAGTAGGACGGCTCGACGCCGAGCTCGCGACCGAGGAAGGGCTGGTGGGGATCGGAGCCGAAGACGCGTGGGCCGAGCTTCTCGCTCATCCCGAGACGGGTGACCATCTGGCGCGCCATCGCCGTCGCTCGCTCGAGATCGTTTGCCGCACCGGTGGTGATCTCCTCGAAGACGAGCTCCTCGGCTGCGCGGCCGCCGAGGATCATCGCGAGCTGATCCATGAGCGCCGAGCGCGAGGTGAGGAAGCGGTCTTCGGTCGGGAGCGAGACGGTCAGGCCGAGCGCCTGCCCGCGGCTGACGATCGAGATCTTGTGCACCGGATCGGTGTGCTCGAGGAAGTGCCCCACGAGCGCGTGCCCCATCTCGTGGTAGGCGGTGATCTTCCGCTCCAGCTCCGAGAAGACGCGCGTCTTGCGCTCGGGGCCGGCGATCACCCGCATCACGCCCTCCTCGAGCTCGGCCTGGCCGATCGTCGTTCGGCCGCGCCGGGCGGACAGAAGAGCAGCCTCGTTGATCAGGTTGGCGAGCTCGGCGCCGGTAAGCCCGGGCGTGGCCGCCGCCAGGTTGTCGAGGTCGACGTCCGAAGCGAGGGGCTTCCCCCTGGAGTGGACCTCGAGGATCTTGCGACGGCCGACGCGGTCGGGGCGGTCGACGACGATCTGCCGGTCGAAACGGCCCGGGCGCAGCAGCGCCGGGTCGAGAACGTCCGGCCGGTTGGTGGCGCCGATGAGGATGATGTCCTGGTTGACCGAGAAGCCATCCATCTCCACCAACAGCTGGTTCAGCGTCTGCTCGCGCTCGTCGTTGCCGCCGCCGATCCCGGCACCGCGATGGCGGCCGACCGCGTCGAGCTCATCGACGAAGACGATGCAGGGCGCCGCCGCCTTGGCCTCCTTGAACAGGTCGCGCACCCGGCTCGCGCCGACCCCGACGAACATCTCGACGAAGTCGGAACCGGAGATCGAGAAGAACGCGACCCCGGCCTCGCCCGCGACCGCGCGCGCCAGCAGTGTCTTGCCCGTGCCGGGAGGGCCATAGAGCAGCACACCCTTGGGGATGCGCGCTCCGAGCGCCTGGAAGCGCCGCGGGTCGACGAGGAACTCCTTGATCTCCTGCAACTCCTCGACCGCCTCGTCGACGCCGGCGACATCCTTGAAGCCGACCTTCGGCAGATCCGGCGCCAGACGGCTCGCCCTGTGCTTGCCGAAGCTCATCATCTGCCCGAGGCCGCCCGCGCCGGCGCGCATCCGCCGCATCACGAAGATCCAGATCGCGGCGATCAGGAGGATCGGCAGCAACGACCCGAGTAACGACGTCAAGACTGAGCTGTGGCTTGGCGCCGTAGCGGCGAAATCGACCTTCTTCCGCTCGAGCAGGCTCTGCAGGCCGAGCGCGGACTGATCGCTCGGATAGTTCGCCTGCAGCAGGTTGCCGCCCGCGAGGGTCGCGGTCACGAGCAGCGAGCCCGGATCGAAGACGACACGGCTGACGGAACCGGGCTTCGCCTCCACCCGCGCGATCAGCCGCGACAGATCGACCGACGTCGTCGTGTGCGCCGGCGCGCTCGGTCTTCGCGCCAGGAACTGGTACCCGAACACGGCCAGGAGGAGTAGCGGCAGGACGAAACGAGCCAGCTGCGGCGGGGGACGACGCATCGAGCGACCTCCTACGACGTGGCCACGTCGACCGCCGGCCCGACGATCTGCTCGAGGTCGAGTGGCGCGCGGATCAGGTAGCCGCGTCCGCCGTACAGCACGTTCGCGCAAGGGAGCGGAGCCGACTCCAGCCATCGCGCGACGAGCGAAAGGAACTCGATCACCCACCGTGGCTCGCTCTGTGGCGGCTGCAGGCGGACCATCAAGGGGACGCCCGTGACGAGCTCGGCCGGAAACGCGGGCGCGGCGTACTGCAGGAGCAGCGCCGCGCACTCCGGGTCGGGGGCGATGACCTCGAGCCGATGCGGCAGGGGAGACGGCGCGAGTGGTGCGTTCATGTTGGCTCCGATCGTCGAGACGTGATCGCCGAACGCGCTGCGTGGGGTCGGCCGCTCACAACTCCAACCCGCATCGTCTGTGGGAGGACACTCGCCGGATCACACGACTTGCGATCCGGCGGACACTCCACGGCGCCGATGCTTACGGCGCCCTCACTGCCAACTCTACACGTCCGGGCGTACAATGGAAGCTCAAGTTGCCCGACACCGAGTCTCAGCACCTGCGCGTCCTGATCGCGAACGAGAGGCGTGATCGGTTGGAGCTGCTCGCCCAGGTCGTGATCGGGCTCGGACACGACGTGATCGCCCGCGAGATCTACGTCAAGGAAGTCGGGCCGGTCACCGCGAGGGAAAATCCCGACGTCGCCCTCGTCGGGCTCGGGGAGAGCTCGTTGCACGCGCTCGAGCTGATCTCGGAGATCGTACGCGAGGCGTCCTGCCCGGTGATCGCCATCCTCCACGCCGACGACCCGGCCTACGTGCACGAGGCCGCGAAGCGCGGCGTCTTCGCGTACATCATCGACGGCACCCCGGAGGAGCTGCAGAGCGCGATCGACATCACGCTGCAGCGCTTCGCCGAATACCAGAGCCTCCAGGGAGCCTTCGGGCGCCGCGCGCTGATCGAGCAGGCCAAGGGCATCCTGATGTCCCGCCACTCGATCAACGCCGAGCGCGCGTTCGAGATGCTGCGCGACCACTCCCAGCACAACGGCCGCAAGCTCAGCGACGTCGCGGCGGCGGTAGTCGAGAGCCACCTGCTCCTTCTTCCACCGCCGCCGACACCGTCACAACCCTCCGCTGCGTAGCCGGATACGAGCCTACGGCTGCTGCGGACGCTCGTCCTGCTGCGTGGTCACGACCGTCCTGCTCGCGGCGCCGTGGAATCCTCCCCAACTCGACCAGAAGAAGAGCGATATCACGAAGCTGACGAGCCCGGCGATGAGCACGATCACGCCGACCGTGTGGATGTTCACCCCGTGCGTGGTGGCGGTGACTGCCCAGATCAAAATCGCGCCGACGGCGCTGACTAACAAGCTTGCGGTGACGCCCATCTCGAACCTCCCTAGCTTCAGGTCACGGAAACTGCTCCGCCCCAGCTGCTTGGAGGGTGGACCTACGCGCGACGCCGATCGATGTGGCTGTCGCTGAACCGCACGCGAACCCGGATTGCTACGGCTCGCAGACAAGCATCGTAGCACGGGCGCTCTCGATCGACGCCGCGCGAACCCGGTCTACCCGGTCTCCAACAGTTGCGGCTCGGTTGCGTTGACGGGCAGCTTGTGCGGGTCCCCGCCGGCGTCGTCGTCGCGATCGAGGCCCGGCCAGGGAGCGAGCGTGAGAAGAAGCCGCGACCGCTCGAGCGCGCGAATCGCATGTCGCTCGCCGGGCTCGAGAACGACAAGCACGCCGTCCCCGCATGTCGTCTCGGCGCCCTCACTCGTGAGCTCGACACTTCCGCGCACGATTTGGACAACCGCGCGCTCGCTGACACGATGGTCGCCCATCTCTTCGCCGGGGGCGAGATCGATCAGCACAACGCGCACCTCCGGCGTCGAGAAGAGGACACGCGGACCCGTTCTGTCACTCGTATTCAGTGCCTTGACGTCCCAGCGCTCCACAGCAGACGCCCCGCTAGCCCGTCAGGCCGAAGGGCCGCTTGGGCGGACGCGCGGTACCGGACCCGCCGCTCCCCTTGTGCCCCTTGTGCCCCTTGTGCGCCTTGTGCCCCTTGTGCGTGTGTACCGCCGCGCAGGTCGATATGTGAATCGTGTCGGTGTCGAGTGTGACTGCGCCGTTCCTCGCGAGCACGCGGCCATGGACGGTGGTCCCGGTGGTGACGGTGATGCTGGCCTTGGCGAGAATGCTGCCGCGGAAGCTCGATCCGGTGCCGAGCGTCGCGGAGCTGCCGACCTGCCAGTAGACGTTGCAGGCCCGGGCGCCGTTGACCAGCTTCACGCTGCTCGCCGACGCGGTTGTGAGCGTGGAGCCCGCCTGGAAGACGAACGTGGCGTTCGACTTGCCGTGGGCATCGAGGATCAGCGTTCCGGTCAGCCCGATCGACGAGGCGGAGTTGTAGACGCCCGGGCTGAGGTTCTGGCCGCCGAGGTCTGCGGTGATCGGGGAAGTCGGGCCTTCGCCGGCGGCGGTGTTGTACCCGGTGACGAGGTCGGCCTTCGCCTGCTGCGTGACGGCGTCACCGGCGTGGTTCGTCCCGTTGATCGTGAGCGACCCGACTCCGGTCATCGTTGTCGTCGGATAGGTGCCGAGATCACCGGTGACCGTGGTCGGGCCGGTGTTGGTGATGCCCGCGCCGGCGAGGACGGCGAATCTGTTCGCGGTTCCAAGCGGCACGCCATGAGCCGCGGCGGCAGCGCCACCGACGAGCGTTACCGACATCGCGGCCGCGAGCGCAGCGACGAGTACGGTCGCTCCGGTAGCGCGGGACTTGAAGAGTTTCCTACCCGGAAGGACGTGGACGGTGAGGTACTGCATCTTTGGTCTCCTTCAGCGGTGCGTCGCTGGCGACCAGGACGGTCGCGTCAGCCGGCCTACGCCGACCTGTCTGCTGAGGGCGGACCTTCCCGCGGCGGAATCCATCAATGACCGCCGCTACTAGCTCGCCGGGCCGAATCAATGAGGCGCCGACAATCACACCCTAGCAGTTTCGACCGCGAGAGTCCGACGACGTCGAGGCAAAGGAGGATGGACGGGTGTACCGCCAGAGGTAGGTGTCTTGTTGTCTTCAGAGATTGTAAGATTGCTAAATGCCGTACAAGGCAGGCTCTGTCCACGAGGTGAAGGCGAACCTGTTTCGCGTGCTCGGCCATCCCGCGCGGGTGCGGATTCTCGAGTTGTTACGCGATGGAGAGCGTTCGGTCGGGGCGTTGCAGGCCGAGCTGGAGCTGGATTCGGGCGGAACCTCGCAGCATCTGGCGGCGTTGCGGCGGATCGGACTCGTGGCGTCGCGTCGTGACGGAAACAGCGTCTACTACCGCGTCGACGACGACGCCGTGTTCGACCTGCTTGCTGCGGCGCGCGCGATCCTCAGCAGGCGGCTCGCGACGGAGCAATCGATCCTCCACGAGCTCGAGTCGGAGTGACGGCCGCGTTTCTCCTTGCGGCCGTCGTGCTGCTCGGCACGGGCAGCGTGGCCTCCGCAGCGGCTCGAACATTCCGCGCCGGGCTTGCGGTGCAGGCCGCTGGGGCTGCGCTGGTCGGAGCCGCCGGGTTCTGGGCGCTCGCCGCCGGCACGACCGCCGGCTCGGCGTTCTCGAGCAGCTTCACGCCCCACTTCGGCATCGACGGCCTGACGGCGTTCTTCCTCGGGATGCTCGGCCTCGTCGCCGCGCCGACGCTCGCGTTCGCGTCGCGCTATCTCGACGCCGACCTGCGGGGCAGGCTGACGGCCTGCCTCACGGGCGCGTTCGTGCTCACCCTCGCCGAGGTGCTGTGCGCGCGAGACCCGCTGACCTTCCTCGCGGGCTGGGAGCTGATGACGCTGCTGCCCGCGGCGCTGATCCTCATCGGTCGCTCCGACGACGCGGCGCGCCACTCGGTCTTCCTGTACATCGCCGTCACGCACCTCGCGGGCGCAGGCACGTGGATCGCCATCCTGCTCGCCGCGCATGCCGGCGTCCTCGACGGCACGCACGTTCTCGCGCGCGGTTCGGGGTTGCAGATCGCGATCGCGCTGGCCGCGCTCGCCGGGATGGGGACGAAGGCGGGAGTGATGCCGCTGCACAGCTGGCTGCCGCGCGCGCATCCGATCGCGCCCGCTCCGATCTCGGCGCTCATGAGCGGCGTGATGATCAAGGTCGCGATCTACGGCCTCGTTCGCGTGCTCGTGGACTGGCTGGGCGTGCTGCCGTTGTGGTTCGGAGTGCTGGTGCTCGCGCTCGGCGCGCTGTCGGCGGTCGGCGGCGTCGTGTATGCGCTCTTCCAGCACGACCTCAAGCGTCTGCTCGCGTTCCATTCGATCGAGAACGTCGGGATCATCGTGCTCGGGCTGGGTGCGTGCCTGCTTCTGCGCGCGCGCGGCGCCGATATGTGGGCGGCGCTCGCGCTCGCCGCAGCGTTGCTGCACACGCTCAACCACGCTGTCTTCAAGTCGCTGCTCTTCCTCGGCGCAGGTGCCTTTGAGCGCGCAGTCGGCTCGCTCGAGCTCGACCGGCTCGGTGGACTCCTGCGCCGCATGCCCTGGACCGGCGGTGCGTTCCTCGTCGGCTCGCTTGCGATCGCGGGCGTGCCGCCGCTCAACGGCTTCGCCTCCGAGTGGCTGACGCTGCAGGCGCTCGTGCACGTGCCCTTCTACGGAGGGCTCGGTGACGGCCTCGCCGGCGCGATTGCGCTCGCCGCGCTTGCCGCCACTGCCGCCCTCGCCGTCTTCTGTTTCGTCAAGGTCGTCGGGCTCGTCCTGCTCGGCCCACCGCGGCGCCCTTCGGTAGCGGACGCAACGGAGGTAGCGGTTCCAATGCGCGCGGCCGTCGTCGGGCTCGCCGCTGTGTGCGTCCTGCTCGGCGTCGTCCCCGGCCTGCTCATTGCGTCGCTTGCGCGACTCGCGCCGTGGCCGGTTGCGATGCAGACGACGCTCGCCCTGCATCTGCCCGGCACGGGGTCGTTGCCAACGATTGGGATCGCGATCGTGCTCGGCGTGCTCGGCTCGGCGTTCTTCCTGTTGCGTGGAAGGCGCGTCGCGGCGCCTGCGCCGACATGGGTGTGCGGGCAGCTCGTGCAGCCGCAGCTCGCGTGGACGAGCGCCGGCTTCACGAAGCCGTTGCGGCTCGTGCTCGAAGCGGTGCTGCGTCCGCAGCGGGAGATCGCGGTGCGCACCGCCGGCGGCGTCGTGCAGGAGGTCTCGTACAGCGGCCGCGTCCCGCATCTGATCGAAGAACGGCTATACGCACCGATCGTGCGATCGGGCCTCGTCGCAGCCCGTCATGCGCGGCGTCTGCAGACCGGGCGCCTCGGAACGTACGTCGGGTACCTCATCGCCCTCGTGCTCGTGCTGCTCGCCGCAGCGAAGGCAGGCGTGATCGGATGAGCGCCGCCTCGTTCGTCTCCGCAACCGTCGAACTCGTCGGCGGCCTGCTCCTCGCGCCGCTCCTGCCGGGACTCGTCCAGCACTGGAAGGCACGGCTGCAAGGACGCCGCGGCCCGTCGCCGCTGCAGCCCTACCGCGAGCTTCGCCGGCTGTGGGGCAAGAGCGCCGTCGACCCGGCGGGCTCCGGCATCGTCTATCGGTGGGCTCCGGCGGTGGTAGCGTCGAGCCTCGCCGCTGCCGTTCTGCTCGTGCCGGTCGCCGGCCGTGCCTCCGGGCTCGGGATCGGCCGCGACATGCTCGTCCTCGCCGGCCTGCTCGCGCTCGCGCGCTTCGCGGTCACGGCTGCGTCGTGGGATGTCGCGAACGGCTTCTCGCTCATGGGCGCGAGTCGTGACCTGACGATCGCCGTCTCGACCGAGGCGACGCTCGCGCTCGCGCTCGTGGTGGGCGCACTCGTCTCGGGGACGACGAGCCTCACCGGGATGGTCGCCGGCACCGCCGGCACCGGCGTCTGGTCGAACCCCGCGCTCGCGCTCGGCGCAGCCGCGTTCGCGCTCGTCGTCGTCGCCGAGACCGGGCGGCAACCGATCGACAACCCGGACACGCACCTCGAGCTGACGATGATCCACGAAGGACCGCTGCTCGAGTACGCGGGACGCGACCTCGCATTCCTCCAGTGGGCCGCCGCCGTGCGGCACTGGGTCGTACTCGTTCTCGCGGCGCAGATTTTCCTGCCTCACACACGCAGCGTCTGGGGTCAGCTCGCGGTTCTCCCGTTCGCGCTCGTCGTCCTCTGCGCAGCCCTCGCGCTGATGGAGACGCTGAGCGCGAAGATGCGCATCCTGCTCGCGCCGCGGCTGCTCGCACTCGGGGGCGTCGCGGCGCTGCTCGGCGTGGCCTCCTGGCTGGTGCAGCTCACGTGAGCGGTGCGTTGATCTGGCTGCTGGTTGCGCTCGGGCTCGGAGTCGTGATCGTGCGGCGCCGCTCGCTTGCGGTCGGGTTCGTCACCGTGCAGGCGCTCGTGCTTGCCGTCAGCGCCGCGGATGACACGGCGGCCGCCGCCGCAGTGCTCGCCG
>Ga0307373_10003917_pt1 | contig 25378 bp, 16 predicted proteins | sample OX2MG_FD_202534 | JGI IMG/M metagenome (GOLD analysis project Ga0307373, IMG submission 202534) | Soil microbial communities from Risofladan, Vaasa, Finland - OX-2 | ecosystem: Environmental > Terrestrial > Soil > Coastal area > Acid sulfate soil | place: Finland: Risofladan, Vaasa | collected...
ACCCGGGTGGGGGGGGGTCTTGTGGTCGCTCCTGCGGCCTTGACCGGCCTGGCCGCTCAGCTGATAGCCCAGCCGGCGTCGTCGTGGTGGAGTCCGAGGACGGCCAGGCGCGCCCAGTTCAGTGCGGCGGCTCGGGTGTGCAGGTCGGTGTTGACGCGCCGCCGCCCGCGGGTTCGGGCTCGTCGCCCTCCCCAGGATCTTCTGACGAAGTGGGAGATCTTGCGTTCGACTGTTGGCCGGTCGGCGCGATAGGCGGCTTGCCACCCGGGGGTCTTCTGCTCGGCGCGCGCTTGTTGGAGCAGGTCTTCTTGGGGGTGGATGGTGATCGTGCGTCCCCGCTTGGAGGGGGTGCATTGGTCGCGAAGTGGGCAGTGGGCGCAGTGGGCTTTGAAGCTGGCCTTGCCTTCTCCGCGCGCCGACAGACGGATCGTTGCGCTGTGGCCGGCCGGGCAGGTGACGTTGCCATCGCCCAGGTTCACCTCGAAGTCGTCTTTGGTGTATCCGCCGGTCGAGTTACGCACCGGTGGGCACTTGGAGCGAACCTCGAAACCCTCGCCGTCCAACATCTGCCGGGTGGCGCCATCGGCGTAAGCGGAATCGCCGACCACGACGGGCTTATCAGGCTCATCTTGGAAGTGGCCGACCAGGCCCTCAACAGCGTCGCGATCCGGCGTGTTCGCCGCGGTGGCGACCACCTCGTCGATCAGTTCAGAATCGGGATCGACCGACAGGTGCGCCTTGTAACCATCGAAGTGACGTTGCCTCGACTTGTGACCGTGACGTGCCTCAGTATCGACAGTGGATATCACCCGATCCTTGGCGACACCCCTGACGATGCGGAACACGCCGTCGTCTCCTTCGACCACGTCTTGACCGGCCACCAACGCGAGCAGGTCCGCCGCGCAACGACCAGCACCGCGCAAGGCATTTTCGTCAAGGACCGCCAACGCCGAGAGCGCGTCGTGCACCAGCTCATCGACCAGCGCCTCCCGGGCGTCCTTGTCGTCCCAGTCACAAGGCGGCTTTCCCGGCGACGCGTAATCATCGTCGCGGACAAGCACAGCTCTGACCTGCCCGGCGAGCGCCAAGTCGGTGTTATCCAGTACTACCAACAGCTTGCGGATCGCCGCTCGCAACTGAGTCACGGTGTCTTGGGTGGCGACCGCGTCATAGATCGGAGTGGAATCGAGCACCCTCGCCCGGCCCTTCAGCGCCCCAACCTGTTTGGCGACCACCTTGGTGTCTTCGAAGATGCGCCGCTCGCGTCCCGAAGCGCGCAACCGGTTGCGCTGGCCGACCAGAGCCGTCGGATGGAACGCCTCATAGCCGAGATGCACACCCGCGGCCGCCTGCCAGCGAAGATCGACCTCGAGACGATCGCACGCCTCGCGATCCGACAGTCCCTCGAACGCCTGGAGCACCATCACAGTCGCCATCACCCGGGCGGGGATCGTCGGACGCCCCCGAAGCGAATCGGCATACAAGTCGGCGAAGTAGTCGTCGGCGAAGATGCGATGTCCCTCATCGGCCAACAGCCGATAGATCGACCCCTCCGCGAGCCGATCACCCAGGACCTCCCGAGGATCCTCGAAGCGGGCCTGGACCACCGCCTGACCAAGTGCCATGGCCAACAATTGGCCATCGGGCCACACAGATGGTGGACCCCCCCCCAGCCCACAACAATCGACCCGCCGATTCGGTCACCAGGGAGTCCCGGGAGGCGAGGTCGCACGCCCCCCGGCAGCGATCCCTGCCGCTACGGGCAAACCCACCGATTACTTCAGCAGCGTCCTAGGAAGCTGGTACCTACGCGCCAACACCAACTCCGACAGCGTCGAGGTCGACCTATCCACCGACCCCGCCTACTACATGGAACCACAATCGGCATACTGCCCCCCGATGGGCGGGCCGACCGAAACCAGCTTCCTCAAAATGCTCGCCGGCGAAATCACCCAAACACCCACGGTGCCGGCCCAAGGCTGAATACGAGACGAGCCCTGCGGCGAACTCGCCGTCCAGGGAGCGGCGGCGAGTGGCCCTTTCGGGCCCAAGTAGGGCTGATACCAACAGTCACAATCCCGTAACCAATCGAGGTTCAGCGAGCACCCCTATCTCGCCATTGCTGAAGACGGCCAACCCCACAGACAACGCCCAGCACGCCCGCATCGGCCGATGCCTCTGTGTGGAATCCGGTTGTAGCGCTTGCAGCCGTTGGGCTTTGTGGCTCCGTCGGGGTTGTCGATCATTTCGGCTGCAGAATCAAATCGTTCCTAGCTTCGTGAGCAGCATCACCGTGCTCGGGGTTCGCCTCGCGTTCGTGACTTCTGTGAGCGGCACCGGCGTTCGGCCTCTGCTCGGTGACAAGCCGTAGCCGCTTGCGGCTGCGGTGCGTCAGGGCGACCGAGCGCCAGCGAGGGCGCCAGGTTCACCGTCTCGCCCATCGGTACACGATCCCGTCGGACCTCAGCAGTTGATGGCCCCGCCCCCCGTGTGTACTTGGGGTCCTGACCTGCCGCGCAACGTTTCCGGCAACACTGGTGCAACCCCGGTCGGGCCGGTTGGACCGGAGGTTTGCCGGCGTGTCTGGTGCTCTTTTTCAGTCGTCTGGTTCTTCGAGGAGCCGGCGGTACAGGTCGATCAGCTCGGGGTCGATCTCGACGCCGAGCGCTTTGAGCTTGCGGGTGATCGCTGTCCACTCGGCTCGCAGGGCGGGGTTGCGCCCGCATCGTTTCGCGGCGGTGATGGCCGGGTTGATGAGGGTCTGGTCGTATGGGTCGGCTTGCATGCCCTGTCGCGCGGCCCACAGGGCCAACTGGGGACGGTCGGCGCCGAGCGCTAGTCGGGCGAGGTTGTGCGCCGTTCGGGTGGCGAGCTTCTCGGCATCGCTTCCGAGGCCTTCTTTGTCGACCCAGGCGTAGGTGCGCTCGGACTCGAAGGGTCGCCCGACGATGAGCGCGACCGCTCGGCCGTAAAGATCGACGGCCTCGTCGAGGTTGCCGGCTCGCTCTGCTGCGGCCGCCCGGCCGGAGAGGTCATCGATGACGGTGAGGTCGCAGTCGACCCCGGTCAGCTGGTAGCCGCCGGCGCCGGCTTTGGGCAGGTACCCGTCCCCAAGTGCTTTGCGGGCGCGGGAGGCGTTGGATCGCAGAGTGTTGCGCACCGGGTCCGCGGCCTCGCTGCCCGAGATGGTGCGAAGGGTGTCGCGACTGACGGGGCGGCCGGGGTGGGTGGCCAGGTAGAACACGATGTCGACGACGGGGTTGCGGTCAGGCGGTTCTGCCCAGTGTCTGAAGGTCATCTTGTCGAAGACGTACAAGGCCCGCTCCGACATAGGCGGCGGTGAGGGTGGGTTGAACCCGTCGAGGGGATCGGAACCGTCCAGGTCGAACACGCCTGCGTGGTCGCCGGTCTCCTCGGACGACCCCTCAGGTGAGGGCGCGACCGATGGGAGAGGTTGGTCGAGCCCCGCTTCGAAGCCGTTGGGCTGCGCGGGTACGGGGATGAACGATCCAGGCTGCATCTGGGCGACTGGCGGCTCGTCATCCCCGGGCGCGTCGTGGCCGTTGGTTTCGACCGGCGGGGCCATCGTCGCGGTGCCCGCCGGCGCCCCGCTGGCGGTGCCTGCGATTTCGGTGGGGTAGACGACGGACGGGACGGCCGCTGTTGCCGGCGCCGGTGGCGGTGGCGGTGATGGTGGTGGTGGCTCGTCGGTCGTGGCGGTGGGCCCGGTGGGCTTCGCCGGTGCGGCGCTCGCATGTCGCCTGCGTCTCGAGACCCACACGGCTCCGGCGGCACCGACGGCGAGGACGATGATCACGACGATCGCCCACCACGGGAATCCTGAACCACCGGACCGACTGTTGGTGGCGTCGGTGGCGGTTCCGGCGTTGGTGGCTGCTCGGATGAGCGCGGGATGATCCGACGCGCCAGCGGCGGGTGGGACGGGTTGTGCTGCGGGGAGGGTGACCGCGAACTTGACCGGTGGGAGCGTGTAGGTCTGCGATGGTGCGGTGAACCCGTAGTCGGGGTAGGCGACCTCGGGCGGCAGGGCGACGGTGATCGTCGCCGCGGTGATGCCGGCGGGGACCTGAAAGGCGTAGCGGTCGACGAACACGTCGTTGTTGTCGTTGCCTGAGTAGGTCGGGTAGTCGGGCCCGCCGCCGGGGAAGTCCTTGGCGGGGATGACCGTCCCGTCGGGCAGGGTGAGGGTGATGCCGGACGCTAGGGCGTGGGTGGTGTAGTTGAGGTTCTGGAACGCCCCCTGCATCGGTTGGGGGACCGGGTCTTCCAAGTCGGGGATCAACCACGCCTTGCCGGGGTCGGCGGGGGTGTCGGTCGGCCCGTCGGGGGCGAAATAGCTGAGGGTGGCCGACTCGAGGCTGACGGTCATCGCCGCGCCGGCGAGGGCGGGGTTGTCCTGGGTCGCGGTGTACGGCGTTGGGAGGCTCTTCGACAGGGTGAGCGGCTGGACGGTCTGCCAGCCGCTGGGGTTGCGATACAGCACGGCGGGTTGGGTCCCGGTGCGGGCCATGTGGCTGAGGGAGAAGTCCTGCGCGAACCCGCCGTTCGCCAACTCCAGTTCGACGTCGGCTGTCTTGGCGGGGAGGGAGGCAAGGAAGTACTCGTCGCCGCTGTCGACCGGTGCGGTGAGCTCGTCGGTGGGGGTCGGCGGTTGGTTCAAGGGGACGGTCAGCCGGGTCCCGGCGTAGACGAGGGTGGCGGTGACCTGTGCGACGGCCCGGGTGGCGCCGTTGCCGTCGAGGATCCGATCCGCCGACCAGGCCAGCCCGAACACCCACAGCCTCTGGCCGGCCCCGGCGCGGGTCCCGTCGGGCGTGGGCATCGCCGTGCCGGTCGCGGCGCCGAGGATGTGGGCGGTGAACTGGTAGCCGTTCACTCGCCCGTCCGCGGGGACGGCGAGGGTGACGCCCGGGTCGGCGACCGGGGTGACGGTGTCGGGGCTCATGGTCGTCCCGGCCGCCGACGCCGCCTGTGGTAACGCCAGGGCGGCGAGAATGCCGGCCACGGCCAGGAGCCCGGCACGGCGGCTGGTCGCCCTTGGGCGTGTGGCCGCAGGGAGGGGGTTCACCGCGGCCTCACGCCCCTACAACTACGCCGGGACGACCCTCCTTTCCTGCCGGGTGGGTGGGGGTGTTGCGCGGCGCGCAACACCGTTGCGGGGTGCGCAACCTGGGATTTTTCTTTGCGCAACGTTTTTGGCAACAGGTTCGGCAAGCGTTTCGGCAACACCCGGGGTTCACGATCACCCCATGACTGAAGCCCCGCAACACCTCGACAACCCGACCCGCCCAACGGCCACGGCCGCCGCCTCACTGAGGGGGTGGTCGTGATGCTGTCGATCGGACGACTCGGCCCCGACGCGGCGGGGTACTACTGCTCGCAGGTGGCGGCCGGCCGGGAGGACTACTACATCGGTGCCGGGGAGGCGCCGGGCACTTGGGTCGGCTCGGGGATCGCCAACCTCGGCCTCGGGGGCGTGGTGGGTGAGGACGAGTTCCGACGGGTCCTCGCCGGTTGCCACCCCCACACGGGCACACCGCTGGTCACGGTTTCCGACGGACGGTTGGCGGGTCTCGACCTGACGTTCTCGGCACCCAAGTCGGTGTCGCTGATCTGGGCGCTGCACCCCGACCCCCGGGTGAGGTCGGTGGTCGCCGACGCGCACGACCGGGCCATCGGGGATGCGATCAGGTTCTTGGAATCCGATGCTGTTCGTGCCCGGCGGGGTCACAACGGGATCGAACGCGTCAAGGTGGCGGGGTTGGTGGCGGCGGGGTTCGGGCACCGGACCTCCCGTGCGGGTGACCCGCAGTTGCACACCCATCTGGTCGCCTCGAACTTGGTGCAGGACAGCACAGGGCGGTGGTCGGCTCTGGACTCGCGCGCCATCTACCGTCACGCACGGACCGCCGGGTTCATCTACCAGGCCCGGCTTCGCGCCGAGCTGTCCGCTCATCTGGGTGTGGAATGGGGGCCGGTCCGCAACGGCCAAGCAGACCTCATCGGTGTCCCCAGGAATCTGATCGACGGGTTCTCCACCAGGCGCACCGAGATCCTCGAAGCGCTCGAGCGGCGCGGCCTGTCCTCCGCGAACGCGGCCCGGGTCGCAACCTTGGACACCCGCCCGGCCAAGGCCGCCGAGGAGCCGACCGGATTGTTCGAAGCCTGGCGGGCGCAGGCCGAGGCGGCCGGTGTCGACCTGGCCGGGGTCACCGGGCGCGTAACCGGCGTCGAGTGGCCGAAAGATGTGGTGGAGCGGTTGTGCTCGCCGGTCGGGTTGACCGCCCAGGCGTCTTCGTTCGACCGGCGGGACCTACTGCGGGCTCTCGCCGGCGAGCACCAGGGCGGGGCGACGCTCGAGCGTCTCGAGGCGCTGGCCGCCCAGGTGACCGACGCGGGAGCAACCGTGGAGTTGACCGCGACGGATGCGGACGTGTCGATGCGGCGCTGGACGACCGTCGACCTTCTCGCGACCGAGGGCGACCTGCTCGCCATCGCCGACCGGTCGGCCGACCGCGACGCCGGTGGCGCAAGGTCGGGGGCTGTGGAGCAGGCGATCGCGGAGCGACCGCAGTTGTCCGAAGAGCAGCGGCAACTGGTCCGAGGTGTCTGCGGCTCGCCTGCTGGTGTTGTGGTGGTCGTCGGCAAGGCCGGGGCCGGCAAGACGTTCGCGCTCGACGCGTGCCGCGCCGCGTGGGCCGCCGATCATGTGCCGGTGATCGGCGCCGCGCTGGCCGCCCGCGCGGCGGCGGAGCTGCAGGCCGGTTCTGGGATCCCGTCGGTGACGTTGGCCCGGCTGGTCGCGGACATCGACGACCCGCGGTCGCGCCCCGAACCGGGGTCGGTGATCGTCGTCGACGAGGCCGGGATGGTCGGCACCCGCGAACTGCATCGCCTCGCCGCATCCGCGGATAGATATGACTGGCGGCTGGTGTTGGTCGGTGACCCCCGCCAGTTGCCCGAGATCGACGCGGGCGGGGGGTTCGCCCACCTGGTGGGCCGGGTCCCGACTTGGCGGCTCGAGACCAACCGCCGCCAGGTCGAAGGCTGGGAGCGGGCCGCGCTCGACCGGTTGCGCGAACACCGGCCCTCCCCCGCGCTCGCCGCCTACCAGACCGCCGGGCGGGTCACCGTGACCGCGACCGCCGGCGAGCGGGTGGAGCGCATGGCCGCCGACTGGCATGAAGCGTCGGTGCGTGGGGTGGATGCGGTGATGCTCGCGACCCGGCGGACCGAGGTCGACGCGTTGAACAGCGCGGCGCAGGGGTTGCGGGTGTCCGCCGGTGAGCTCGACCCCGCCATCCGGGTTGAGGTGGCGGGCCGGCTGTTCATGGTCGGTGACCGTGTCATGTGCACACGTAACGACCGCAAGCACAGCCTGGTCAACGGGACCCGCCTAACCATCACCGACATACAACCCGGGCAGTCGATCATCGCCGCGGAGACGGACGGCTTGTGCCGGGAGATCCCGTGGGTGTACGTCGAGCAGGGGCATCTCACCCTCGGATACGCGACCACGGTTCACAAGGCGCAGGGCATGACGACAGATGAGGCGTTCCTGCTCGGCGACGACCGTCTCTTCGCCGAAGCCGGCTACGTCGGGCTCTCCAGGGGACGCCAGTCCAACCGGTTGTACGTCGTCGCTCAACCCGATCCCGGACGAGTTTTAGAGCCGCACGGTGAGATCGACCACATCGTTGCCGCACTCGGTGTCAGCAAAGCCCAAACCCTTTCCACGGTGAACATGGCTGGCGAGGGCGTCGAGCCTGTGCGTCCGCTGGGGGCGCTGGTAGCCGAGCGAGATCGGATCCTCGAAGCGGTTCTGGCCGACATGCCCCCCGACCCCACCGCCCGGCTGGAGAGTCTCGCCGAATCCCGGCGTGCCCTCGCGGAGCAGCCGGCCGATGTCCCGTGGCTATCCACCCAGTTGGCGGACCTCGAGCGCAAGGCGCGGCAGGCCGCTGTCGAACTGCGCGACCGCCACGACTGGGCGGCACGGCACCGCCACGACGGACAACAACTCGCCGCGATCACCGCCGCGATCGACCAGCGGTTGGCTGTGATCGCGCAGGCGGTCGACGCGGGCCCCGACCCGCACCTGGTCGGACTGCTCGGACCCCAACCCGACGACCGGGCCGCCCGCAGAGCCTGGGTGGAAGCCGCGACCCGGGTGGAGGCGTGGCGGGAGATCACCGGAAAGCCCGCCAACACGCTCCTCGACAACACAGCCGGGCGTGACCTGGGGGACGGGTGGTGGGCCCGCGCGCGCCACGCCCTCACACGCCAGGTGGAGAACCAGAACACCATCCGTCACGGACAGGGGATCTGAACCATGAACACCACCACCACGAACGTCATCGAAGCCGCCACCCACCCCGCCCTCACCACGGGTGCCGGTGGTGCTTACCCGCACCGCTGGACCTGGGCCGGGGTGCGACTCGGCTGGCAGGGCAACTACACCTGGCACGCCGGCCCCCAGCACGCCACCTTGGTCCTCGGGCCGCCGCGATCGGGCAAGACCACCGGGATCGTCGCCCCCGCCATCGCCCAAGCCCCCGGAGCCGTAGTCGCCACCAGCACCAAAGCCGACCTCGTCCACCTGACGCTCGCTTGGCGCCAACAGCGCGGGCGGTGCTGGTATTTCGACCCCTCCGGTACCACCACCCCACCACCAGGCACCACACCCGTGCGCTGGACGCCGCTCGCCGGATGCGAGACCTGGTCTGTCGCTGTCAACCGGGCCAGAGCCCTAGCGGCCACCACCGCCGCGCACGGCGAACAAACACACTGGGTCGAACGCGGCGAAGCCCTACTCGCCCCGCTGTTCCACGCGGCGGCGGTCATGGGCTTGGACATGGTCTGGGTCATCCGCTGGGTCCTGCAACGAGACCTCACCGAAGCGATGAGAGCACTCGCAAGAGCACGAGCAGACGAGCTCGCCGCCGCCACCCTCGCAGGGATCGCAGAAACCGACGAGCGCGAACGCTCCGGGATCCTCTCCACCGCAGCAAGGATCCTCGCCGCCTACAGAAGCCCCGAAGCACTCGCCACGACAGTTCAGGCGAACTTCGACCCCGAAGCCTTCGTGCACTCCGCCGACACCCTCTACCTGGTCGCACCCTCGCAGTATCAAACCCATCTCGCCCCGTTGGTGGTCTGCCTGCTCGACCAGATCCGCCACCACACCTACCAACGCCACCCGTCCTGGCCGCCGCTGCTGTTCGCATTGGACGAAGCGGCGAACATCGCACCCTTACCGGACCTGCCGTCCATCGTCGCCGAAGGCGCCGGCCAAGGTCTCGTCACACTCACCTGCCTGCAAGACCTCAACCAGGCCCGCGCCCGGTGGGGCACAGCCGCCGAAGGATTCCTCACCCTCCACGGCGCCAAGGTTGCCCTCGGTGGCATCGCCGACGTACTAACCCTGCGGGCGCTGTCGTATCTCGCCGGGAACATCGACATGCAATACACCACCAGAAGCGGCCGGCCGCTCAGCATCTTCGGAGACGAGATCTCCTGGTCCCAACACGTACAACAACGCCCACGCATACCCCCCGAGCAGATCAACGCGTTGCCGGCCGGGTGCGCCTACCTCGCGCACACCACCTGGGCGCCACGAATCATCACCCTCTACCCGCCCCGCCCCGCCCCGCCCAAACCGCTCGGAGCCGACTGGTGGAATTCGGTTGTCGAGGCGTTCAGGCAAATCATCCAACGGGCGACAAGCAACCGATGACGATCACGAGAGTTCGCTCATCGCTCAACCCGCTGTCGGAAGGGAGTCCGAGCATGACCAAACATGAACGCATCAGCAAGCCCCTCCTGAGCGTCGACGAGGTCGCAATCCTGCTCGGTACCAACCGATCCTCGATCTACCGCTCCATCGAGCGTGGTGATCTGCCCCTACCGGTCTTCAGGATCAATGGGCGTCTACGGATTGCGCGAGCGGCAGTGCAACGGCTTCTAGACGGCGAACCGCCTCCGGCCAGCGGAGCAGCACCGCAAGTCGCGAAGTGAGGCGAGCTGATGTCCCACCGCAAACCAGACTCAGAAGCATCGACCAGCCACCGCCGCTTCAGGCCTATGATCGGCGTCCCTTCGGCGGCTTCTCATCAGCCTGCCGGCCGAGCAGTTCTCCGACATGCTCTGCAGCGCGTCGATCCTCCTCGGGCACCCCACCGGTGTAGTGGCGAGCCATGTGGACTGTCGACCAGCCAAGCCTCGCCTGCTTCTGCGCCTCGCTTATGACGGCATCCAGCGCCGTCGCGTGAAAGTGACGAAGCGAATGCAGGTGCACATCCGACGGAACCCCGGCCTTCCTTCGAATGCGGCTCATCGCATGACTGAAGGAGTCCGGGTATGGGGGTGTCCGCCCGCCAGGTTCGAACGAGAACACAAATCCATCGCTGGGGAGTGTCTCACCGCACGACGAAGCCAGACGCTCCTGCTCGATCCGAAGCTCCCTGAGCCCGTCCAAGGTTCGAGTATCACACGCGACGCTGCGGATGCTCGCCCTTGTCTTGGGCCCTTTGACTACGGCGCCGCCCTTGCCCGCCACGATCGACTCATCGACGCGAATGGCCGAGCCGGGCTGATCCAGGTCAGACCATCTCAGCGCACAGGCCTCGCCCCGCCTGATCCCGGTCGCGGCAAGAAGCCGAAAGAACACCGCGACCCTGATCTCCTCGTTGTCGGATGCGGCTAGCAGCTTCCTTACTTCCGCGAGGGTGGGCGCACGAACGGGGGTACTTTGCTCATCGAGGGTCCAGCTGGGAAGCTCCGCATCCGAAATGGGATTCGGGAGGACATTGCCACTCCATCGACGTGCCAGTCGACACGCTCGGTGAAGGACAGCTCGGACCATTCGCACGCTGCCCTCCGATAATCCATCCCGCTTCAGTTGCCGGAAGAAGCTCTCGACTTCGTATGGACCAAGCGAGGCGATCCTTCGGCGGCCCACAGAAGACCGAATGTGGTTGTCCCAGACATCCTGGTATCTCCGAGCTGTCTTGGGCGACAGATCCTCCCAGCCATTCTCGCTCCAAGCCGTGATGGCATCGTTGACGGTGGTCGACAGTCCCCACGACTTCGGCTCCTCGCTCACGATTTGAGGTTCGACCTCCTGCTCGGCCACGAGGCGGGCCAGCTCTCGCTCGGCAGCGCGACGCGACCCGTGAAATCGGGAGTGCTTGTGGCGGATCCTGCCGTTCGAATCACGACCGAGGTACACGCGCAATTCCCATGTGTCGGGCTTACCCGCAACTTGTCGCAGACTGCCGGCCACGGCACTCCTCCCCCGCTGACCCAACCCGGTTGTTGGGTTTTCTGTTGGGTTTCCAGAAGATCCTACACGACGAAGCAGACGGAGGGGCAAGAAACCCTTTTGCCGAAAGGGTTTCGGAGAGCCCGAGAGGGGAATCGAACCCCTGACCTACGCATTACGAGTGCGTTGCTCTGCCGGCTGAGCTACTCGGGCGACCTCAAGACCTGCCGGGAGCAGGCTAGCAACCGACTATGAGGGCGGCCGGCGGAGAGCACCGGGAGCACAGAGTTTGGGTGCGGCTGTAGAGTCGCCACACCCAGCCACACCTACCAGGGGGAGAGCATGGCCGAATCAGGATCGATCCTCGGGAACTCCGTCGTTCGGTTGGAGGATCCGACGCTGCTGACGGGGGCGGGAAAGTACGTCGACGATCTCGAGGCCGGCGCCTCCTCGGCGCAAATTCATTTCGTGCGCTCGAACGTGGCTCACGGCGAGCTGCGTAGCGTCGACGTGAGCGAAGCCGAGGGCATGCCCGGGGTGATCGCGGTCTACCACGCCGGCGGGGACGACCTCGGGCTCCCGTCGTTCCAGGGGTTCCCGCTCATGCCCGAGACTTTCAACCGGCCTGTGTTCGCGAAGGACAGGGTGCGGTTCGTGGGTGACGTCGTAGCGGCGATCGTGGCGGACACGGCGGCTCACGCTGTCGACGCTGCCGAGGCCGTCGTGGTCGACATAGAGCCTCTGCGCGCCGTCGTATCGCAGCAGGACGCTCTTGCGGCAGACGCGCCGCTTCTCTTCCCGGAGAACGGGAGCAACGTGTGCTTCGCCACCAACTTCGGCGAGGAGGACCCGCTGGAGGGCGCCGACGTCGTCGCCGAGGTGGAGATGGTCAGCCAGCGCCTGGCTGGAGTCCCGATGGAGCCGAACGGTTGCCTGATGGTCCCGGGCGAGCCCGCCGGCGGCATCACCTGCTGGATCTCCCACCAGGCGCCGCACTCGGTTCAGCCGGTCATCGCCGGATTCCTCGGGCTCGATCCGAGCATCGTGCGGGTGGTGTGCCCATGGGTGGGTGGCGGCTTCGGACCGAAAGCCGCTGTTTACGTCGAGTACCTCGTGGCCGCCGCGGCCGCCATGCGCCTCGGCAAGCCGGTCAAGTGGATCGAGACCCGTTCGGAGGACATGGTCACCCTCGTCCACGGACGTGACTTCACGATGAACGCCAAGCTCGGCCTAAGTGGGGACGGCAAGATCGTCGGCCTCGACGCCAACGTCGTCGCTTCGGGCGGCGCGTACCCCGCCATCGGCGCCGTGCTACCGATGCTCACCCAAATGATGTCGGTCGGCGTCTACGACATCCCGAAGGTCAGGTTCAACGCGACCAGCGTGGTGACCAACACGACCCCCGTCGGCGCGTACCGCGGCGCGGGCCGGCCCGAGGCCACCCAGCTGATCGAGCGGGTGATCGACGTCGCCGCCGACCAGATGGGGATAGACCCGGCGGAGCTACGCCGGCGCAACTTCATCCCACCTGAGGCTTTCCCCGTAACGACGGTGACCGGGGGCGCGTACGACTCTGGCGAGTACGCCAAGGCGCTCGACGCGGCACTGGCGGCCTCCGGTTACGACGAGCTCCGTGCCGAACAGGAACGTCGACGGAAGAACGGCGACCGCCTGCAGCTTGGAATCGGTGTCTCGACGTACGTCGAGGTGACTGCGCCACTCGGATTGCACACCGAGTATGGCTCCGCTGAGATCAACGACGACGGCACCGCGACCATCTCCGCCGGTACCAGTGCTCACGGGCAGGGGCACCACACCGCCTTCGCGATGGTGGCGAGCGAAGTGCTTGGCATACCCATGGACAAGATCAGGTTCGTCAACTCCGACACGGCGGCGGTGCCGAGGGGGTCGGGAACGATGGGGTCCCGTTCGCTGCAGACGGCTGGCAATGCCATCTTCGCTTCGTCGAAGGAGGTGCTCTCGCGCGCCAAGCAGATCGCGGCCCACACGCTCGAGGCCAGCGCGGACGACATCGTGACCGGCGACGGAGGCCTCCACGTCGCAGGCGTGCCGGGCAGGACCGTCTCGTGGGCGGACCTCGCGGCGGCGTCCAAGGACGCTTCGAAGCTGCCCGAAGGTCTAGAGCCCGGGCCTCTGCGCCACGAGGGTGACTTCGACGGCGGAAACTCCACCTTCCCGTTCGGAGCGCACGTCTCGGTAGTCGAGGTCGACACCGAGACCGGCAAGGTGACCATGCTCAGGCACATCGCCGTCGACGACTGCGGCCGGATCCTCAACCCCCTTCTCGTGAAGGGCCAGCAGCATGGAGGAATAGCACAGGGCGCGGCCCAGGTGCTCTTCGAGTGGATGCAGTACGACGCCAACGGCAACCCGCTGACCTCGAACCTGATGGACTACCTGATGCCCGCGGCGAGCGAGTTGTGCAGCTTCGAGGTGTCGAACACCGAAACCGACAGCCCCCGCAACCCCTTGGGCGCGAAGGGAATCGGGGAATCGGGCACGATCGGGTCGACGCCCGCCGTGCACAACGCCGTGGTCGACGCCGTCTCGTATCTCGGCATCAAGCACATCGACATGCCGTGCACACCTGAGCGGGTGTGGCGGGCGATCCAGTCGGCACGCGCCGGCGTGGGGAGCTAATCGCGCGAGGTCGCTCAAAGATTCAATGGAGATACCCGCTGTCGGTCAACGGGTATCTCCATGATTGGTCAGGCGCCGGCAGAGTGCCCCTTCCGCCGACGCCCAACCCCCCCGCCCGCCGTGAGCCCCGTCAGGATGGGACGCGGGGCGACTGTGCAGTGATCTCCGCCCAGACCAGCGACGATGCCATGTCGTATGTCACGCCGAGGGTGCTCTTGACCGCTTCGATCGCGTCGGACAGGCCCTTGCCCGAATGCGACTCCTGCCAGGCGAGTTCGTACGGGGACGGGTAAGCCGTCTTCTCGCACACCTTGTCTTTGGCCGGTATGAACTTTGCTGGATCGAACACCGTGACCTCCTTCCCCGAACCTCCCGCCGGGGTGTGGTGTCACTGACATATTCGGCGCTTGGACCAATAGTCCCCGCAACGCTTCATCAACCCTGCCCCAAACCGGACAGACACGCGGGGAGCAACCGTCCTAATCCGGACCAACTGGCGGAGAGCGAAGGAGCAGTCACTTCTCCCTAGCTTCGCCGGCGCCTACCAGGACGTGGTCCCGGCCGGGGATCGCCATGTCGGGGGTAGGCGGGGACTTGATGAACAGTGCCCGCGCCATCCAAGGCGGGAGGTACCAGTTCCAGTCCCCCAGTACACCGACGAGAGCCGGCACGAGGAGCGATCTCACCACGACCGCGTCGAGCAGGATGCCGGCGCCGAGACCCGTGGCCATGACCTTGAGGTCCGTCATGCCCGCGGTGGACATCGAAAGGAAGCCGAGGAACAGGATGAGCGCCGCACTCGTCACCAGCCGACCTGTCCGCCCTATGCCTGTCACGACCGCTCCATCGGTGGATCCCGTACGGTCATACTCCTCGCGGATGCGGTCGAGGATGAACACCTCGTAGTCCATCGACAGACCGAAAAGGAACGCGAACACCATGATCGGCACCCACACCGTGATGGACCCCGTGGCGGGGATGGACCACAGCGCCTGGCTTCCATGGCCTTCCTGCCAGACGACCACCATGATCCCGTAAGCGGCCGCAACCGAGAGCACGTTGAACAGCACAGCTTTCGCGGCGAGGACCACGGAACGGAAGGCTCTCGTAAGAAGGAGGAGCGTTGCCAGGCCGATCAGGGTCAGCATGAGAGGGAACGACCCGTAGACAGCGTGGACGAAATCAACTTGGCCCGGACCCGACCCGCCGACACCTTCGACACCCGTCAGGTGCGAAGCGACGGACCGGACCACAGCGATCGTCGAACCGCCCGAGGCGCTGCTCGGCTCCGCCGACGCGAGAACCTCGACGAGTGTGGTCCCTGCGCGGTGGAAAGACGGAGCGTCGGAGACCGCTGCCGTGTAGACGCCGGGGACCTTCGCGAGGCGTGCGGCGACGGACTGCGCGCTGGTGTCGGAGACCAGCACCTCCATCGGTTCGATGATCCCTGACGGCACGCCACCCGACTGCAGTGTCGTGAGCGCTGCATGCGCTTCACCGCTTTGTGCGAGCGCTGAGGTCTTCGGCTCGCCGAGGTTGAGAGCGAAGACAGGCAGGATGAGCGCCACGAGGATCGCCCCGCCGATCACGGCGAACGCGTTGCGGTTGCGTAGCACCAGGCGCGTCCAAGCAGACCACGGGCGGCTGGCCCAGGAGTCGGTTCTTCGCCTCCAACCTGGAGAGGATCGGAGCGGCCGCGTACTACCAGCGCTGTACAGCAGGGGACTACCTGGGGGCGATGATGCCGCGGGGTAGGAGGGTTAGCCTTCAGCCCATGGCGTGGGCCGAGCGCTGGACACGGGCATGGGCGTTCGACGTGCTGGCGGCGATCGCGGTCACGCTGATCGCGGCAGCGGGTTCGGTCGCCGAGTCCCGTCCGAGGGTCCATGTGACGAGCGCGGAGCTGCGCTTCATCGACGCCCACCAGCCGAACTTCGCGTACGCGCTCGTGGTGCTCGCGGGCTTGGCGTTGATCTGGCGCCGGGTGAGGCCGGTGCCCACGCTCGCTGTGACGGTCGGTCTGGTGACGGCCTACGCCGCAGCGGGTTACGTGCCGGGGGCCGCCCTGCTCGAGGTTTACGTGGCCTTGTACACGGTTGCGACTGTCGAATCGCGCTCGACGGCTTTCACGGGCGGAGCGGTAGCGGCTGCCATGATCTTCGTCGCAACCGGGTTGGGCGGCCCGTTCGGATGGCTCGGAGGAACCAACTCCGTGATGGTCGTGTGCGTGGTGGCGTCCATAGCCGTGGGCATAGCCGTCAACGCCCGCCGGCAGGTGTTCGTGGCCATGAAGGAGCGGGCGGAGAGGGCCGAACGTGATCGCGAAGAAGAGGCTCGTCGGCGGGTCGACGCCGAGCGGATGCGTATAGCGCGCGAGCTCCACGACGTGGTCGCCCACACCATGTCGATGATCAACATCCAGGCCGGTGTCGCAGCCCATGTACTCGACGACAAGCCCGGCCAGGCAGCAGAAGCTCTCGCGGCCATCAAGGACGCGAGCCGCGAGGGACTGCGCGAGCTCCGGGCGATCCTGAACGTGCTCCGCCAAGCCGATTTCGGCGACGGCACCGCTCCGGCCCCGCGCCTCGGGCAGCTACCGGCCCTGGTGGACGCCACCACGCAGGCGGGGGTGGCAACCACCCTGAGGCTCGATGGCGATCCGCCGGGAGGTCTTCCGGAGGGACTCGAGCTCGCCGCCTATCGAATCGTGCAGGAGTCCCTTACCAACGTGTTGCGCCATGCTGGGCCGGGGGCCAGCGCCTCGGTGACGGTTTCCTTCCAACCCGGCAGGTTGATCCTCGAAGTCGACGACGACGGTCAGCGGGTCCTTGTCGGCCCAGGCGGGGCTGGCATCGCGGCAGCGCCCGTCGACATGCCCGCGGCAACTGCCGGCACGGGCGCCGGCGCCGGGATCGCCGGGATGCGCGAGCGCGCGGGCGCGTTCGGGGGAACACTCGAAGCCGGCCCGCGCCCAGACGGCGGTTGGCGGGTGAGGGCCGTTCTGGAGGTCCCGGCGGCGGTGGCCGTCCCGGGGGAGCACGCGTGATCAGGGTCCTGCTGGCCGACGACCAGGCGTTGGTACGCGCCGGGTTCAAGGTACTCATCGGATCCGATCCCGATCTCGACGTTGTCGGCGAAGCCGGCGACGGTCGCGAGGCTTACGAGGCGGCACGTCGGCTCAGCCCGGACCTCGTCCTGATGGACATTCGCATGCCCCAGGTTGACGGGCTCGAAGCGACGCGGCTCATCTGCTGCGACCCGGGCCTCGCATCGACTCGTGTCGTAATACTTACGACCTTCGAGACGGACGACTACGTCTTCCAAGCGTTGCGGGCCGGGGCGAGCGGGTTCCTGCTCAAGGACACGGACCCGGCCGACCTCCTCGCCGGCATCCGTGTGGTCGCCGGCGGAGACGCGCTGCTTGCCCCCAGCGTCACCCGGCGACTGATCGAGGAGGTTCTCAACACTCCCGGCGTCGACGGCGGACGGCCGGCCGGTTCGGCCGCCGTCGATCTCGAACGGCTCACGGAGCGCGAGCGCGAGGTGCTGGTCCTCGTGGCGACCGGGCTCTCGAACGAGGAGATCGCCAAGGCGCTGTACATGAGCCCGCTGACCGCCAAGACGCACGTGAGCCGGATCCTCAGCAAGCTCGGAGCGCGCGATCGCGCACAGCTGGTGGTGATCGCCTACGAGACCGGTGTCGTCAACCCCGGAGGGCGATCCGCCCGAGCTTGACGAGCAGAGCCTGCAGCGCGAGCAACTCGCCCGGGTTGTACTGCAGATCGCTGGACAGCCGATCGACGAGTGTGACGGAGTCGAGTGTTTTGGAGATCCCGGTGGGCCCTCGATGCGGATCGGCTGGGTTGGAGCCTCCGATGCGGTCCCGGTACGCGGCGGCGAGGGACGCCAGCCCGGCGCGCAGCTCGTCCGTGCGCTGCCGGCGGACCTCGCGGCGTTGACGCTCCTCGAGCTCCTTGACACCGGCGGAGAGGGTCGCCTTGGCTGCCCGGCCCTTCGACTTCCCGCCGCCCGAAACTTCCGCAGCGCGCGCGTTGCGTTCCTCGAGCGCTGCCCGCTCGGTCGCGTGGCGAGCCGACAGAGGTGCGACACTCGAGTCGAGCAAGGCCATGAGCTCGTCGGCGATCGCGGCGGCTGTAGCCCCGGTTCCGTCCAGGCGCGAAGGCACTGCCCGCCAGGCTTCTCGTCGATCCTCGAACATCTCGTCGGCCGCGAGCAGGCGGGCGCGGTCGAGCCGGCCACCGGACGCTTGAGCGAGGTGTGACGCGCGAAGCGGGTCCGCCCCTTCGCTCTCCAGCTGCTCCGCGATGCGAACTTCACTCAGCGCGGCGAACTCGATCCGTACGCAACGACTGGCGATCGTCACCAGTTCGGGCGGGAGGTGCTCGGCGAGAATGACGAAGAAACTCGTTGGCGGCGGCTCTTCGATCGTCTTCAGCAAGGCTGGCCCCGACTCTTTGACCAGGTGGAAGTCGTGGAGGATGATGACCTTGCGCTCCCCCTCCACCGGACTGGTGGCCGCGATGCGTGTGACCTCGCGGGCGGCGTCGATGCTGATGGATGCTCCCTCTCGTTCCACTTGGACGACATCGGGATGGAGGCCACTGAGGATCCTGCGGCAGGAGTCGCACGTGCCGTCGGGCGGATCGTTGGGGCAGAGCAGCGCCGCCGCGAAACCGACAGCGGCGGCGGCCTTTCCGGTCCCGGCCGGGCCCACGAACAGGTACGCGTGTACCGGGCGGGCAACAGCTGCGTTCAGGGTCGCGATCGCGCGTTCCTGGCCGACGACCCGATCGAACAAGGCTGATCCGGTCGCGCTAACCACCGCAGACCGCCTTCCACACCTTCTCGGCAACCTCGTCGATGCTGCCTGCTGCGTCGACCACCCTCCAACGGCCCGGGTCCGCGACCGCCTGCGCTGCAAATCCGTCCGCCACACGCGACGCGAAGTCTTTCCCCTGTCCCTCTATGCGGTCGGCAGCCCCGCGGTCCACTCTTCGTGACTCCGCGACGGCCCCGTCCAGCTGGAGCAGCACGGTCAGGTCGGGCTCAACGCCCGCCTCTGCCCACGCCGAGAGGCGCTGCAGCTCGGTCGGGTCCAGCCCCCGGCCGTATCCCTGGTATGCGACGGTGCTCCCGGAGAAACGGTCGCAGACCACGTCACGCCCCGCCGAGAGAGCAGGTTCGATCACGTCGGCGACGTGCTGGGCGCGAGCGGCGAGCATGAGCATCACCTCGGCTCGGTCGTTGACGGCGGGAGACGCCTCGTCGAGCAACAGGGCGCGGACCCGCTCGCCGAGCGGCGTCCCACCGGGCTCTCTCGTGAGGAGTGCGCCGAGGCGATCCGCGAGCAGCGACGCCTGGGTGGACTTCCCGGTCGCGTCCGCGCCCTCGAACACGATGAACCGTCCCCGAGGTGGGCGGCTCAGCTACCCGCTCCGCTTCCTCGAGGCCGCCTTCTTGGTGGTGGCCTTCTTGGTGGTCGCCGTCTTCGCACCGGCCTTCTTGGTGGTCGCCGTCTTCGCAGCTGCCTTCCTGGTAGCGGCTTTCTTGGTACCCCGGGCACGGCCCGGCCTCGGCGGCGCGTCACGCCGTTCCGCCAGCAGCTCGACCGCGCGCTCGGGGGTGATGGCTTCGACCGTGTCACCCTTTCGCAGCGACGCGTTGGTGGTCCCGTCGGTCACGTAAGGCCCGAAGCGCCCTTCCTTCAACACGATCGCGCCTCCGCTCACCGGATCCGTTCCCATCTCACGCAAGGGTGGCGCGGCGGCACCCCTGCCGCGCCGCTGCTTCGGTTGCGCGAACACGGCGAGCGCCTCTTCCAGCGTGACGGCCAGAAGCTGGTCCTCGGATTCGAGGGACCTCGTGTCGCTTCCCTTCTTGAGATAGGGACCGTAGCGGCCGTTGCTCGCGACGATCTCTTCGCCATCCGCCGGGTCGACCCCGACGGTTCGCGGCAGGGTCAACAGCCGCAGCGCGTCGTCCAGCGTGACGGTCGCGGGGTCCATGCTTCGGAACAAAGACGCCGTTCTGGGCTTGCTCCCGTCACCGTCCCTGCTCTCACCGACCTGCACGTACGGCCCGAAACGACCGGCCTTCACTACCACCGGCAAGCCCGATTCCGGATCCTCCCCTACGACCCTGTCCGACGATCCGGCCTCGAGCAGCTCGACCGCGCGCTCCACTGTCAGCTCGTCGGGTGCGAGATCGTCAGGAAGGGACGCCCGCTCTTCCTCGCCCCGCTGCACGTACGGCCCGTATCGACCCACCCTGACCACGATCCCCGACTCCGCCCCTCCGATCGGGATCGAGTTCACCTCGCGGGCATCGATCTCTCCGAGATTGTGCGACACGAGCTCCTTGAGGCCGAGCTGTCCATTCCCGAAGTAGAAGCGCGTGAGCCATGGCACCGACTCTTCATCACCGCGCGCTATCTCGTCTAGGTCGTCTTCCATCGACGCCGTGAACCCGTAGTCGACCAGTTTCGCGAAGTGCCGCTCCAGCAGCCCGACGACAGCGAAGGCAATCCACGAAGGCACCAACGCGGAGCCCTTCTTCCACACGTACCCACGGCCCTGGATCGTGTCGAGAATGCTCGCGTAGGTGGAGGGACGGCCCACCCCCATCTCTTCCATCGCCTTCACGAGCGACGCCTCGGTGTAGCGCGCGGGAGGCTGCGTGGTGTGCCCTTCCGCGTCGAGCGACACGACCGAGAGCCGGTCACCGACCGACAGCGGCGGAAGCCTGACTTCACGGTCCTCCAGCTCCGCGTCCGGGTCGTCCGCCCCTTCCACGTAGGCACGCAGGAAGCCGGGGAACGTGATGACGCGCCCGCTTGCCGCGAACTCGGCGTCGATCGGGCCGGCCGGCAGGGAGCCGCTGCCGGCCCCTTGTGACGACGTCGCCCCCAACCGCGCCGAGACGCTCTGGCCTACCGCGTCCGCCATCTGCGACGCAACGGTCCGCATCCAGATCAACTCGTACAGGCGCAGCTGGTCGCCGCGGAGGCCGGTCTGCTCCGGGGTCCTCCAGCGGTCGCCGGCGGGGCGGATCGCCTCGTGCGCCTCCTGCGCGTTCTTGACCTTCTTGTTGTAACGGCGGGGCTGTGCCGGCACGTACTCGTCACCGAAGAGTGATTTGGCCTGCGCGCGAGCCGCCTGCAGGGCCTCAGCGGACAAGGTGGTCGAGTCGGTTCGCATGTAGGTGATGTGACCGGACTCGTACAGGTCCTGCGCCACGCGCATCGTCCTCGCTGCGGAAAAGCGAAGCTTGCGGCCGGCCTCCTGCTGCAACGTGGAGGTCATGAACGGCGGGTGGGGGCTTCGCCTCCAGGGCTTCTCCTCGACAGAGCGCACGGTGAACTGCGCGTCGGCGAGGCGGCCGGCGAGGTCGCGCGCCGATTGTTCGTCGAGGCGGACGGCGTCGTCGCGGGTGACCCTGCCGTCCTCGCCGAAGTCCCTGCCGGTGACGAGCCGGCGGCCGTCGAGGGTCGCGAGGCCCGCAGGGAATGGCGTGTTGTCGGAGGCTCCGTCCTGGCCGGAGAAGACTCCGCTGAGGTCCCAGTAGTCGGCTGCAGTGAATCGCATGCGCGCCCGCTCGCGCTCGACGATCAGGCGGGTCGCGACCGACTGCACCCGCCCTGCGGAGAGGGCCGGCCCGACCTTCTTCCAGAGGACGGGGCTGACCTCGTAGCCGTAGAGGCGGTCGAGAATGCGCCTCGTCTCCTGCGCGTCGACGAGGCGCCGGTCGAGCTCGCGCCACTCCCGGACGGAGCGCTCGATGGCCGCTCGAGTGATCTCGTGGAAAACCATCCGCTTCACCGGGACGCGCGGCGCCAGCACCTCGAGGAGATGCCAGGCGATCGACTCGCCCTCGCGGTCCTCATCGGTCGCGAGGTAGAGCTCGCTGGCGTCCTTCAACACGGACTTGAGCTTCCTGACCTGGTCCTTCTTGTCGCGGGAAACGACATAAAGAGGCTTGAAGTCGTTGTCGACGTCTACCCCCAGCCGGGCCCACGGCTCGCCCTTGAACGCCGGCGGCACGTCCGCGGCGTTGCGCGGGAGATCGCGTATGTGCCCGATGGAAGACTCGACGTGGTAGTCGGAGCCGAGGAAGCCCGCGATCGTCTTGGCCTTGGCCGGCGACTCGACGATGACTAGCGGTTTTGGCATGGTCGCAATGAGGGTGGCATATAGAAAGACAGGGCGGACCGCGTGGCCGCCGCTCGGCGGACAAGGTACAGCGAGACGCGGGCGATGGTGATTTCAAGGCCCGAGGGGGCATCGGGCCCCCTACCCGGTAGCCTCGTCGGTCGTGGGTGCGTCGACAATCCTCAACTGGTTCGGCACTGCGCTGCCGTTCGGTGTGCTGCTGGTGCTTTTCGCCGAGACCGGAATCCTCCTCGGCATAGTCCTGCCCGGCGACACCCTGCTAATCACGGCCGGGCTCTGGGCGGCCGATACCCACGGCCACCACCCCCACCCGAACATCGTGCTGCTGGTCGTCTGCGCGGCCGTAGGAGCACTCGCCGGTGCGCAGCTGGGATACGTGCTGGGGCGGCGGGTCGGAGCGCCTCTGTTCGCCCGGCCCGATTCCAGGCTGTTCAAGCGCCACTACGTGGAGCGGGCCGAGGACATCTTCGAACGTTACGGCGAGGGCAAGGCGGTCGTACTGGCGCGGTTCGTCCCGGGCGTGCGCACCTTGATGAACCCGCTGGCAGGGATCCTCGAGATGCCGGCGCGCCGGTTCACCTTCTGGCAGGTCACCGGCGGCCTGGTCTGGACCGTCGGGGTCACGCTGGCCGCCTACGGCGTCGGCCAGTCGGTCCACAACCTCGACCACTACCTCATCCCGATCGCCGTGGCGGTTGCGGTCATCTCGGTCATCCCCGTGGTAATCGAGCTCCGCCGCTCCTCACGCACGCGTGCCGGCGCGCCCGCCCAGCCCGCCGAGACCGAAAGCGTCTAGCCGGCGCCCGCCCGGCCCCAGGGCGGGCACAACGTCGCGGTACGGCCACGGGGGAACCGTGTCCAGTCGTGACGCTTGGACTGGACCGTAAGGGGACGGAGAACACCACTGTGTCCTGAGGCCGGCCCAACGCTGTCCAGTCCTGACGCTTGGACTGCACCGTAAGGGGACGGAGAACACCGTGGGTGTGCGTGGGGGGCGGCGCAACCTTGTCCACTTGCGGAGCGGCCACCCAGGAGCCCCCGGCCACGCACCGGGCGGATGGCGCAAGGCGGATCGCGCAGGGCGCGCGCAAGGCGGGCCGCCACAGCGAAGCGGCCGGTCTGCCTACGTGACCGGCCGCTTCGTTTGTGATCGGTCCGCCGTGAAGCGCTAGACCGAGACGGTCTCCGCGGCGGACGGCTCGGACGGGGAGGCGTCGATGGCAGCGGACTTGCGCTTGGAGAACGCCACGCCGGCGAGAATGACGGCGCCGGCGAGGACCGAGATGATCACCCGTGCCGCCAGGTTGTTCTGCAGGCTGATGATGGCGGGGAGGATCAGGAGGCTGACGAGGTTCATGACCTTGATCAGCGGGTTGATGGCCGGGCCGGCGGTGTCCTTGAACGGGTCGCCGACGGTGTCGCCGATCACGGCGGCCTTGTGGGATTCGGACCCCTTGCCGCCTTCATGACCGTCCTCGATGTACTTCTTGGCGTTGTCCCAGGCGCCGCCGGCGTTGTTGAGGAAGTTGGCCATCAGCTGGCCGGTGAGGATGGTGCCGGCGAGGAAGGCACCCAGGGCGAGGTAGCCGATCGCAAAGCCGACGACCACGGGGGACAGCACCGCGAGCAGGGCAGGCGTGGCCAGTTCCCGTTGTGCGGCGGAGGTGCAGATGTCGATCACCCGGCCGTACTCGGGGCGCTCGGTGCCGTCCATGATCCCGGGGTGCTCACGGAACTGGCGACGGACCTCCTGGACGACCGTGCCGGCGGAGCGGCCGACGGCGCGGATGGCCAGCGACGAGAAGAGGAAGGCGATCGAGCCGCCGATCAGAAGACCGAGGAAGGTCTTGGGATTGGCGACGTTGATGATGCTCTGCGAGACCGAGGTGTACAGAGCGTTGGCCGCGTGGCCGGTCAGGGTGGGGATGCCCTTGACGTTCTCGGAGATGGTCTGGATGTAGCTCGCGAAGAGGGCCACGGCGGCGATGACCGCCGACCCGATGGCGAAGCCCTTCGTGATGGCCTTGGTGGTGTTGCCCACCGCGTCCAGGCTGACCATGATCCGCTCCGGCTCCCCGTGGAACTCACCGCTCATCTCGGCGATGCCTGCCGCGTTGTCGGAGATCGGCCCGAAGGTGTCCTCGGAGACCACGATCCCGGCGTTGGACAGCAGGCCGAGGCCGACGAGTGAGACGAGGTACAGCTCGTACTGGATGTCGCCGTGGCCGAGGGCGATGGCCACCACGATCGCCAGCACGATCGCGATTATGGCCGGGGTGGACGACTCCAGCCCGGTGCTGATCCCGGAGAGAATCGTGGTGGCCGGGCCGGTGCGGGCCGACTCGGCGATGTCCCTGACAGGCGAGGTCTCGGTGGACGTGTAGTACTCGGTGATGCGGCTGGCCACCTGGCCCAGCACGACCCCGGTCGTGACGGCCCAGAAGACCCGGAAGTTGTGGACGTAGAACGCGGAAACGAGCAGCGTCCCGGCGATGGTGAGCACCGCCGACACCACCAGGCCGCGGTTGATCGGAGCCATGGCCGTCTTGTCGCGGCTGGTCGCCCGTACGAGGAGGATCCCGATGATGGATGCCAGGATCCCGATGGCTGGCACGATGAGCGAGAAGACCAGGCCGATCTGCGCCTTCGCCGGCGAGAACGCCGTGTTTGCCAGGATCAGGGTGGCTACCAGGATGACCACGTAGGACTCGAACAGGTCGGCGCCCATACCGGCGCAGTCGCCGACGTTGTCGCCGACGTTGTCAGCGATGGTCGCCGCGTTGCGCGGGTCGTCCTCAGGGATGCCGGCCTCGACCTTGCCGACCAGGTCGGCGCCCACGTCGGCGGCCTTGGTGAAGATGCCGCCGCCGACCCTCATGAACAGGGCGAGGAGCGAGCAGCCGAATCCGAACCCGACCAGGATCGCGGTGGCCGTGTTCTGGGCCACCATGACGATTACCGTGGCGCCGATCAGGCCGAGTCCGACCACGAACAGGCCGGTGATGGCCCCGGTCCGGAAGGCGACCTTGAGGGCTGCCTGCAGGGAGCCGTCCCGCGCGGCGGCCGCGGTGCGGACGTTGCCGCGCACGGCGGTGCTCATGCCGATGTACCCGGCCAACCCGGACAGGGTGGATCCGACCAGGAACGCGACGGCCCGGAAGACGCCGCTCAGGCCGTAGGACAGCACGGTGTGCTTGTGGACGACACCATTGACGGTGACGTTGCGCGTCACCCGGGACGCCGT
>Ga0307373_10003918_pt1 | contig 25376 bp, 32 predicted proteins | sample OX2MG_FD_202534 | JGI IMG/M metagenome (GOLD analysis project Ga0307373, IMG submission 202534) | Soil microbial communities from Risofladan, Vaasa, Finland - OX-2 | ecosystem: Environmental > Terrestrial > Soil > Coastal area > Acid sulfate soil | place: Finland: Risofladan, Vaasa | collected...
GGGACGGTGGAGATCCCAACCAGGTGGAAAAGATCCGTCACGATTCCCTGAGGGTTGAGAATCAGTTCCCAGGTGAACGATCTCACGACAGTGCTGGTGAGAAAAGGAAAGGCGACAGCAGCGCCCAGGACAAGTGCCACTTTTCCCCGGGCTCTGGCCATAATATAGGCATACGGGTAGCCGAGTAAGACCGCGACCACGGTAACGACGCTGGAGATCCATAAGGTATTCCAAAGAAGTGGCAGGTATAGGCCCGACGATGTGAGGTCGCGGTAGTTCGCTACATTGAAATGTGGCGCATTAAGCGAGAAGGCTACAATGAGCCCGAGGGGTAGAAGACAGCCGAGGATCATATAGACGACGGCTGGCGCCCCCACTAACGTGGACGCCCATCGGTCTAGCCACCTTACCGTTGCACCTTTCAGCAGGGCCAGTAGACCGACGTTGCTATCGAGTCGGGTCGAGGGTCCCGGCACCTCAAGCGTGCCAGGACCCTCATTAGCTGCCGACCGTGCAATTGGAGGGATCCTTTCCTTCACGGCAGTGCAGCTAGCGAAGCAACCCTATCTAACCGCTGATTTCGTACTTTTCCCAGAAGGTGGTCCATTGAGCGGACCGGCTCGGCGTCCACCAGGCTTGACTGAACGTAGTGGCGTCCTTGATGTGGGCACTTGGAAGGGTCGCCCTAAACGGCTTTCCCTGGTAGTACGCAGGAAGTGCGGCCGCCGCGGCGGGGTTGGCGGGACCGTTCGCGTGCAATTCGGAGTACGCGATCTGCGGTTGTTTTTCCATGCAGTAGTGGATGAACTCGTTATCAAGGGTGGGGTCCGGGGCATTCTTGGGAATTTGCAGATAGTCGTACGCGTACTGCTCTTGGTTCCACTGGATCTTCCACGTTGGCGAGCCGGCCGGTAGGCTTTCGATCGAGGCGACGGCATGTGACGACACGATCATTTCCATGTCGACTTGACCAGTCAGTAGGAGCTCGTCCATCTGGGCGGCGCCGTTGTAGTAGAGCACATGGCCCTTGATCTTGTTCATTTCCTTGGTGACGATGGATTCACTCAATGGATAGTGCGGCTCTTTGGTGCCTTGGTAGGCCAGCTGGACTAGCTCGGTCTGCCCTTCTGGACCGTCATAAGCGACACCTGCCTGACCGCGTTCCCCGGGGAACTTCTTGAGGTTGAAGTAGTCCGCCCAATCGGTCGGTGGGTGGTTCCCATAGACAGTAGCGTTATAAACGAGGACCGTGGAATAAGTGTCGTGCCCAACAGCGTACTCGAACTGCGCCGACTTAGGCATCAGTGTACGGCCCACGATCTTGTAGTTAATCGGCTCAAGGAGGCTGCCCCATTTCCCGGCGGGACCCGGCGTCGCATCCAAAAGGACATTAGACGTTACGTTGTGGGCGTCCTCCTCGATCTGGATCTGCGCTACACTCGCATTGTTCGTGTCCTCGGGTGTCAGCCCATGAGCTTTGGCGAAGGGGACTACACAGGCCGCATCGAATGCAGCTTGGTCGCTTCCCCCTAGACCCGTGAAGACAAATGTCTTGGCGGACGACGCACTGACCGCCAGCGTGCCACCTGCGAAAACGCTCAGACAGAGAGCGCTCAATCCCGTAGCCGCGAACAGTACCTTGACTCTCATCATACCGTCAATCTCCCTCCAGATCGTCCCTGCAACCGATGACTACACTACAATTGTCTCCCCCCCCCGACTGAAGCGTTGGGGGGCCATCTCGCACTCGGTGAGTGCGCCATTCAACCGATGACCCGCCCGAACCAGATTAGCGCTGGGGGGGGGACGAGCAACCGACTTCACGGTTGCGCCACCGTCGTGACTCTCGAGGCTCCCAGTGTTAAGTGGATGGGACCGTGTTCAGTAATTCGTCACGGTCCGCCACAGCATACTATCGTATACATCGAGTGTCAAGCCCCGGTCGTGAGGTTGTGGAAGCTCAGCGAAAGATACCGCTGCTACCAGTTCAGCGATTCTGTCCGGCCATGAAGGGCAAGATCGGTTCGAACTCAGCTGAGCACAGGCGGGTGCTGGTGCTGAACCAGTTGGAGGCAGGGGTGCTGAGCCCAGCCCAGGCGGTGCAGCTGGCGGGACTGGGGGAACGGTAGCTGAGGAGGCTCCAGGCCCGGCACCGACAGGAGGGAGCGGGAGAACAGGGGCACGGGAACCGGGGCCGGCGGCCAGTGAACGCGGTGGATCCGGATCTGGCCCGGCGAGTTATGGAACTGGCCCGGACGACCTACCTGGGCTTCTACCGCCACCACCTCACTGATATGCTGGTGCAGTGGAAGGAGATTCCCCTCTCCCGGCCCACCGTGCACCGGCTGCTGCAGGCTGCGGGAATCTCGGCCCCTCGGAAACGACCGACGGCGCGGGCCTACCACCGGCGGGACCGGATGACCCAGGAGGGGTGCCTCCTGCAGGTCGAGGCAGCTGGCTCGAGGATCGGAATCCGTACCTGACCCTGGTCGATGGGATTGACGACGTCACCGCGACTCTGGACGGGGCCACCTTCCGAGAGCAGGAGGACGCCCAGGGTTACATCCAGATGCTGCGCGAGGTGGTGGTGAGCACCGGGTGTCGATGACGCTCTACTCGGACCAACATGGGACTATCGTGAAGACCAAGCAGCAGGAGCCCGGTCTTGAGCAGGCAGACCAAGCCTGGCCCAGGGACCTGAGGACCCGCTCTTCTGCTTCAAGTTCCACCGGGGAGTGGCCCGGGACAACTCCGCGCGGGTTGCGGACCAGGTGCTCGACCACCACGCCGTCCCATGCACTCTCCGGAGCGCTCGGCATCCTCACCAGCCCCGAACTACCCCGCCACTCCACCTGCCCACGGGCCAGCGAACCCGTCTCACAATCCCCTGGAGAGCGGCCCCAAAAACCATCGCTGGAAAGCCGCTTGGACACAGTGAGGAAGACAAAGTCCGTGAGCCGTCAGTGGGGAAGGCTCCCCGCGCTACCACAGAGTTCGCGTTCGGAATGGGTTCGTCTAACAGGAGAGTTGGGTTGGCGCTCGGAAAGGATTGCTACCTATTCGCGAAAAACAACTTTGCACCGCCCTACTCACGAAAAGTGTAGATGTCACTGGCGCGTTACCTAACCACGGCGCATCCGCCCGTGGGCGCTGCTGGCTCTTGGTCGACCCGCATCCGGCCTGTGTGACCACGAATCTTCAGGATGGTAGCGTCATGCAGGAGAAGATTCACAGTGGCACCGGCCACAATCTGGTCGGAAATGACCTGTTTCTGTCAGAAAAGCCCCGCGTGGAGGTCACGATCACCGAATCTCCCGTCATAGCTGCGGCTTACCCCACCAGGGAGATCCGGTTGGCGGACACCTGGTCCAGCGGAAGTTGGTCAACTCCTCAATCACCACGAGAGACAGTCCCGTGTAGTCGCTCATCTTCAGCAGCGCCACCTCCGCACAGGTGAGCCGCGCGGGGCTCGGTCCGGGACTGAGGCGGGCCTGCTCCACGGCAAAGGTGCGGTAGGTCTTTCCCGCCCCTGGAGGTCCCAGCCGGATCACGGTGCGGCGCTCCCCCACGACTAATCCTCGAGAGCTCGGCCATCACCTGGCCGGGTCGGGGTGGGCCTGGGGTCGAAATCGCAACGGTCGTGTGGACGGGTGAGTGTGCACAGCCCAAGGGATGTGTAGACAGTTGCGGCTCATCGTGGGCGCATCTTTCTAGCACCATAGACCAGCTGGGCGGGGGTACGTCCAGCTGCTGCTCGGGAGGTTCGGGCGGCGATTCTGGTTCAGGTGGCGAGGCGTACCCGGCCACCAGACTCAACCGCCTTTGCCGGGTGGCGATCCCGTGCCGCCGCAGTTGCGCCGCCAGTCGCCTCGGACCCAGTCCCGGGCTCCCCAGCGCCATGGCCACTTCCTGCTGCTCCAGCTAGGGCGCCAGTTGGTTGGGCATCCTGGGCCGGCGCCCCGCTCCCTGGGCATCAGGATCTCCAGCCCGTGCCGCTCCACCAGCAGCTTCCAGCGGTAGTACCAGGACCGGTGGTAGCCCAGCTCCCGGCAGGCCCCCGCCGCCCCAATTTCGCCGGCTCTGGCGAACAACCGCACACGGTGGCGGAAGATCAGGTCATCATTGGTCACGGCGGCCCCCTCCCTTGTGCTTTGAACACCCAAAGGATGGGCCGCCTTCTCTTTCCCTGCCTACCCCCTCAAGGGCGCAGGTGTCTACAGATCTTGTGGACTGTTCAGGATTAGTGGGCCGAGCGCAACCGGCCCCGCAGTTCTGCCGGATCCTTGGGGTCGCACCTTGCGGGTATTTCGTCTGGAAACGAGGGAGGGTTTCCCAGGAAGAGCTTCGGCGCCAGTGGCTGAGGCAAATGATCGCACAGGCTCACAGCGCCTCCCATGGCACTTACGGGTATAAGCGAGTCCGGGCGGAGCTCCGGCTGGGGTTGGGATTACCATTTCCAGGAAGACCGTGCACAGGCTCATGGTCGCCGAGGGGCTCGCTGGACTTCCTCTGAGAAGACATCGGAAAAACCTGGTCAACGTGACAACTTTGGAGGACCTGGTTCAGCGCAAGTTCAGGCGCGACGCCCCCAATCAACTCTGGGCGACTGACATCACCGAGCACCCAACCCGCGAAGGAAACGTCTACTGCTGTGTGGTTCTCGATGCTCATTCCCGGAAAGTGGTGGGATGGTCGATCGACACCCATCAGGCCTCCTCGCTGGTCACCAACGCGCTGCCAATGGCGCTGACTGACCGCACGCCAACAACCGGCACGGTAATCCATTCCGACCACGGCACCCGGTTCACTTGCTGGAGCTTCAGGGAGCGCGTCCGCCAGGCCGGTTTGCTGCCTTCCATGGGGTCGGTTGGCGACGGCGACGACAATGCAGTAATCGAGTCGTTCTGGGGCCGGCTACAGACCGAACTGCTCAACCGACAGAAGTGGCGCACCCGGATCGAGGTCTCTTCTGCGCTCTTCGAATATCTGGAGATCTTCGACAACCGCACCCGTCGGCACAGCTCCCTCGGGATGCTGACGCCGGTAGACTACGAGAACCTCCATCCGGAGCCAATGACAGTTGCTTGACTCTCATTTGGCTGGTGCAGAATACCGGGGCCATATCACCTGGATCAGTTCAAGGGGGTCCGGTCACAAGCAGCTCCAACCACGACGCTGGCAGTGGCCTGGACCAACAAACGCGATCCCGCCAGATGGGTAGAGCGTCCACGCCGGACCGAGGACGGCGGAAGATCCGGATCCGACCACTGCTCAGCGTGCTGCCTCACCTGGAACAGCCCGGAGCAAGGTACGCCTGCGATCCGCCCACGCCCCGACCCTGGACGTCGAGGCTCGTCGTCCGACTGTCACCTGCGCCCGGCATTCTCCTAGCAGCGAGCCACGGTCGCTGCGGCAGGAGCTACCTCGCCGCGTCCCGCGCTGACGCCTCCCTACGGGGTCACTGCGGCAGTGAACGTCATGGGTCTCGCTCCCGTCACCGGCAACTCCTCTGCAGTCGCCCTAAGCTCGCTCCAGTCGCCCAGGAACCGAGCGAACGGGACTAGTTGCCCCCCTCCCATCCGTGTGGCCTCGACAGCCGCGATCCGAATCCCACGCCAAGGCCGCTGGGGCAAATAGTAGAGATAGCCCGGGTAGAGGATACCCTGCGTCGCGTCGCCGAGCATAGTGATGCCGACACCCACCCGTGTTCGCGCTGACGAATTCTCGATTATTGACATCACATACTGGTCATCACGATCTTCGAGGGGTGTCTCGCCGTTCGACCCGCCTGCTTCGTTCCAGAAGCGCAATAGTGGACCACTGGCAATCGTATTGGTTGCCGTACCCACCAATGGGAGTCTCCGAAGTAGCGAGGCGCATGTATGCGGTGCGGCGTTATCCAATAACAGTGCCTTAGCCCGCGCGCTTCCGAGTGAAACGTCAATGACCCGTCCGCCGATACCTACTCCCTCCTCCGAGGCCGACGCTCGTTCGCCCTCGCCTGCTATTCGCAAGGTGATCGGACTCGCTCCGCGGCGGTCAATTTCGACGCCCCACTCGAGCAGAGCGTCCATTTCCCCTGACAGCTCCGCCACCGGGATCATCGGAATCGGCCCGCGACCGTCAGACAGCCTTCCTTGCCCGTAGCCAAGGACGAGTTGGCCATCGTTAGCGTCCACGCCCAGTAGGCCCGGGTGCATGAACCACGCTGGGCGATCGCCTGGCGGAGGGGGCGCGGTCTTCCCGCTGCGAAGCCGAACGACCTCGCCGCTCCAGCTATCCTGGATTGCTACCCCTTGTATGGGCAACGCGCCGGCCAGTAAACTCGCAGCTATTGGGGCGCGATCCCCGTCCAGCGTGCCAAACAGGGTAGTCGAGCCGATTTCACACGCTATTCTCACGGCGTCACTCCCTTCCTCCTAGTTGCCGCGCCGCTTCACACGCGGTCCGTTGATTCGACTCCGATGCCGCGCTCCCTGGGTCCCATCGAGTGGCCGCCTGGGACTCTGATCTCTCGCGTAGTATCTGCCAGCGCGGTTCCGCCTGCAGGTGGACGCCAGTGTCGGCTTCGCTCGGTGCAAACCGGCTCCGCGCAGCGGTCAGCTGTTCATTAGCGTGGCAAGCCGACGAAGTTGCAAGGCTAGGCCGCGTCAGAGACCTAGACAAGCGCCTGGATAACCCTATCGTGTGCCTACCGCTTCGCAACGCGTTAGTCGGCTCACAATAGGTCAAGATCGCCTTAGGCCCTGGAGAATTCCACGTCGACCGGTCCCTCAAAAAGTATCCGCTCCGAGGCCGCGACCAGTGCCTCGAGGTTGACGTCGACGTGCCCCAAGAGCGCTACGTCAACCGGTTCTCGAAACGGATTGAGCCACTGAGCTGGCCCATAAGCCAACCCGATCTTGTTCGACCCACTCTCTCGCGCGGGGAAGTAAATAATGTCCCCAGGCCCGAGTCGCTCCGCTATGTTCTCTATAGGAGAACCGGGTGGACGCAAAGGATAGTCCTCGTTCGTCCGCCAAGCGTCCCCTGACCAGCGGACGTGGATTGTGCGATCCCGGATCGGCAATGTGTTCCACAGTGCCTCTACGGTGAGAGGAGCTTCCGCGACATAGAGCTGGGCCTCCGCCACCACCCCTGCCAGGTTGATTTTCAGACGCCGACTTGGATTGGGCATGCATACGATGGTATACGACCTGATCCTTGGCGTCAAGATCTCGTACTCGGGAGGAATCCTTGAAGCGGAAGAGTTTGCTCTGGGCCGACTCTAGAGGTCGCCGAGGATCCCGGTCCGACCGGGTTACTGCAACGCTCCGGCCTGGGTCCTTCAACGGCCTGCACGCGGCCGAGCTTATGCCCAGGGACAGCCCCCCGCCGCGGGCCCTAGTGGAGCCGGGCTAGTCCCGTATAGCGCTGACTGCCGGGCCGTGACCCGATTCAACAGCAGGCTGGGCAGGGAGGTTTTCCCCCCGACCGCGGCGGACCACTCCCCTCGGTCCGCCTGACCGGGCCACGCTCCTAGCCTCGGGCGACACCCGTCACGGCTCCCAGCGCCCCACCTGACCCAAGCAACATCCTTCACCGCCCGCCAAGCCTCCCGCCGAGCGTGGTGTCTGACTGTCAGCCGCCGCTACCCTCACGCGACGTATCCCACCCCAGCAAGCCCCAACCCGTCCAGCGTTGAGCGGTCTGACGGCTCACCACCTACGGTCCAAGCTCATAGCCGCATCTGACTCCTCGCGTGGCTCCCTCCGCACTCATCATGTCGACGCTCACACTAGATGCGGGGGAGCACCTCTTCGGCAAATTGACGCAGCATGTCTTCATAGTCCTCCATCCGGGACCTGCAGTCGAGCACGACATGATCTATACCGCGCGATGCGTACGCCGCCATTTGCTCTACGCAGTCGTCCGAGTCTCCAACCACCACTGCACCCGCCACGTCTGCCAACGTGGGTTCCACCCCTTCGTCCCGCAGAGGCTGCATAAGCGCCGAAAGCGGCTCTGACACCTTCTCCACCGCCGCGTCGTGCTTCCGGTCGATCGACAGCAACGCTACCATTCCCAGGCGCATCTGCTTACCGCTAGCATCACCGAGGCGCCGCAACTCATCGGCCGCCGAATCAAATACGCGAAAAGGGGTGCGGAACGGCATAATTCCATCGCAGAACTTTGCCGCTCTGCGAAGGGCCGCGGGCGAACACCCTCCGTACCACATCGGTGTCCCATCCGGAACAGCGGGGTTGATCACAACAGCCTCCGCGTCAACGAACCGGCCGTGAAAGCTGAACGCTGAGCCGCTACTTGCCAGCTTGATGAGCTGAGCGGTTTCCTCGCACAGTCCTATGCGATCAGCATAGGGAATGCCCAACACCTCAAACTGCTTCGTTGGCCCCCCAATCCCGATGCCTACCATAAGCCGTCCCTGGGCCACCCAGCTGAGGGATCCCAGCAGCTGTGTCGCTATGAGAGGGTGCCGCAGAGGGATCAGTACCGTAAACCCTATCTCAAGGCGAGACGTCCGGGCGGCCACGGCCGCAAGGGTTACACATGGTTCAAGAAAGCGGCTTCCTGGCGGGTCGACCGGGCCTGGCGAGTAGCTGAGATGATCGCGTGCCCACACCGACGAGTACCCAAGTCTCTCTACCTCTGGGGCGAATCCTATCAGGCGATCCCAGGTACACCCGTCGCTAAAATGTGGTAGAACAACCCCGACCTTCACTCAAGTCACCTCCAACGCTCACAACCGTTCTTGTAGTCGAGCCAGACCTTGGGTACGCGCGATTGCGTCGACACACGGTCTGCACGCCATCCTGGTCGGGTCACCGCCGACTCCTGGCACGCTCGACGATCCCTCAATTCAGCCGGCCAGAATGGGCAGAAGTTCGATGCTCGATTGTTCCTCCAGCCTGTCGATCATCTTGACGGTGGCGAGGGCCCCAGCGTTCCCGACGAGCGGGCTCGCGAGAGATTCGAACTTCGCTTGTACCCGTCTCTTCTGCGTCTCAAGGCTGTGTGCCGGTGCCCCCGCGTCTCGAGTCGCCTCCAGTGTGCTTCCGCCCTTCAGCGAGACCACAACCCGGGCGCAGGCACTCGCCAGTTGGGGGTCAGCGGCTACGGACACCCGCCCCATCAGGCTTACTAACTGAGGGTCCGCCACAAGGCTGTCGGTGTAGGCGTCCGCCGAAGCCGTGTCTCGCCCAAGCGCCGCCATCGCTACCATAGCGGGAAGACTGAACTTGCACTGTAGACCGGTCTCGGGGCGAGGGTAACGACATATCGACAACGCGGTCGGAGAGACTAGGACGCCGATCGAGTCGATGACCTCTGGCTGAAGGCCATTGGTCGACTTCAAGTGAACCATGGCTTCAATGCTGCTATGGGTAAAGTAGCAAGCCGCATGGTATTTGAACAAAGTTTGCTCAATCGCAAGCCTCGGATGTTCGGCCGATGGCCCCGCCACAACCGGGGCAGTCCGCGCGTTCGCATTGTAGGTCATCTCATAGCCGCGCAGCAGCTCGCGCAGGTCGCTGGGGCCGCTGAACCCACGACTCGCGAGACGCGCGGACTCGAGTCCCTCCATGGCGGCCTTTCCCACCTGGTAAGGTTTACACATAGTTCCGAACATCGCTTGTAGGCCGCTACTCTGACTCGCGGCAATGCCAAGAGCCGCCGTCCACTGGGGCGCCGCAAGGTCCATCAGATGTGCGGAGGCGGCAGCCGCGCCGAAGGTACCTAGTGTTGCGGTTGCGTGCCAACCAGCTTCGTAATGTTCCGGTGCAAGCGCCTGTCCCAAGCGAGATTCGAACTCGACTCCCGCCACTAGAGCATCTATAACCGCTCGGCCCGAGATGTGCGAGGCCTCTGCTTGTGCAAGGAGCGCAGGAAGGATCGGAGCGGTTGGGTGTCCCGGCATAAGGAGATTCGTGTCATCGTAGTCGAGGGCGTGTCCAGCCGTTCCATTGACCAAGGTGGCCCACAGGACCGAGGTACGGTCGCAGCTCCCTATGAGGGTCGCCGCCCTAGCGGACCCCATCGCAGATGCCTCGGCCGCAAGTATCTTTGGAGCTGGCTCACGGGCGCCTCGAAGGGTCACGCCCACCCAGTCCAGTATCGAATGTTTCGCACTTTCAACTGCGGCCGGAGGCAGGGACGAGCTGCTCATCGCGCGACACTCGGCGATGAGTGCCTCGAGCAGGTCGGCAGTTCTCACCACGGCCAAGCTCCCACCATTCCTAGGGGGAACGTCCAACTGGATTCCGACCGAATGAAGCGGCTCATCTAGGACCGCTGAGTGGCAGGGGGGGAGCGCCCGACGATCGGCCCGGTGGCTCCATCGCCGGCCTGGCTCCACTCGCTACGCTCACCATCTTGAAGTAGGTCATCTCGCGCATCGCGTACCTAGGGCCCTCTAGCCCCCATCCGCTGCCCTTTACCCCGCCCGAGGGTTCTAGGTCCGTACGCTGCCTGGAAGCGCCATTGACATTCACCGTGCCATATTCCAGTTCCCGACCCGCGCGCAGGGCAACATCTAAGCTCTGGGTGAAAATGCCCGCCTTTAGGCCGTACTCGCTATTGTTGCTCCACGCTATAGCTTCTGCCAGGTCTTGGTATGGAGTTAAAACGACGACCGGACCAAATACTTCCTGGCGACTGGCTGCACTATCCTCCGCGACGTGGCCCAGCACTGTCGGCCACACGAGCGACCCTGCGCGCCGTCCGCCGCACAGCACCTCTGCCCCACCCTCCACAGCGGTACCAATCACAGCCTCCACGCGCTTTGCCGCGTTTACGCTGATCAGGGGGCCGATCTGCGTCTGCGAGTCCTCGGGATCGCCCACTCGCAGAGCGCCGACTGCCCTCAAGAACAGGTCGGTAAACTTCGGGAACACGGCCGCATGCACGTACAGCCTCTGCGTCGACGCACAGCTCTGGCCGCTCAGACCGAAGCTCGCCTGGAGGCAGCTCTTCACGGCGAACTCTAGGTCGGCATCCGCATGAACGATCGTCGGAGCATTTCCCCCGAGTTCGAGAACCGTACGCTTGAGTCCCGCGGCGACTATGATCCGCCTCGCTACGTCGCCACTGCCCGTGAAGTTCACCAATCCCACGCGCCTGTCTCGCACTAGTCGTCCACCCACGTCGGACCCGCCGAGGATCACGCTGAGTGCTCCCGCTGGCAACCCAGCTTCCAAGCAGAGCGTCGCGAGGAGCAAGGTGACCGCCGACCCCGCGGGATGCGGCTTGGTAACTACCGCGTTGCCAGCGCCCAAGGCCGGTCCTATCTTGTGACAAAGGAGATTCAGGGGAGCGTTGAAGGGTGTGATCGCGGCGACGACGCCAATCGGGACGCGTCGCACTACTCCGAACCGCCCGACACCAGTGGGATCCCCTTCAAGCGGAATCTCCTCGCCTGCAAGACGACCAGTCTCTTGGGACGAATACTGCATGGTCCGAATTGCCCGGGACACCTCCGCGCGAGCATCCACAATGGTTTTACCGATGGGCTTAACCATCGCGTCGGCTAGGTCGCCTTCGTGGGCGCGCATCAACTCGCAGATACCTCCCAGCAGGTCCGCACGTTCGTAGGCAGGACGCTCCCGCCACTCAACCCAAGCGGCTTTCGAGCTGGCCACTGCTTCGTCAACCTCGTCCACGGTGGCGGACCACCATCTGCCCAGCACCGCACCGTCAAACGGTGCCCGAATTACCCTCGGCCTCCCCGAGAAGCGCGACGAACCTCCGATGAGGGAGCCGAGGCGCAGCTCACCCATCGCTCACCCCATCCGGCCTAGCGGGCTCTAATGTCTGGAGCCCCGGCATGACATCGCGAGCGAAAAGCTCAAGTGCCCGCTCCTGGTCATCGCCCGGGAAGTGGAACATGAAGTTGTCGAAGCCCATTTCAGCGAACCGCCTGACGGCTTCGACGTGATCCTCGGGCTTCGACGAAACGACCCACCTGCTCGCACACCGTTCCGTGGATAGGGCCGCTGACAGTCGCTCCAGCTCAAGTGGGTCTTCTACCCCCACCTTCTCTTCAGGTGTCAATGCGAGGGCTCCCCAGTTTCGCGTGTCCTCCAGTGCGCGCTGGTGATCGGAGTCGTAGGAGACCTTCATCTCGATGGCACGGTCTACGCTAAACGGCTTCCGCATGCCCTTCTCTTCCCCAGCTACCAGGGCGGGAAGCAGCACGTCCGAGTACAGAGATGGATCTTTTCCGCTTGTACAGATCAGTCCGTCGGCGACCCGCCCTGCCAGACGAGCCGCCGACGCTCCAGACGCCGCGATGTACAGCTGAGGTGGGACCTCCGGCCGGTCGTAGATCGTCGCATTGCGCGTGGAGTAGAAGGCGCCATCGTACGAAACGCGCTCCTCCCGCCAAAGCTTTTGAATCACCTCGGCCGCCTCCTTAAGCCGTGCGAAGCGTTCCTGAGATCCGGGCCACTCGATCCCGAGGGGAACTTCGTTCATCGCTTCGCCAGTCCCAATCCCCAACCAGACTCGCCCTGGAAACAGGCAGGCCAGAGTCGCGAAGGCGTGGGCGATCACGCCCGGGTGATACCTGAAGGTCGGCGTTACCACGCTGGTTCCCAATCCTATCTTGGAGGTAGCCTGACCGACCGCGCCCAGCCAAGCAAGCGAAAAGGGGGCGTGGCCACCGTGGTGCCGCCACGGCTGTAAGTGATCGCTGATCGCGACGTTGTCGTAGCCCAGCTTCTCCGCTAGAACGGTAAAGCGCAGAAGATCCTGGGGACCGAACTGCTCTGCCGACGCCTTGTACCCAATCTTTATTGTCACCTATCTCACTCCCTGATTCCCACCCAGAGTCCACGCCGCGGGGCGGGCAGTTGCCATCACGCCGAATTTTTTATCAAGAGAACGCCAACTCTCTCATCGCACCCGATCATCCCGGCCTATCCTTCAATGCGCGGCACCCCACAGCCGCCGCTGCCCGACCTTCACGGTATCGCCACTGCTCGCCAGCCGGCGCGGCGCGGCTGGGCTCGCCCGGACAGAGTCCATGCCGACGCATGGCCAACCTGGAATCGAGCCGCAGGTGGCCACACCACTGCCCGGCGGAGCAGCAACTCGGCGTCCACAGCCCCAGCACCATTGTCCGAATCACCCACCAAGCCTGTACCACTCGACCAGCAAGGTCATCAGGCCGTCATCAGCGAGATTGCCAGCATGTGCGGGTGGGGTGAGCCACGATGGACGGCGCCCGTCCTACCGCACTACAAACGGATCGGCCATATTTCCGATGGTGTCAACCCAGACACTCTTCAGCTGCGTGTACTCGTTGATAGCTTCGGGTCCGGACTCGCGACCATAGCCGCTCTGCTTGAACCCACCCCAGGGAGCGGCGTAGGACGCGGCGCGGTACGTATTGATCCAGACAATTCCGCACTCGAGCGCCGCGGCGAGACGGTGAGCACGGCCCACGCTTTCAGTCCACACTCCAGATGCGAGGCCGTAGTCAGAATCGTTCGCTAGCCGGACTGCTTCGGCCTCGTCCCGGAATGTCATCACCGAGAGCACCGGACCGAAAACCTCCTCCCTGGCGACTCGCATTGACGGTCGGACTTTGGTGAGTATTGTCGGCTCAAAGAAGAAGCCTCGTGCTAGTTCTCCAACGTCCGGCACGCCGCCGCCCAGTAGAAGTTCGGCCCCTTCCTCTAGAGCTCCCGCCACTACCCCGCTGATCTTGTCGAGGTGCGCTCTGAAGCAGACGGGACCCATCTCTGTGTCCCACGACGACGGGTCACCAAGTTTTATAGTCGCAGCCCGCTTTGCCACGCGCCCGACAAAGTCCTCCGCTATGGACTCCTCCACCAGCAGCCGCGATCCAGCAATGCAGGTCTGGCCCGACGCGCCATATATGCCAGCAAGGACCCCCTTCACCGCGTTATCTAGGTCAGAGTCCGCGAACACGATATTAGGCGACTTACCGCCCAGCTCCAAACTGACCGGAACAAGGTTCTCTGCGCAGGCGGCAGCCACCAATTTCGCGGTTGTCCCGCCTCCCGTGAAGGCCACCTTCCCCAGACCTGGTGTAGAGACCAGCGCCGAGGAGGTAGGTGTCGCCGGCCCGGTCACAACATTCAGCAGGCCCGGCGGCAGACCGACTCCCTCCAAGACTTCTGCAAAAGCCAGCGTCGATACGGACGCGTGCTCCGAGGGCTTGACAACTACTGTGTTTCCGGCAGCCAGCGCAGGCGCGAGTTTCCAAGTGAGCAGTAGCAGAGGGGAGTTCCACGGCGTGATCGCAGCAATCACACCGAGGGGCTCTCGCACTGTGTAGTGGAAAATTCCCGGTTTGTCCAGTGGGATGACGCTCCCCGTAACCTTGTCAGCCCAGCCTGCCCAGTATTCAAAATAGTCGGGAAGACCACGTGCCTGACCGACCATCTCTCGAATCAGCTTTCCGTTGTCGCGGGTTTCAATTGCTCCAAGATCATCAGCGTGCTCCGCTATCGCGGCGCCCATTCGGCGCAGAAGCCGGCCTCTCTCCTTTCCTGCTGTGGACCTCCACCCGGGAAAGGCTGCCCGCGCGGCGTCCACCGCTCCTCGCACGTCGGCCTTGCTAGCGACCGGCACCTCCGCCCAGACTTCACCGGTGAAGGGGTTGACGGACCCGATCGTGGCACCGTCTGACGCACTGACCCACTCGCCGCCAATTAGCATCTTATGCTGCTTCACCGACGCGTCCGACGGGTCAAACTTAGAACCGCTTGTCATAATCCCTCCTGCCGCCTTGTAATCCACCTGGGGGCGGACGCTCCCCGATCCGCCCCTTCACGGCCCCACGCTCCGCATAGCGACTGCCGATCAAGCACAATCGGTGTCCTGGCTCGTACCACTCGCACTGGCCTCAGGAGCCGCGCGGAGGGGCACAACTAGTGCCCCCCGTGCGCTGCATCGGCCGGTCCGGGCGCCGCTGTTACAGAGCGCGGCAGGTAAACTCCTTCGCACCGTTTATGTATTGGTTACGAGCTTGGTCTTGGTAGGCGGACAGATCACCTTGAACCCGAGCGATCGGAATGAGCCTGGCCGGTGTACCGTCGAACCTCTCAGACGCATCGCCGTAGCAAAGCGAAATGCCACCGGTCGCTTCATTCAGGTAGACGTATCCGGGCCAGTGGAACGTCGTTCCCTGCTCCAGGGCTCCTGACGTTCCGGACCCAGATTCACGGCCTTCCACCAAGAGTCTTGTCATGGACCCGCCCCAATCCGAGTTTACGGCTCTGCCCTCGAGCGGCAGTCTCGACACGACTGACGCCACCGCTAGCGGCGAGCCCCCCTCGAGGAGAGCTGCCTGTACCGTGACCTCTCCGATCGTGAGCTCGATCCTCTTGCCGCTGTCGCTCGGGTACCGAAACGGCGTCTCTTGGTCTTGCGCGCGCCGGAACTCAATCGGACGCGCCCCCGAAACTATTAGGTCATTACCGCGGCGACCCCACTCGCCCAAGTCACCTTCGATCTCGGCTAAAGGTGTTAGCTGATAGGATCCGTGGGGACCTGAGAACTGCGCCTCCCACACACAGAATGCGATCTCCCGAATTGGAGGATAGTAGACGACTGAGCCTGGATGCTGAAAGAGCTCCGTCCCTTCAAGCTCAAGGTCGCCAACTGGGACAGGGTCTAGAAGTCGGAACATGTCGCCAGAGATTTGAGCATGCACCGCCCTACCGCCGAATGGAAGCGCTTTCCAAACAGCCTCGGTGGTATGTGGTGCCTTAGCCTCATTGAGCAGTGCCCGGCATACCAAACCGTCCAGATCTATGTCAAGGAACTTCAAGATGCGCCTCCTATCCAGATATCGTCTGTTCGCTGTGCCGTAACGTGCACCTCAGTTGCCAATTGCAATTGTAGCCCCCAGCGCTCCTCTATCGTGCATCGTCGCGCACTCCGTGATCAGACTTCCTCTGCCCGTCGTTACAGTTGCGATTCTACACACGTATTCGACACCCAGCTCGGTCCTCGTTTCCGCGGCACCGTAGCTCAGAAGCAGCTCTCCGGTTCTCGGAGAGATCGCCAACGTTCCCGGATACAGGGAGCAGACGCTCGCCTGCAGCTCGTCCAGGGGTAATCCCGGGGGAAGTTGCAGCGCGCCCAGAGAGCCCGACCAAATTGCCGGGATGAGCGTGCCCTCACAGGGCAGGACACTGCAGATTGCGTCGATTACTTTGCTATCGACTTCGGATATGAATTCGGCTTCGCCCGTAGCCTTTCCGACGGTGATTTCCAGATGCCTCATCGCGCTTTACTCAACTCCCGCTCAAACGAAGTGGCTGCCGACCTTCGGTCCGTGTTTTCCTTACCAACTCCAAGAATGGCTCGGCATTCTCTTCGAGAGCACCGAGAAGGCATGCATGATCAGCTAGCTTTACATTGTCACGGGCTTGAGCTTGTCCGTAGGTAAACGCGAACTCTCCATGTTCTGGGCGGTAGATCAATGAGCCTCGAGGGTAGAACGTAACGGCATTCTCAAGTTGGGCGCCCGGCTCCGCCAGCGACGCAAGGAGAAAGTAGCCAGTTTCACCCGACCACCGTACGTGACGCAACTCAGCATCGATGGGGAGAACGCCCAGTAGCTTGTGAGCAGCAAGTGGTGCGAGTTCATCGAAGAGCGTGAGAGTCGCGCCTACATCTCCGAGTTGCACGCTAATGCGTGTGTTCACGAGGGACCCGACGCGGATGCGCGCAACCCAATTGTCGTCGCGCCCCGGAGCGCGGTACCCGCAAGCGTGTCGCGGAATTTGCTGAGATCTCCGATAAACTCGCCTATCGGTGTGACTTGGGCTTGACCAGTCGGAAGTCTGTATTCCGCCACTCCATAGGAAATCAGGAGCTCGGCCGAGTTGAGCAGGCCACTCGGCGGACGGATCGCCACAGTGAGTGGATAAAGGGACCTCACAGCCGACTCCAGCCCGACACCTTTAAAGAGTTCCGGGTCCAGCTCTGTGAAGCACGCATCACCCGACCAGCGGCAATGGACCAAGGAGCCGTCCAATGGGAGAGAGCTCTCTAGTCGCTCAATTGTCTTGGGCGCCATCTCGCTCCACAGATGCAACTCACCGACGACATCCCCTACGCGGATGTGCAGGGATTTGGTCATAGGGTACCCCCTGTGCAGACGTGTCAGCTCGGAATGCCAATCCGGAGGTACGCAGCATGGGCGCTTCGCACCACCGGTCATAAGCATACCATGGCATACAATCTGCGTCAAGACGATCTGGGGGACCTGCCCCCAAGGCCTGACCCGGTGCACGTCGAGGCTGGGCTTGTGACTGCAGCTCACCGCCGCTTCCCGGCGGCAAGGCCCAAAGGGGTCAGGCACTTCAACTCCGGTCCCGCAGTGCTTGGTGCGGGGACGCGACGGAAATAAGGACCGCTCATCGACAGTCGCCGAGTGGTGGGCAGGCTTTGGGTGTGCCATGAAGGCCTTGGTGGTAATCCCCGCCCAGGGGTCTAACGAGCTGCTAACCAGAGGTTAATGAGGCGGTCTGCCTGGTGCCGGGAATTGCGCTGGAGATCGGCCTCAGCCAGCCGTGGCGGCGCCGGCCGGCTCGAGGTCGCGTGGCCGCGCCGTGACCGGGGGGTAGAAGGTGTCCCGCTCCGGGGGGACGCAGCCAGCGCCCCGGATGGCGGCCTCGATCTCCTCGCGCTCCAGGTTCTGGCCGTGGTCAGCCCCGCTCATCCGGGTGATCGACTCCTCCATCAGAGTCCCCCCGAAGTCGTTGGCACCCCAGCGCCGCGACTCGGCCACCCCGTCGGCTCCCAGCTTGACCCAGCTGGTCTGGATGTTGGGGATGTCGCTGCCGAAATAGAGGCGGCAGTACGCGGTGAAGCGGAGGGAGTCCTCCAGGGTCAGCGGTTAGCGGATGCCGAAGTACTTGCCCAACATGTTGTGCTGGACTTGGAACGGCAGCAGCACGAACTCGCTGATCCCCCCACTCTCCCGTTGCAGGTTGCGGATCACCTCCGGATGCTGGAGCCGGTGCCAGGACGTCTCGATGTGGTTGTACATGATGGCGGAGGTGGTCGGGATCCCCACTGTGTGAGCGCTCTTGACGATCTCTACCCACTCGCCGCTGGTGAGCTTCTCCGGGCAGAGGATGCGCCGGACGTCCTCCACTGACCTCCCCGACTCCTCGGCGATGTAACGGATCTCCTCCGGCAAGAGCGCGTGCAGGTACAGCGTGGGCCACCGCTCCTTGATCTCGCGGAAGAGGCTGTCGTAGAAGGCTAGGTGCAGCTCTGGGGTGAGCCCCGAATGCATGCAGATCTCGGTGGCGCCGCGCCGGACCGCGTCTTCGAGCTTGGCGATTACCGTGCCTTGGTCATGGAAGTAGGCGCCCTTGGCGTTGAGCAAGCTCCGCCTAAAACCGCAGAAGGAGCAGCTTCCCACGCAGACGTTGCGATTGACGACAAACGTGACGGTGTCGCCGACCAGCTCCTGCCGGTGGTAGCCGAGGGACCGGGCCTTGGCTGCCAGCCCCCCTCGCTGGGCCACTCGAATGCCGGGCTGACCGGATTCCCCGTCCGAGGAGATCCCCCCAGGTCGGCGACCCCCGCCTGGACCAAGGCGGGCCAGCTCTCGAAGTTCAGGTTGGGCGGGACCTGAACCGCGGCATCGCTGGGGAGGATGGCCCGGGCCAGCTCCACAGCCGCCGTCGCTGGGTCCGGGCCCGGCTGGGCGGCTATGGGCGTGTTCGGCTTGGGAATGAAGTTCTGGATGATGACCTCCTGGATTTGATGGTGTCGCCCGTGGCAGTCCCGGATCAACTCCAGGGCCCGACGGCGGTCATGCTCGGTCTCGCCGATCCCGAACAGGATCCCGGTGGTAAACGGGATGCTCAGTTCGCCGGCCGCCTCCAGATGGGCGAGTCGCTCCTGGTACCGTTTCCCCCGTACCCATGGCGTAGGCTCGGATCTGGTCGGTCCCGGTCTCCAGCATCAGTCCCTGGACGCGTTCCAGGGCTTCAGCCGGGCTAGGCTGTCCCGGGAGAGCAGCCCCACCTTGGTGTGGGGCAGCAGCCCCCGCCCCATCGCCCGCCGGCAGATCTCCTCGACTAGGTCGACGAAGGCGCTCTCGTCCGCAAGTCCCAGATCGGGGAGCCGCCGGGGCTGCTCCCCGGCCATGATCACGATCTCCGGGCACCGCAGCCGGCTGGCCTCGGCCAGGTGGTGTTCCCCATCGGCTAGGCTGATCAACCGACCCTCATCCTGGCGGTACTCGCCAGTAGCCGCAGCGCCGGAAGCAGCGATAGATGACGTCGACCGTGTAACTGCGACTGAAGGTCAGGTAGTTGGCCTGGTACTCCAGCTGGTGCCGGGTGGCGACTTCGGGCTGCACCGGGACGATCCCCTCATAGGCCATGGCCGATTGTCCCGTTACAGAAAAGACCTTCATGTTGCTCGAGGAGCGGCTATCGCCACCGGGTCACGCTGCTGGCCCGGCTGAGCTCCGCCAGAGGCGAACGCGAATGGGAAACCTATTTCGGTAACGGGACACTAGCTACCAGCGCCGACAGCGCAGAGCCCGCCGCTCAACCAGATGAGGCCGCGCAGCACTAGCGGTCTTCTCGTCACGCCCGTCCCGCACCCTCAAGTCGTAGCCAGGCGCCACCAAGAGAATGCCCTCTGACTTAGAACTGGTCAGAGCCCAGACTCCCGCCGAGAGAGTCCAGTTTGTTCTCGACGGACAGTATGCCAGCTTATACCACCAACTGTCCCACCGCTCCCGGATGACATTCGGCTGGGACGCGTCGGCGCCACCTTGGCGGCAGACCTCCCCCGCTCGAGTAGGCGCCAAGCCGGATGGACACCGCCCGACTGACCCGGAGCAATCCCGCCGCTCAGGGCAAGGCCGCCTTCGCTCGATGGTCGGCGACGAGGTCTGAGACACTTCCGGTCGGCGCTGAGCTTCGCGGTCGGGCGGCTTCGGAGCCCGCGATCCTGCCAAAGACGGTCCCAACCGTCAACCCTATCCCGGCCAAGTACCCACTTTGAAGAACGTTCCCGGCCATGATCTCCCCCGCGGCATAGACATTCCCCATTGGGACGCCGCCCTCACCTATCACCCGCGCCTGCTCGTCCACCTCGAGGCCCCAGTAGGTGAATGTGACCCCAACGTGCAGCGGAAAGGCGTAGAAAGGCGGATGACTGATCGGGACCGCCCAATGGGTCTTGGGGGGCGTGATACCCCGGGTACCGTTTCCGTCGAGGGCGCTCAGATTGACAGAACTGTCCTGGCGACAGCTGCTGTTAAAATTCTTAACCGCCTCCTCTAAGTGGTCCGGATCGAGCGCTAGTTGTACCGCCAGTGAAGGAATGGTCTCCGACCTGAACGGAGGATAGACGGACGGCATGAATCGCCCGACGGCCAGTGAGTCGAAGATCGAGTAAGCAACTTGCCCCGGCTGGCCCGCGATATACCCTCCCCAGGCCGCGTATCTCTTGGGCCATAGGTCCTCACCTTCGTCCCGGAATCGCTCGCCCTCACGGTTGACAACAATCCCGAAGGGGAGGCTGTCCAAGCGCGTCGTGATTCCACCATCGAAACGGGGGCTGCGCGCGTCGACGGCAACGGCGTGGAAGCTCCGCGGGTCGCCGACCGCCCGCGCACCTTGCGCTACCAGTGAAGCCAGGATGGCGCCATCATTGTACGGGGTGCCTCGCACGTGGTAGTTGAAGGCGGCCTCACCCCAGTAGCGGGACAGCCACTCAAGGTTCGCCTCGAAGCCTCCAGCGGCTACGATCACGGCATCGGCCGAGATCTCCTCGTCACCTCCCGGCGAAGCCACCCGGAGTCCCTTGAAAGCGCCGTTCTCAATCGAGATTCGACTGACCGGGGCCTGGTAGCGCACGTCGATGCCCAGCTGGGCGGCCCGCCGATAGTACGCGTTGAGCAGGGCTTTGCCCCCGCCCATCAGGAAACGGTTGGTCCTCGCCAACTGGAGTGTGCCTCGCATTGGAGGTTGCCAACGGGCACCGTGGCTAGCCATCCACTCCGAGAGCGTCTTGGACTCCTCGATCAGGAGGCGGGCGAGAGCTGGGTTGGCGATGCCGCCTCCGACGGCCTGCAGGTCGTCGAAGAACTCCTGGCTGTAGTAGGCTCCGCTGAGATCGCGGTCGGGCCCATCGTGAGCAAGGCGGATGTCCCGCGTGTGGCGGCTATTGCCCCCGCGCATATGGAACGGCCCGCGCTCGAGCAGGAGGACGTCGGCTCCCGCCTCTCGGGCGCTCAGAGCGGCGCAGATCCCGGCGTTCCCTCCGCCCACAACGATCACGCTCACGCGACACCTCCAGTTCGCGGCTCGTCCCGCTGGTCGAGCCCAAGCTACGTATACAATGGCATACCGCATGGCAACTAGGGAAGACCCGGCGGGACGGCTCGCTCAGCGTCTTCCGCCCGTGATCAGTTGGGTCGAGGAGGCTAACCGCCAACTCACCATCTGCAACGCGTGCCGATACTGCGAGTCGTATTGTCCCGTCTTTCCTGCCCTTGAGCGCAAGTCGGTCCTGACAGACACGACTGTAATCGCGCTGGCCAATCTATGCCATGACTGCCAAGCGTGCTACCAAGCTTGTATGTATGTCCCACCCCACGAATTCGCAGTGGACCTGCCGACCGCGCTGACCGCTGTACGGCAGGAGTCATATGCTCGCTTCGCTTGGCCCAGCCGTGTCGCCCGCTGGTTCCAGCATGAGAACTGGAGCGCCCTGGGTTTGGGGGGATTTGCGCTCGTCGTTTTCGCTGCCAGCCTGACCTTCACCGGAGGGTGGGCCCACTTCTTCCGATCGGACGCTGGACCAGGCTCCTTCTATAAGGTCATCCCTTTCTTTGCCATGCTGATTCCTGCCCTGGCGGGGGGCGCGTTCATCGTCGCCGTGCTTTGGGGCGGCTTCTTGAACTTCTGGCGCACCTCGGGAGCATCCTTCCGGGACCTCGCCGACTGGAGGGCGTGGACGGAGGCGACCAGCTCGGCGCTGCGCCTGACTCACATGCGCGGTGGCGGTGACGGCTGCTACTACCCAGACCGCCTGCAGACAAGTAACGCCCGCCGAGTGCTGCACTCCATGGTCGTTTGGGGATTTGTCGGAACTCTCATCTCCACTACGCTGGCCGCCATCTGGCAGGACATCCTCCACCAGACGCCGCCGTTTCCGGTCTGGAGCGCCCCGGTCTTGTTCGGGATCGCCGGAGGTGTGGGACTGATCGTGGGCACGTCCGGGCTAATCAACTTGAAGCTCAACGCGACCAGGGACCGGCCTGTAGCGACGATGCGGTCCATGGACTTCGCCTTCCTGGTGACCCTAGACGCCGTCGCTGTCTCGGGCATGCTCACCCTCATTCTGCGGAACTCTGCCCTTCTGAACGCTAGCCTATACGTGCACATCGCCTGTCTTTTCGCCTTGTATGTGACGGCGCCCTACGGCAAGTTTGTGCATTTCGTCTACCGGTTCGCGGCCATTCTTCTCGATGTTGTGGAAAGGAACGGAAGCCCCGAGGTGATACCGCTAACGGAAGGGACGTAGCCTCGGCGCGCAGATCTCCGGACCTGCTCCGGCCACTAGTCCGCTTCCCCCAGCATCTCCAGTCGGACCACCATGGCCTGTCGAAAGTGCAGCCGGGCCAAGTCGGTTGCTTCGTCCACCTTGCGCTCCGCGAGGAGCCTCACTAACTGCTCGTGTTCCCCCACGGACTGTTGTCGCCTCGTAGGAACGGTCAGGGTTGTCGCCTGGCTACGTTCGATGATCGATCGGAGGGCTCTCAGCTGCGCTTCCAAATAGCCATTCCCTGCCATCTGCCAGATCCTCTCGTGAAAGGTGTGGTTGACCGCGACCTGATGCCCAAGGTCGTCGTTGGCGGCGGCCGCGGTGTACTCCGCAGCCACGCTCTCTAGGGAGAGCAAGCCTAACTCTGAGCGCGACGAGGCGGCCATTCCAGCAGCCATGCCTTCGAGAGTTTCCCGGACTGCGCAGACGTCAGTGAGTTCTTCCCTGGAGATTCCCCCAACGACCATCCCATGACCAGTGTTACGAACGAGGCCGCCCACCTCCAACTTCCGAATTGCCTCGCGTACCGGAGTCCGGCTGATCGATGCCATAGCGGCTAGCTCAGACTCGACCAGGCGCTCGTCCGGCCTCAGAGTTCCTTCCAAAATCTGATCCCGCAGCAGGCGGTAGATCTCCTCGGCTCGGGAGTGCGTGCCGACGAGACTAATTTTCGCTAGCGGCATGGGTCCCCCAACTCCTACGAGATGCTCGGTCCAACTCGTGACGGGTGGTCATCGCCTAGTAAGGCTAACTTACCAAGGTTGGTACTAGTCGTCCGTCGAAACCTCCAATCTCGAGAGCTGGCGGTCCGGAGAAAGCCTAGGCTCACCACCCGTCCCGGCCGCCTCGCCTGCGATCGCCACTCTCTCGACCACCGCTGCCGAAGGCAGACAACTCGGCGATCTGCCTCCCGGTGGAGGGGCGTGGTGGCTCGTCGCTGCCCGCCTCAAGGACCCGTCCCGAACTCCGGTCTTCCCGGCGCTCGAACTTCCCTATCAGCTCCGTAGGCTCCCAACTGCTCGGGCAGTGGTACCGGCGCCGCCCTCGCCCCAGGGACCTCAAGGGCTGGCGGCGGACGGGGCTGGCTGAACTTGACTTCGGCGGACGCCCACTGCGGCACCCGTCCCAGCTGGCGGGCACAAGCCTCCAGCAATAGGCCCCGCTCGTGCCGGTGCGCACGGTACCCCGGCGTGGCCTTCACCAAAGACACAATCCGGGCCGCTCCGCCATCCACAGAGAAGTGGCCCTTCTAGGCGCATCGCGGCCCAGCCCGACGTCTGGTCACGGCCCGGCTTCGGGGTGGGTTCGGGTCACCGCAAACCGGTTCACCGGCTCACCCTTGCCAGCTCCGCCGCGGCGCTGGGGTCTTCTAACTCCTCTCAGTTCTCCTCCGACAGCTGGCGTCCCAACTCCCAGGGCCCCGCCGGCAGCTGCTTCGCTGGCGCTGGGAATCGGCTGCTATCGGTGCTAGCCCAGGGGGCGGAACCTCCCCCGGGGCGGAGTGCCCGGTCAGGCTGGAGCACCGGCCGGACGCGACATCATCTGGAGACCTCAATACGGTAGCCTTATGCCACCGTGTATCTCCTTATGGCACCACCATCTCCGGCCGCGCGTCCGACCAAGGCCGACACAGAGCAGGCGTGCCGTTAGAAGGGAAGGTTGCCCTCAGCGGGACGCACTCTCGTGCTGAGGAGATCTTCCGGGTTCTTCGGGACCAGATTAACAGCGGTGTCCTCAAGCCGAACGAGCGCCTGGTCGAGTCCGCGATTGCTGCCACGGCCTCAATCAGTCGGACGCCAGTACGCGAGGCTCTTCGCAAGCTCGAGGTCAGTGGACTGGTGAGGCGGACCAGTTACGGGATGATTGTGGGAGGGATTACCAGGGCGGACCTGACTGACGCGTGCGTGGTCAGGGAGGTATTGGAAGGCATGGCGGCTCGGCTTGCGGCCGAGTCGCGATCCGAGTTAGGACTACTCGGCTTAGAGAGGGTGGCGTCGGAGTATCGGGCCGCTTCTAAAGCAAAAGATCCCACGCCACTTGTGCCTTTGAACGATACGTTCCACGAGCGAATTCACCAGATGGCCGGAAACCAATACTTAATGGAGCAGTTGGACATCCTGCGGTCCATTATTGCCCGCAGTCAGACAACGACCCTGGCGGTACTTCTCCGACAACGCCAGTCGACAGACGAGCACGCCGAGCTGGTCCGACTGATCGCGGAGCGCAGGTCCGACGAAGCGAGTCAGCTCGCCGAGCGACACGCTCGCGAGGCAATGGACATACGGCTCAGCATTTTCGATGCTGAGCAGAGAGCTGCGGCATCGGGCTAGGGGCCGCCCACGCCGGCCCCTGCATCGGACCCACTCCAGGCTCTGTGAAGTACTTGGCGGCCGGACTTTTCGACCGCGTCGAGCACGATCGTACCGAATCGCGGGATCACCTGCGCGAACGTCCCGGAGCGAGGTGGACGTGAGGGTCACCAGCCAAACGCCGGGGCTTGGCTCAGCCGGCGGACCACTTCGGGTGCCAGCTGGCACGCGCCCGGCTGGACCCCGACAACCAGGGCCAGCGCACGAAGCCGCTCACTACCAGCTTAGCGGCCTGATGAATCTATCCCTGAGGCCCGCCGGAATTGACACCACTGATGGGACTCGAGTGCGTCAGCCACCCCACAGGGCGTTCGGCCAGTCCCAGCAGTTACCCGCCTGGGCTGTGCCCAGCACCCCTACCTCCACCTGGTTGAGTACCAACCACCGCCTCTCGCCACTCCCCAGCTGAGTCCAAAACGATCTTCTCCTTCATGACCGGAC
>Ga0307373_10003920_pt1 | contig 25375 bp, 19 predicted proteins | sample OX2MG_FD_202534 | JGI IMG/M metagenome (GOLD analysis project Ga0307373, IMG submission 202534) | Soil microbial communities from Risofladan, Vaasa, Finland - OX-2 | ecosystem: Environmental > Terrestrial > Soil > Coastal area > Acid sulfate soil | place: Finland: Risofladan, Vaasa | collected...
GGTCGAGGATCTGGTCTGATGCCGGTCATCCCGCCCGCCGCCTCGAATACGGCCTTGCGGTCCAGCTGGGTGTCGCCAGGCCTGATCGGAACGGCGTCGACCGAGTCCATCCTCGGTGACCACGACCGGCGCGCCTCTCTTGGCGTGCGGATCACCGTTGATCGGATCGGCGGGGTCGGGCCGTGGAGGGCCTAGGCTGCGCGGGGGTCGTCACCGGCGTGGACGACCTCTGCCGATGCCTCAACCCGCTTCGGCGCTCATCCAGGCGACCAACAGGTGCTCGGAGAGCTCGTCCACCGAAGTCCGGGCGTTGAGGCCGCTGGTCGAGGGCATCACGTACGCCGGGCGCCCACCTATCGGTTCGGGTTGTAGCCCGGGCGCGGCCTTGGGGTTGACCACCGTGCGCCATCCAGACAGGCCGGTGAAGCAGACCGCGCCGGGCCGGAGCCATTCGACGAGCCGTTCGACCCTGGCGAATCCGGCGCGGTATTCGTCCGGAGTCACCTCGGCTGCGGTACGGGTCGGCCGCTTCACGAAGTCGGTCATCCCCACCCGGTACGCCGTCACCGCGTCGGCCGGGTCCCGGTCGCGGCCGACGATGCCGGCGCCCAGCGCCGCCTTCCAGAACCGGTTGCCCGGTCGGGCGTAGCCCACGCCGAAATCCGCCGAGTAGATCGACGGATTCACCCCGCACACCAGCAGCCGCATCCCGGCGCCGACCGTGTCGGCGAGTGTCCGGGCCCGGACGGCCCGAAGTTGGATCTCGTCGCCCGACACGGTGACTGACTCCAACTCGACCGTGAACCCAGCACCGGCCATCACATCCACCAGTCGGCCCGGTGGCCACCGGGCGAAGCACCGGCCACCGACCTGCTCTCGGGGTCCGGCGTCGCCCGGGTCGTCGCGCGCCAGGGCCCGGAACTCGAGCAGCGCTCCGACGGCGAGTACCCGGTGGAGGTCCCAGAGCGCCATGGGGAGGCGCAGTGGCGGGACGAGGAGGTGGGCCATCGAGGACCGGGCCCGGCTGGTGGACCCTCGGGCGAACGGCAGGTGCTCGACGTCGCCCTCCACCAGGAGGGCACCAGGTACCGGGTGGCGGAAGGCCCCCACCGCCGCGCCGGACGCACCGAGGACGATGTTCGACCACTCCGCCGCGGCTCCGAGGGAGCAGGACCCGGCCTCGAGGGGGCGGCCCTCGCGGCCGTTCCCCTGGGGCAGTGAGGTCACCTCGAGGGCGTTCACGATGCCGAAGGTGCCCACGGGTGCGGGGAGCCGGTCGTCTGTCGGACCAGGGTCGGGCCGGGCCGGGCCGGGCCGCCGTCCGGCAGGCGAACCACCATCGTGCAGCCGCCGCCCGGGGTGTCCTCGATGTCGAGGTCGCCCCCGATCGCCTCGATGAATCCGCGGGCCACGGCCAGGCCGAGTCCTGCGCCGACCTGGCCCTCGGAGCTGCCGGCCCGCTGGAAGGGCCGGAACACCGACTCACGGTCCTCACGGCGGATACCCGGCCCCCGGTCGATCACCCGGATGTCGACTCGGCCTGCCACCGAGCCGGCTTCGATGCGAAGCCCGTTCCCACCGGCGTGAATGAGGGCATTGTCGATCAGATTCGCCACGGCACGTTCGAGGAGCCCCGGATCGGTCCGTACCCTCGGGAGCGGCTCCTCCACATCCACGGTCACATCGACACCGCGTGGCCCGAGGCTCTCGACCGCGGAATCAATGAGCTCGTGGACGTCGGTGCTCTGGTCGAGCACCTCCATCGAACCGGTCTGCAGGCGGTTCATGTCGAGCAGATTCTCGACCAGGCCGTTCAACCGGTCGGATTCGCCGTCGATGGTCTGCAACAGGATCCGCGTCTCATCGGACCCGAATGCCAGTTGGTCCGAAAGCAGGCTCGACGAAGCGGCCTTGATCGAGGCCAGAGGTGTGCGAAGGTCGTGGCTCACCGCCGCCAACAGGGCCGATCGGAGCTGGTTGTCCCGGACCAGCGCGTCGGCCCCGGCCGCCTCGGCGTGGAGCCGGTTGCTCTCGAGGACCGTCGCCACTTGGGCGGCAAACGCGGCCAGGATCTCACGATCCTCGGCCGTCAGGTCCGGTCCCTTCAGGGCGAGCAGCTCCCAGCCGGTCAGGGGTAGCACCACCGTGGCCTCGGCGGGATTGCCCGGAGGTTCGATGCCGGCGGAGGCCACCACCGACCACGTCCGGACGGCAACCTCCGCCCCGGGAGTGGAGCCGGGAGGCCGGCGGTTCACGTCGGATCTGAGCACGGCGGCAGCATCGAGGTGGAAGGCGGTCTTCAACTCCTCCAGAAGCGATGGAAGCGGGTTTCCCTCCGGAGCGACCATGCGGCCGGCGACCCGGGCGAGCGTCCGTGCATCGGCCCGGGCCTGAATGGCGCCGGCGGTCTGCCGGGCAGCGAGATCGACGAGGACGCTGACCACACCCGCGGTGACCGCAAACATCACCAGGGCCAGTATGTCCCGGGCATCGCCGATGGTGAAGGTGTGGATGGGCGGTGCGAAATAGTAGTTGGAGAGGAGGAACCCCGCCAGTGCGGCCAGTACCGCTGGCCACGCACCTCCCGTGGCCGCCACGACCACCACCAGGACCAGGTACGAACTGAGCGCAGTGGACAGGTCGACATGGGCCCGGGCGCTGGTGAGCGCGACCGTGAGTAGGGGAAAGCCGATCACCCCGATGACCAGGGCTGCCGATCGGCGCCGGATCGGCAGGGGAGAGAGCACCCGGCGGGGGTGCCGGCTGGCCGGCCGGCGCTGACCACGGGGATGCTGGGTGACGCTGTCCGGGCTCGCCCCGGTGCCGCGGTCGGAGTCCGGCTGCAGCTCGACCTCGGTGGCGATGACGTGGACGTCCAGCGAGCCCCCAGCTGCCCGAATGACCGAGTTGATGACCGACCCGCGGACGAACTCGGTGAACCGGCTCCGCTGGGTGGCACCCATCACGAGCTGGGTCGCATTCTCCGCTCGGGCCACCTGCACGAGGGCGGGTGCCACATCGGAGCCAACCACCTCGACATACCGTCCGCCGAGATCGTCGAGCAGGGCGCGGTTGTGGACCAGGCCCTGAGACCCTCGGCCGGTCAGGCTGTCGTCAGTGCGGACGTGCACGCCCACCAGCTCGGCCTTCGTGCGCATGGCCATTCGGGCGGCACGCCGGATGAGGATGCCGCTCCCATGTGAGCCGGTCAGCGACACCACGATCCGCTCCTTGATCTCCCAGGGACCGGCGATGTTGTGTCGCTCCCGGTAGTGGTTGAGCTCCTCGTCCACCCGATCGGCAACCCACAGCAGCGCCAGCTCGCGCAGCGCGGTGAGGTTTCCCGTACGGAAGTAGTTCCCGAGGGCGGCATCGATGCGCTCGGGTGGATAGACGTTCCCGTGGGCCAGCCTCCTGCGTAGTGCCTCCGGGGCCATGTCGACCAGTTCCAGCTGGTCGGCCGCCCTCACCACCGGATCGGGCACCGTCTCCTTCTGGGTGACGCCGGTGATCTGCTCGACGACGTCGTTGAGTGACTCGAGGTGCTGGAGGTTGACCGTCGAGATGACGTTGATGCCGGCGTCGAGGAGCTCCTCGACGTCCCGCCAGCGCTTGGCATTCTTCGAACCGGGGGCATTGGTGTGCGCCAGCTCGTCCACCAGTACGAGATCGGGCTTGCGGCCCAGCAATCCCTCGAGGTCCATCTCCTCGAGGGTCTGGCCCCGGTACTCGACGGCGCGCCGCGGGAAGACCTCCAGGTCGCGGATCTGCGCGTCGGTCTGGGGCCGGCCATGGTCCTGCACCCAGCCGACGACCACATCGGTGCCGCGCTCCTTCCTACGCCATCCCTCGTTGAGCATGGCGTAGGTCTTGCCGACCCCCGGGGCAGCGCCGAGATACAGCCGGAGTTTTCCTCGTGCCACAGCCCTCCTGACCTCAGGTTCGATCCATCGTGTGCCCCGCCGCCGGGTCGGACGGGCGCTCACCCGTCCCCGCGACGGCAGGGGCCTGGTCGTCCCCACGCGGGCTACGTCCCGGCGGTCCGCCAGCTTCCCCTGGGCCCGGTGGCATCATGTCGCGGTCCCGGAGTTCGTGTCGAGGCTGTAGCCGATGCCCGGTGCGGTCCGGATCAACGTTCCCGAGACGTCGCCGAGCTTCTGCCGCAACCGGTGCACGTACGCGTGTAGATACTGTGCCTCCTTGCCGTAGCCCGCCCCCCAGACGTTGGAGAGGATCATCTGGTGGGTACAGGTCCGACCGGCGTGGCGGGCCAGGAATGACAGCACCTCGAACTCCTTGGTCGTGAGCCCGACCGGGACGCCGTTCAGATGGGCTTCGCGGTGCACGAAGTCCAATTCGAGCTGTCCGACGCTGATGGCCGTCGGCGGTGGCCCGTCGGGCCCGGAACCACGATGGCGGATGGCGGTGCGGATCCGGGCTTCCAATTCGGCCATGCCGAACGGCTTCGTCACGTAGTCGTCCGCCCCTCCATTGAGCGCGGCGACCTTGCGGTTCTCGGCACCGCTGGCCGAGAGGATGATGATCGGCACCTCGCTCCACTGGCGGATCCTCTTGCAGACCGACTGCCCGTCGATGTCGGGAAGACCCAGGTCGAGCACGACAACGTCAGGCGATGTCAGCGCAGTCTGAGAGATACCCTGCCCGCCGTTCACCGCCGTCATGACCTCGTGGCCCCCGGCCTCGAGCCCGACACGAAGCGCTCGCAGGAGCGAGGGGTCGTCGTCGATGACGAGGATCCGGGCCATTGTCCTACCGGCCGTCGCCATTGCCGGCCGCCTGCGGAAGGGTGAAGACGAAGCGGGCGCCGCCTCCGGCCACATCCTCCACCCAGATCTGCTCATCGTGGGCTTCGACGAACGTCTTGGCAATGGTCAGTCCCAGGCCGGACCGGCCTCCGGTGTCGAAACGCACGAATCGGTCGAAGACGGCCCGTCGCTCGGACGCCGGCACCCCTGGTCCCCGGTCGGCCACGGAGATGGCGATCCGATCGTCACGGAGCTCACCGGTCACCGTGATCTGAGTGTCAGGCGGGGAATGGCGATCGGCATTGTCAAGGAGATTAGCCAGCACCTGACCGATGAGCAGCTCGTCCACGTCGACCGAAGGGAGCCCGTCGGCCAGGTCCATCCGGACCGTCCGCTCGCCCAACGTCGAACGTAGGGCGACAACGGCATCGGTCACAAGGGTGCGAACCGATCGTCGGCCGCGCCGGATCTCGAGGACGCCTGCGTCGAACCGCGTCAGGTCCAAGAGGTTGGTGACCAGGCGGGTCAGCCGGTCGGTCTCCGCGTCGATGAGCCCGTAGAGCTCGCGCCGATCGGAGTCGGAGAGCGGAGCAGCCGAATTCAAAAGCGTCGAGGAAGCCACCTTCATCGTGGCCAACGGAGTGCGGAGGTCGTGCGACACCGCTCCCATGAGGGCGTGGCGCAGTCGGTCGACCTCCTCCAGGAGCTCGGAACGGAGGGCCTGTTCGCGCAGCCGTGCCCGTTCCAACGCCAGCGCGGCATGATTGGCGAAGGTGCGGAGCAGGCCCATGTCCGCCTCTGACGCCGGGGTGCCCCGCAGGGCCAGGATCCCGACCGGCCGGCTGGCCGCGGTCAACGCCACGGTGCGGAGGTCATGGGGCGCTCCTGGTCCCGTTCCGAGGCTGACCGGTACCCCAGAGTGCGGGTCCAGCCGCTTCAGCTGGTCCCTCGACATCTCCTCGCCGGCCGCCGCTGCAATCTCCAGGCGGTCGCCTTCGGGTACCAGCAGCGCCACCCCGGGGACCTCGAACACGGTGGCCACCGCTCCGACGATGGTCTCGAGCAGCTCGTCGACCGACCGGTCCTCGACCAGGAGCTCGGACAGCTCGAAGAGGCGGCGGGTCTCGTCGGCCCTCCTCTGGGCATCCGAGCGTGCCGAGTCGAGGCTGGCGACGACCCGGGCCACCAGCAGCATCACCACCACATCCACACCGAGAACGACCCAGTTCTGACCGCTGCCGACGGTCAGGCGGTAGTAGGGCGGAATGAACACGAAGTCGTAGACGAGGAACCCTACGAGCACACTGGCCACCCCGGCCCGAAACCCGCCGGTCGCCACTCCCGCGACCACCGGGATGACCAATATCAGGGCCACCGAGGCAATGCTCAAATGGGAGCGGAAGGCCAGCATGACCGCGCCGAGGCCGATCGTGGTCACGATTCCGGTGATCAGGCCGACGAGGCTTCTGCGCACAGCCACATTGTCGTACGGAACCGGCTCCCCGGATCCAAGACACCCAACTGTTGAGGATTTATTCAGAGTAACGGGCTCCCGTTGAGAGCCAGTTCAGACCGACAGGCAGATACTCGTTCCATGGCAGACTTCCTCGTAGTGATCGGAGTCGTCGGGTTCACCCTGGCGATGCTCGGCCTCGTCTGGGCCCTGGACCGGATATGACGGTCACCCAGGGCATCCTTCTCGGTGTCGCCGTCCTGATGTTCGTCTATCTGGGCGTGGCGATGTTCAAGCCCGAGAAGTTCTGAGCATGGGGCTCACCTGGACGATCATCACCCTGGTCATCGCCTTGGGCATCACCTGGCGCTGTCTGGGGTCCTACATGGCCGCGGTGTTCGAACAGCGGGTGCACTTCCTCGGCTGGGCCGAGCGACCGGTCTACCGACTCCTGGGTACCGGCCCCGACCAGGAGCAGACCTGGAAGCGCTACGCCGGATCCATGATCGTCTTCTCGGCCGTCTCGATCGTCTTCACCTACGTGATCATCCGTATCCAGGGGTCCCTCCCGCTCGATCCCCAGCACTTCGGGGCCGTGGGACAGGCGCTCAGCTTCAACACGGCCTCGTCGTTCGTGACCAACACCAATTGGCAGAACTACGGCGGCGAGACGACGATGTCCTACTTCTCGCAGATGGGCGCCCTCACCGTCCAACAGTTCGTCACCCCGGCGGTGGGCATCGCCGTCGCCATCGTCGTGGTGCGGGGATTCGCCCGGCACAATTCTCCGACGATCGGGAACTTCTGGGTCGACATCACCCGTTGCCTCCTCTACGTCCTGCTCCCGGTGGCGTTCATCGCCGGGATCATCTTGGTGGGCCAGGGAGCCGTGCAGACACTTGCCGGTCCCGTCGACATCCACAACGCCCTGAACGGGGTCACCCAGACGATCCCCCGCGGTCCGATCGGCTTCATGGAGGCGATCAAGCAGCTCGGGACCAATGGAGGAGGGTTCCTCAACGCCAACTCGGCGACGACTTTTGAGAACCCGACCGGCCTCACCAACTGGCTGTCCATCTACCTGCTTCTGGCCATCCCGCTCGCCCTCACCTACACGTTCGGGAAGATGGTGGGCAGCATTCGCCACGGGGCCGCCCTCCTGGCCGCCATGGTGGTCATCTTCGGCGTGTGGGTGGGGTTCACGAGCTATGCCGAGCACCAGCAGAATCCCGCGGTCGCCGCGGCCGGGGTTCACTCGAGCACGGGCAACACCGAGGGGAAGGAGGTGCGCTTCGGTGACACCTCCAGTGCCCTCTTCGGAGTGGCGTCGACCAACACCTCGACCGGCTCGGCCGATGCCTCCTACGACTCGTTCACACCCATCGGCGGCTTCGGCCTGCTCACCGGCATGATGCTGGGTGAAGTCACCCCGGGTGGTACGGGGAGCGGGCTCTACACCATCCTCATCTACGCCATCATCGCCGTGTTCATCGGCGGCCTCATGATCGGGCGAACGCCCGAGTACCTGGGAAAGAAGATCCAGGCCAAGGAGGTGAAGCTGGCAGGGCTAGGTGCACTGGTCATGCCGATCGTCGTGCTCATCCTCACGGCCATCGCCGTGTCCCTCCACGCCGGGCGGGCCGGCCCGCTCAATGCCGGGCCCCACGGGTTCAGCGAGATCCTGTACGGACTGACCTCGCAGGGGAACAACAACGGCTCAGCCTTCGCCGGGCTCACCGGCAATACCTCCTTCTACAACATCATCGGCGGCATCGACATGCTGCTGGGCAGGTTCGGCATCATGATCCCGGCCCTGGCCCTCGGGGGCGTATTGGCCGCCAAGAACGTCGTACCCGCGTCGCTCGGGACCTTCCGCACCGACAACTCCATGTTCGTCGGACTGACCATCGGCGTGATCGTGATCATCGGTGGCCTGACCTTCTTCCCCGCCATATCGCTGGGTCCGATCGTCGAGCAGCTCAGCCACGGGAAGTTCTTCTGATGACGATGACACCGATCCAAACGGAGACCAGCGCCGAGGCGCACGGAGTGGCCCAGGCCCGAGGCCTCTTCGACCGCGAGATCCTCCGGCGGGCGCTGATCGACTCGTTCATCAAGCTGAATCCCGCCACGCAGATCACGAATCCGGTCATGTTCGTGGTGCTGGTGGGCTCGGTGATCACCTTCATCGAAGCGATCGCCCACCCCGGTATCTTCACGTGGTCCATAACGATCTGGCTGTTCCTGACGGTCGTTTTCGCCAACTTCGCCGAAGCCATGGCCGAGGGGCGCGGCAAGGCCCAGGCCGACACGCTCCGCCGCATGCGGTCCGAGACCGGGGCGCGTCGCCTGCTCGCCGATGGAACGGAGGAGCTGGTGCCGGCGGCATCCCTGGGCAAGGGGGATCTGGTGATCTGCGAGGCCAACGACCTCATCCCCTCAGACGGTGAGATCACCGAAGGCATCGCCTCTGTCGACGAGTCGGCAATCACCGGCGAGTCAGCCCCGGTCATCCGTGAGTCGGGGGGTGACCGGTCGGCGGTGACCGGCGGAACCAAGGTGCTGTCGGACCGGATCATCGTCCGTATCACGGCAGAGCGGGGCCAGACCTTCCTCGACCGGATGATCACCCTGGTCGAAGGGGCCAACCGGCAGAAGACCCCCAACGAGATCGCCCTGACCATCCTTCTGGCCGTGCTCACCATCGTCTTCCTCCCCGTGGTCGTGGCCCTCCAGCCGTTCGGCCACTACGCCGGAGCGACCGTCTCGGTCGTCGTCCTCGTGGCCCTGCTGGTATGCCTGATCCCGACCACCATCGGCGCCCTGCTGTCAGCCATCGGCATCGCCGGGATGGACCGCCTCGTGCAGCGCAACGTTCTCGCCATGAGCGGTCGTGCGGTGGAGGCAGCCGGTGACGTGCAGACGTTGTTGTTGGACAAGACCGGCACCATCACCCTCGGGAATCGGATGGCATCGGGCTTCTTCCCGGTCGGCGCCCACACCGAGAAGGAGGTCGCCGACGCCGCTCAGCTGGCATCACTGGCTGACGAGACCCCCGAGGGCCGGTCCATCGTGGTGTTGGCCAAGGAGCGCTTCGAGATCCGAGAACGTCAGCTCGAGGGGAAGCACACGTTCATACCCTTCTCGGCGACGACCCGCATGTCGGGGCTCGACGTGGATCATCGTCAGATCCGGAAGGGTGCCGCCGAGTCGGTCAAGCGATGGGCCGGTGGACAGGGTGGGACGGTTCCCGCCGATCTCGACGCCATCGTAGAGCGCGTCTCCCGTTCGGGCTCGACACCGTTGGTGGTGGCGGACGGACCGGACGTCCTCGGGGTCATCGAACTCAAGGACGTCGTCAAGCTGGGAATCCGGGAGAAGTTCGACGAGATGCGCCAGATGGGCATCCGGACCGTGATGATCACCGGCGACAACCCCCTGACCGCGGCCGCAATCGCCCAGGAAGCGGGCGTTGACGACTTCCTGGCCGAGGCCACGCCCGAGGCCAAGATGGCGCTGATCCGGGCCGAGCAGGAGGGCGGGAAACTGGTCGCCATGACCGGTGACGGCACCAACGACGCCCCTGCTCTGGCTCAGGCCGATGTCGGTGTGGCCATGAACACCGGGACCACTGCGGCAAAGGAAGCGGGCAACATGGTCGATCTCGATTCGAACCCGACCAAGCTCATCGACGTGGTCGAGATCGGCAAGCAGCTCCTCATCACCCGGGGATCGCTCACGACCTTCTCCATAGCCAACGACGTGGCCAAGTACTTCGCAATCATCCCCGCCCTGTTCGTCGCCACCTACCCCCAGCTCAACGCCCTCAACGTCATGAAGCTGCACAGCCCGATGAGCGCCGTACTGTCCGCCGTCATCTTCAATGCACTGGTCATCGTCGCTCTCATTCCGCTGGCCCTCCGGGGCGTGAAGTTCCGCCCGGCCAGTTCTGCCGCCATCCTGCGGCGGAACGTGTGGATCTACGGAGTGGGAGGGATCATCGTCCCGTTCGCGTTCATCAAGCTCATCGATCTGGTGCTCGTCGCCTTGCACGCCTACTGATGGAGGCCGACTGGTGCTGATCCAACTCCGCCGGGCACTCACCATGGCCGTCCTCTGCCTGGTGTTCTTCGGCTTCGTCTACGGGCTGGCGGGCACCGGCGTCGCCCAGCTGCTGTTCAAGCACCAAGCCGACGGTTCGATCACCGCCAACGGCTCGACGCTCATCGGCCAGAACTGGTCGAGCCCGAGGTGGTTCCACGGTCGTCCGGACGACACTGGGCCCTACGCGGCCGACCCCAAGGCCACGCCGCCGGTCGGCGGGGGAGACAATCCCCTGGTCGCCAACGGCAACCGTGGCTCCTCGGGGGCGAGCAACCTCGGCCCGCGCTCCAAGGTCCTGTTGACCAACACCCGGTCGCTGGTCGCCTATTGGCACAACCTCGGTGTCAATCCCACCCCGGACCTGGTCACCACCTCAGGCAGCGGGTATGACCCGGACATCAGCCCCGCCGACGCCCTGGCCCAGGTACCCATGGTGTCCCGGGCCACCGGCATCGGGCCGTCGACCCTGCGGGCGCTCATCGCCCGGGAGACCAACGGCCCCGAGCTGGGCTTCCTCGGTGGCAGCTTCATCAATGTCCTGCAGCTGAACGAGGCACTCAGGAACCTGCACTGAACGTCGTTCCCGTGTTCCAGTCTGGTTACAGAGGCCACAGAGGAACTCTCGCGCCGCTTCTCCGGGACGGGAAGGGCACCTCCTCCCTACCCGTGCAAGCGCCGCATTTTCACGCGTCTGTTACGGTCCCCCGGATTCGGTGCTACGAAGGCGGGTATGTCGGTGAGCACGCAGGGAGCGGGCAGGGGGATGCAGTGAGTGTCAAGGCCGCTCCGGCCGAGGGCGAGCAGGTGATCGCCATGGTGTCGGTGACCAGTGCCGTCGGCTACCGCGGCGAAATCCGGGCCGGGCGCCATCGGCTCGTGGCCGACGAGGGACCCGAGGTGGGTGGCGACGACGAAGGACCGAATCCATACCAGCTGGTCCTCGCCGGCCTCGTCCAATGCACGGCAGCCACCCTGCGCATGTACGCCAATCGGAAGGGATGGGCGTTGGGCGAGGTCAAGGTGCGCGCCCGGATACTGCGTACCGGTGATGGCGCCGCCAAGGTGGAGCGGATCGAACGCACCATCAAGGTCGACGGCGATCTCTCGGCCGAGCAGAAGCAGCGGTTGTCCGAGATCGCCGAGCGGACCCCGGTGAGCCGTACGCTGCGGGCGGCAATGGACATCCAGTCCACCCTCGGGTGAGGAAGGCCAGAGCCACCCTCGGGGCGCACACCCGCTGCGGTGATTGAATGCGGCGATGACCGCGTGCCCCACCCTGATCACCGAGCGCCTGATCCTCCGCCCTCTGGAGGAGTCCGATCTCGGGTCCTACACCGACATGCTCCTGGCTCCCGAGGTGCACCGATCCCTCCACCTCCCGGAGAGCTTCTCGCGGGCGGATGCCTGGCACGGCATGGCCGCGTGGCGCGGCCAGTGGGAGCTCCGGGGTTCAGGACAGTGGGCGCTCGAGGAGCGGGTCGGCGGACGGTTCGTGGGCCGCGCCGGCCTCCACCGCCCCGAATGGCCGGACTGGCCGGGCCTCGAGGTGGGTTGGGCCCTCCACCCGTCCTGGTGGGGACACGGCTACGCCACCGAGGCCGGGCACCGCTCGATCAGCTATGCGTTCGAGGTGCTCGACGCCGACGAGGTGTTCAGCGTCATCCTTCCCGAGAATCGGCGCTCCCAGGCGGTCGCGGGCCGGCTCGGCCTGTCCCTCCTCGAGGAGCGGGTGCTCTCCAGCTTCCCCGGGTCGCCCCACGGAATCTGGCGGTTGGGACGGGACGAGTGGGAAGCGGGACCGCGCCCGGTCAGCGTAGGTGGAGGCCGCCGTCGATGAGCACGACCTCGCCGGTCACGTAGGCGGCCCGGGCCAGCCCCACGATGACCTCGGCCACGTCCTCGGGGGACGCAGTGCGCCGCAGGGGCGCCTGGGCGGCCACGAACTCGCGCACTGCGCCCCAATCCGCGGTCCAGGGGGTGTCGACCAGTCCGGGCGCCACTGCATTGATTCGGATGTCGGGACCGAGCGTGTTGGCCAACAGCCTGGTCATGTGGCTGACCGCCGCCTTCGAACAGGCATAGGGGATCGAGCTCCCGGTCGGGCGCTCGCCGGCCACCGAGGAGACGTTGACCACCTGGCCCCGTCCCGAGGCGCGCAGGTGGGGAACCGCAGCCACCGTCACCTGCCAGGTACCGATCACGTTGACGTCGAAGATCTGGCGCCACACCTCGGGCGAGGCCGCCTCCAGGTCGCCGTGGGGGATCACCTTGGTGGTCCCCGCGTTGTTGACCAGCACATCGAGCCGTCCGTGCCGGGCCACCACGTCGTCGATGAGCCGCCGGGCCTGCCCCTCGTCCGCCACATCCGCGCGGAAGTAACTGGCACCCGGGAGCTCGGCGGCCAACGCCTCGCCCGCCTCGACGGTCGTCGACGAGTTGATGGCCACGTTGGCACCAAGGGCGGCGAAGTGCCGGGCGGTGGATGCTCCGATCCCCGACGACGACCCGGTGATCAGGACGGTCTGTCCGCCGAATGCGTGGTCGCGGGGATCGGACTGGGAGGGGTGGGAGTCGGGCATGGCCTGAGTGTAGGACCGGGCGTGGTCTGCCTTTGGCCTTCCGCATCGTCGTCATGGCCCTCCCCGAACGGGCATGGACGGAGTTCGGACGATGTCTTCCAAGAAGCCCCCTCGGCTCAGGTGGTGGCGGTCACGGGGGCCACCTCCGACCGGGCGGGTCCGGACAGCCCCCGCGGTGCACCGATCCATCGAGCCACTCACAGTGGGACACGGCGATCACGCCCCGGTCGGGCGGCGCCCCAAGGGGTGCCAGCGGTTGGTCGACCACGTCACCGTCTCCGCCCACGACCCCGATAGCTTGACGCAGTGGCGATCATCGTGGGCCTTCTCGTGGCCGTATCGTTCGGCAGCGGCGACTTTCTCGGCGGTCTCGCGTCGCGCCAGGCCAACACCATCACGGTCCTGGCCATCGCGCAACTGGCAGCGGTGGCAGGCGCCACGATCGTCGCGCTCGTAGCCGGGGGGCCCCTCACCGGATCGGTCGTCCTGTTGGGCGTGGGTGCCGGCGCTCTCAATGTGACCGCCCTCGGCTGCCTCTACCACGGCCTGGCCATCGGCCAGATAGGCGAGGTGGCTCCAGTGGCGGCAGTGGTCAGCGCGGTGATCCCCGTCACATGGGGCCTGGCCATCGGGGAGCGGCCGCCGGCCATGGCGCTGGTGGGAGGGGCATTGGCGGTGGTGGCGGCGGGACTGATCACCCTCGATCGTGACGAGCAACTCGGCACGCACATGGGTCGAGCCCTGCTGCTGGCGGTGGCGGCCGGGTTCGGGTTCGGTACGTCGTTCATCCTGTTTGCATCCTCCGCACACCACAGCGGATTCTGGCCGGTCCTCACGGCCCGGCTGGCGGCAGTCGTCGGGGTGGGAATCGTCGCGGTCGTGTCCCGAGCACCGATGTCGCCGCCGCCCCGACCTCGGAACCGGGCCGTCTGTGCCGGACTGCTGGACGTCCTGGCCACCACGCTGCTCTTGGTGGCCGTGCGTCTTGGGTTGGTCACCGTGGTCGCCCCGGTGGCCGCCCTGGCACCCGCGTTCACTGTGCTCTGGGCCTGGTGGTACCTCCGAGAGCGGGTATCGCGGGTGCAGATCGGCGGCCTGGTCGTGGCCCTAATCGGTCTGGGGCTCATCGCCACCTCCTAATCCTGTCCGCAAGGGCCCCTGTCACCGGGACGGGTAGCGACCGATGGTTTCGCTCCCGATCGCTGCGTCGACGGCACCGCGCCAGACGGGACTCGGACTGCTCCCGAAGTCTAAGTTTCAAGGATGCGACTGGTGAGCCGGTTCGACGAAGGGGTACCGACCGGCCTGGTGGCCGGGGGCGAAGTCGTCGATCCGACCGACCCGCTGATCGGACTATCCGGCTCCATGATCGACCCGGCGGCAGACGAACCCGGGCCGGCGACATGCCACCCGCCTGCTGATGACCGCTGACGTCGAAGACTCGGGGACGGTCCGGATCAGTGCGTCACTGGCGATCCCCCTTTCCGAGCTGCAATTCCGGTTCAGCCCGAGCGGCGGTCCGGGCGGGCAGCACGCCAACAAGGTGAACACCCGGGTGGAACTCCGATTCGACGTGGCCCGGTCACCGTCATTGGGGCCGCGGCAACGCGCCCGACTGATCGATCGCCTCGGGCCGGAGGTCCGGCTGGTGGCGGACGACGAACGGTCACAGCTCCGGAACCGGCAACTGGCGGTGCAGCGGTTCCGCGCCCGCGTGGCCGATGCCCTCCGCATCGAGAAGCCCCGCCGTCCGACCCGACCATCACGGGGGGCCAAGGAGCGGCGGCTGACGGCGAAGCGCCGGGTCTCGGAGCGCAAGCGTGCCCGACGGCCCGACCTCGACGACTGATCGGTCAGCCTGTCAGCCGGTCCAGCGGGTCAGCCGACCCGGCGGTCCGGCTGCGCCGGAGAGGGCCAGACGTCATCGAGGAAATTGGCCATCTCCACCGTGAGGCGTTCGGGATGGAAGCGGAGCTCGAGCAGGGAGTTGGCCTGCACCAACTTCCCCCCGGGCAGACGCTTGGCCAATTGCTCCGCATCATGGAACGGGTGGAGCCGGTCGACCTGGTGGCCGATGACCATGGCGGGCATCTCCATGGCCGAGCGCTGGTCGACGGTGGGGGCGATCGGACCCGCCAGGATCCCGTGCAGCACTGCAGCCGTCTCCATCGGATCGTTGGACAACGAATTCATGACGCTGTCGACCGCGCCATGCCCGGTGCGAGGAAGTCGACCGATGAGGGATGCCACTCGTCTGACCAGTGGGCGGGCGAAGTGGACGGCGAGGAGCATGGGGACGAAGGTGATGGCGGCCGCCGGAACGGCCCACTCGAGCACCGGCATCTCGATGATCAGGGCCTGCACCCGCTCGGGGGCGAGGGCGGCGACCAGCAGGCTCACGTTGCCGCCGAGCGAGACACCACCGATGACCGCCTTGTCGATTCCGAGGTGGTCGAGCAGGGCCACGACGTGTTCCGCATAGGTGTCCATGCGATGGAACGATGCCCGCTGGGGCTTGTCCGACAACCCGTGTCCCGGGAGGTCGATCAGGATCACACGGTTTCCCTTGGCCGCCAAGTCGTTGGCCAGCCGGCGATTCATGTTGGAGTCCATGAGGATCCCGTGCATGAACACAAGGACCCGTGAGCCGTGACCGTGGATCTCGTAGTACAGCTGCATGCCGTCCGACTCGAACATGCCGACTTCGTACGGCGGTGCGGTCGACGAGGCCGAGGTAGCGGTGGCCGGCGAACCGTTCGATGAGCCCCTAGCGACCGGTTTCGTGGGCGCGCCCTGTCGTTTCACCCGGCCAACGGTACGCTCCGGGGCGACGATTTGCCAGAACTGGCAGCTCGGACCGGATGAGTCGCTGCAGATCCCCGTCGAGGTCGGCGGTCACCACGCCGGGGGAAGAATCGTCCCGTTCCGCCAGCACCGTTCCCCAGGGATCCACGATCATCGAATGACCGTGGCATGCCGGCATCCCGGCCGGAAGCTCACCGACCTGTCCCGCACCGATCACGAAGACCTGGTTCTCGACGGCGCGGGCTCTGAGGAGCAGCTCCCAGTGCGCGGGACCGGTGGCGGCGGTGAAGGCCGCCGGCACCGCGATCACCGTGGCCCCGAGGAGGGTCAGGATGCGGTACTGCTCCGGAAAACGGAGGTCGTAGCAGATTGACATTCCGAGGCACGGAGTCGGGCGGTGCCCTTGGGACGGACGGGCCAGGGCGACCACGCAGAGCTCTTCACCCGGTACGACGGCCGCCGACTCGCAGAACCTGGTTCCGCCCAGTTCGACGTCGAAGAGATGGATCTTCCGATACACCGCCTCCACCGATCCGTCCGGCCCGATCAGGCAGCTCGTGTTGAAGAGGCGCCCACCGCGTCCTCCCCGGCCGTCCGCCACCGGCACGGCATCGGCCCTTTCGGGGAAGCTCCCCGCCAGGAGGTGGATCTTCGACCAACTGGCCAGGCGCGACGCCCAGGTGATCGTGGGGCCGGTCAGGGATTCCGCGTGTCGAGCCAGGTGGTCCTGACTGCCGGCGACGGAAAAGTACTCGGGGAGGACCACCAGCTCTGCGCCGTCCGAGACCGCTTCTTCCACCAGCTTGCCGGCAGCCTCGAGGTTGGCATCCCGCTCCGCGCCGGCCGTCGTCTGGATGGCGGCAACGCGCATGACACAGGGTACGCCCACGATCGGGCACAATGACCATCTCACCGTGCCGGTCCCGTACCCGCTGGGTTCGCCGGTGCTGAAATGAGGACCGTGTCCTTCGAAGACTCCGACGTCGTCCGCAGCGCCATCCGGGTCGAGGGTTTCCGCGACGACGAATTCAACTATCAGCTGATCCGGGCGCTCGGTGTGGCCGACTATGGCGGATCGACGGTGGGCGAGTGCCTCGGGGTGGTGGAGGAGATCACCGACGGGAGCCCACGGAGCTGGGCCGTCGCCTTCGAACGGCTGGCAGAGCGCACAGAGGGCCGGGGTCGGGCGTGCCTGGAAGCGGGCCGTCGGGTGAGCGGCCGGGACCACCTGCTCCGAGCATCGACGTACTACCGGACGGCGGAGTACTACGCCGAGGGCATCGAGGGCGGATCCCACCACACCGGAGAGCGGAGCCAGGCCTGCTTCGCCCGGGCCGCGGCGCTGCTGGATCGGCCGGTGGAACTGGTCGAAGTGCCCTTCGAAGGGGGATCACTCCCCGGATACCTGGTGCGGGCCTCACCGGTGGCGGGCACCGGTCTCGACGGCCGGTACCCGACCCTGGTCGGAGTGGGCGGCTTCGATTCGAGCGCGGAGGAGCTCTACTTCCACCTCGGGGCGCCCGGTGCCGAACGGGGGTGGAACGTCCTCGTCTTCGACGGTCCCGGCCAGCCCGGGTGTATGCGCCGCAACCCGGCGATGACCTTCCGGCCCGACTACGAGGTGCCCATCGGTGCCGTGCTCGATGACCTGCTCGGTCGGGCCGACGTGGACGGGGCCCGGCTGGCGCTGGCGGGCCAGAGCTTCGGTTCGTACTTCGCCGCCCGCAGCGCGGCTACCGATCGCCGGGTGGGCGCGCTGGTGGCCAACCCGCCGGTTGTCGACATGAGCCGGTACATGGAGGCCTGGGTCGGGTCCGAGGTCTTCCGCATGACCAGGGACATCCGACCGGAGGACGTGATCGGGGTCCCGGAGGACCTGATGCCACGGCAGATGCAGTGGGGGATCGCTTCCATCTGTCTCCGTTTCGGCGTCCCCTCGTTCCACCGGTGGCGCGAGACCATCCGCGCCTTCCGACTCGGCGACCTGGCCGCGGAGATCCAATGCCCCGTGCTGGCCATGATCGGGGACCGTGAAGGACCTGAGCCCCTGGCCCAGTTCCATGCGTTGTCCGCCGAATCCGGGGGACCGGTGACGCCGGTGGTCTTCACGTCGGAGGACGGCGCGTCCACGCACTGCCAGTCGGACAACATACGGCTCTCGGCCCAGGTCACCTATGACTGGTTGGACGAGCTCTTCGGGTGAGCGGGGTTGGCCGCCGCCCGGTGGCAGCGGACTGGGCGGGCGTCCGGGGGTCAGCGGGGTTCGACGGGGAGGGGGGCGAAGGTGGCCAGCGCGGCTGCGAGTGCTTGTTCGCCCTGGTCGGTGCGGTCCTCGCGGACACCGAGGAGCGGGGTGAGTGTCGCCCAACCCGCGTCCAGCAACGCGGCATCGGAGTCGGGCTCCAGTTCGGCCCGCTCGGCGATCCGATCGGCTGCTGCCCCCATCCCCCGCAGGGTCAGGGTGATCGCCCCCCCGGTGGTGTCGATGGACGTGCCGGGGACCGGGTACGGAGTGTTCTCGGGGCGGACCGAGCGGATCAGGCCGATCGTGCCCAGGGCGCCGTGGCGCAGGCCCCGTAGGGCGTCCATGGGAACCGCCGGCACATTGAGACTCAGGACCGTCGCCGGTGGCATGGCCGCCAGCGCCGGAACGATCCCCGCGGCCAGGTGCACGGGCGTCTCCCATGGCACCGGGTCCCTCCCCCAGGCGATGCTCACGGCCAGACCACGGATGCCGAATTGCGCGGAGGTGAGGGTGGCGCCCACCGTGCCCGAATGCAGTGCCGAACGCCCGGTGTTGAGGCCGTGGTTGATCCCGGAGACCACGAGGTCGGGTGCGGGGCCGAATCCTTCGATGCAGGCCAGGATGACGGCCAGCGACGGAGGTCCGTCGATGCCGTAGACGGGAACATCGGCCAGGCCCGGTAACTCGACGGATTCGTACGGGATCGACTCCCGTTCGTAGACCGGGCCCACGGCGGCTCCGGCGCCGCTGTGATCCTTCAGCGGCGCCACCACCACCAAGTCGTGCCGGCCACCGAACATTGAGGCCAGGCCCCTCGCCATGGCGGCGATGCCCGGGGAGAACACCCCGTCGTCGTTGGTCATCAGGATGCGCATGTGAACAGTTCCGTTGGCGGGGAGATCCGGGCCACCGGGTGCGGGGTGAGCAGTAGGGCCCCGATTGGCGATCCGTCGGGCCTCGGCGCCCTCATCGCCTACCATACCGGTCGACGTCGGCCAATCCGGGGTCAGCCGATCCGACGGACGACCAAATTGCGACCATGACTGCCTCATCCCCTGCGGAAGACCGACGTCCGGCGGAGACCACCACCGCCACCGGCGACCAGTGGGTCATCGGCCATGGCCACCAACGGGCGGTCATCACCGAGGTCGGGGCCACGCTCCGTTCCTTCACCATCGAGGACCGCCCGGTGATCGACGGATTCGGACCCGGCGAATGGAGCCAAGGAGGGCGGGGCCAGGTGCTCGCCCCGTGGCCGAACCGGTTGGGCGACGGCCGCTATACGTTCGAGGAGACCGAGGCCCAGGCCCCCCTCAACGAGCCGTCACGACACAACGCCATCCACGGTCTGGTCCGCTGGATGCCGTGGCGGATGGTGAGCCGGGCGCAGAACCGGGTGAGCATGGCCTTCGAGCTCCATCCGTCGCCGGCCTACCCCTTCCCGCTGCGGCTGGCGGTCGAGTACCGGCTGGGACGGGATGGCCTGACGGTGGTGGCCGACGCCGAGAACCCAGGGCCGACCGACCTGCCCTTCGGCGTTGGATTCCATCCCTACATCACCGTGGGCACGCCGACCGTCGACCTGGTCCGCCTGAGGGTGCCTGCCGATCAGCGGCTGATTGCCGACGACCGGGGACTTCCCACCGGCAGGGGCCCGGTGTCCGGGACGGAGTTCGACTTCAACCAGGGCAGGCTGATCGGTGTGACCCGGCTGGACACCTGCTACACCAGCCTGAATCGGGACGGGGACGGTCGGGCCCGGGTGGATCTCGATCATCCCGATGCCGCCGGCGGAGCCACCCTGTGGGTGGACGAACGGTTCGGCTACCTGATGGTCTACACCGGTGACACGCTGGAGCCGGCTCGGAAAAGGACGTCGGTGGCGGTCGAGCCGATGAGCTGCCCCCCCGACGCTCTTCGCTCCGGTACGGATCTGATCGTGCTGCGTCCCCGAGGCCGGTGGACGGGGTCCTGGGGGATCACGGTCCGGCCGCACTCCTAGCGCGGAGCGGTCGGGCACGCGACCGGCTCTCCCGGGCCACTCGATCCTGCGCCCGGGTCGACACGGGCGGCAGTTCCGTGCCGGACGCCCGGCGCCGATCACCCGGGGCCGGACCACCCGGCCGGACCGAGCGCTGCACGGGGGTCCCGTGCGCTCTCAGTGGTGAGCTCGACGCTGCAAGTGGGAGATCGAGCGACCCCGGCAAGATCAGCAGAATCACTGTTGAAGTTCGACACTCATGTGTGTAAGCGTGGCCCCGGGAAAATGTGCGAAAGAAGCACGGGTGGGGGCAGGTGGAATGTTGAAACGATTGGTCGTCGGCGCGGCTCTGGGCGTCGGCGTCCTGGCAACGATGGCGCCGGCGGTCACCAATGCAGCCGCGGCGACGGACACCCCGGTACCGGTGACACCCTACGGCGGGTTCAATCCCGCCCTCACCCGGGCCCCGTACGTGACGGATCTCTCCCAGACCTCCGCCGACGTCAACTGGGCGACCACCAATGCCAGCCCTGGTCCCGACACCCTCGAGTGGGGACCTTCGGGATCATCCTGCACGACCAACCACCTGGCCGTCCCGTCCTCACTTCCGCTGTCGTACCCGGCGGCGGGAACCCCACCGAGCATCACCGGTCGCCAGTTCACCGTGGGCTCGATCTCTGAGCGCCAGTCCACGGCGGTGATGACCGGCCTCACGGCCAGCACGACGTACTGCTACCGGGTGTTCTCGGGCTCGACCGATCTGCTGGGAAGCAACTCCTCGCCCACGTTCACGACTCTCGACCCGGTGAGTACGGGCTCCTCGTCCTCCCTTACCTTCGACGTGGTCGGCGACCTGGGTGAGACGAACTATTCGACCGGTGTCGACTTCGCCGGCTCCCTCAACACCGAGCAGGCCGCCATCGACTCCCTCATCGGGTCATCGGGGGCCCGGTTCGTGGTCCTGGCCGGTGACGTCGCCTACCCCGGAGGAACCCAGAACAGCTACGGCGACCTGCAGCAGGGCGGGACCGAGGTCAGCGACATCTTCGGGCCCTCCTACTGGCCGCAGACCGGCGGCATCCCCACCTTCGTCAGCGTCGGCAACCACGGGCAGAACGTGGACACCCTGCGGACCTGGCCCGAATCGGGCTCGGCCATGGCATCCTCGGGGGCGTCCTCCTACGCCTCGTACCCCGCGCTGCCTGCCGACGGGACCGGCGCCGGCACCTATCCCTCTGCCTGGTATGCGATCTCCACCGGCAACGTCCGCATCTACGTGCTGGATGCGGGATGGGCCGATAGCAACGTCGGGACGGCTCCCGGAGGCGGCTACCAGGTCGACTACGACCAGCACTGGACCCCGAGCTCTCCCGAGTACCAGTGGTTGGCCGCCGACCTGGCCAGCCACCCCGGCAGCGTCAAGATGGCCGTGTTCCACTTCCCGCTCCGCTCCGCCAACTCGACCCAGTCGAGCGACCCCTACCTCCAGAACAGCTCGTCCAATCCCAACAACCCCTCGGCCAGCCTCGAGGCGCTGCTGGCCAACAACGGGGTCCGCATCGCCTTCAACGGGCACGCCCACACCTACCAGCGGATAATCCCCAGTCAGCCCGGGCAGGTCACCAGCTACGTCACGGGGGGCGGCGGAGGTGTGCTCGAGCCGGTCGACAACTGCAACGGTCTGGGTTCCATCTACGCGCTCGGGTGGAGCCCGGCGGGGGCCGGCCCGACCTCCGGGTCCGGCTCGTCGTGTGGCACGGCCACGCCCCAGTCCGCGGCCGATGTCTACAACTTCCTGAGGGTGACCGTCACCGGCAGCACCATCGTGGTGACCCCGACGAACGCGGCGGGCAAGACCTTCGATCCCCAGACCTATGGGCCGCCGACCACCTTTCCCTCGACCCCGGGCAACGTCTCGGCCCTGGCGACCTCCTCGTCCTCGATCCAGCTCAATTGGGCCCCATCCACGGAAGCACCTCCGGACACGATCACCTCGTATCTCGTCTACCGCAACTCGACGCAGATCGCCACGGTGGCCGGTTCCTCGGCCACCTACCTGGATTCGACCGTGACTCCGGGAGTCCAGTACGTCTACACCGTCTATGCGGTGGACAGCGCTTCCCGGCGCTCGGCCCCGGGAACCTCCAACCGGACCGCCACCCCGACGATGCCCACCGGGGTCACCGCCTCCGCCACCTCGCCGACATCGGTCCAGATCGGATGGACCGGGTCGACGGAGACCGGGGGCACGATCAGCTCCTACCAGATCCACCGCAACGGCACGCTGATCAGCTCCGTCGCCGCTCCCAGTGGCGCCTACACCGACACCACCGCTCAACCCGGCACGGCCTACACCTACACGGTCACCGCCATCGACGGTATCGGTGCATCATCGACACCGGGGACCTCCAACCCGGTCACCACACCCGTGTCCACCCTGCCCTTCACCGGGCCGCCCCTGGTGGTCGATTGCATGGCCCACCTGCCGGCGGGCTCCGTAGTCGGCGCCGCCGCCCTCGCTGACGGATCCGGCTACTTCGAAGTCGATTCATCGGGGGATGTGGCCGCATTCGGCAGGGCCACATGCTTCGGCGCCATGACCGGGACCCGCCTCAATCTGCCCATCGTCGGAATGGCGGTCGACCAGGCCACCGGCGGGTACTGGCTGGTCGCCAGTGACGGCGGCATCTTCTCCTTCAACGCCCCGTTCCTCGGGTCCACCGGCAACATCCGGTTGAACAAACCGATCGTGGGGATGGCCCCTGCCCCCAACGGGAACGGGTACTGGATGGTGGCCTCGGACGGCGGGGTGTTCTCCTTCGGCACGCCGTTCTACGGATCGACCGGCAACATCACGCTGAACAAACCCATTGTGGGGATGGGGCTCGACAGAGCCACCGGCGGATACTGGCTGGTTGCCTCGGACGGCGGCGTCTTCTCGTTCAACGCGCCCTTCTACGGATCGACCGGCAGCATCCAACTCAACCAGCCGATCGTGAACATGGCGCCGACCGGTGACGGATCGGGCTACCGGCTCGTCGCTGCTGACGGGGGGGTCTTCTGTTTCAACGCGCCCTTCTACGGGTCGACCGGAAGCATCCGGCTGAACAGACCGGTGATCACCGGTCTCAACGACAACCCCGGCAACGGCTACTGGCTGGTTGCCTCGGACGGCGGTGTGTTCTCGTTCAACGCGCCGTTCTACGGATCAGCGGCCTGAACCCCGACCCGCCGGCGAGGGTCGTCGTCAGGGCGACTGCGCCTCGTCCGTGGTGAGAGGCACTCGAGGTCATGTGCCTGTTCGGAGATCGCTCCTCAGTTCGGGAGAGTTCAGCCACCGATCTGCCATTCGGGGAAGCGGCGGGATGTCGGAAGATGACCCGGCTTTTTCTCCCGTGACCGGGCTGTGACCGTTTGACGGCAGGGAACGGGTCAGGCCGGTCGTCGTTTGCAGGCAGTCGGGCGAAGACGCCGGCCGGCGTCACGAGTGCTTCTGTCGTGGGCCCATTGCCGTACCGAGCGCCACCCCGACACCGGCGCCAAGGCAGATGCCGATACCAATCGCCCAGCCACCGATCAGGACACCGATCGTGGCACCGACACCTGCACCGAGAGCCACGCCCATCCCCACATAGGAGTTCGCTCGTTCTTCTCGTGCCTGGTCATCGACCACCGCCCACCTCCTGCCGTCGTCTATTCAGTCTGGACGGATTCCGGAGGAGGTCGGTAGGGGCGAAGGACCCAGAGAATCTTGCGACGTGATTGTCATTCATCGATACGTCATACATGACCGACGACGGACCCATCCGACCGGGGCACCTCACGGAGCGGTGGCGGAACTGGTCTGTGCCCACGCCGAGGCGGCCGAAGTGGGCGTAATCCCGCTACACGACCTCCGACAGAGCCACGCAGCTACTCGCGGCCGGTGTACGGCCCGACGTGGTGAGCCGGCGCCTCGGACACTCGTCGGTGGCGTTCACCTTGCAGACCTACGGCCACGTCGCCGAAGGCGACCAGCGGGCCGCACTCGACCGGCTTCTCGGATCACGGTGAAACCTCTTGTGACCGCGTTGTGACCGCGAGAATGGGCGCGATCGCGTCGTCCCTGGTACAGAGTGCGCCCCCTGGGATTTGAACCCAGAACCTGCGGATTAAGCCACGTGCCCTGGCCGGCGGCTCCCAATGTCCCAGAGGAAGCCACCGGCCTCACCGGCGGATGTGAATAGGGCACTGTGCTAGGAGCGGGTTTTCGGACAAGAGGCAATGTCCGGAGGAATCCCGCACCAGCAGCCTCTCTTTACCCGAGTGCCCGATAGCGAAACGTCCAGAGCTGGACCTCTCGGGGCGCCAAAATCCCCGCTTTTCGAGCAGTCGTGACTGCTGCGCGGTCATCGTCACCTGGCTCAGTGACGAAATGTGGACTACCTCACCCTTGGTGAGGGTTGCAGTGGCCGATGGAACCCCTCCAACGGAGCGAATCACCCGCCAAGGATCTCGTTGTAGCTGTCACTACCCGAACGCTGTGAAGCTCCCACTCTGTCCAGCGCCGGGAGCGGCAACACACCGACCAGCTCCGATGTCCTGACCCACCACCCAAGTACCGGCATAGAGATTCTCCGTGGCCTGTGAGGTAACGAGTGGCGTCGTGACTGGAGTGGACGTCACACTGCTGAGGCCGGAGATCTGGATCATTGGCGTCCGGCTTTAGCGGATGTGCCGGCGTCGATCAGCCTCCGCAGAAGTTGTCTAGCTGCTCCACCAGGACTTTGGCCACCGGAATCTGCCCCCAGCGCCGGACTAATCCGCTTCTCGATGAGGCCCGGGTATTCCCGAATCGTGGTGGGGGACCGGCCCTGTCCGGTGATGTGCTTCAACCGCTTGGTGAGGAGGTGCTCGACTGTGGTGACGCCGGCCTGGGTGACTCCGTCACGAACCGTCTCTGTCTGAGCGTGGCGAGCGCCTTGTGAGCCGTGTCAACCTTCGGGTCGTCGGCGGCGTAGACGGGCCACGTCCTGGACACCATCCAGTACTTGCCGGTGACCGCATCCTTGCCAGTTGACACGCGCAGTTCATAGACCGCGGTCCTGCTGCGACCCCTGATGACCCGTTTGTGGGCTCGCAGCCGCCACGGTTTTGGGACTTCTTTGGGATGGCTGCGAGATTGCAAACCCGTAAAACACACTCTGCCCTGGTGCGCCCCCTGGGATTTGAACCCAGAACCTGCGGATTAAGAGTCCGTTGCTCTGCCGTTGAGCTAGAGGCGCGTGTCCTTCAAGCTAGCCCCGGGTCGCGCGAGCAGCGTGCTCGCGTCACCCGGGACATGAGGGTGACCGACGGGGCTCGAACCCGCGACCTCCGGGGCCACATCCCGGCGCTCTGCCAACTGAGCTACGGCCACCAAGGAGCCTCTAGTGTGGCACAGACCACCCAGGGGCCCTACCA
>Ga0307373_10003922_pt1 | contig 25371 bp, 30 predicted proteins | sample OX2MG_FD_202534 | JGI IMG/M metagenome (GOLD analysis project Ga0307373, IMG submission 202534) | Soil microbial communities from Risofladan, Vaasa, Finland - OX-2 | ecosystem: Environmental > Terrestrial > Soil > Coastal area > Acid sulfate soil | place: Finland: Risofladan, Vaasa | collected...
CTTACTGTCTTTTGATACTACAAATTTGTAGTCTTCAAGCTTAAAGTAGAGTCTTGTCCCTTTTTCTATTTGTAATTTCTCACAGATTCTTTTGGGTATTGTAACCATAAGTGAGTGTTCAGGTTCACGTCCCATCTTCATGACGCTTCTTGAATATATTTTTGGTATCATGTATAACGATATAATGATAAAAAATTAAAAATAAAAAACCTATGGAATCTAGTATGAAAACCATAGGATGTTATTGATTTGTTTTGCACCTAGCTGACTGGATGCATGTATCTTTTGCAACAAAAACACAGATGTGCAGCCAAGAAAAAGTAAGGAAAATTGACACTCACGAATAACACACTCGTAAAAATTTCCTTGTTTTTGACCAAAAAGCTACTTTCCGCCATATTATACGTATTATTATTTTTTTATTTTATTTTCTTGTTGTTTTCTTTTTGTAGTTTCAGTATCTGACTTTCTAGTTTTCTATCACTTGAAAACCCTATAGTTTTAGTTTGCCCTTTTCTGTTATATTTTTTATATTTGAATTCATTGTAATCTTGTTTCATATTTATCAGAATCTTTTGATTAGTTTGATACGTTCTTGATCTTCATTTGCTTTCTTTTTACAAACTTTCTTGATTATTTTTTAGTACTTGTTGTTCCAGTGTTATTATAATTCTTAGTTATCTTGTGTCTGTTTTGTCTTTTTGAGCCTCGCTCATTATTTCTTTTCTTGTTTCTCTAATGTCTTTTTCCAACATACTTCTCATTGCTCTATAGAATCTGTTTACAAGGTCACCGGGAATAGGTAGTGGCAATACCGGGCCTACCATTTTCATTTTGAGATCCTGCTTGTCTTGAATCAAAAGATCAATGTGTGAAATAGCCTTTTTTACCGTCATGTATCATATTCAAAACGGTTCTACACAAATTGCTGGTAACTCTATAATCTTTCTTTTCTTACAATGTTATGTTATAACAATCATAGCCTGATTCAAGTTACTTGTCATTCTAGTAATGATCTGTCACTATCAAATTTTTTCAATCATGTACTTTTGCAATAGTAAACTCATTTCATTTCGACTAAATTCTACGGTACCATTCCGAGTGAGAAAATTCTCACTCAAGATGGAACCTGTTTTAATCCCTCGAGTCATAGAACCTGAGAGATCAGAAATTAGTTCCATCCCAGCTACGTGATTTTCCGTCTTAGGCTGGAACTAGAAAATGAAAACCCTTCTAATTGAAACCAAAACTAGTACAGTATAGTACCTAATCCCATCGGATCCATTACAATAACGCCCAAAATCTTGTAAGATTTGAGAAGGGCGTTGAACTAGTTTATGAAATCCCTTAGTGGGTCTTAAATTGTGTCATGTAAATATCTGGGTCTTACCAGATTAGAACCTTAAAAATGGGAAATCTACGACAATTATCTGATGATTACATCGTGCCCATAAAATACATGCAATGAACCATATTGGTTTTTTAATTTTTCAAGAGTTTTATCGGAGAAAAATTTCTCGTTGTATATCCCAAATGACTTCTTGCAGTGACTACAGTATATCTCCTTCAAATTCACATCATCCTATTCCTTCTTCTCATCATCAAAAAGTGTAGCAATATTTGCTTTTCCAGTTAATCCTGAAATAATTATAATTGCCATTGAAGTCCAGATTTTTTCAAAGATGTTTTTAGCTCTGTTTCTCACAGGTTGCCCCAAAATCTACCATTATGTAATTCATAGTTGGAATTGGTTCAATAAATTGAATTATCTTTTTTGGCAAATTATCTATAGTAGTATTGAACGTAATTTGTCTTAAGGTTTCTGGCACCCCAAACAAAACATTGTCTCTTGTCAAAATTTTTGATGAATTGTCTATGATCTGGGATTCTGACTTTCCTGAACGAATTTCACTAACAATGTATGCACAAAATACTAGTAAAGATTCATGAGTATTTATCTTCCAATTTCTTGAGAGTTTATCTTTGACCACTTCTATAACATTGAGAAAAATTGCCTCATCCTCGTCTTTGAATTCAAAGAGTTTGGTAGAGGGAAGAATGTCTGGCTCTCCCTCTACCAAGACCTCGATTCTAATCAATCTCGTTTTGGAATCTGGGCTTTGGGTTTGCCAAAGCTATACGTATTCCCTGTACCGCGATAAGGTTTCGGTCTTACTGGTTTGCCTTCAGTCTCTCCTTTCTTTGTAAGGGATAGTCCAGCTAGGAGCTCTACTATCAAGCGGTTTGCAAGGCCTGAAGTGATTCCGCCACTGTATGAATTGCCATCACTTACATCATAGTTGGGGGCTACTTCGACCAAGTCAAAAGCAAACTTGTCTGGATCAAATGAGGTTGAAAGTAATCTCATCAATCGCATTCCTTCTCGGGAGGTGAGTCCGTTTGGTTCTGGCTCTCCAGTTCCTGGAGCATATGCTGGGTCAAATGTATCAATATCCCAACTAATGTACACTGCATCGACATTGTCATTAGCTCTGTCTGCTGCTTCTTTGGCAATTCTATCTATGCCTAACTCTTCTACATCAAGCATAGTGAACCATTGAAAGTCTTGATCTGCCATCCACTTGTATAGATCTGGACCTGGCCAGTATCCACGAGGTCCAATTAGGGTGTAATTCTTTCCTTTTAGACATCCTAATTCCATTATTCTTCTAATGTGAGCCCCGTGGTCATACTTGAAACCACACAGACCCTGTGGTGCACAGTCGGCATGCGTATCAATGTGAATCATTCCTATGTTCTTGTACTTCTTTGCAAAGGCTCGCACATTTGCAAAAGTGATGGAATGATCACCACCAAGCATAACGGGAATGCCGTCAATATCTAATACTTCTTTAACTTTGTCAGTCATTCTTTTATGGGATTCTATCACATCGCCTGGTACAATGTTCACATCTCCATAATCAACTGTTTTAAAAACTCCAAATGGATCAACACCTGTTTCAATGTTGAAATGTTCGTACGGAGGAGATGGTACTGTTGAAGCTGCTCTTATAGCTCTAGGTCCATATCTTGCACCTGGTCTAATAGTTGTCCCAAAATCAAAAGGTTCACCTATTATGGCAACATCTGGACGCACTTTTTCCAGCTCTGCCTTATTTTTGAGTAAAGGCAATTTCAAGAACGTAGGAATGCCCACAAAAATTGGTTCGTCATTGCCCCGGTATGATTCTCCATAGAATTCTGCACCCATATTAATCACTTTAGTATTGTATTAGTATCTACTTAAATTTGTCTAAGTAATCTACGTTTTTACATATGTTCTACAGTAGAACTTTTCCATACTTGATTCATAAATTATGAAAAGAGTTCCGTAATCTACGTGTTAAATTAGAAGAGAAAATAATCGATAATTACATCAACGCAACAATATTATTGTGAATAAAAATTTATTCGTAAAAATTTTCTGTTTAAATAAAATTTTAAATATGCTGGAATTAATAATATAGGATGGATTTAAGCGGAGTTTACGAAATGTTTGCAGCAATACTTGCTGCAGCCGGATTCTTCTTGTTTGTAGGAATAGTTGGGATAAAAGGCAACAAAAAAGAAGATGAATTACACAAAGTAGAATCTGAATAAACTTAAATTTTCCTAAATTGTTTTTCATAAATACTAATTTAAATCATAGTGTGCTACATAATTATGATATGATATTTACTTGGTTTAAGAAAAGTCAGCCAGAAGTTCCTCTAGTAAAATACAAAAAAGCTTCCAGAAAAGAAGCTTCAGAAGATTTGGTACAATTAGGGGAAGATCTTGCCAATGATCGACATTATGACAGAGCCCTTGAATATTTCAACAAGGCTATAGAAATGAACGCAGAAAATGATTTTGCTTGGGGGGATCGTGGCTTGATGTTGGATAAGAAAGGAAGAAAAAATGAAGCATTAGAATCGTTTTCTAGGGCATTAGAGATTGATCCATCTAATTCTATAACATGGCACAACAAAGGATTGACACTCCTAAAATTAGGAAAACTTGCTGAAGGAGTTGAATGTTTCAACAAAGCAATAGAAATCAATGAAAAATACGCAAAAGCGTGGTACAACAAGGGTCGTGGGCTATCTATGTTGGGAAACGAAAATGAATCCCAAAGAAGTTTTGATACTGCAAGAAAGTTAGATCCATTGCTTTTTGGAAAACTAAAGAAAATGAAGTCTTAGATTTTTGATTAAAATCTATATTCAAATTTTGTGATTACGAACCATGTGCATCCTAAAAGATGATTCGTTTTCAAAAGATTCGTCACATGTTATGCATAGATAAGTTGTGTTTTTATCGTGAATTTCTTGTGCATGTTTAAGTAAATCCTCACGGTCTTTGAATTGCATACCACAAGAACCACATCCATAACTTTTTTTTCCAAACAATTGTACTTTATTAGATTTATTTTTATATAAAAATTTCTTAACATATTGCAGAGCGAATCTTTCTTACTTTCACTTGTTTACCTCCTCAGTTTTTTTGCAAATTAGGTTCGAAAATTATTTTTTTTATATAAAAAATTTTTTGGTTATGTGTAACTAATCTATTGTTCGACTGTCGAAACTTGTCGAAATACCGGCATATTTATTAATATATAGTTACTAATCATGTGGGATGGTTGATGCAATTCCACTTTATTATCCAATCATCGTTATGCTATTCGTTGGTGTGACTGCATTAATTGGAGTTCTTGCAGTAAAATTTGTCAAGAAAAGTAGTAAACGATATATTGTTGCTGGAAAAAGTTTACCGCTTTTCTTCATAGGTACAATGCTTGTATCGGAAGCAGTTGATGGCAATGCATCTCTTGGAAATGTCGCGTTAACATTCACTGGTGGTTTTTGGGGAGGTGCTGTCATTCCTTTGGGTTTAGCTATTTGTCTTGTGCTGACTGGATTATTTTTTGGAAAACGATTTAACCGTATGAACATGATTACACTTGCAGATTTCTACTATAGACGATATGGAAACACTACTGAAGTAATGTCAGGAACTATCATGGCAGTCAGTTTCATAGTTCTTGTTGCTGGTAACCTCGCTGCAAGTGGCTATATTTTATCAGTAGTATTGGGAATACCGTTAATTTATGCAATGTTGATTTCAACTGCAGTTGTTTTACTGTATACGTATTTTGGAGGGCTATTCTCTTGTGCATACACGGATATCTTCCACATCTATTTAGCTGTGATAGGATTCTGGGCAGGCTTTTTATTCTTCATAGGACCGTGGTCTCCAATTCCTGGTGGATTGGATACTATAGTAGCAAATGCTCCTGCTGGATTCATGGATATGTCAGGCTTATTCAGTGTAGGTAACGGAGCTCTGGTAAACTGGGCTGCAATAATATCCCTAGGATTGGGAGATATTGTAGCGTTAGACTTTATGGAAAGAGTATTTGCAGCAGACGGAGGCCGTACAGCAACAAAGAGCTGTTACATGGGTGCTGGAATAACTCTCTTGATTTTAATCCCTGTAACTATGGTAGGAATTATTGGATTTACATTGGAGCCAAAACTTGCTGATGCTTATACTTTATACCCAATTATTGCATTAAAACATGTACCTCCAGTAATTGGTATACTGATGCTCGTAAGTACAGTCAGTTGTGGTATGTCTACTGCCAATGGTGGTACATTAGCTATAGCAAGTGTACTATCTAGAAACATGTTGCAACGAAATATTATATCAAAATTACTCAAGAGACCAAAACTGACTGATCGACAATTACTTGTTGCAACAAGACTCTTTGTGATCCCAATGTTCTTTACCGCCTTTGCATTAGGTTATCTTATTCCAAGACCTGGTGCCTATCTTGTCTTGGCATTTGATATTGTTTTAGCAGGATGTCTTGTTCCTCTAGTTTTCGGAACCTTTTGGAAAAAATCAACGGCATCTGGCGCTATTGCATCAATTGTAGTAGGTTCTCTCCTACGACTAATCTTATTCTTCGTGATAACTATAGCTCCATCTGATAGTCCCTATTACCAATATGCTGGACTTGATACAATGATTCCTCCAGTCATATCATTAGTAGTCTTCATACTAGTTAGCCTGGCAACACAAAAAAGAACACCGCCAAGACACGATGTGGTTTATCTTATTCCAAGTGATGAAGATGTGGTTAGCGGTGCCAATGTTGAGGAATGGACTAATCCTATAGACGTAAGACAAATTTCTCATAACAATAAGAAAGGACCCGTTTAGGAATTAGAAACGATATGTCTAAGAATAACCAAACCAAAAAACATGGGACGACCACATTCGAAGATTCTCATGTAACTGTAAACAAAATACTTGTTGCAATAGACAAATCTGGATACAAGAACAAGGCTACGGCATATGCGATAACTCTGGCAAAGTCATTAGGGGCTGAGCTAACCGTAATCCATGTAATATCAAAGTCATCATTTGGGGCTACGGGAGATTTGCTTGGATATTATAGGGGTGGAAAACTCAAGGCTTACCAAGATGCACTGAAAAATGAAGCCGAAAAATTACTCAAAAAAGCAGTAGAATTTGGTGAGAAGGAAGGAATACAGACACATTCTGAAGTTATAATGGACTCGTCAGCAGAGAAAGCGATCATCGATTATGCTAAAAAGCAGAAAATGGATTTGATTGTGGTTGGAACAAAAGGTATGACTGGAATTGAAAAATTCCTCATGGGAAGTGTTGCTAATCATGTTATAACATATGCGCATTGTCCAGTATTGGCCATCCGCTAGTCCACATAGATTTACAGTAGTTACAGTTCGATTGTCGAACTAGTTGAGTCGCTTCGTAAGTATGTTTTTAACATAATCCGTGACTTCTAATCCACTTTGAGATGCTTGCTCATTTAACTGATTCCACATTTTTTTGTCAAATTTTTTCTTTGGATTAAAAACAAGACGAATAGTCAAAAGACCTTTTGGTGCCCCACGCTTTACTCCGGTTTTTATCATTACTTCTTGAAGCTTACCTATCGACACTGCATTAACCAATTTTTCTTGTAATGCTTTTGGTTTTCTTGCAATCTGTATTGCTTCATAAAGTGTTATTTCTCCACTTTCTAATGCTTGTTGCAATGGTTCTGCTAATGTCAAAACGCTTAGCCATTCACTTACTGTACTTTTAGACAATCCATATTTTTTTGATACACCGGTAATGCCTGATTGAGTTGAATCAACTAACTTTCTTACCATTTTTGCTTTTTCAATTGGCGGCAGATCTTTACGAATTAAATTCTCAAACAAAGAAGCTGCTTCTGCTTCCGCGCCTTCGAGTTCTGTTATCACTGCCGGTATCTCTCTAGTTCCCTTTGCACTTAGTGATAAAAATCTCCTGCGACCTATGAGCAGCTTGTATCTCTTACTTGCATTATCGAATCTGACAACTACTGGTTGTAATAATTCGAACTTTGACAAATGATCTTTAATTAGTTGATCTCTAGAGTCTTCGCCAAAAGGATGGTCTTTTCGAACATTTTCATCCGCAATATCTATAAGCTTGAGGGGAATATTCTTGATCTTCACAGATGTTATTTAATTACTAAATGTATTTATAATTTCCTTCTCTTGGTTCTAGGCTGTTTTATGGCTAAAATGTACCAATTTGTAACAATTTTCAAATAAAATGTAGTTTACGCATCATTTTTTCTCTACGAATCAGTAGTTTACATTTTTTACCCTAAACCTTAAATCATTTTTGAAAGATCTAGTAAAAACTGTGGAAAGAGCTAGTCTAGGATTTGATACAAAAACTGAAGAAACACTAGGCAAAACATCATTCTTGAGTTATCACATTGCAACGTATAATTCTGTAAACGGTGAATTAGGATTAGCAGATGAACCTGTCACAGTAGACGAAATATTCGATTACATAAATGATTTGAAACATGAAGGAGAAGTAACAAACATGCCAAACATAACAAAATTGGATATTTTGTTAACCTTTAAACTCCTCTTAAAGACAGGATTAGGTAAACAAACTACTCCTAATTTTACTATCATATCAAACTGAAATCATAGAATCTTTTTCCAGTAATACATATAGTGAAATAGATTTCTTATAATGACAATATTTTTTTTGCAGAATTAATTCTTTCTAATAAATCCTTTAAGAATATATCTGCAAACCGTTCGAATGTTCTTACACCATATTTCAGTTCATATTCTTTCTTTCTTTGGGTGTATTCCGATTTTAGCCAATTAAAGTCTGCTTCCTTTAATCTAATTACATTATTTTGCGCTACTGCTTTGGATTCAAACATGTTAAGCATGAAAATGCTTGCAAATTTTGTAAAGTTATTTGCTTTATATTTTGCTTCATATTTTTCTTTTAATGCTATATAATTTTCCTCAAACCATATCTTAACGTCTAATCTAACTGTTAATGATGTATATCGTCCTGAAAAGTCGATCTTTATGTTGTGCATTCCAACTTCATAATATTCTCGTTTTACTTCATTCATCATAATTATCAAGGCACTAGGAAGAAACATTCCGGGATAGTATTCATCCGTAGAATTTTGTAGTGTGGATATGATGGCAGGTTTTAGTCCTATAGTTCCATATCCTTGACTAGGCATGAGGTTTGAACAGTATGTTATTTTAAAAATCTTTAATTGATATTTAACTAAAATCAACGATAGTTGTCCATAAATAGCAATATTTGAGAATGAAAAAATTAATTGTTTAAAAATATTTTTGACAATGGTCCTATAAGGGAACCATTGTATCGATTAGTCTTGCATTGGTTACGTGCCCATCTTTCTGTTGAATAACCAAATCTACAGTGTGTTTCAGTTTATTCAATAGAAAAGTCACTTGTACATCCCATGAGTCTTGAGGGCCCTTTTCTGGCAATGTAAAGAGTTCTCTTATCTTGAAATCTTGGATTTCAGCGCCATAGAGTGACTCTGTTATTTTCCTAGAAGCCTTTTCAACTTCGTCACGTGTATTGACTGGAGTCATGTAATGCTATATACTTAGTAATTATAAAAATATATTGATTTTCGATTGTCGAACTAAAATAAATGATATAATCTAGCCATGGACAATTTTTGTGATGGTTCTGTTGTAGCTAGTTTTCCATCAACTGTAACTTTGTAAGTTTCAGGATCAATCTCTATTTTTGGAACTGCATTGTTGTAAAGCATATTTTTTTTACCAATCTTTCTGCAATTTTTGACTGGAAGTAATTTCTTTTTCAAACCTAATTTTTTTGATAAACCATTCTGTATTGCTAGTTTTGAAGTAAAAGTTACAGATGTTGCATACATAGCCTTACCCATTGCACCAAACATTGGGCGATAATATACTGGTTCTGGTGTAGGAATCGATGCATTAGGATCTCCCATCACTGAATAAGCAACGAATCCTCCTTTTATTACAAGTTTAGGTTTTACACCAAAAAATTCTGGAGACCACATCACAATATCAGCTAATTTGCCTGGCTCTAGAGAACCAACATAATCCGATATTCCATGCGTTATTGCTGGATTGATGGTCAGTTTTGAAAGATATCTCTTTACACGAAGATTATCATTTTCTCCTATTTCTTCTGTTAAACGGCCAGACATTTTTTTCATTTTATCAGCTGTTTGCCATGCTCTAATGCTTACTTCTCCAACCCTACCCATTGCTTGACTATCTGAAGAATACATGCTTAGGGCACCAATATCATGTAGTACATCTTCTGCAGCTATTGTTTCACCTCTGATTCTTGACTCTGCAAATGCCACGTCTTCTTTTACAGAGGAATTCAGATGATGACAAACCATCATCATATCTAGATGTTCATCTAGGGTATTGACTGTAAACGGTCTTGTTGGATTTGTAGAAGAAGGAAGAATATTCTTGTACCCTGCTATTTTCATAATATCAGGTGCATGTCCACCGCCAGCTCCTTCGGTATGATAAGTATGGATTGCTCTTCCACCTATTGCTTCAATCGTATCATCAACGAAACCGCATTCGTTTAACGTGTCTGTGTGGATAGCTACCTGAGTATCAGTTTTATCTGCAACGCGTAATGCTGCATCAATAGTAGCCGGAGTAGTACCCCAATCTTCGTGTAGTTTCAAACCACATGCACCTGCAGCAATCTGTTCCAATAATGCAGGCTCGAGGGAATCATTTCCTTTTCCTAGCAGACCAAAATTTAGAGGCAGTTCATCAAGAGCCTCAAGCATTCTGTGAATATTCCAAGGACCTGGAGTACATGTTGTTGCTTTAGTTCCATCAGTAGGTCCCGTACCACCTCCGATCATTGTTGTAGTTCCACTACAAATTGCATCTATTGCTTGTTGTGGAGCAATGAAGTGAATATGACTATCAATTATTCCTGGAGTACATATTGTATGCTCGCCTGCCACTACCTCCGTATTTGCAGATATTATCATGTCTATTCCATCCATAACATTTGGATTACCTGCTTTACCTATTCCAGCTATTAGCCCATTTTTGATACCTATGTCTGCCTTGATAATTCCCAGAATGGGATCCATGATAATCGCATTTGTTATGACTAGATCAAGTGCATTTTTACTAGTGACACCACTTGCTTGTCCCATTCCGTCTCTAGCACTTTTACCACCGCCAAAAACTATCTCATCTCCATAATTCTGAAAATCTTTTTCGATTTCAATTATGAGATCAGTATCAGCCAGTCTAATTTTGTCACCCTTGGTAGGACCATAAAGATCCACGTATTGTTTTCTAGGGATTATCAATGTCATTTTTGATCACCCTCTTTGAATCCCTTTTTTCGCATTTTTTTTAGTGCAATCTGTTTTCTAGTAGCGAGTTTACCATTAACAAGACCATTAAATCCATATACTATTTTTAGACCTCCATATTCTGTTAACTCTATCTCCTTTGTATCTCCAGGTTCAAATCTTACTGATGTTCCTGATGGAATATTCAAATGATGACCATAGGCCTTTTCTCTAGGAAATACAAGAGCCTTGTTGGTTTCAAAGAAATGTGTATGTGAACCTACCTGTATTGGCCTATCTCCAGAGTTGCTAACCTTGACCTTTACTGTCTTCTTACCTTTGTTAGCAATTACAGGTATATCATTTAGGAAATATTCTCCTGGGATCATGTTATACTATAGGATCATGAACAGTGACAAGTTTAGTTCCATCTTCAAAGGTTGCCTCAGTTTGCACTGTCTTAATTAACTCAGGTACGCCCGGTAACACATCCTCTCTTGTTAACACTCTTCTTCCTGAACTCATAAGATCTGAGACAGATTTTCCATCTCTAGCTCCTTCTACTATGTGATCTGCAATGAGTGCAAGTGCTTCTACGTAATTTAGTTTTAATCCTCTTGATTTTCTTCTTCTTGCAACTTCTGCTACCATGAAAATGTACAGTTTATCCATTTCTCTAGGCGTAAGCATCATATCTGTACCTACTATGGCTTCTTGTATTTATTATTTATAATCAATTACTAAGATCAAAAAATATAACTTCATAGTATGATCTAAGATCATTATGCTTACAGTCACATCAGTAATGGGAAATATTTTTGATGACAAAAAATTACTGGCTAAATTCAATCAAATGGAATCTCAAAAAAGTTGTGAGAGATTAAAAATATCACGTCTAGAGACGGAAAGAAGTAGGATTAGAAAGAAAACAGATCTCGGTACAGATATAGGCCTTATTCTTGATTCTGGTACAAAACTACATCATGGCGACGTCATAGTGTCAAATCTCAAAAAATTCATCATAATTGAACAATTGCCTGAGAAAGTGATCTCAATAAAAATTAGAAAATTAAAGGAGAATTCTGTTGGGTTAGTTACTCTGGGTCATATCATAGGAAACAGACACAAACCAATTGTGATAAAAGATGATGTTCTTTCTTTTCCAATTCAAGCAGACTCTGAAGTTGATGTATTTAAGAAACTACTATCTTATATCATAAATAATCTCGAGATTAAGGTAGAGGAACAGATTTTTCAACCTCAACATGGAATGTATATGCATGAACACTAATCACGAGTTTTTTTTAATGCAGTTGGCCGATTCATTTTTTCCCTCTGGCATGTTTGGATTGTCCAACGGCCTAGAATCTCTTGTAAAACATGGTAGAATCAAAAATGAACAAGATGTCTTGAATTTTATTGAACAACAGATAAATTTTCAACTCGTATCTTGTGACTGTATAATTTTCTTGATTGCTATGGATGCTGCAAAGAATAAAAACATTGAAGAGCTTGTAGAAGCAGATAACAAATTTTATTCTATGAGATTGATAAAAGAAGTAAGAAATACATCTGTCAGATCTGGTTCACAAATACTGAATTGTGTAATTCAAATGACGTTTGACAAGAAGGAAAATAAAATTGCAAAGGAGTTTCAAATGAAAATAAAATCAAATGAAACTGCTGGAACATATCCTGTTTGTCTGGGAATTGCTGTAAATCTTCTGGGAATTCCTTCAGAAAGTGGGATACGAATGATGCTTTATTCATTTAGCCAAAGTGTCATAGCAGCAGCAATCAGGTTGGGAATAATAGATCACATAAGCGGCCAAAAAATTCTTACAAAACTTTCTGATAAAATAAATATAATTTCTAGAACAATTAAAAAAGAATCACTAAACAATATTTGGCAACTGACACCTCTAACAGATATTTTTCAAATGATTCATGAGCATGATAGTTCAAAAATGTTTATTACATAATTTGGAGATGAATTTGATGCTAAAAAATAAAAAAATACCAAAAGTTGGAATTGGTGGGCCTGTAGGATCGGGAAAAACACGTTTGATTGAGAGAGTGGTACCCATCTTGATAAAAAGAGGTTACAGATGCTGTATAATATCAAACGATGTTATATCAAAAGAAGATGCAGAAAGAATGCAACGAGTACTATCTACAGAGCTAAAAGTTATGCCTGAAAATATGATTATAGGAATAGCTACTGGAGGTTGTCCGCATACTGCAATACGTGAAGATCCAACAATAAATTTAGCTGTAATTGATGAAATAGAAAAGAAAGATCCTAGTCTTGATTTGATTATAATTGAAAGTGGTGGTGATAATGTTATGACTACCTTTAGTCCTGCCCTTGCTGATTATTTCATTTACATAGTAGATGTAGCTGGAGGAGACAAGTATCCAAGAAAAGGTGGATTAGGAATAGAAAGCAGTGATTTACTTGTAATCAATAAGATTGATCTTGCATCTCACGTGGGAGCAGATCTTGCTATAATGAAAAGAGATGCAGAAAAAATGCGAGCAGGGAAACCATACATATTTGTTAATTGCCAAACAGGTGAAGGCGTAGAAGATGTTGCTGAAAACATAATCAAATCAATACTGTTTGACAAAAAGCCCATTATCAAAAAGAATCGAACAAGATGAATTCACAGATTCCAGATATTTTCAAGAATTATGTAAATAAAGAATTTAAAATGCCAGGTCAAAATGGTATTATACAGATAGAACTTCAAGCAAACGATGATTCTAAAACATATATCAAATCATTGTTATCAAAAGCACCATTTTTGATTCAAAAAGCAATGTATCCAGATTCAGATTATCCACATTTTGCTCATATCTACATGATGTCATCTTCTGGAGGTATTCTACAGGGAGATGAACAGAAAATTGATGTTGTAATGGGGAAAAATTCGACAGCAAGAATCACTACTCAATCGGCAACCAAAATTTACAAGATGGATGGTGGTTATGCTTCTCAATACATTAACATACACAGTCAAGAAAGAAGCTATCTAGAATTTGTTCCGCATCAAATTATTCCATTCAAATCATCTAGATTTTATCAAGAAGTAAATCTTGAGGTTGAAGAGAATGCCATTCTAATCTATTCAGAGATCATATCAGCAGGTCGTATTGCATCTGGTGAAAAGTTTGATTTTGATCTTTGTTTCCTTCGTACTTCCGCTCATAGAAATGGCCAGATACTCTTTACCGATGTTATGAACCTGAGTCATAAAGATAAGATAAATCTTGAATCCATATTTGGAGGAAAAAATGTCTTTTCTACAATTTACATAATTGGCAGTTCTATACCCGTGGAAATGATTATGGATAAGATCAATTTCGCTGTGCAAAATACATCTTTTTTGGCTAGTTGCTCTACCTTACCGAGTAATTCAGGTATTATTGTAAGAATACTAGCCGATTCTGTTTCTGAAATCGTGGCTCTAACAGAATATGTCACTAATATTCTTAGATCTTTTACCCAGAAAAACCACTCAATAGAACCTATAATTCAAAACCCATCAATAGATATTGCATAAAAACATCCTTTCCCCTTTTTGGAATTTAGGATCTTGCTGATCAGAAGTTTTATAATTACTAAATCCTCTGTGTCTGCATGAGTTCTACAGGTAATTTACTTGGTGAGGGTACACAGTTCTCTATAGGAGAAGAAACACGAAGATACAATTTACTTGCTGGAAGATTGATTGCTGATCTCATCAAAACTTCATTTGGACCAAGGGGATTTGAAAAAATTTACATTGATATTTTGGGTGAGGCCACTCTAACGAAGAATGGTTCCACAATGTTACGTAAAATAGATGTTGAACACCCTGCTGCAAAGGTAATGATAGATGCTTCAAACTCAGTTGACAATGAGGTTGGAGATGGAACCATATCTGTAGTTATTTTAGCTGGTTCTTTGCTTGAAAAGGCAGAAAAGTTATTGGATTTAGGTATGTCACCTGCTACAATTGAGGCAGGATACAAGAAAGCAGCTGAATATTCTCTTGATATTGTAAGATCAATTGCAAAAGTCTCTACCCATACAAATAAAGAAGTTATGCTCAAGTTAGCTGAAACATGTTTAAGAACAAAGGCAATCTCTGTGTTAGGTGAAAATAAATCTGTAGCAAAACTAGTAACTGATGCATTTTGTACAATTGCAGATTTTGTAAATAGAAAAGTTGAAACAGATGATATCAAAATAGAAGAAAAACCTGGTAATACTTCAGATATGGAACTGGTCAGAGGAGTAGTTATTGACAAAACAATAGATCATTCTGGGATGCCTAGACTGATTGAGAAAGCTAAGATTCTTCTAATTAATGTAGAGCTTGATGATGAAAGAACAAAGACTGATGCAGAGATCACAATTAATTCTCCACAAGAAATGCAAGCATACATTTCAAAAGAAAGTGATGATGTAAAGAGAAAAGTTCAAAAGATAATAGATTCAGGTGCAAATCTTGTAGTTTCCCAAAAAGGAATAAATCGATCGGCTCAAAATTACATGTCTAGAGCAGGCATAATATCACTTCGTAGAGTAAAAGAAAATGATCTTCATTGGTTAGAAAAAGCATCTGGTGCTTCAACAATGACTGATCTTGACAGTATAACTGAAAAACATCTGGGATTTGCAGGTAAGGTTTATGAAAAATTTGTGGGTGATGATAAAATGGTGTTTGTGGAAGGATGTACAAATCCAAAATCAATTACTATATTATTGCGGGCAAATTCCAAGAGAATGCTTGATGAATATCATCGTACGATACTTGCTGCGATAGCAGTCCTCGAAGATTTCTTTATCAATCCGTCCATAGTAGCTGGTGGAGGTTCGACTGAGATGATCATTGCAAATGAGCTTAGGAAAAAATCACTTTCAATTGAAGGAAAAGAACAGATTGTGATTCAAAGTTTTGCTGAAGCTTTTGAAGAAATTCCACTAACAATTGCTAGAAATTCTGGAATGAATGTAATTGATACACTTGTTCAGTTAAGAAATAAAAATTCTAAACACAACAATGGACATATTCATTCGTGGTATGGAGTGGATACAATTGAGAGAAAAGTCAGAGAAATGTATTCACAAGATGTTATAGAGCCTCTTGTAGTCAAGGAACAGGTAATAAAAACAGCTGCTGAAGTAGCATCATTGCTAATACGTGTAGATGAGGTTGTCATGAAAAAACCTGTAATGTATACTCACAATCATGGTGTTGGCAAAACACATTCTCATGCAAGAGGAAATCAGGCTCACGATCATTTTGACAATCTTGGTAAAATGCAACGACCATCTCATCATTATTATTGAATCAAGAGATTACGCTATCTAAAATCTCTCATACATTATCTATTTACTCGAGCAAGAAGTGCAGAATAAATAAATGGTAAGATGGTTGTTATTTCTGCATGTATTGTAGTTTGTTTTGCATTTTGAGTGACCTTGCCCCATGAAATTGCTTCTCTTACAAGAGCTCCACTCAAACTTCCATCAAATTCTTGTGCTGTAGTGATATAGACCGCATAATCCAGACCATTTCTATATTGGTTCCACCAAAGAGTGTGGTGCTTTGATATTCCGCCACCCAACATAAGAGCACCAGATTTTTTTGCTTTAAAAATGAGAGAAGATAAGAGATCACTATCTGCTATCACATTTAGTTTAAAATCACTATGTTTTTGAGCAAAAAGCCAGATCTGACTGCCTACTCCACCATCCATTATTCCTGGTACTATTACTGGTATGTCGTTCTTGTATGCCCAATACAAAAATGAGCCCTCTCCTAGATTTGCACCTATCATTCTAGTAATGTCTGCAGTAGACATCTCTTTTTTGCCAGATTTGTAAACTTCCTCCAAGAATTTTTGCATCTTTTCTTCAATTATGGGCCCATAGCTTTCCATGGGAACCAATACATTTCCTAATCTGTGAACATTCTGTTCTAAAAGTTCTGAATCATCTAGAGTAAATGATCCTTCTAAATAATTTGAAAAATATCTTGCTATGTCATGATCAAGGGCCCCACATGTGGTAATGACCACATCAAACATTTTGTTTTTGAGCATATCTGTAATTATTCCTCGAAGACCAGTAGCTGTAATTGCTGCAACAAACGAGAGAAATTTTAAACAATGCTTATCGTTGATCATTGTTGAGAGAATTTCAAGCCCATCCGCAAGGTTTCTTGATTCAAAACCTCCTGATGTCGACATCTGATTGAATATGTTTTGAAGATCATCTCCACTTTTTATCCCAATGTCTCTTACTGGTTTATTGAGATCTTTCATCCTCTTCTAATTTATGTAGTAGTATAAATTTCTTGAAATTTCATTTGTTGTTCTTAGAGAGATTTTAAATATTTGCAGTTTAATTGAAGATGGTGCTCGATCTAGTCCCTAAAGCAATATTCCTCACTAAAGGCAAAGGTGTACATCAAGATCAGCTTACAAGTTTTGAATTTGCATTACGAGATGCAGGTATTCCAAACACAAATTTGGTGTTAATTTCAAGCATTTTTCCACCTGGAGCAAAAGTAATTTCACGTACAGAAGGATTAAAGAAGATACGTGCTGGCAGTGTTCAATTCGTAATCTATGCACGACAACAATCTAATGAACCGCGTAGATTGATGGCAGCTTCAGTGGGATTGGCAGAACCAGCAGATAAGAAAAAATGGGGATACCTATCTGAGTATCAATCTTTTGGAGAAACAGAAAAAGAAGCTGGTGATTATGCGGAAGATATTGCAGCTCAGATGTTAGCATCATCTCTAGGAATACCATTTGATGCAGACAAGAATTGGGATGAGAAAAGACAACAGTGGAAAGTATCTGGACAAATATACAAGACCAGAAACATTACCCAGAGTGCAGTTGGTGATTCCAAAGGAAGGTGGACTACCGTCTTTGCCGCAGCGGTCTTGATTCTCTAAAATAATTATTTTTTCAAACATTACACAAGAAATAGATTTTGCTTTATGGCTGCTTTGATTTCTTTTTGTTAAAATAAGTTTCAGATAGTTCATCATAATATTTTCCTAATTTTTTGTACAATCGTTTTGGTTTTCGTGGATTCTTCATACCAAGTGCATATAAACAAAGAACTGGAAATGCTATGGTTGCATCCGCATAAACTACAATTACATCCTCATGAGAATCCTTTACCTTGCCCCAGCTCTTACCTTCTTGAAGTGTAGCACCAGACAAACCTCCAGTATCTGGTCTTGCATCAGTAATCTGAATGATGTAATTTTGTCCACCATGACCTAATCCCAATATTTGGTCTAATAATGGTCCAGTCTGCTGTGCCGTATTTTTAGGAACACCTCCCCCAATTTCTACAATTCCTGCCTTTTTTGAATTATACAAAATTGCTGCCTGTTCAATTATTTCTCTTACAAAATCTAGTGAAAATGGCTTGTTAGCAAGCCTAAGGGGTGCCAAATCAAGGGCAAGTGAAGAATCCTTCAATGTTGAAATGTAGAGCGGCACATCATAATCATATGCAGAAACAACAAAACTTTTCTCTGGGTTTTTTGAATGTTCTTTTGAATATTTACCCATCCAGTTTGCAAATTCTGCTGTGGTAAATGGTTTTTCAATTAAATTATTTTCAAACATTTTATGTACAATCTTATCTTGTTCCTTGAGCGTTTCTTCTCCTTTGATATAGACATCTCTTATCCTGACAATATCTTTTTGATAAAGAATCATGTCATCTACTTCAAAATGCCCTTGTTTTACAGGTAAATTCCATGCAAAATGATCTTCGTGATACAGATTGGAACCTGTAGATATTATCCAATCAACAAATCCATTCTCGATAAGCGATTTGAACAAACCTCCAAATCCAACTGGTGTCATTGCACCAGCAATAGTAAGACATATTGTTGCATCATCTTCAATCATTTTAGAAAATAATTTTGCAGCTTCTCCAAGCTGTCTTGCGTTGTAACCTGAGTTTGCATAAATTTCTACAAGATCATCAATTTTCATATCTGGATTTATCTCGATGTGAGGAATATTTTTTCCATGAAAGTGATGATAATCCATCAGACCGTGTAATCTAATTCTACTAGATAATATTTTCTAATGACACTATTCATTCGATTAAATTTTGTTTGACAAATTCATTTTATACATTAAAGATTAATGAGTGATAATCACTTTGTAAAATTAATTTTGCAGTTTACGTATAACATTGTAAGAGAGATTTTGTAGTTTACGTTTTTTTAGGACATCTTTTTATACATAGATTAGATCCATGTTGTGCTCACAATGGAGACGAGTTCAAAAAATGCTTTACTATTATGGACTGGAACAATTTCAGTTTTGTTACTTGTTGTAATATCTGGTAATCCTGTATCGACACTTTCAGCCTATGCTGATCCTAGTTCTACACAAACTACAAAATGTTCTGGTACACCATTACCAAATACAGACTGGTCTAATTGTAATTTGAGTGGCGTTGATCTTTCATTTCTTAACTTATCTGGAATTAATCTTTCAGGTGCCAATCTTCAAAATGCGAATTTGTATAGCACTAATCTTTCAGGTGCCAATCTTGTAGGAGCACAATTGACAGGTGCCAATGTAAATTACATCAATCTTTCAGGTGCGAAATTAAGTGGAATTGCTGTGCAAAATATGGATTTTTACCAATCTAATCTCTCAGGAGCAGATTTTCAGGGAGCCAATCTCCAAGGCTCTTCATTCGGAATGGCTAATTTTCAAAAGGCTAATTTCTCAGGTGCAAATCTCTCAGGTGTAAGAGCAATAGCTGCAAGTTTTGCAGGTACTAATCTTTCAAACGCTGATTTATCTGACTCAATCTTCCGTGTTTCTGATTTCACAGGTGCTAACTTGTCAGATGCAACTCTTCAGAATTCCGAAGTTTCATATGGTATTCTCGCAGGCGCAAATCTTGCAGGAGCTAATGTATCCAATTTGTCCACTGCGCTTACTGATCTCTCTTGTCATGGAAACCACATTTGTCACTAGCAGTTTTGATAAATTAGAATTATTATATAAAAAAGATTCAATGCCAAAATAATTATAAAGAAAAATTTGAACAGTCGATAGATAATTAATTTGATTTATACAATAACTTTTTTGCAGTTTACGCATTATTGTATATGAGAGATTTTGTAGTTTACGTTTTTTTAGGACATATTTTTATACAAAGATTTCACATCCTGTTTGTGCAAATAGTATTACTCCTACCAAATTTTGTAATACTATTAGGCACATTTTCTGGAGGTCTTTTATAATGGACGTATGGCCTTTTGTGTTTTTATCAATTCCAACTATGATTGTTTTGGGATTACGTCATGGAGTAGATATTGATCACATAACAGCTATCGACAATCTTGTTCGATTACATAATGCTATGAAAAAGTCACGTTGGATTGGGGCTTCATTCAGTTCAGGTCATATGACGTCCGTATTAGCAGAAATGATATTTATCATATACCTAGTTGGTGGGTTCATCAATCTTAACAATTTAGCATTTTGGGGAGGCATAATGGGAGCAATTGCTCTTGGAACAATCGCGGTGGTAAATATTTATTCTATGAAGAAATGGGGCAAAAGTAGCTCTGCAATACTTGCAAGTAAAATCTTGTCTAAAACAGGTATGTTAGGGACTTCAGGTTCCGCATTTGTTACAGGCCTTGTATTTGGATTAGGTTTTGACACTGCAACACAGATATCAGCAATCAGTTTATCAGCTGTGGCTTCTGCAACTGCAGGAGTTCAAGTAGCGCTATTTCTTGCAGGATTTTTTGCATTGGGGATGATTCCAATTGATACCCTTGATAGTGTATTACTAAGATCTGCACTTTCTAAGATATTCCATACTAAAGGGTTCAGATACATGTCATATGCTCTTAGTGGAGTTGCCCTGCTTGTAGCTACAGGAGAATCCTATGGAATATTGATGCATGTAGATGTTATGCCTGTGTGGGTAGGTGCTGCATTAGCCGCCGGAATAATTTTGGCATCATTTGCATATGGGTTTGCTACACGAAAGAATGGCGTACACATGTCTCAATCCACTAGACCTTTGTAGATTCCTGTCCTTCTCTTGCAATAAGATAGATGCCAAATAGCATAATTGCGATGGCAATTAATTGGTAGATACCAATAGACTCATGCAAGAATATTGCTGCAAAGACAAGACCGAATATGGCCGATGTAGAAAAAATTAGTATTGTTCTTACTGTTCCTATTCGCTTAAGGCTATGTAAAAAGAAGTAAAGTGAAAATCCAAAACCTAGAATTCCAAGAAACAGAATATTTGGAATTTGTAAAGGCGTTACATTGATGGGTATCTTCAACAACAATACAACAACAAAGAGAACGCCGCCTCCGATTATTGATTTTAGTTGAACTAGTCTTGAGATGTCTACCCTATGAGCAACAATTCTGCTAAGATTGTTATCTAATGCCCAACATACAGCAGCTGAAAGAATAAGCAAATTTCCTTCCTTTTTTAAATCAGAAAGAAAATTTGAAAATTCAAGATTAGTTGTAACCACTATGACGCCAATGAGTACTAGTACTATTGCAAGATAACCTAAAGGCTTGAGTTTCTCTTTAAAGAGTAGGACTGCAAACAAAACCGTGAACACAGTCTCACCGTTTAACAAGATAGAGGCATCAGAAGCAGTAGTCTTTGCTAAACCCATAAGTAATAGAGTTGGAGCCAGGATAGAGCCAAAACCAGATATAGTAAAGATAAGATACCAATCTTTCTTCCTTATTGGTTTTAACATAGATTTTCTTGTAAGTGGTACTGAAGCTAGAAAAGCCAGAAGATAAACCAATGATGCCAACAATAACGGATTGATGTTTGCAAGAATTGGTTTTGAAAGAGTTGCGATAGAACCAACCAAAAGAGCAGATAACATTGCAGCCAAATATCCTACTTTTGCAGACTTGAGATCTGGTTGATTCAATAAATGATTATTATATTGCTTGAAGTTAAATCTCGTTCTTGAGTTTAGACTAGTGTATACAAGGAAAATGAAATAAAATCATCTATGGTAATAACTAGAAAGTTATCTGTGTCTTTTTTCTGTTATTTTTAATCCTGTGCTATGAGCCTCAATTTCGTTGAGTCTTGCTTCAATCTTTGGCTGATATTTCTTCATTGCAGCCCATGTGAGAAGACCGCAAAAGGTAACAATTGTTCCTATTGTTAGTACTTCTATTATCATATTCAAATGCATTACCTGATCATTGTGATATAAAATAATATCATGGTATAAGATTAAAATTTTAGCCATGATTACAGAAAAATTATATAAAATTCTCTTTATGAAAAAATAATTTCTATAATTTTATTGATAAATATCATTTCTAGATAATTATTCAAGTTTGACTAAAATTAGTAAGTTACACATGCTAAATTAGGATAATAATGGAGACGGAAAATATAGTGAAGATTAGAGATTCGCTGTAATGCCAAGTTCTAATCAAATTTTACTTCTTCTTGTTGTGTGGATGCGTTACAGTGTGCACACTTTTCCGATGGAGTCTTGAAATATACCATGTGGCAATTTTTACAGGCTCTCAGATCACTTAGTCTTACCATGACAATCTAATCATAACCTACTAAAAAAATCTTATTTTGACAAGTTCTTCTCTAGTTACAAATTATGATAACAATCACTGAATATCTCTGAATAGACGTTTAATCTAGCGATTTGATTTATCTGTAACATGTAAAAAATGAATGTATGAAGAGTCATTATAAAAAATACTTGAAGCTAAACAAAAACATTCTTTTTGCATTCCTTGCTTCTGTTACAATTTCTGCTATATTTGCACAAATGTTCTCGCTTCAAGCAAAATATATCAATAGTTCGGTAACTCTTGCAATTGATTTATCAGTCTACTACGCAGCTTTTTCAGGTTTTTTTTATATTGACAATAAAAAAAAGTATCTCTTAGAATCAGGCAAGTTGGACAAATCTAGGCTGAAAACAGATCTACTCAAAATTATTACTTCATTAGGATCGGGTGAAATAATCTATGTCATATGTAGGTGGTTGTTGCAATACTATCTATTAACTAGAGATTATGAAGCATATGCTTCATCTGCCTTGGCCCAATCAATTTCATTTGTAGTTTACCTAATTTGTGTAAATCTTATTGCTAGATCTGTAAAGTTGTATAAAGATAGAGAATAATTGAATTCACATTACTAATTCGTAATCTACAAAATATCTGTTACAGAGAATAAAGCAAAAATGAAAAAATTCTTCTTACTTGATGTAATATTGGTAGATTACATATTGTACATTCTGGATATATATGCTAGAATATTGCACACACGTGGATGCCACAAACAAAACCTATAGTGGATATAGTAAATGTAGTTGCTTCTGCATCAATAGACCAAAAAATTGATCTTGTAGAAATTACAAAAGCATTTCCAGATGCTGAATACAATCCTTCACAATTTCCAGGTCTAGTCTTCAGATTAAAATTGCCAAGAACTGCTACTCTCATATTTAGTTCGGGAAAATTTGTTTGTACAGGTTCAAAGTCAGAAAAAATTGCAATTGATGCAATACATGCTGTAATACAAAAACTACGAAAGGCCAAAATTAAAATAAAAAATAATGTCGTTATAACAGTTCAAAATATTGTTGCATCTGTAGATCTTTGTGGGGGGGTTCACTTACCTATGGCTGCTAGGAGTCTTCCAAGAAGCATGTATGAACCAGAACAATTTCCTGGAGTCATACATAGAATGATGGATCCTAAAACTGTAACCCTGATCTTTGCCTCTGGAAAGCTTGTATGTGTAGGAGCAAAAACAGAATCAGAAGTTCATAGATCTGTTCATAATCTACATACAATGCTTGAAGAAAAAAAACTAATGAGATATCAAGACTAATCCAGAATTAATATTCTACACAATAGAATCTATTTTCTTTTTTCATTATCATTTTTTATTTTATTCTTGTTGTCTTCTTTTTTGTCTGATCTTCTGCATTGCCTTTATTTCTTATCATTAGAGAACCCTATAGTTCTTAGATTATCATTTTCTGCTGGTTTTTAACATTTGAATTCATTGTAATCTTGTTTCATATTTATCAGAATCTTTTGATTAGTTTGATACGTTCTTGATCTTCATTTGCTTTCTTTTTACAAACTTTCTTGATCAGTATTTTCTCTGTTATCATTTCTTCCACATTTGTAAAAGACTTGAATTTCATCTTGCTCTCCCTATATTTTTCAATTGCACATAATTCGCCTGGCCATAACTCATCCTTGCATTTTTTGCACACGTGCAGGTTATTTTTTGGATCATGACATATGCAAGAACATCGGTCTCCTTTCTTTTTGTATATAGCACCGTCTCCAAATACTAGTTTGTCTTTTGACGTTTTTGGCATTGGTGTTATATCTTGTCAAGTTAACAATAAGACTTGTGGACGTTTTGTTTATTCCATTTAATTCTATACTTGGTTAAATCTTGTCAGAATTGCCAAGAACTCTAGAGTTTTAGAGTCACTCTAAGAAAAGCTCGAGTTCTTGAAATAATATACTATACTAAATCACGATTTTAGCTAAAAAATAGTTCCAATTTGAATAAAGCATATTCATGCGTTGCGACATGTTGGTATTCATTACTGGCTAAACAGGACAAACTACAATCATGTTATCGTGTCAAAGATTGGAGGGTGGAAGTCAGTTCAGACACTGATTGATTGTTATGGTCAGCCTGATGAAGATTATATCATAAATTTTCTTACAGAAAAGAAATCAGGTTCAATTTTGACCAATCCAACTTTCTAAAGGTAATTTAACCTAGGAAAAATCAGATTAAACGCTAAATTTTTGCGAAATGTTTCATAACAGGCATGAAATGAAATCCTTATGCAACATTTTTGGATTCAAATTTAATGGAATATTTTTGCCGTCGCTAGAGTCTAGAGTCACTCTAAGAAAAGCTCGAGTTCTTGAAATGCATATTAAATCACGATTTTAGCTAAAAAATAGAAAAAGTATTTAATGATGGTTATTGAAACCAAAATTTCTGATAATTAATGATTAAAATCCAGAGAATCTTTATTATTGGAATAAATAAGTAATTGATATTCTAATGAATAATTTTCAGGGAACAGCCGATTTCATTTGGAGTGTAGCAGATTTACTCAGACATGATTATAAAAGGGCTGATTATGGCAAAGTGATTTTACCTTTTACCGTACTGCGACGCTTAGACTGTGTATTAGAATCAACTAAAGATAAAGTCTTAACTAAACTTCCAGAATTAAAACAAGCCAAAGTCAAAAACATAGATCCTATTCTTAACCAAATTGCCAAACAATCATTTCATAATAGAAGTAAGTATGATTTTAAGAAACTTAAAGAAGATCCTGACAATATTGCTGCTAACCTGCGAAACTATATCAATGGATTTTCAGAAAATGCGCGTGAAATATTAGAATACTTCAAACTTGATGATGAAATTTCTACATTGGATGACGCGGATCTACTTTTTCTAGTTGTAAATAGATTTGAAGAAATCGACTTGCATCCAAATGTTGTAAGTAATGAGGAAATGGGTTACATATTTGAAGAATTGATACGCAAGTTTGCAGAATATTCTAATGAAA
>Ga0307373_10003925_pt1 | contig 25360 bp, 22 predicted proteins | sample OX2MG_FD_202534 | JGI IMG/M metagenome (GOLD analysis project Ga0307373, IMG submission 202534) | Soil microbial communities from Risofladan, Vaasa, Finland - OX-2 | ecosystem: Environmental > Terrestrial > Soil > Coastal area > Acid sulfate soil | place: Finland: Risofladan, Vaasa | collected...
GTCCGCTGCAATTCGGCCGTCAACTTGGGGTTCGCCAGGTTGGCCACCTGTTGGCCGCGCGGCAATCGCCTGCGTGTCGGCCAGTGCCCTGGCCGCCCGCGCTTGGCCGGCCCCGTTTGATTCCGCGCGACCGACAGGGCATTCCGCCGGGGTCCGCCTTTCGCTTCAGCCTACGGGCGGGCTCCGCTACGGCCCTTCGCGGGCTGTGCTCCCGGCCTCATTTCCTGCCTCGCTTGCTTGGCAGAACGGAACTATCGTGACACGAAAGCCAAGGCTGAAGTTCCGATGAATGGGCTGGGAGCCCATGAGGTGCGCCGACCTACAGTACGCGGCAATAGATTCCCAACCCCCGCCTCGGATTACCCGGAACGAGCCCAGCGCAGCGCCACTCGGATCAACCACCAGGTCAACGGTTTCCTTGGATCCGGACCAGTCGTGACACCACTCAGCCAAATTCCCATGTATATCAAACAAGCCTCGCGCGCTTGGCCGCAACTGGCAAACGTTGTGGGCAAAACTGTGGGAGTTTTCAGCAATCCATGCGTAAAGTCCCAGAAGTTGGGTGTCGTTGCCGAAGCAATAGGCCGTGTTCGTCCCCGAGCGACAGACGATCTCCCATTCCGCCTCCGTGGGCAGGCGAAATCCAGATTTTTCGAAGCGTACTGGCCAATTCCGCGGTCTGCCCATCGATTTCGGATCAGGGTCGGGTGGAAAACGCGTTGGATCCAACGACGACGGGTCCACGTAGGCTTGGTCGTCCTCCGCGATACCCGCACTCTCGGAGAGCCAGCGGCAATAGCCCACCGCATCGTACCAATTGACCGCGAATGCCGGGTCTTCCAAAGTGAGTTGCCGTGAAAACTGCTTCTTGAGGGCGTCGTAACGACCGTGATCGTCATACGAATTATATTGTTCCCAGGTGATCTCACGGTCGCTTACCGCAATCGGCCGTGTCAACTTGACCGCGTGACGTTGCTCGCCGCGTTGTTGTCGGTCGGCTTCATCCGGCACCGAACCGATCGGGTACTCGCCCGCCGGAAACACCACGAAAGTCATATAAATGTTCGTAGTTCCGTCTTCAGGCGGAACCATGCTGGTAGGCGGCACCGTATTGCCTGCTGAAGGCGGGATAACGAACCGCAAGGTATACCACTCGCGATTCGGAGCATACGGCGCCGGCGTTTGGTCGACCTTTCTTGCCACCTCGTCCTGCTTCCAATGTCGCAACAGCCAGCCCGTCGCCCCGTGGACCGCCGAACTGGGGTCGTTGGCGCACCAATGGGCAAGCTGATCGACAAATGCTGCACGTTCCGCCTCCGGAAATTCGGCCAAGTCGAATTCGCCTAGCGCCAATAGCAAGGCGTAAAACACGCGATCCTCGATGCGGCGCGCTTCGCCCGTCTTCGGCAGCCGCAGTTGGTTCGCCAACTTGAGGCATTCCAGCAGTTGGGCAGGTAAAATCCCTCGCTGGCGGCAGCGATGCACGAACTGCGTGAGAGATTCCGGGTCGTCCTGGACTCGCAGCACATCCAGGATCGACTCGCGCTCGCCTTGCCGCAAGAGGGTAATAGCCGCCCCAGCACGGCGCTGGCCCAAAGCCACTCGTTCGATTTGTGACAGATCGGCGGCGGGCAATTCGCACATCAACTTGTTCAGCGATTCGTGCGCAGCAACATCGCGAGCCTTCGCCACCGGTGGATAGAGGATCTCGTACTGCCCGGACGTCGCGGCCAGAAGCAGGCGAGTCAGCCGCACCGCGTCCTCTGCAGCAAAGTCGGCTAGCGCGTTGGCGGCGCCCAATTGTTGGCTTTCCGTCGCCTTGGCACCCACGAAAATACGTTCGAGGTCGGCGAGGAGCCGGTCGCCGAACGGTCGCAAGTAGTCGCGAAGCCGCGGTTGGTGTTCGGGATTCGCGGCCACCAGTTCCTCGGCCAGAAAGGTGCAGTCGGCGGTCGTCAATTGCGGAGAGTTGGTGGCGTAGCTCGCCAAAGCCAGCCCCGCGCAGAATCGGCGTGAGGGCGAGTTGGTCCCGTCGTGCAGCAACTTCCAAAGGTCACTTTGAAAGCGCTCTTGGTAGGGCGCGAGATGGTCCCGAATGACCCCAAAGTACGATACGTGACGCGACAAGAGTTGTTCGTACAGGTATTCGACCTGGCGCGCATCACCCGCGACGAGGGCCAGCGACAGGTGCAGCTTTTCAGTTGAGCCATCCTTCGCCTGGGCCAATCTTCCCTCAAGGAGCGGTTTGGTCCATTCCGCATGCGCGCCGATCTGCTTGATGATCTCGGGCACCTGCTGTGGATCGGCGCTGGCGAGTTGCTCGACCAGCCCGCGGGCGCGGGTAGCGTTTTCCGTCCGCTCGTTGGCACGCTTCGCGACGGCCGATGCAATAATGCCCCCACGACCAGCACGGCGACCGCCGCCGCCGCCGCTCCGGCTGTGCCCTTATGGATTCGCACCCATCTCGCGAACTGCCGAGAAAACGGATCGCGATGGACCGATACGGGCTGGTCGTTCAGCCAACGCTCGATGTCGTCGGCCATGGCCCGCGGCGAGGCGTAGCGGTCGGTTGGCTTCAGCGCCATCGCCTTGAGGCAAATCGCTTGCAATGCGGCGGCCACGTCGGGATTGACTCGGCGTGGTGGCGCAAAGTCCCCCTTGCAAACCCGCGCGGCGGTTTCCAGGACGTCAGAATCGGGGAATGGCGGCTGACCGGTGAGCAGACAATAAAGCGTCGCCCCAAGGCTGTAAACGTCGGTGGCCGGTCCAAGTTCGTCGATCCGCCCCGCTGCCTGCTCCGGGCTCATGTACTGAGGAGTGCCAATCGCCGAGCCCATCTGGGTGTAACCCGGGCCGCTGGCGGAGGCGGGGCGCAAGGTTGGCTCGTCGGTCTCGGACGATGATTCGCGGTGGCCCAACGGCTTGGCGAGGCCCCAATCGACCACCAGCGTCTCGCCATATTTCCCGAGCATGATATTGCCTGGTTTCAAGTCCCGGTGAAGCACACGCCGACTGTGGGCGTACTCGATCGCGTTGCAGACGTCGATCAGCCGGCCCAGCAACTTCCGCAATTCCAGGCTCCGTTGTCCCGGGTCACGCTTGGATTGATCAGCTTCGTGGAACCGCTTGATGGCGGCTTGCAGGCTGTCTCCTTTGACGAACCGCATCGCATAAAATGGCCGCCCATTACCGTACTTCCCGAGCCCATAGACAGGTACGATACCTGGGTGCTCCAAGCCGCCGGTGACCTCGGCTTCGAGGAGGAACCGTGAACGGCTGACGGCATCGTCGGCATGTGAATCCTGAATCTCCTTGAAGGCAACTTCACGGTTCAGTTCTTCGTCGAGCGCCACCGATACCTGTCCGAGGCCGCCCTTGGCATGCGGCCGCAGAATGGTGAATCGCAATCCTGACGAGGAACGTGTGCCGGCCGACACCGTGCTCGTCGCGAGGACATCGATATCGCGCGCTGAGGACATGTGAACCATGCTCGCGTCGACATCCAGATCCGCGATTCGCTCCAAGTCGGCGCGCACGGAACCGACCGAGCTGAGGGCCGCCAGGCTTTTTTCGGGGTCGTTGCCGTGCTGCTTGACGTGTTCGCTGACCAGGGCATCCAGCAACTGACGGCGCTCCGAGGATAGCTTCCCTTGGGCTTCGAGAATCTCACCCAGTGGTTTGGTCTTGTCCAGAACCCAGGAGTTCATCGCTGCGATCAGCTCATCGCGCTCAATGAAATCCATTTGCAGCGCGAGGATGCCAAAGAGCAGGTTGCAGTCGGCGTTCATCTTGGCACGGCGAATCAACGTTGGTCGTGTGCCCCAACACGATCCAATCTATCCCCCCCGCAAGGGAGCGTCTACCGCCGCACCGCAAACGTGCCTTCGAGTTTCGCGGCCCGGCTCGCGCCTACGGGGGGCCTATTGGTCTCTGCACGCGAACTATCTCCCACGAAAACGAGCGTTGGGCAAGATCCAGCCGTGCCCCCTGGCGCCCGTCTGATCGCCGCAACTCGCCGGCTCCCAATCATATCAGTCTCCGGCGCGCACGATCCAGTGCGCTAGATCAGCAGCCCCATCTTCACGGAGCACCCCATGCCCACCCACCGTTTCCTGAACCACCTCCGCACGCGCCTACTCGGTCCGCCCGCCCCACGCCTTGGCACCCGGCTCCAGACCGGCGTTAAACTGCTCGTGGTCGTCGAGGGTCAGCACGACGTGACTTTCCTTCGCGGCATCAGCCGAATCCTGCACGCCGACGACCCGATGCTACCCGACCTGGGCAAGCTGGAGCGTGTCGGTGTCCTCGTCATACTGCCAGTCGGCGGCGGCGACCTCGTGGCCTGGGCCGCCCGGATGGCAGCGCTCGGTCTGCCCGAGTTCCACCTGCTGGACCGCGAGGTGCCGCCGGCAACCGAACGAAGGCAGCAGGCGGCCGAGATCGTCAACCAGCGGCCCAGCTGCCGGGCCTGCGTGACCAATAAGCGGGCGATCGAGAATTACCTCCATCCGTTGGCTGTGCAAGAGGTCAGCAGCCTCGACATGACCTTCGGGGACGAGGAGGACGTGGCCGACTTGGTCGCCCGGTTGTGCTTCGAGCGGCAGGACCACGAGCTGCCCTGGGAAGATCTGCCAGGCCGGGCCAAGAAACGTTGCCGTGAGACGGCGAAGCGGTGGCTCAACCGGCAGGCCGTCGAGCGGATGACGCCGCGGTTGGTCGATGAACGTGATCCGGACGGGGAGGTCAGGGGCTGGCTGGAGGCGATCGGGGAGATGGTGGTGGGATGATGCGTGGCCATGCCGTAGAGCCTTACATGCAAGCGCAACCGACTCGGCCTTCCCATGATGTTGGGACGATTCAATAGATGTCTGATTCTATGGGCAGGCGGCGGTCACCGGCATCCCCCCCGAAGCAACTCCCATGTACTCCAACGGTTTCTTGAACAACGTCCGCCACCGGCTTTACCTTGCTACTCGTATTCGTCTCCCGGTGTGGTCGCCGGGGAGCGAATGCGGCTAACCAAGTTAAGGTGGCAACAACGCCGGCAGCCAGGTGGAGGCAAGTTCGGCCTCCTGCAGCCCGGGAGGTATCAGGACAAGATTCGAAAGCATGAAATCCCTGTCGGTATCGATCGTGATTCCGGGGTTCGCTCGCCGCAAGGTTTGCAACGCTCGGCGGGCGCCTTCGGCTTCGCGCTGCAATACGGAGACATTGCCCCGATCCAGGTCAAGCGTGGTCGAACCGGGCTGATCAGACCGAAGATTATCGCTGATGTGAAGCGTCTTGAGACACTTCAGCGTGCCGAACGATTCAGCTCCGACAGCCGACAGCATGCGGGCGTCGATCGCCAGCTCTTCCAACGATGCCAATGCCGCCAGGTCTGCGTCGGGGCTCAATTTCGCGTCGCTTAGGTTAATCGCCCTCAATTGTGGAAACGCCGAAAGCCGCCGAAGAGCCTGGTTACTTAATTGGGCGTACCCGAAGTCGATCGCTTTCAGCCGGGGCAATACCGGCAAATGCGCAAACAGGTCTTCGTCGTCATTGCCACCCTCCAGCCAGAGCGACTCCAGCTTGGACAGTCCAGCCAGAGCCCCCAAGCTCTCGCGACTAAGCGTCATGTCTTCCAGGCTCAGCCGTTCAAGCAGGTGCAGTGTACCGATGGCTGCCAGAAAATCCCGCGTCGTCTGTTCGTTCTCGTTGACTGAACCGTATTCGTCAATCCGCAAGGAACGCAGCCGTCGCATGCCAGCTAATGCGACAACCATCGGGCCGGTCCGATGCTTCACATTGATCTGGAGGTGTTGTAATCGCGGCAATTGGGCGAGCCGCTGGATAAACTCCTCGTCAAGCGTCGCACCGCCATACATCTGCATTTCAACCCCGATGATGCGCCGCCGATAACGGTCGGGCGCGATGAACTCGAACCACTTTGGTCCCGGACGTTGCACGTAAACGGTCTGATAGTCGTCTACGAGCGCGGCGATCATCGGATCCTGTAGATTCGCCCGATTTCGCTCCCCGACGAGCCAGGCACAGAACACGGCCACTAACCCAACCGCGGCCAGCATAGTCTTCAGGCTCCAACGCAACCGCGGCCGATAGCGGCGCAACAGCCATTCGCTCGTGCCGCCTGCTGCGACCAACATGATGAGCCAGATCGCGAGATTTCCGGCTAGCCGTGTCGCACTATAGTCCCAACTGAGGATGCCACATGGACCAGGGCTAATGAAGAGGTTGTGCCAGTGCCAGATCAATGGCCAGCCGTACGTCCCGCGGGCGTTTTCATGCCCCTGGTATGGAATAGCGAGGACGATTTCAGAACTCAAGTTCGCGAGCACGGTCGGCGCCGCGACGACGATCAACACGACGAACGTCAAGACTCGGGGGCGATAACGTGAGAACGCTCCAGCCTTCAGACTCATTGCCGTCTCCTCGCTCATCTGCCCTATCAGGATGGATTGTACCGCCCCAGCGACTCGACACGCCATCCCCAGCAAGCCCGCCACCAATGTTGCACCGTGACCGAGCGGCTGATCTCTGCCCGCACGCCCATCGTACCACCATTCTAATGCCACGGAGGCTTCCATGCCCCTGAAACTCAACGTCGGCCTGTCGAAAAAGGTCGGATTGCCCGATTACTCGTCGATCGGCGCGAGCTGCCACGTCGAGCTCGAACTGAACAACGGCCTTCTGGACGGCGGCCGCGGCGGCTTCCAGGCGGAGGCCCAGCGGGCCTTCGCCGCCTGCCGCCAGGCCGTGGATGAAGAGCTGGCCCGGCAAAATACCGACGGCGGCGACCAGGAGCCCAAAGAAATCCACGCGCCAAAAATCAGCAACGGCAGCCCGCCCACCGGCAGCCCCGCCCACCGGGCCTCCGGCAAGCAGCTCAGCTACATCGAGCAGCTTGCCGGCGAGATCCGCGACCTGGGAGCCCGGCGGCTGGAAGGGCTGGCCCAGCAGATGTTCAACAAGCCCCTGGCCGATCTGTCGGGCCTCGACACCAGCACGATGATCGACACGCTGAAGCAGGTCAAGGCGGGCAAAATCGACCTCGACGCTGGTACGAAGGGAGCCGCCGCATGAGCCTTGCACTCGCCCCTCCTCCCCGCAGGGCAGCCCCAATAGAATGGAGTGATGCGAAGCTTCATTCGAGCCGTCCTTGCTTTTGCCTGGTCGACGACGCTTTCGATCCTGGCCAGTAGTTCACAGTTGGTGATCGCGCCGCTCTGGGCGAATTCGGCGGGCAGGTTCCGCACGTCGGCCGCGCCGCCGATGCCGGCGACGATCCATTGCCGCAGATTGCCGGCCAGGTGCAGGATCAGGTTGCCGATGCTGTTGAGCGCGGGGTGCGAGCGCCACCAAATTTGTTCGTCGTTCAATTGTCCCTGGCAATGCTTGATTTTGGCCAGGGCCGCGGTCAGTTCGGCGGCGGCCTCGGCGCCGACGGCGCGAGCCAGTTCGTCAGCGGTCATGGGAAGTTGTAAGACTCCTGGCGGACGACTGCGATTGTAACCCGGCCGCAAGGTCCAAGGTAGGTGCGGCGGGCCAACCTCGCGATGTGGTCCAATCTGGGCCAAATGGCGTCTCCGTAAAGGTTTAGGTCCGGTTATCCAGAATCCGTACGGATTTCACCCAAGATTTCCGCCGTCGCGGAGTCTAAAGTAAGTCGATGGTTCGAGCGTACTTCGCCAGAGCAAGCGACCTGATGACGGATTCGGACCCGACCGATGAATCGCTGCTGGCGGCGTTTCGCCAAACCAGCGACCCCGCGATTTTGGATCACCTATTGCGCCGACACCTGCCGCGCGTGCGATCGATGATTGGTCAACTCGTGTTAAACGATTTCGATGCCGACGACCTCACGCAAGAAGTTTTCTTGCGAGCCGTTCGGGGTCTTTCGCAATTCTCCGGCCGGGCACGTTTCTCAACCTGGCTTTACCGCGTCGCCGTCAACCTCTCGCGAAGTTTTCTCGCGCGTCGCGGCCGGGCGCCGCCAGGCGGCAACGGACAGTGCGTCGAGCCGGCAATCGCGCCACAGGAAGGGCCCTCGCAGCAAGCGGCACAACACGAGCTCGAGTACGCGATCGAGCAAGCACTCGCGGCGCTCTCCGACAAGTTACGCACGGCCGTCGTGCTGGTTCACTTCCAGGGGCTGAGCGTGCAAGAGGCGGCCGAGATCGAAGGTTGCGCGCGTGCCACCATGTATTGGCGCGTCCACGAAGCGCGCCGATGCCTGAAAAAGCAACTTAAGGAATACTTGGCATGAGCGACCGGCACGACGAACAACTCGATGGTTTGCTGCGCCGCTGGGCCGACGAACGCCGCCCATCGGATGAGCGGTTGGCTCGCCTTCGCAACCTCACGCTCCGCGAGCTCGAGTCGGCGAAGACTCTTGACCGCAGTGCAATAGCGGTAACCTTCACACCGCGTTGGCGTCGTTTTGGCGCGGTCGCTGCGATGGCCGCCGCCGTCCTCATTGCCTTCGCGCTACCCTATGTGCGACGCCTGCCGGTAAACGAAGACATTGACCACGGCGCCGGCAAGACCGGCGTAGCCCGAACGGCCCCGCGCGAAGCGTCGCAACCGACAAGTACCGATGAGGTCCCCTCGGCGGCTGGCCTCGATCCGCGTCAATTGGCCAGTAAGGCCGAACTGGTCGGAGTCTTGCGGGACATTTTCCCCGACGATCTCGTCTGGGTCTCGGAGTCCGAAGGCGAGATCCATATTGGCTTGCGCTCGGATACGACTCCGCTGGACGCCGGCGAAGCCGAGCCGCCCGCCGAGCTTGCCCTGCGAATCATGGTCATGGCGCGAAGGAAGAACCAGCGCCCGTGGACCGCCGTGTGCAGCACCGACCTGGTGATCCGGCCACAGGAGGTGGTGGCAGTACCGCTGGACACGGCCGCCGGCGGACGACTTGCGGTCTGGGTGTGTTTATTGCCCGATGGGTTAGTGGCCGTCGATACCGACGTTTGCCTTGACGGTCCGACCGGTCTACACGCCTCGTCGAGCATGGTGCAGCACGAAGGGGTGCCGTGCGGAACCGATTCCAGCGAGGTCAACGGATGGGAGTATCGAGTGTTTCAAACCGTCGACCGGCTGCCAATCAGCGGGGCCGCGCCCTCACTCGCTCCGCGAACCAAGAGACGCACTTAAGGGAGCCCCAACATGCAGATGCCTTGCATTGCACTTGTTTCCAGCCTGGTCATAACGGGCTCGTCGCTGTTTTTCGGCAGCGCAAGCGCGAAGGGCGCTGATGATGAGTCCCCGCTTGCCATTCGCGCCGTCGAAGACTGGTCGGGCGTGTTTGGCGGCCGAGAATTAGATTTCCACTTTGCGGTTTCTTCCACCGCCAAGGCCGAAGTCCGCGGCTCGTGGAGCATGAGCGCCGAAGGTAGCGTGATCGCGCGCCGAGAAGCCATGCTGACCGTCGAACGGGACAAGCCGCGCATGATGGTCGTTCGCTTCGAGTTGCCCGCCGCGCGTGAGGGTATCATCCTGCCCATTGATCTGACCGTCAGCGTGCAGGCGGGCCAAGAACAGGCCCGTCTGGAAAAACGGCTGTGGGTCTTCTCCGACGATCCCTTCGCGCTAAAGAAAGAATGGCTGGATGGCCTGAAGATTACGCTCTTCGATCCGGTGGGCGATACCTCGCGCCTGTTCCACCAGGCAAGGATCCCCTTTGAGGAGGTCCGAAACGCGGAACAGGCGGCGGCGCTGAGCGAGGGCCTGTTCGTCGTGGGCGAAGGCGTGTCCTGGACAAGGCAACGAGCTTTGCCGAGTCTGGCGCTCGGCCTGGCCAGCCAGGGCGTGGCGGTGCTCGCCCTGGCTCCGGGCGACGGTTCGCTGCCGTTGCCCGGCGGCGACGTCGAAGACGCGCCGGCTCCCCAGAGCGTGGCGCTGCGCCGTGCCGACGTGATCGCCGAGCTTGATAAGCGACTCGACGGCGCGGCTTGGCCGCCCGACGGCAAGTTGCAGGCGAGCGGCGTGCAAATTACGGCGGAGCGCGGGCGTGTGGTGGCCCGCTTCGTCGAGGGAGCGCGCGGATGGCCCTGGTTCGAGTGCCGTTTCGCCGGACCGCGAGCCCGGTTCCTGATGTGCGGGTTTCCCGTCGTCAAACGGTGGGAGGCCGGTCCGACGCCGCGGTACCTGTTGGCCCGCATGCTCGAACGACTTGCCGAAGACGCGCAAAAGGATCCCGTCGATGAGCAGGCCGGCCGGCGAACCGGCGCCGAACCGGCGGACACATCGGGGCCCGATCGTTGACGACCGTTCTATTCCATCCCGTTTTGAAAGGACCGATTTCATGAAACGCGAGCTGTTGTTGACCGCGCTGGCGGCCGTGACCATTTCGACCGCAAGCTGGTGCCGGGCTGACGACGACGGCGGCGGCGACGAGGTCTACCCGGCCGCGGTCCTGGCGTTTCAGGAACGCGGCGCGGGAGTCAAAGGATATGCCGCGAAGGTCGGCGATGTGCTCTTCGCGACGCTGAGCGCCGAGGCCAACCTGGTGCTGGTCGAGCGCGAGGAACTCGACAAGACGATCAACGAGCAGCAGCTCAATGTATCGGGGCTGGTGAAGGCCGACGAGGCCGCGCAAATCGGCCAATTGACCGGCGCCAAAATCCTCATCACCGGTTCGGTGACAGAGGTCGATATGACCGTTTACCTGGTGTCGAAGCTGATCGGCACCGAGACCGGGCGCGTGCTCGGCGTGACGGTCAAGGGTAAGATCGACGAGGATCTCGGGCCGCTGGTCGAGAAGTTGGGCGCGCAGATTTCGGAGGCGATCGTCAAGCAGTCGGGCAAGTTGGTGGCCAAACGCGTCAAGGTCGAGGACCGGATCGCCAATTTGCTGAAAAAGCTGAAAGATGGCGAGAAACCGACGGTGTCGGTCAATGTTTCGGAGCGTCATATTGGGCAGCCCACGATCGACCCGGCGGCGCAGACCGAGATCAGCCGCTTTTGCCAAGAGACGGGCTTCACCGTAATTGACTCCGATGAGAAAACCAAACGAAAGGCCGACGTGCTGATTACCGGCGAAGGCTTCAGCGAGATGCAGGGACGCGTCGGCAACCTGGCCTCTGTCAAGGCCCGCGTCGAGATCAAAGCGGTCGATCGCAAGACGGGAAAGGTGCTGGCCACCGACCGACAGACGGCGATCGCCGTCGATCTTGGCGAGCAGGTCGCCGGCAAGACGGCCCTGCAAGACGCCGCCGCGCAAATCGCCGAACGCCTCTTGCCCAAGCTGTTGAAAAAGTAGAGATCAAGCCGATGATCGCCGGTCCACGCATTGCGGTGTCCCGGCGCGCCGAGATCGAATTCGTTCAGCAAGAAAGGGAAGAGCATGGCGGCACGCGGACGTTGGCGGCGGCGGGGCCGGGGCGGACTGGTTCTGGCGATGGTTTGTTTTTCGGCGAACGCGGCCAGCGCGCAAAAAGAGGCGCCGTCAGGCGACCCGCCGACTTGCGCCTTGATCGACTTCGACCGTTCGCCGCTGGCGGCCGTGCTGGAAGCGAAACTGCTGGCGGAGGTCAAGGCGACGTGGCTGGAACGCAACGCGATTGATGAAGTGGTCAAGGAACAGGAGTTACAAGCGCTCTTTACGCCCGAGGGAGGGTCTGAGCGTGTCGCGCTGGGCAAACTGTTGAAGGCGGATCTATTGATCTTGGTGCGCGATGCGCCGCCTTCGGCTGCCGATGAGTCGGCCAAAGCGCCGCCGACGGGCGAAAAGCGGGTGATGGCCATCGACCTGGCCGTCACCGAGACGCGCCGCGGGCTGCGACTCTGCTCGCGCGCCGTGCCGCGCACCGACGATGCCGAAGCCGATGCGGACACGCTGGTGCAATTGCTGCGCGAGGCACTCGCCAAGTACGCGCAGGAGATTACCGAGATCTACGCCGTCCCACCCTTTGTCAGCCGCGACTTGGGCTACGAGCATGAATACCTGCGGGTGACGTACGCCAGGCTTCTAGAGCAGGTGCTGTTGGAGCGCCGCGGGGCGCTCGTCGTGGAGCTGGCCGAGGCTCGGTCGCTGGCGAAAGAGGTGGCGCTGACTGACGCGGGCGCGCGACTCACGCGCGACGTCCCATTTTATCTGCTGGGTCAGTACCGCAATGAGGGTCAGAGCGGCGAGCGGCGGGTCTCGCTCTCGCTGAAACTGATGCGCGGCGAACAAGAGCTTGACAAACGCTTGAAACGCGGAGCACAGCCCGGCGAAGCGGCGACCACGTTGCAAAAGTTCGCCGCCGAGATGGTCGAAAAGGCGGCAGGCGCCAAACACGCGGCGGTCGATTCGGCGGCCGAGGTCGACGCCCTGAATCGCCGCGAAAAGCTGTTTTCGCGACTAGGCCAGTGGCCCGACGCCCTGGCCTTGGCTGAGGCCAGTTTATTGCTGAAGCCCGGCCAGGCCGAAATGCACCACGACGCGATCGTGGCGCTAACCCACCTTACGATGCAAAACTGGGACACCTATCCCCTCGACATTCAGAAGCAGTGGAGAACGGTGGCCTATCAAGGTCTCGGCCTGGAGCACATCGAGGCGCTCGGCCGGCTGGGCGGCCAGCCTCAAACTTACGATGAGCGCGGAGTGCGCGGGTTCCTTTTGCACTTCTTCAGGGCAACCGGCGGCAATGTGCGCGTCAATGCGCTTTACCCGCCAGAGCGTAACGAAACGATCGTCGCCTTGCAGAAGTCGCGCCAAGCCGCGCTGCCGCGGATCATCGAGCACGCGGTCCGGGCCGGATGGAAGGACGAACATGTCTTGCTCGAAGTTCATCTGGAGCAGTTGCCCCTCGAAGAGCAGTTCGACGAAGTGGTTCGGCTGATCGAACAAACCAAAGATTTGCCGGGTGCCAAACAGCGCACGCGTTACTACGCTCACTGCGTGAAGTTGGCCGCGAGTATCCGGACCGCCGCTCAGAGATACCAAGCGATGAAGCCTTTATACGATCGTATGGCGTCCATCGACAACGCCGAGGTACAAGCCATGGCGCGGCAGTTGGAGCGGGACGAGCAATCCATCGTCAAACAAGCCGAAGCGAAAGAAGCGAGCGAAATGGAATCCGGCGTCCGCGAGGCGCAAGCGCGGGCCAAGTCGCTCCCCGCCACAGGCGTTCATGAAATCGAATTCATTCGGCAAGGCGGCGACGCAGACGGCCGTCTCCAGGCCTTCGATGGTTGCCTGCCCGCCGGTCCCGGTATCGACGTCGTTTGGGCTGGCAATGCCCTCTTCCTGATGAAACAGCCAGGCCAGCTAAGGCTGATTTGGCAGGGCGGAATCAATTGGCGTTTTGACACGCTCGTTGCCAATGCACCGCGTAACCATGTCTGCTATGACGGGCGCTTTGTCTGGGCCGCGCCATCCACTTACGGCGGCGCCGCCGCACGCTTGCTCGTCGTCGACCCGCAAACGGAGGCGGTCGCCGAGTTCACCGTGGAAGACGGCCTGCCTCAATCGAGAACGATTGCAACCGGCTCCTTTCTAAAACAATTCATGGCGATCGCGCCCCTATCGCCGGGCAAAATTTGCGTGGCGGGCAGTTTTGGCCAAACCTGGTTGGCGGTCGCCACGATCGAACCGCCAGGGCGGAAGTCGCTCAAGGTTTTCCACGAGGCGCGCGATGCGTTCGATCAGGAAAATACCGACCAACCCAAGGGCACCGACGTGGCTTTTCCGCCCAGCTTCATGTTCGCCTTCCGCGATGATTCGCGCGGTAAACGCGGCCCGCGCGTGATTGTCGGCCGCGGCGAACTACAAAGCGCTCAGCCAGGCGAGTATCCGCCTTTGCTGATCGATTCCGAAAAGCTCTCCGTCGAAGCCCTTGTTCCCGCGGCGTACCTTGAATTGCGATTGCAGTCGAACTACGCGGCCCGAGCCGATGCTTGCCAAGACGGTATCTATCAGGTTTTTGGCACAGCGCCGCCGAAATTCAAGCCGGCACTGTTCCGTTCGGCCTTGCCTGATTTCAAGCCCGAAGCGGTCTTGGAAGACGTCCCCGACGGCTTCGTCGCCTTAACCGGCGAACATCTCCACATCGTAGGCCGCGATTGGTGGACGTGCCGCATAGGCGATAAAGAGCCGCGGCGCGTCGCCGAAAGCCTTCCCGGGTGGTTCAGGGGCGGCTGGTACGTTCCCGGACGTCCGCCCGAGCCGCCGGAGCCCCCGGAGGTGCCCCGCATCGAAGCTATCTTTCACAGCAATCACTATGGCTTGCTTGTGAAGCGCGCGCGGAGCAAACTGCACGAAGCCACGACCTTCGACGTAAGCGGCTTGCTGCAAAACGCGGCCGGCGCGCCGTCGAGCGACGAAGTGAAAACCAAACGGGTAAAGTAACAGGTCCGGGAATAGTGCCGGCTGGATCTGAATCCTCCGGTCCCGTCTTCATCTGCGTTCGTACCAAATCCCCAGCCCCTCACGACGCTGAAGCACTTTGTCGCCGCAAAACATCAGCCGTAACAAGACACCGGCGAAATGCCTCAATTCTTGTGATGTTCCCTTGCGGCCCGAGGTGATGATCGACTGGCGGAGGATCACGAACCTTCCCTGCCGCTTGAGCGCCCGGCTGAGCACGAGCTCTTCCGCGGCAAAGTAACGCTCATCGAAGCCGCCGACGGCCTCGAACGCGTCGCGCCGCACGAACACGAAACAGCCCGCAGTCCAACGCACGAGCCGCGCCGCGGCCGTGAAGATCGTCAGACCCAAGCGGGTCCAAAGCGCCGTGGGTCCGTCGAACACGACTGTTGCTCCGCCGCCCACCGCGCCGGAATCGAGCTCGGCCAGCGCCGCGAGGAGCGTTTCGGCCGCCAGGATCGTGTCGGCGTCAAGGAATACCAGCACATCGCCGTGCGCCGCCTTCGCACCGGCATTGCGGGCCGCGGCGATCTGCCGGAGTTCGACCGCGACGACCGTGGCCCCGTGCGAATCGGCGATCTCGGCGGTGCGGTCGGTCGAGGCGTCGTCAACCACGATCACTTCGGACCGCCGGTCGAGGTTGACGACGGCTGCGGCAATACTCTCAAGCGTCCGGCCCAAGAACGATTCCTCATTGTGAGCGGGGATGATGAAGGAGATCAGCGGCAAGTCGTGTCGTTCGTTCACTTGGCGTGAAGGGAAGTCGTGATTGTGGTTGAAACACCGCAATGAACGCAGGCACGGGGCGAGCCGAAATGACCTTGCACGATCATGGGAATACGGAACGCCACGGAGGGCGTTCCCTTCAGATGTTTGGCCTCCCATGATCATGCAAGGTCATTTAGATCGTAACATTAGCTCGGGCCGTGCGGGAGACGGCCGGCGAAGAAAGATTTCTCGTGCAGGATTCCTCCGCCGGCGGGAACTATGATATCGAGTATGACGACCAACGAGCCGACGACGACTGGGCCCGGAAGCCCGACGGACCGTAGTCGTCACGCACAGCGTGATGGATCGCCTCACGCCCAACGTGACGACTCCGGCGCGGTCGACTGGGCGCGGTGCCTGGCCGAACACGAAGGCTGGTTGCGCGGCGTGATCCTGGCCCGCACGGGCGAGCCGCAGGCCGTCGACGAGGTTTGGCAGGAGCTGTCACTGGCGGCCGTCGAGCAACGTGCGCCCCTGGCCGACCCAGCCAAGGCGCCGGCCTGGCTCTACCGCGTGGCGGTCGTGCGGTCGATTCGCCATCGCCGGCAACAAGCACGGCGGCGCAAACGGCTGACGCAGTTTGCCGCCGAGTCGAACGGGCACGCTTCGTTGGCCGACGATCCGGCCGGTTGGCTATTGCGTGAGGAATGCCGTCGGCTCGTGCGGGAGGCGCTCGGGCGTCTGGCGGGGCGCGACGCGGAGATCCTGCTCTTGAAGTACCACGAACGATGGAGTTACCGCCAAATCGCCAAGGTGCTCGGCATCAGTGAAAGCGCCGCCGACGCCCGCGTTTTCCGTGCCCGCGACCGCTTGCGACGCGAGTTGGCATCCCATTTTCCCGACGAGAACGACCGATGAATGAACCACGACGCGAAAACGACCTGCAAATCGGCCTGCTCGACCGCCTCGCGGCGGGCGATCTCGATGGCTCATCGCGCCGCGAGCTGTTCACATGGCTTGATCGCGAGCCCGGCCTTTGGCGCCGGTGCGCGCTGGCGCTGTTGGAAGCCCGCGAGCTGGAGCAGGCGCTGGGCGACTGGAAGGCTGAAGCGCGAAGCCGCGGGACGGCTTTGCCAGGGCCAATCTCAAACGTCGCCGAGGGAGCGCCTTGCCGGGACGGCCTGGGAAGGCCATCCTGCGCGGAGACCACGGACGGCGTCTCAGACCGTCTGGGAGACAGGCACGGACGACCTCGCCGCATTCCCGCGAAACGGAGCCGGGGCGAGTGGTTGGCGCTGGCCGCCTCGGTGCTGGCCGCATTTGCTTCTGGAATCGCGGTCCGCGGCCTCGGCACTGCGCCGGAGCAGACCGTCGCACAAGCCCCACGCGAAACCGCGCGGCACGCCGATCCGGCCAAAGATGCTCGGTCCGCCCAGCGCGCCGCCGTGAGTGGCCAGGCAGCCGATTCCAAGGCGAACGTCCCCCTCACCCCTCACCCCTCACCCCTCACCCCTCAGCCCCTGGATTCGGCCGAACGGCTACCGGCTTACGTTCGCAGCCAGTTGGAGCGGCGCGGCTACCGCGTCGACTCGCGGCACGGCGTGGTGCCCGTATCGTTGCCCGATGGCCGCCGCGTGATGCTCCCCGTCGACCAAGTGCAGCTCAATTACGTCGGCCGGAAATCGTATTGATAGTAGCCCTTACCCTCTACCCTTGGAAAGGATCATGTCATGGTACGTTCGAACCGTCGATCGTCGTTTTGTCACACCGCGGCGTTGGTCTTGACGCTTTGGGTCGCGGCGCCGTTGGCCGCGGATGAGCCTCAGCCCCCCGTCGAGACGAAGCCCCAGGATTCCACGGCGCCTTCGGACCTGGACCTTTCCGTGGGGACCATATACGAATTGTTCGGCGCGGATTCCGACCCGGATGACGTGATATTGTTCACCACGCGAGGCGCCTGCTCGAACGCGCTGATCGGCATCGAGGCCATCGACGCGGGCGACGTGCTTCGCTCCCACTTGCGGCTAGCCGAGGGGCAGGGGGTGGTGGTGACCTCCGTGGCCGACGACAGCGCGGCCTCAAAGGCCGGCGTCCAGAAGAACGACGTCCTGGTGACCGTCGGAGAGCAGCCCATCATTGGCGTCGAAGGGCTGCAGAACCTGCTCCAGGCCACGGCCGACAAAGCCACGACGTTGGGTTTGGTTCGGTCCGGGCAAAAGCAGTCGGTCGAAGTGACTCCCCAGTCGGCGGTGCAACGACTGGAGTTTATGAGGGGGGGGAAATTGTTCTCCGCGGTATCCGCTCCGAGTTTCTGGTTGGGCGTCGGCCTGGCCGGCGCCGACGACACGCTGCGTTCGCAGCTTGGCATCGCGGCGGGCGAAGGCCTGGTCGTGACGCAGGTCGAGGGCGAAAGCCCGGCCGCGAAGGCCGGCGTGATGGTCAACGACCTGCTGCTCAAGCTCGACGGCAAAACGCTGACGACCATCGAGGGGCTGACGGCGCAACTACAGGAAATCGGCGGCAAGTCGGCTCCGCTCGAGCTGCTGCGGCGCGGCAAGCCGGCCACGCTCACCGTCACATCCGAGCAACGCGCGGGGCAAGGCGCGCTTGTCAATTTCGAATACAGTCCCCATGTCCTCTTCACGAGGGTCACAAATGAGCCGCTGCAATTCCATCTCAGTTCTGTGATCGACCCGACGGCGGGCGTGCTCCATCTCAGTGCGGGTTTGGCGCCGGACCTGGCGAAGCAAGTGGCCGATTTGCTCGTGCAAGCGAATCAATTGCAAAAGTCGCTCGAAGCCCTCGACGCGGCCCTCAAGGCACAGTCGCCGCCGGCGAACCCAGTGGAGAACAAGTAGCGTCCGGATCGGGCTACACGATGACGGTGGCCGTCATCGCGGGTGTGCGACTCTTGCGTCGGATCAACGACACGGCCGCGGCCTTCGCCGCGAATGCGTCTGCGTCAAGAGAAGGACGGGCGCCGCTCGCCGGTGATGTCCCCGCGCGGCCGGATGCCGGTGGTCAGGCTGACTCGTTGTTTCCTTCAGCGGCGTCGACGCCCACCGTCCCCAGCCAGGGACCGAAATCGCCGTGGCAAAGCGGCGACAGCGCCGCCCTGCCGGCCCAAAACGCTGCGCGAAGAAAACCGACTCCGCATCCCCCTACAAAAAGCCGGTGCGACGTCGCGCGAGGGGCGGAGGGTGGCGCGGTCACGACCGCGCCGCTACGCGGCTTGCTCACTGGCGTGGGGATGGCGGAGATCGGTTTTCTTCGCTGCGCTTGCGGTGTTCCATTTGCATTCTAATTGCTTCGCAACGACCCGCCCCGCCGGGCGCAGTCGGCGCGGTTTCCAATGGACCGTCCACGGCTGCTTCCTCTGGGGGTCTCTTTTTCCACCCACCACCAATCCATTATCTCACGCCCCCGTCAGAAATCGCGTGAAACGGCCGAAATAATTTTGGGAGCGCTTGGGATTTTTCGGTAGCCAGCGACCGTACACCGATCGCGAGTAACTGTACAGTGACTATATGTGCGCTAATTCAAGCTCGCGCACCTTTCGAGGCGGCCTCTTGCGGCGCGCCGTGGTTTTTTTTTCAGCGCCGGACCGCCGCGAAGGCGCGGAACGCGAACTCGGACAGCGTGCCCCAGTGTGCAACCCGCGTGTTGGGTTCCTGCGGCGATCGTAGCAAAAGGCAGCCCGCCATCGCCCGCCAGCCGCCGTCTCAGCGGCGGTGGCGAACACGTGCCCTAATTCCCCCCCCTACGCCCCGCGTTGTGTGTCACCGAAGCGACTCGGTCGGAACATTGGCGAATTAGGGTGCCTTTTGGCTACGATCGCCGGCGGTGCGGCGCTGTCGCCGCCTCGCCACGGCCCGGTTGGCTGTGCCTGCTTTCGGGAGGCGGGGTTCGACTCTCGCGGAAAAACTCATGACCACGTTCGGCGAGCTCGCGGAATGGCTGACGGCTGTGACAGCGATTCCCCGCTTCTATCGCAATTCGACCATAGCTCGGGTTTATAGTGGCTGTCGCGAGTAATCGGAGCTGAGTCGGCCGTCACCGACGTCGCGCCGCCTTCGCCGCCGGGGCGCGTGCTTATCGCGGCGCTGCTTGGCGAGACGGCGCCGACGCGTGCCGCGCACGCTCCCCCGAACGAATGACAGTGGCAAGGCAGGACGCTCCGCTCCCAAAAACGACTCCGAATCCCCCGTTTTCACGCTCGGCAGCGCGTTCACCGGGGATTAGGGTGGCGCGGTTGGGGCCGCGCCGCTACGCGGCTTGCTCGCCGGCGAGGGGATGTCGGAGATCGTTTTTGGTCGCTTCGCTCCATGTTCCTTTGCGTTGCTGCGCAATGGCTTTGGTTTCGCTGCGCGAAAAAAGAGGCCCCCTGTCTCTTGCGGGCCGCGGAGCGACCCCGCGCGGCTCTGGGGGTCGTGGAGACACAGGAGTTTTTGACACGGGCGCGACCAACCGTGATAATCGAGGTGCGCCTACGACTGATGCCGAGAGTGCCCCCGCCCAATGACCGACCCCTTCCGCACCACGCGCCGCGTCGAATTCCGCGACACCGACGCGGCCGGCATCATCCATTTCTCGGCATTCTTTCATTACATGGAGGAAGTCGAGCACGAGTTCCTTCGCTCGTTGGGGTTGAGCGTGTTGGCCCGCGACGAGCATGGGGTCGTGAGTTGGCCTCGTGTCGCGGCGAGCTGCAACTTTCGCACAGCGGTCAGGTTCGAGGACGTGCTCGACGTCGAGTTGCGTTTGGCGCGGATCGGCGAGAAGAGCGTCACGTACGCCTTCCGGTTCGCCCACCAGGGACGCGAGGTCGCCGACGGCGAGATCACGGCCGTCTGCTGCCGGATGCCGCGGGACGGGCCGCCCAGGTCAATGCCGATTCCTCCGGAGGTGCGGGCCCGGTTAGGGAACTGGGATTAGGGAATAGGGGACAGGTTGCAGGGGACAGTTCCTCCCCTGTTCCCTGTTCCCTCTAACCTGTAACCTGTACCCATGCCGACCTACCTTGAAGACCTCACGCTGCGTCTCGCCCAGGGCGTGGCCCGGTTTCCCGAGCCCTTCCGAGCGCGGCACGCGGCGTTTCTCAAGGCGGCGCAGCGCGACGACGGCGGCTTCGCGGGCCGCGAAGGGGAGAGCGATTTGTACTACACGGGCTTCGCCCTCCGTGGCCTGGCTCTTGTGGGCGAGCTCGACGGCGAGCCGGCCCGGCGGGCGGCGGCGTTTCTCATCGGCCGCTTGTCGGGCCAGGCGCCGATCGTCGATTTCCTTTCGCTGCTCTACGGCGCGGCGTTGTTGGCCAATGCCGCCGGCACCGACATCTTCACCGACGTGCCGCATGGTTGGCGCGAGGCGGTGGCCGAGACTTTGGAACGCTTTCGCCGGCCCGACGGCGGATACGCCAAGACCGACGAAGGTCAATCGAGCAGCACGTACCACACGTTCCTGTTCGTATTGGCCAACCAGCTCATCGGCCGGTCGCCGCGCGAACCTGAAAAGTTGATCGAGTTCGTCCGTTCGCGGAAGCGCGACGACGGCGGTTTCGTCGAGATCGGCCCGATGCGCAAGAGCGGCACCAACCCCACGGCCGCCGCCGTCGGATTGCTGAAGATCCTCGATGCGCTCGACGACGACACGCGGCAGACGACCATCGACTTCCTGGCCGATGCGCAGAACGACGAAGGGGGATTGACCGCCAACACGCGCATCCCGCTGGCCGACGTGCTGAGCACGTTCACTGGCACACTGACGCTGACCGACCTGCGCGCCACCGGCGAAATCGACATGCTCGCCGCCCGGCGATTCGTCGAGTCGATGGAGATGCCAGATGGCGGTTTCCGCGGCGGCGCCTGGGACGAAGGGACCGACGTCGAGTACACTTTTTATGGATTAGGCGCCCTGGCACTTTTGAAGGATGAAGGATGAAGGATCTCGTCGTCCAAGACGTTACCAAACAATACCCGACTCGCGGTGAGCCGCTGGTCGTTCTGCGCGGCTGCTCGCTTGCGGCCTCGGCGGGCGAGAACCTGGCGATCCTCGGTCCCAGCGGGTCGGGCAAGAGCACGCTGTTGCAAATCATCGGCACGCTCGATCGCCCAACCGCCGGCCGAGTCACGCTCGGCGGCGACGATCCGTTCCAATTCGACGAGCCAAGGCTGGCACGGTTCCGTAATGAGCGGATCGGCTTCGTGTTTCAAGATCATCATTTGTTGCCGCAGTGCTCGGTGCTCGAGAACGTGCTGGTCCCGACGATCGCCGCCGGACCGGCGACGAGCCAATCGTTCGATCGCGCGCGGATGCTCTTGGACAGGGTCGGGCTTTCTGCTCGTCTGGAACACCGGCCGGCGGAGCTTTCAGGAGGAGAACGCCAGCGAGTTGCCATTGCCCGCGCGCTGATCCGACGGCCCTTGCTCGTACTGGCCGACGAGCCGACCGGCAACCTCGACCGGACGACGGCGGCCGGCATGGGCGATTTGTTGTTGGAATTGCAACAGCTCGAACGCGCGATGCTCATCGTCGTCACGCACAGCCTGGAGCTCGCAGCGCGGTTCAGCCGGCGCGTCGAGTTGGATGCGGGGCAATTGAAGCCGGTGGCGGATTGAACCTGGGCTGCCATGAATTCCGGCCGGCGGCCTCACGCTCGACCGGCAATGATCGTGGCCGCCCATTCCCGGTCGTCGTCACTTAGGGCCGCGGGAAGGGGGCCCTGATAATTGATCCGGCGACCGAACCGTCCGCGCTGGTACGCCGTGGCAAAGACGGCGGCAAGATCTACGACGATATCCGCGTCTGGATCGCGCAGCGGGACCGGGAGGTTGGGCAGAGCCTGCTTGAGCATCCAAGGATAAACCTGACAGTATGGACGATTCTCCGCGCGCGAAACGAGGTAAAAGTAGTCAGCTTCCGGCAATGGCTCCTGCATGGGCAATCGGCGCCCGCCTAGCAGCAAGTCCAACTCTACCAAGTGGACGTTCTGCTTTTGCAGGGCCATCCGCTTGGCCAAGTACTCCGTGCGTCCGGGGTACTCCTTGTTGGCGGGCGACAAAAGCTCCAGTACCGCAACCAGCGCCCGGTCGGGGTGGTGCAGGATTTCGATGTAGCTTTCGCGCGGCCCTTCTAGAACCATCAATGGGATCGTGACTGGTTCGAGAGTGGCCAGCCCACTGGCCGAATACCGAGGAACGGGAATCTCGGTCTTCCTCTCAGTCACCGCCACGTCCGGGTAGCCCAACTTTCGCGCATCCGGATCGTGTTCGATCAGATAGACGCGCTCGCCGATGCCGGCTTCGTAATTGGGCGGCAGTACGTCCGCGATGGCCTCGCACCAGCAATTCACGAACCGCGAGTGGAAGTCCAGCCAATACGCGGGATCCTCCAAGAAAGGATCCATGCCTGGAAAAAGGCTGTTCACGGCAATCTCCTCAAGCTCGCATGCGTACGTCCGACATGATTATAGCCGCTACCAATTGTCAGGTCGACAAGCCTTCGAAGCACCTTGCGTTTCGTGGCCAAGTCGTGAGATAATCACCCAGTGGGAGTCGTGGCCGGCTGCGAAACGCAGAAGTGGCTACGATGCAAGGGAAAGGAGCATTGCGATGATCGAATTGACAGAACAGCAGCGGCATGAATTGATAGCGACCGACACCCCCCAGATCTTGGACCCGGGCACAGGAAAAACCTACGTCCTGGTGCAATCTGAGATCTACCAGCGGCTCAAGGGGCTTCTGGACGACGAACCCGGGGTCACTGGCGAGATGATGGACCGACTGATGGAGCAGGAGGATCTGGATGATCCCACCCTGGCGTTTTACCAGCGGGAATATGGTCGCAAGCCATGGTCTCCTGCCACAACCTCCTGGTGGCGGAGAAGACCGACATCCGCCAGACAATCGGCCACCTGTCCGATGCCCTCAAGCGGCGGCTCAATGACTGCTTGAAAGCGGCATTGGAGTTGCCTTGATCAAAGAAAGAGGTGGCAATCAAAAGATGTCCGCTTTCCGTTTGATCTTCGCCAGCCTGGTTTACCACAGGCGAATGAACTTCGCCGTCGCCTTGGGCGTCTTGGCCGGCACGGCAGTGTTGACCGGCGCGCTCTTGGTCGGCGACTCGGTCCGCGGCAGCTTGCGGCACTTGACGCTCGACCGGCTGGGCCGCGTCGACGAAGCACTGGTCGCCGATCGGTTCTTCGACGTGGAATTGGCCAACGACCTCTCCGCCGCGCCGGACTTTGCCACGGCGTTCGATCGGGCCGTGCCGGCGATATTGCTCCAAGGGAGCCTCGGCAACCCTGACAAGGGCAACCGGGCCAACCGCGTGACTCTACTGGCGTGCGACGCCGGATTCTGGCAGTTAGGCGCCGGAGGTCCGGCCCGGCCGCCGGCCGCGGGCGAAGTCGTGCTCAATACTCGGCTGGCCGACGACCTGGAGGTTAAGGCCGGCGACGACGTGCTCGTTCGCCTGCCGCTGGCCAGCGACATTCCGCCCGACAGCCCCTTGGGCAAAAAGACCGGTGCGATCGCCAACCGCCGCCTGCGCGTACTCGAAGTCATTCCCTCCGTGGGATTGGGACGGTTCGGATTGTTCCCCAATCAGCAAACGCCCGCCAACGCCTTCTTGAACCTCGCAGACCTGCAATCCGCCCTGGAGCAAAAGGACCGCGTCAACGCTCTTTTCGTTTCCGGTCGCGAAACAAGTGCTCCGCCGCCGGAAACTGAAGAGCGGAAGCTGTCAGGCTGGTTGCATCCCAAGCTTTCCGACTACGGACTGTCGCTCACGCAAACCATGCGCGGCTACATTCACCTCACCAGCGACCGCATGCTGCTGGAAGATCCGGTCGAAACGGCTGTCGCGAGGCTGTTTCCGACAGGGCCGGCCGATCCGCCGCAGCCGGTGCTGACTTACCTCGCCAATTATATTCTCGCCGGCGCCGACGACGCGGCGAAGATTCCCTATTCGACGATCACCGCGATCGACTTCACCGACCAGCCTCCGCTGGGGCCCTTCTCGACTCCCGAGGGCCTGACGATCGCGGCCCTGGCCGACGACGAGATCGTGCTGAACCAATGGGCCTTCGACGATCTCGCCAAACAAGGCGTGACGCTGAAGCCGAATGACCAGGTTAGGATCACCTACTTCGAGCCGGAGAGCACTCACGGCCGGATCGTCGAGAAGACGACGGCGTTCAAGTTCAAGGCCGTCGCCGCGCTCGACGGCGCGGCCGACGATCGCGATTTCACGCCGGAGCTGAAGGGCGTGACCGACAAGAAATCGCTGGCCAACTGGGATCCGCCGTTTCCTTACTTTCCCGAGCGCGTCCGCACGACGCCGCCCAACAACCAGGACGACGAATACTGGAACAAGTACCGGGCGACCCCCAAGGCGTTCGTTTCGCTGGCCGCCGGCCGCAAGCTGTGGGGCAGCCGCTTCGGGCAAACCACGTCGCTTCGTTTCGCGCCGCGCGACGGGCTTACCGTGGCCGACCTGGCCCAGCGGCTGGAAGACGAGCTGGCCAAGCACCGCTCGGAGCTGGGCTTCGACTTCCAACCGGTCAAGCGGCAGGGGTTGGCGGCGTCGGCCGGCACGACCGACTTCAACGTGCTCTTCATCGCTTTCAGCTTCTTCATCATCGCTGCGGCAGTGATGCTGGTGGCGCTTTTGTTTCGTCTCGGCGTCGAGCGGCGGGCCAGCGAAGTCGGTATTTTGCTGGCCGTCGGCTGGTATCCTCGAAGCGTGCGGCGTTTGCTGCTGGTCGAGGGGCTTCTGGTGGCGGCCTTGGGGGGCGCAGCCGGCGTGGTGGCCGGCGTTGGCTATGCCTGGCTGATGCTGACGGCGTTGAACACGCCCGGCTGGTGGCTGGCCGCGGTGAGCAGCCCCTTCTTGCGGCTCTACATCACGCCCCTGAGCCTGCTCGTGGGCTATGCCAGTGGCGTCCTCGTTTCGGGCGGGGCGATCGCATGGGCGTTGAAGGCCATGCGTCATGTATCCGTCCGCAGGCTGCTGGCCAACCAGGCCGGCGAGCTGCGCCAACTCGCACCGGGCCGCTCGATCGCCGGCCGTGTCGTCGCCTGGTCGTCGCTGGTGCTGGCAATCGTGGCGGGCGGCTTCGCCGGTGGCTTGAGCGGCGAAGCGCAGGCGGGTGTGTTCTTTGGCTCCGGGGCCTTGGTGCTGACGGCGCTGTTGTCGTTCCTGCGAATTCGGCTGCGCGCCGGTGAAACGGGCGCGCTGATCAAGCCCGGCGGTTCGGCACTGGCGAGGCTGGCGCTGCGTAACGGAGCGCGGAACCCCGGC
>Ga0307373_10003927_pt1 | contig 25356 bp, 26 predicted proteins | sample OX2MG_FD_202534 | JGI IMG/M metagenome (GOLD analysis project Ga0307373, IMG submission 202534) | Soil microbial communities from Risofladan, Vaasa, Finland - OX-2 | ecosystem: Environmental > Terrestrial > Soil > Coastal area > Acid sulfate soil | place: Finland: Risofladan, Vaasa | collected...
GCTGGCCGGGTAGCTCGGCGGTGGCCAGGGTGATCAGGCCGCCGCCTATCAGCAGCCAGCCTCCGAGCCAGGCGGCGGCGGAGCGATTGTCCCGCCGCCGGAGCTCCGCCAGGCGCTGGACGGTGTTGTCCCGCCAGCGGGACGGGCGGTTCGCCAGCGGGATTCGCACCACCCAGGAGTATCGGCAAAAGGGCGGCCAAACTGTTGCCCAATGGAAAAGCCCGCCTTCACCACCATCGAAGTAGACGCCGACGGTCAACTGGGACGGATCACCCTCAATCGTCCGGACAAATTGAACCCGCTCGGGACCCTGACCCTGCGGGAGCTGATCGAAGCCGCTGGCTGGCTCGACGCCCAGGAGCAGGTGAAGGTGGTGGTGGTTGCCGGGCGGGGACGCGCCTTCAGTGCCGGGGCGGATCTGGCCGCCTTTGACGGGAGCGGGACCGACCAGGCCGGAGGTGGCGTGGCCGCTGCCCGCCAAGGGGCTGACGCCGGCCGGCTCATGGCCGAGGCGGTGGAGACCATGGCGGCGGTGACGGTGGCGCGCATCGGGGGTCACTGCGTCGGCGGCGCCCTGGTGCTGGCGGCGGCCTGTGACCTGCGGGTGGCGGCCGATACAGCTTCGTTCTCCATCCCCGAGCTGGCCCTCGGGATCCCACTGGCCTGGGGAGGCATTCCCCGCCTGGTCCGGGAGATCGGACCGGCTCTGACCAAGGAGCTGGTCATGACCTGCCGGGTGTTCGGCCCCGAGGAGGCCAGGGCAGCCGGCTTCCTCAACCGGGTGGTGCCCGAAGCCGACCTGGACGCCGCCGTGGAGGAGCTGGTCTCCCAGCTCTTAGCCCGGTCGAGTCTGACCCTGAGGGCGACCAAGGCCCACGTCAATGCCGTGACCGAAGGGATGGTCGGCACGGCCCGGGCCTGGAACGACGCCGACTCCCTGGTGAGCGCCCAGCGCGACCCGGAGTCCCGGGAGGTGGCGGCGGCCTATCTGGAGTCCCGCCGGCGCCGTAGCAGTTGAGAAGCGGCGGGGCCGCGCCTCCGCCTCCCGCCCCGCTAACGGTCGGCCCAGGCGGCTATGGCGTCGGCGGCCCGGGTCTGCACGGACAAGGCCGTCGGGTAATCGAAGGATCCGTTCATCATCAAGGCGAAATCCACCGGCCGCCGGCCATCGAAGGTGCCGACCATGGAGGCGACTCCGTCGATCCAGCCACCCTTGACGGCCAGGCGGCCCCCGAGGGGTGGACCCTGCCACAGGTCGTAGAGGGTGCCGGTGCGACCGGCCACCGGCACCCCGGAGGTAATGGCCGCCAGCGCCGGACGGTGCCGCAACTCGTAGGCGGCCAGTAGCTCGGGACAGGTGGCCCGGTTCTCGGGTGAAAGGCCGGACCCGTCGACCATCACCGCCCCGGCGGTGGGGACACCGAGCCCGGCGGCCACCGACAGCACCGCCGCCGTCCCGGCCGGCGTGGTGCCGCGTCCGGTGACGGCCGCACCGACCAGCCGGGTGAGCAGCTCGGCTATGTGGTTATCGCTGGTGGCCAGCATGTAGGCCACGATGGCCGACAGCGGTGCCGAGGTCACCGAGGCCACCGGGTGGGCTCCAACCGGGGCGAGTCCGTCGGGCCCGGTGGGCCCCACTGCCACCCCGTCCGCCCGCAGCAGGCCCGACAGCCCGGCGGCGGCGTAAGCGGGCGGATCGGCCACCGGCACCCAGGACGAGAGCCAGTGGGCCCAGCCCTCGTCCAGGCTCAGCGCCGACAGGGGCCCGACGTCCCCCTCGGACAGGTAAACCGGCTTCCATGTTGGTAGGTAGCGCCGCTGGGACAGGAGGCTGTCGTCCCCGCTGATGCCGGTGGGGACCGAGGAGATCCCAGCCCGGCGCAGGGCCTGGGCCAGCCAGTCCAGCGGCGTCACCGGGGGGTTCGGGACGTGCGAGTGCGTAAGCACCAGGCCCAGGTAGGCGTCGGTGGCCAGCATCGGGTCCCCTGAACCCACCAGCCACAGGTGGGGGGCGACGCCATGGACCACCGGCTCCGACGCCATAACTTCGGTCACGAAGCGGTGCTGCGGACCGAGGGTTGCCAGGGCGGCCGCCGCCACCAGGAGCTTCTGGGCCGATGCCGGCGCCAGGGCCGCCCCGGCTCCGGACCCCGCCCCGCTGGTGACCGCCGGGGAACCCGCCACCTCCACCGCCACACAGCCGGCCCGCCCGCCCAGGGTGGCGTCGAGTTGGGCCAGGATGGGGGCCAGGCGGCCGGTGGCGCCGCCAGCCGGGCCGCCGACCGGGCCGCCGGCGGCGGTGCCGGCGCCGGTCGGCCGATGGACCGGGCCCGCCGGCGCCGCTCGGGGGACGGACGCAGACCCGGCGGGACGCAACCCAAGAGGCGATGCCGCACCATCGATGGCGCCCAAGCCGACCACGCCGGCCAGCAGCAGAGCCACGGCCAGGCCGCTCAGCGCCACCCGGACGCGGCCTTGGATCGCCCGCCGGCCCATCACCAGACGATACGTGCCCCCCGGGTGCACTAATTCCCGAGAGCCGATCCAGTCTCCGGAAAGCGCTCAGCCCCCCGTCGCAGTCCGCCCCCGCCGGGCCGGCCAGCGATTACCGGGTCGCCCCGCAGACCTCGAAGCGGTTCCCTCCGGCCGCCTTGGCCAGGTACATGGCCCCGTCGGCGTGCCGGAGCAACTCATCGGGTCCGGGTCCGTGCTCGGGCCAGTGGGCTACGCCGATGCTGGCCTTGAAGGCCAACCGGCGGGGCCCGACGCGCAGGGGCCGGCCGAGGGAGTCGATCGCCCGCTGGGCCACCACCAGGGACTCCTCGATGGAGGACGGGTTGGACAGGAGGACGGCAAACTCATCTCCTCCGAGGCGGGCGACGGTGTCGGTATCACGCACCACCGCCCCCAGCCGGCGGCTCAGCTCGATGAGGACCTCGTCCCCGCAGTGGTGGCCGAAACCGTCATTGACTTCCTTGAAGCGGTCGAGGTCGATGTAGAGGAGCCCGACCCTCCGCTTCTCCCGGGCGGCCACGGTCACCGCGTGTTCCAACCGATCGGCGAAGTGGATCCGATTGGACAGCCCCGTCAGCGCATCATGAGTGGCGGCGTGGGTCAGGCGGCCGTTGATGGCGTACTGCTCGGACACGTCGACGATCTGGGTGAAGAATCTGTCCGAACCGCCGGGCCCCGTGCCCATGGTGGTGCTGGAGAGCAGCACGTGGAGGGCGGCGCCGTCGGCGCCGGCCAGACAGTGATCACCCTGGTAGGTCGAGCGCCGGCCGTCGGCCAGCTCGACCAGGGACCGGGCCAGGTGGGAGTCGTCCTCGGGGTGGGCGAGCCCGGCCAGGGGCAGCCCCAGGAGATCGTCACCGGCCCGGCCCACCAGCCGGCACAGGGCCGGGTTGACCTGCAGCAGGCGGCTGGCGCGGTCGCTGAAGGCCATGCCGATGGGGGAGGTGTCGAAGGCCTGGGAGAAGCGGTTCTCGCTGGCCTGCAGCGCTTCCAAGGCGGCCAGATTGGCCGCCGCCGCCTCAGCTCGCTGGACGGCCCCGGCCACCAGGCCGGCCACCAGGCGCAGCGCGTCCCGGCCGGAACCGGCCAGGGCGCCCGGCGTCGGGGCGGAGACGCCGAGGACCCCGACCACTGAGCCCCCGGCGCTGAGGGGGACCATGACCAGGGTTCCGATCCCGGTGCGCTCGGCCAGGGCCCGGGTGTAGTCCGAGTAGGTGGCGGTGTCGGCCACGTACACCTCCTCCTCGGAGGCGAAGCAGCTCCCGGCCAGGCTGGAGGCGATGGGAACGGCGTCCCCCACGGCGTAAGTGGGCGGGTTTCCGGCCGTGGCCCGCACCTTCAGGTGGTCACCGTCGGCCCACCACACGCTGCAGTTGGCCGCCTGGGCCAGTTGGGCCACGCCGGTGACCACCAGGCGCAGGGAGCGGTCCACGTCCGGTCCGGCCTCGGCCAGCTCGGCCTGGAGGCGCACCACCCGGTGGAGACGGTCGGCCTCGGCGGCCAGTTCCCGTTCCACCTGGCGCAGGTGGCTCACGTCGGTCACCGTGACCATCCACGCCGGCCGGCCGGACCACAGCACGGCCAGTTCCTTCACCTGCATGTCGGCCAGGCGCCCATCGGCCAGGCGGTGGCGGGCGATCCTGGTTGCCTTCCGCTCGGCCGGGCCAAGGTCCGACTCGATGCGGCGCCGATCGGTCACGTCCTCCGGTGGGTACAGGTCCACCACGCTCATGGTGGACATGGCCTCAGGGGAGTAGCCGTAGAGGGAGCGGCCGGTGGCATTCACGGCCAGGAACCCCAGACTGTCCCGGTCGTAGACGGCCATGGGCGCCGGCCCGGGCTCGAAGAAGGCCTCCCAGATCTGAGGATCGAGCTCGACTGTTGGTTCGCCCATCCGGTCCCCCCCAGGCGCCCTCAGAGACTCGGCTGTTAGCCCCACATCATCCGTGTCGGTACGAAGGATGCCGATCTTGAGGGGTTCAGGGCGTTTCCGCGCTATTGGCCGGTGGGATCGGCCGCTATGCAAGCGGCCATGCCGGTCGGGGCCGGCGCCGGGGTCAGGGAGGGAGGTACGGCAAAGGCCGGGCGGGAAAGATCCAGGCAGTCCAGCATGGGATTGGCGTTGGCGTCCCGCGCCGAGAGGGCCGGCAGGTTCCATTTCGTCTCGACCAGTCGGAGGATCGAGGTGTGGTCATAAACGGTGTGGGAGACGTGGTTGGCCCGGGCCCAGGGGGAGACGACCACGGTCGGGACCCGCATGCCGGTCCAGCTGTAGAGATCCCCGTAGGTGTCCGCCACCGCCGGGCGGATCCCGTCGGGCCGGACGGCCGGCACCGGCGGCACGTGGTCGTAGTAACCGCCGTGCTCATCGAAGGTCAGCACCAGCATGGTCGAGGGCCACGCCGGGCTCTGCATCGCGGCGTTGATGATCTGGTAGGCGTAGTAGGCGCCTGACTGCACGTCCTGGGGGTTCTCCTCGGACGCTTCGAAGGACTCCGGATCGACCAGGCTGAACGACGGCAGGGTGCCGGCGGCGCAGTCGGTGAAGAAGTCCGCCAGCGGCACCACCTTGCCCGGGTTCTCCTCCAACACGTAGGGGAACAACCCAGCCGTGGGCAGGTCGGCGAAGTAGTCCTTCCAGCTGATCCCGAAGGCGTTCAGCATGTCGAAGATGGTGCCGAAGCCTTCGGGCCGGGGATTGGGGTCGCTGGGGGAGGGAAAGGGGTCGCTGACCTGGCCGAAGGCGGAGCCTGCAATCAGGAAGCGCCGGTTCGGATAGGTCTGGGCCATGACCGAGGCGAAGTACCGGTCGCAGACGGGGAAGACCGAGGCCAGCGAGTGGTAGAAGGGCAGCTGGCCGGGCGTGTAGTACTGCATGGCCTGGGGGCCGCACTGGGCGACGAAGCCGTTGTTGGCCCCCTTGTTCCACGACCGGTGGCTGGCGTCCCAGCTCTGGCTGATGCGGTAGTTGGCCTGGCAGGTAGACGGCGCTGGGCTGGCATGGATCCGGCCGCCGCCGGGGGAGGGGTTCCAGTTGGCGGCCACACCTCCTGCGCCGATGGCCAGTCCGTCGACGCCCGGCCGTCCCAGTGAACCCAGGTGATTATCGAAGGAGTGGTTCTCCATCATCACCACGATGATGTGGCGGATCTGGGGGAGGGACTCCGTCCCGGCCGGCGGGGCGGGGAAGGGCCGGTCCCCGGCTCGGCGCCGGGCCAAGGGGACCGTCCCGCCGGCAACGGCCCGAAGGGCGGGCTCAACGGCCAGGAGGGCGGCCCCGGCGGCGGCGCCCTTGAGCAGGCCGCGCCGGGAGAAGGGGCCGCTCAACGGAACACGTCCGAGCCGAAGGTGGAGCTGGTGGTGGCGGCATAACCCAGGCGGGTCAGGCCGAAGTAGCCCTCGATGGAGGCCAGCAGCGAGTAGTGGTTGTAAGCCGTGGCACTCACCGTCCCGCCCTTGATGAAGGGGGAAACAAGGACGGCGCCGACCCGGCCCCCGCCCATCCCGGTGATCCCGGGCAGTGGGGTGTCCGGACCGGGGGCCTCGTTGCAACAGGCCGAGGCGTCGGACTGGGGCCCGTCGGACTCATCGAAGGTGACGACCAGGAGGCCGTCCTTCTTGAAGGCGGGAGACGACGTGATCCGGGGCACCCAGGTGGACAGGAACCCGTCGATGTCAGCCAGGGCGCTCGAGCCCGAGGCCTGGTTGGTGCACGGGTAGTCGTGGCCGTCCTGGCAGACATTGGGGGTGATGAAGGAGAGGTTGGGGGTGGTGGCGACCGAGGCCAGATCCTTGGCCAGGCCGGTGGTGCCGGCCGGCGTCTCCGCCGGCAGGGCCCCCGAGGTCGAGCCCAGGGGCACGACGTGGGCGGCGCAGTAGGCGGCGTTGTCAGTCACCGAATGGAAATAGACGAAGGGATCGTGGCGGCTCACGTAGCCGTCCCCGGCCACCGCCGACTGGGTCGTGTCCTGGCTGTTGAGAGCGGGGTGGCCGCACACCGGAGCCTCCCGGGTGGCCACGTTGCCCATGTCCTGCATGTAGGCCTTCCAGGTCCGACCGTTCTCGGTGAGCTGGTTGCCCACCGTCTGGACATTCTGGGGATAGACGCAGCCGGTGCCCACGGCCTGGCCGTTCAGCAGCGGTCCGGTGCCGAGGAAGTTGTCGTAGATCTGGCAGTCGCCCTGGTTCTGGGGATTCGGGCCCTGCCCGCTGACCATGGAGATGTAGTTGTCGTTGCTCTCATGGCCGGTCCCGTAGTACTGGGTGAGGAGCGCCCCCTCGGACGGCAGCGTCCGGGCCAGGTAGGGATCAGCGGACGGCTTCCCGAAGGTGCCGGCGTAGCTCTGGTTCTCCAGCACGATGACGAAGACGTGGCCGATACGAGGCGGCGGCGGAGGGGCCGCCAGCGCCGGGCCGCCGACGGCGGCGGCCGTTATGGCGCCCGCTGCCACCACGGCTCCGAGCGTCCGGATGCGAAGCCGACGGGTGACCAGGTCCATTATCAGCATCCTGGGTAAGTTCACCGCCCGGCGGGGCGCCTCCTGCCCGCTCCACCCGAAGCCCAGGTGAACAGTGGGTGGTCTCGTCCACCCCTGCCAGGCCACCATCACCTGGGCGGAGGGCGCCCCTCGATACCCTTTGGGACTTGCCGCTCCTCGCTACGACCACCGTGGTGCCCCCCCGGGGCCTCAATACCAGCTGGTACCTGCACCTCAATCACTGGGCGGTGGAGACCGGTTGGGCCCACGGGTTCATGCATGTCTGGGCGCTGTGGCTGGGGCTGGTGGTGATGGCCGGCCTCGACGTACTCGCCTACCTCCTGGCCCGCCGGAAGCTGGATGCGCCCCGCTTCGTGGCTGGGGCCGCCCTGACCGGTCTGGCTGCCGTGTTGGGTCTCATCCTCAACCAGCCACTGGCCCACGCCGTGGGCGAGGTCCGTCCCTACGCCGCTCATCCTTCGGCGCTGGTGCTGGTGACCAGGGCCCATGACTTCTCCTTTCCCAGCGACCACGCCACCGTCGCCGGCGCCGTCATGGTCGGGCTATTGATCTACGGGTGGAGGCTGGGCGTTCCGGCCCTTGTCGCCGGCCTGTTCCTAGGCTTCGCCCGGGTCTACGTGGGCGCCCACTACCCCGGGGACGTGGTGGCCGGCTTCCTCTACGGAGGGGTGATAGCCGTGCTGGTCTGGGCTGTCCTCCGCCGCCCTCTCGAAGCCGCCGCCCGGTGGCTGGCCCGGAGCCCGGCCCGCCCCTTGATCGTGGCCCGCACCCGGCCCGGCCAGCTGTCTGAACCACCGGCCTCAGGCTGAGGGCGAGCGCAACCGGTCCAGCCAGGCCGGGAAGTCGGTGGCCACGATCCGCTCTCCTGTGAGGCCCTCGGCCTCGGCCGAGGCCAGGAACACCGCCGGAGGGCCCATGATCGACGCCGGCAGCAGCCGGGCCCGGGCCGCCTCGGGCAGCTCATCGGGGATCATCCCGGTGACGGTGGCGCCCCCGGGCAGGACGAGGTTGACGGCCACATCGTGGGGCCGCAGGTCCTCGGTCATGATCAGGCTGAGAGCCTCGGCGCCGGCCCGGGACGGGCCATAGGGGACGAAGCCCCTCCGGCGCATCGTCTCGTGGTTCATGGACACGTTGATGAAACGGCCCTGGCCCTGTTCGACGAAGAACCGGGCGAAGGCCCGCGCCACCAGGAAGTAGCCGGTCAGATTGGTGGCCACCACGTCGGCAAAGGCCGCCGGCGTCACCTCGAAGAAGGGTCGGGGGTCTTCGAAGAAGCGCGGATTCACCGTCCGCATCCCGATGCCGGCGTTGTTGATCACGATGTCGACGCCCCCGAGCCGTGAGGTCACCTCGGCGGCGGCGGACTCCACCTGGCCGGGATCCCGCACGTCGACGGGGAGCGCCTCGGCGGCCAGACCCTCGGCGCAGTGGCGAGCTACCACTTCGGCCAGGCGCGGGGTCGGGCGGGCGGCAATGGCCACCGTCGCCCCGGCCCGCAGGAGCGCTTCGGCCATGGCTGCCCCGATGCCGCTGGTCGCACCGGTGACCACCGCCCTCACCCCGGCCAACTCCGTCACCGACTGAGCATAAGACGAGGAACGGGGTCCCGGACCGGGCCGGGATGGCGGCGGATGGCGGGGCCTAAGCGGTGGGTCTGGGCCCTCCATCGGGGCGGCGGCGGCGCGATGTCGCCCGGCGGGGCCGCAGGGCCGGCGGCAGCCGGTCCCCCTCCGAAGGCTCATCGGGCCCGGCGCCGAGGAGCTCGGCCAGTCGGACGGCGTTGGGATGGTCGGCTCCCACCATGGCCGTTGTCCATCGGATGGCCTCGGCCACGTCGATGCTCCCGGCGTCCCGCATGGACTCGATGTCGACCCAGTCCTTGCTCCGTCCGAAGAGGGCCTTGCACACGGTGAGGTCGGTGCCGGACAGGACCGGGATGCGGTCTCCTTCGAATGGGACCATCTGGGTCCGCTCGGCGGCCACGTCATGGAACTCGACGGTGTTGAAGAAGAGGTCGACCGGCGTTTCGTCCCACCACAACCGAACTTGCCCGTCCCGGGCGGCCGCCTGACAATCCTGAGGGCGAACCACGACGCCGGTGGGTAGCGAGTCGAGAACGCGGCCGGCTAGCTCGGCCGGCACGAACACGTTGACGTCGATGTCATGGGTGGCCCGAGCCTCCTCCACGGCGTAGGCGAGGCTGATGGCGCCGCCCAGGGCATGGGGGGTCTCGGCCTCCTCCAGGGCGTGGTGGAGGGCGAGGATCTTTGCCCCCAGTTCGCTCACAGTCGGGCCAGGATGGGGAAGGTGAGGGCCCGGCGCTTGGCCCGGAACGGCAGGCTGTCCACCAGTCCCAGGACCGCCGCCAGCTGACGGGCGGCTCGCTCAGGGTCGGGAACGGTTGGGGCGCCAATGGGCACCAGTTCGACCCGGGTCCCCAGGGCAGTGGCCAGTCGGCGCAGGGCGGCCACGGAAGGTTCCCGCCGTCCGGACTCGTAGGCGGATATGACGCTCTGGGCGATTCCTGTCCGGGTCGCCAGTTCTGACTGGGTGAGCCCGGCGCGCCGGCGGGCCGAGCGCAGCAACTCTCCTGTCCCGGTCACCCCTCCACCTTATAGCGGATACGTCATGGCCCGACCCTGGCGGCGGCCCCCACCGCCGAGTCCCCCACGGTGCGCCGGACCAGGCAACGCCGGCGAAACTGAGCGAAGAGGATCCGGCTGACTCCGACCCAGACTCGGCGGACGGTTCGTACTCCGAAGTTACCGATGCCCAGCTCGACGCCCTTGAAGCCGGGTCCGACCTCGCGCTGTACAACGCTGTACTCGACGCCTGCGAGCTCGTCTTCCGATATCCCGCCAAGGCTCAGGAACGCTCAACGGCCCTGACCACAAAGGAAGGAATCGTCTTCCGCTTACCTGTGACCGACCATCCGCCGACGACCAGCGGCCTCATGGCTGAGTTACAGGCCCTCCGTAGGTTGACGCTCCTTCCCCCTCAACAGTTGATCCCGACCGTCCGGAGGGGCACCATGGCCATCGATGAACAGTCCCGCTACAGCCTGCACCAACGCCTTGAGGGAATCCTCGGCCAGTCCGAGGCCAACACTCTGATGGAGCTTCTTCCGCCCGTCGGGTGGGCCGGCGTGGCGACCAAGCGCGACCTCGACGCCTTGGAGGCCCGCCTGGGCGGCCGCATCGACGCGCTGGATGCCCGCCTCGGCGGACGCATCGACGGAATGGAGGGTCGCATGGAGGCGATGGAGGAGCGGGTGCTCGGCCGGATCGAGCAGGTGGCACGAGTCCAGACGTGGAGCTTTGCCGGCGCCCTGATCGCGGCCATGGGGCTGGTGGCCGCTCTGCCCCACCTCTGACCGGGATCGGGAGGCCCTCCCCGGTCATCGGGTGCGACTCTCGCCCTAAACGGTCGTGTGGCCAAGACGGCCGGCCAGTCCTACCGCCGACCCTCCAGGTTTGCGCCCTGAACCACGGCAGGGTCTCGCAACGGCACAACCCGACCCGGATTCTCCTGGGCCTACGGTTCGAGCTCGAACGGAGCGACGCGCAGGTGCGCTGCAAGACCACCGGCGTGAAGCCGCTGGTCCCAGACCGCCAGTACGAGTTCGGGGTCCCCCACAGCCATGGCGCTGGCGAGGTGTACGGCATCGGCCCCTCGAAGAGCGTGCAATCGGGCTAGTTCGCCAGCATGACGTTCGACGGCTGCCGTGAGCTCGACGGGCCGTACGGCGGCCCAATAGTCCTCCCAGGCCTGTTCGACTGAGGTGAGGTCAGCTTCGTCGAGGTCGTGGTTATGACCCGCCGCCGCCAGCGCCGCCCGAACCTCGGGGTAGGCCAGTCGGCTCGAGAGGGCGGCATCGCAGCCGTCCCACATATCAGCGGCCAGCTCGCTGCCGGTTTCCTCGACCACCAGCTTCACCAGGGCGCTGGAGTCGAAGTAGACCAGAGCCACGATCAGCGCCGCTGTTCGCTGACCAGGCCGGACACGGAGCGGCGGGGTCGGGGCCGGGTGCGGCCAGTCGCGGCCGTTCTCTGGCTGGTTTCCGGGCGACCGATGACGCCATCAGCGGCCAGGCGTTCCAGGATCGAGGCGGCCGTGATGCCTAGCAGGCGAGCGACGGGAAGCCCGCGGTCGGTGACGACCACTTCTTCGCCTCCCCTCGCTCGCTTCAACCAGTCGCTGAGGTGAGCCCTGAGATCACTGACGGCCACGTCCATGACGCTTAGTGTACAACTAGAGCATGGCGAACTGTACTGTCTCTGTCCTACACACAGGGCACGGCTATGCCGAGGGCGTGATGTATCGCTAGATCAACTTCAGCCATCCGGTCGGCGGGCAACTCGCAAATCCGGCGTCCGAGCCAGTCCCTTTTGATCGTGACCAGATAGTCGAGATTCGCCCCGGAGCGCCGGGGCATGCCGTCGGCCCGGGTGAGCACCACTTCGGCATCATGGCCGCGAATGGTGCTGCTGATAAGAGCCACCGTCACCCGATCGCGCCAGTCGCCATGAGCGTCCCAGCTCAGGAGCAGGACCGGGTGACGCTGGCCGGCCGGGTACTCGGCCCACCACACCTCACCCCGCCGCACGGCCCGTGCGCCTCCGAACCGGCGTCTTGCGCATAGCGACGGGGAGAGAGCGAGCGGCCTCTCCAGCGGCCCGTATGGCGGGCGAGGACGGACTCTTCGGCCTGACGTCGGCCGATTCGTCCCCGACGTTGGCGAGCAGCTCAGCCGCGGCCGCCTCGAGGAAGGCGGCCTCCTCTGGAGTCTCGGGCTGGCGGGCATAGGCCTCCCGGTAGCGGGCCTCCCGCTCGGCTAGTTCCCCAGCCCGCTTCACCTGAGCGAGCATCTCGGCCACCACTTCGGACCGAGTCGCGCCTGTGTCGGCGCGCCGGCGCTCCACAAAGTCGAAGATGGCCGCCGGCAGGCTCACCGTCACTTTCGCCACCTTCGGCATACTGGCCAGCATGCCAGGCGGCGTACCAGGGAATGGTGGCGACCACAAGCCGCAAGCTGTCCTACCCTGGTGCTACCATGCCAGTATGGTGGTTCGAAAGAAGAGATCGATCTCGATGCCCCCCGAGCTCGATTCGAGCATCGAGTCGGCGGCGGCGGCTGAAGGCACGTCATACAGCGGATGGCTTGCGGCTGTGGCCCGCAAAGAGTTCACCATCCGCGCCGGTCTCGACGCCGTCGCAGGATTCGAGCGGTCCCACGGACGCTTCACCCCCGACGAGCTTGCCGAGGCTGGGACCTGGGCCAATGACGCTCTGGCGCGCTCCAAGCGGACGGGGACGCACCAGCCGCGATCTGCCTGATGGGCGTCACTTACGACGCGGGAGCGCTTGTTGCTGCCGACCGGGGGGAACGTCGGGTCTGGGCCAGGCATCGAGCCCTGCTCTCCCTTCGGGAGGTCCCGACTACGCCGGCGCCCGTCGTGGCCCAGGCCTGGCGAGGTGGTTCACGCCAAGCCCTCTTGGCCAGGTTGCTCGTTGGCTGTGACATCGAGCCGATGAACGAGGACCAGGCACGCGCCGTCGGCGTTCTGACCGGACGGGCCGGGGCCACTGACGTTGTCGACGCGACCGTCGTCGAAGGAGCGCTCAGGCGCCATGACATCGTGATCAGTTCTGATCCCGATGATCTCAAGGCAATCGCCGACTCCGTAACCCGGCGACTCGAAGTCGAACGTCCCTGATCCCGCGCTCGACTCGGACTCTCAGCCCCCTGAACCCAAGGATTGAGTTGCTGCCGGCCACAGCTTCGGGCACGGCGTCGGCCCGGGTCTGGCCGTAGTTCACCCGCCAGTCCAACTCCCTGGCCAGGTCGCCTGGGTCCGGTGCTGGACGTCCCGAACCAGATCACTGCGGTCCCAGCCGCCGGCGATCAGCGGCCTCATGGCTGTTACAGGCCCTCCGTAGGTTGACGCTCCTTCCCCCTCAACAGTTGATCCCGACCGTCCGGAGGGGCACCATGGCCATCGATGAACAGTCCCGCTACAGCCTGCACCAACGCCTTGAGGGAATCCTCGGCCAGTCCGAGGCCAACACTCTGATGGAGCTTCTTCCGCCCGTCGGGTGGGCCGACGTGGCGACCAGGCGCGACCTCGACGCCTTGGGGGCCCGCCTCGGCGGACGCATCGACGGACTGGAGGGTCGCATGGAGGCGATGGAGGAGCGGGTGCTCGGCCGGATCGAGCAGGTGGCACGAGTCCAGACGTGGAGCTTTGTCGGCGCCCTGATAGCGGCCATGGGGCTGGTGGCCGCTCTGCCCCACCTCTGACAGGGATCGGGAGGCTCTCCCCGGTTATCGGTCACTGCGGCTGAGCGCCGCACCGGGCATGCGCTCAGCGCGTCTAGGAGACGCTGGCCCGGGAGGGCCGGTAGACCCACCACGAAAAAGGGACAAGACAGGACAAGGTGTGGCCGGCTTGTCACGTCACACATCCCCTCTGGCCCAAAGCGGCCGTCCGGGCCCCGGACCACCGGGCCCACAGCCCCGGATCCAGTTCCAGGATCAAGGGCACCGCCGCCGGGGCCGGGTGCAAGACGGTGGTCATGGCCCGCATCTGCACCGAGCCCAGGATGTGACCCCCCGCCGCCACCCACACCCCCACCAGGTTCCGGTGAACGTTGTGCATCCAGAGACTCGGCTGGAGCGCGGGTTGGTTGACGAAGGCCCCCGCCGCCGGAGCATGGTTGCCCGACAGCCCCCGCTCGTGCTCGGCCGTGGTCCGGAACACCTCGGCGCAGACGACCGGATGGCCGTCCAGCAGGATCTCCCGGTAGGGGACGGCCGACGCCGGGGAAGTCCCACCGCAGCCGGCCAGCCCCAGGCCCAGACCGCCCCCACCCAGGACCCCCACCGCCACCATGCCCAGCGCGCCAGCCCCACGCCGCACCCGCCGTACGCTCACCCCGACGCCCCCAGGAAGGCCAGGATCTTGGGCCACTCATCCGCCCGCGCCAGCGGGTTGGCCGAGGCGGACGAGCCCTCCAACCCCGGGCTGTCCAGTTCGGGCAGGTAGGGCAGGGCGAAGCCGGCACCATGACCGGCCTGGGAATACTCCAGCAACACCGGGGGCCGGCGGCCGGCGCCGGTCAACTCCGAGTCGATGGCCTCAGCGTAGGGACAGGATGCCCAGTGCTGGTCATGGCCGGCGCAGACCAGCAGCACCCGACCGGTGATGCGCCCTACCGGGATCAAGGCACCGGGAACGTCGAGCCCTTGAAGGACCCCAGCTTCCTCGCTCAGCTGCGTGTGGACCATGGCACGGTGGTCTGGCCGAACAGGCTGGATCTCGACCCGGTCGTTCTGCACGAGGATGCTGAGCCAGCCCGGACCGAACCCCAAGCGGGTTGACCCGCTAGCGCCAGCTGGTGCCGCCAACGGCTTTCTCGATCGGCCCCCCTCAGCGCATGCACGTGCATCAGATCAGAAGCGCCCGATACGTCGACATCGGAGATCGACTCATCGGCTGTACGTGCAGACTGCGATCATCGGGCGCCGCCGAGGAGTCTGGGAAGGGGTCCTCGCCAACGCAGGGTTCATCGTCCGCCCGTGCAGCTGGTCGGCGGTCCCGCCGGCGACTCCGGGAAAGGGCCGTCCGGGGCCTAGCCCTCGTCCCGGTCGAAGCTGGCCAGCACATCCAGTCAGGCCGACTCGTTGGCCTCCGTCACCGAACGCTGCTCTACCCAGGGCCCACCCCGAAGAGGGGCGGCCCGGAACCATCAGCACCAACCGAAACAGTGACCAAGACGCGAGAAACCAACCATGAGGGTCGCCTGGGCCCAGTGGCCTTGCCGCAGACCGAAGTCCGCCCTCTTCCCCTGCCACCGGCCCAGGCCGGCGCCGCCGAAGACGCCGCGGACCAGGTCGGCCCGGCGCTGGACGTCCCGAACCAGATCGCGGCGGTCGCAGCCGGCCACGTGGAGGCGCAGCGATGGACGGCAAAAGGAGCCTCGATCGATCAGCTCGACCCTCCCCACATGGGCCTTGGTGTCGATGACCAACGGCGGGGCGGTCGGGTTCTTCACGCGATATAGGGCCCAACGCGCCCGAGGGATCCGCACTGGTGCCGGCGTCACGCCGGCGGCCCGGATGCCGGCGGTGCCCCTCCCAGCCCGGCCTTGAACTGGCGGATGGCCCGACGCCGGCTCCGCTCCGCCCGTATCCGTTCCGCCCACTGCTCTCGGCGCCGCCAGGCCTCCCTCAGCACCAGGAGAAGGAGCAGGAGGGCGAGGATGGCCAAGAGGACGAGGAACCAAGGGAAGAACGACAGACTGAGCACTCCGTCCCGGAAGGTCCGGGCCGCTCCCTGGCTGGGGTTGGCCACCACATGGGCCGAGGCGGTGACCGAGCCCCACCGCGGGGGGTTCTTCCACATCCCCGACAGGTCCAGGTGCTGGCCCGGCAGCAGGAGGTCATCGCCCGGCCGGAGGGCCAACTTGACCACCAGGGCGGAGCCGCCCCGGCGCAGGTCGACGTAGCCGGTAAAGCGGAAGGTCTCGGTTCCGGTGTTGGTCAGCACCGCGTCGAAGCGGATGCCGGAGGTCACCGACTTGGCCTGGAGGACCCCCACCCGGGCGGCCAGGACGGTGGTGCCGGGGACCTGGACCTGGATCTGGAGCGCCACCCGGGTCTGGATGGCCACCCCCGGGGTGGTGCCGGGCTGATTCTGGGCCACGATGGCCCCGGCGTAGTCCCCCCCGGGCGTGTCCGGGGGCACCGATAGGGTGAAGGGAACGCTGAGCTGCTGGAAGGCGGACAGCCGGGCGGTCGGCTGGACGCTCAGCCACGCCCCCACCCCCAGCATCTTCTGGCCCAGCTGGGCCACCCCGAAGCCTCCTCCGCGCAGCGGTATGAGGTCCGCGCCGAAGACCTGCAGCGTCTCGGGTGAGGAGGTCAGGTTCTCGATGACGATGCTGTCGCTCACCGTCGACCCGGCCGGGAGGGCGTAGTGGAAGTGGCCCCCGGGCAGGGGGACGGAACCGGACTCGCCCGGGCGCAAGCCGAAGGGGGCGCCCGAGACGCCCGAGGCGGGGCCGACCCTAACCAGGCCCAGGCCCAGGAGGACCAAGAGGACCAAGAGGCCGACGGTCGCCCGTCTGGTCAGACCGAAGCGCCTGGAGGGAGGGACTGGACTCATCCGGTCAAGGTGTATTGGAGGGTGCAGTCATAGGTCACCCCGAGGGTGGGGGTGGCGGTGAGGTCGATGTCCAAGGCGGCAGTCTGGGAGAAGACGCCGTTGTTGTCCAGGGTCCCCGCCGAGGGGGGTTGGGCCGAGGAGGCCGGGCCGGTGGCGATGACTGCCGGGGGGCTGTAGGTCCCGGCCAGGGCGCCGAAGCTGAACGAGGCGGAGGCGACCGGAGCCACCTCCTGGGTGCCGGACGCGGTCAGCGTGGTGATCGGCCCGGGATGGAAGGTGAGGGCGGTGGGGGGGACGCTGGCGTTGGACAGGTTCAGGTTGGCCCACTGGCCGCTGGGCGACACGGCCGGAGCACAGGCTGACGCCGCCACCGAGGCCACCCAGGCTGTAGGGGTGGGATCAGCCAGGGTGTCGGTGATGGTTATGGCACCGAGGGCCAGGGATGTGTTGTCGCTTCCCGGGGTCAGGGCGCCCAGCCCGGCCGGGCTGGTCGTGATGGTGAGGACCCCCGCGCTCAGCCCGCTGGCCGGCCCGGCGCCCAGCGGGGCCAGGACCAAGACCGACATCAACCCGAGCGGGATCAGCGCCCTCATCGCCATAGTGCCTCCATCCCTATCACCTGGGACGCGGGGAAGCCCCCGGCCGTGTAGCCGGGGGCTTCCGGGGACCTCGTCCGATCAGCCCAGGGCCGTGTACTGCAGGGTGCAGGTGTAGGCCGAGCCGGCCAGGGGCACGAAGCTCGAGTTGCTGGCCAGGTTGAGCGACATGGTCGGGGTGAGCGTGTAGGTGCCGTCGTTGTCCAGGGCGCTGACGGAGTCGTAGGCCGCCGTGGCCACCGTCATGGCCGCGCCGAAGGTGGGGGCGGTCAGGGATCCGGTGGTGGAGGGATTGGCAAAGGATTGCGTCGTTCCTCCCACCGCCGATACCGGCGTGGTGGACAATGGGACCGTCGGGGCCAAACCGGTGGATGGTGGAGCGTAGGTGATGGCGCTGGCCGGGATGGTGGCGTTGGCGGTGTTGAGGTTGGCGGGCAGTCCGGCGGTGGGCAGGAAGCAGTTCGAGGCCTGGACCGATGCCGTCCAGGCGGTGGAGTCGGCCAGGGTGTCGGTGAGCAGCACCGAGCCCAGGTTGACCGGCACGCTGGCCCCCGGGGTGATGCTGCCCAGGCTCACCGGGGAGGCGGTGATGCTGATCAGTGGGCTGGAGGTGAAGGTCACCACCTGGTCGGAGGGGGTGGCACTGGTGGTGGCGAAGGCGGCGGTCGGCACCACGGTGACGGCGGCCACTCCAGCCACCAGACCGAGCTTGGCCAGCCGGCTCATGCGGTGGGTGGGTCGTAGGGCCTTGGGATTGAGCATCTCGGTACCTCGTGGTTGGGGTCGGTGGCGACTATCAGTGTCTGTATCGTCACTAGAGGTGAGATGACTGAATCCCCCGTTCGGATCATTTTCATCCCTTCCGACAGGACTAGTCCGTAGCCGCCCGGAAGAGGCATCCCCGCTCGGACGGAGGCGGGGCGGTGAGGACCAGAGCCGTCGCCCGACCGGGACGGTCCCCACCAGGGTACGAACCGCCGCCAGCTCGACTCGGCTGTCGGACGGCCACGGTCACCGCGTGTTCCAGGCGATCGGCGAAGTGGATCCGATTGGACAGCCCCGTCAGCGGATCATGAGTGGCGGCGTGGGTCAGAAAGGGGGCGGCCGTTGATATGCCTGGGTTCGGAGAAGCATTCAAGGGAATCGGACACTCGCGGAAATTAGCGGTGCATGACGAGGCCCCCGCCTTGTCGTAGCCTGGGGGCAAGGACAAGACCAATGGCCCCTGACGACACCACGCCCAAGACGACGGCACATGAGCGCGACCAACGAGGTGACGCGGAGGCGCGCCGTTGGGCACGGCGCAGCAGGGATGCCCTGGAGTCAGGGGAACTCGCTGACGACACCGATGCCCTCCGCCAGCTGTTGAGCCAAGAGAAGGCCAAGCGAACCGCCTCGTCGTGAACTGGGTGGTAGTGGCTCTCGACGCGTTCGACGCGTGGGCAGCAGAAACCAACGATGTCGAGTTGCGCATTGGCGTACTGACCTGGCTGGTGGGACTCCAAAGCGAGGGGCCACCGATGACTGGCTCGTTCGACCCGTTTCGGGACACCTGGACGGTTGTGGTGCCGGAGACCGGCGTGACGGTCGAGTACATCTTGGCCCCGTTCCTGGATCCCCCGGCGTTGGTGTGCCGTCGCTTCTTTTGAAGCGACTCGGGCCGGTAGACCCACCATGGAAAAGGGACAAGACAGGACAAGGTGTGCCCTGCTGTGTCACGCCACGCATCCCCCCCGGCCCAGAGAGGCCGTCCGGGCCCCGGACCACCGGGCCCAGAGCCCGGGGCTGAGTTCCAGGATCAGGGGCACGGCCGCCGGGGCTGGGTGCAAGACGGTGGTCATGGCCTGCATCTGCACCGAGCCCAGGATGTGACCCCCCGCCGCCACCCACACCCCCACCAGGTTCCGCTGCACGTTGTGCATCCAGAGACTGGGCTGGAGCGGGGGTTGGTTGACGAAGGCCCCCGCCGCCGGAGCATGGTTGCCCGACAGCCCCCGCTCGTGCTCGGCCGTGGTGCGGAACACCTCGGCGCATACGACCGGGTGTCCGTCCAGCAGGATCTCCCGGTAGGTCGGAGCCGAGGTCGAGGAAGTCCCACCGCAGCCGGCCAGCCCCAGGCCCAGACCGCCCCCGCCCAGGACCCCCACTGCCACCATGCCCAGCGCGCCAGCCCCACGCCGCACCCGCCGTACGCTCACCCCGAGGCCCCCAGGAAGGCCAGGATCCGGGGCCACTCGTCCGCCCGGGCCAGAGGGTTGGCCGCCGGGGAGGAGCCTGCCAACCCCGGGCTGTCCAGCTCGGGCAGGTAGGGCAGGGCGAAGCCGGCACCATGACCGGCCTGGGAATAACCCAGCAACACCGGGGGCCGCCGGCCGGCCACCGTCAGCTCCGAGTCGATGGCCTCAGCGTAAGGACAGGATGCCCAGTGCTGGTCATGGCCGGCGCAGACCAGCAGGACCCGGCCGGTGATGCGCCCCACCGGGATCAAGGCGCCGGGAACATCGGTCGGCCGGGGGTTGGACACCTGACGGGTGAATGGCAGCGGACGCCCGCCCAGGGTCCAACCTGAAGTGGTGCACGCCGGCGCCCCACAGAGGACCGAGTCGCTCGGCACCATGGCCAGGACCCCGGCCACCAGCAAGGGGAAGTAGGAGGCGGTCAGCAGGGCCCCCTCCGTGCCCCGGGACACGCCGTAGAGGAAGACCCGGTGGGGGTTCACCTGGGGCCGGGATGCCAGCCAACGCAGGGCGGTGGCGAAGTACTCGATCGGTATCAGATTCAGTGCCCCCGGCAGCCCGGGCTCGGCGAAGTAGGCCAGGTCCAACGTCGCCACCCCGTGACTGGCCAGGGCCTCGGCTACCGGTAGCCCGGTGGCCAAGCCGCCCTCCGAGCCGCCGATGATGACCACCCCCGGCCCCGGCCGGCGATGCCCGCTGGGGAACACGTAGTCGGCATAGAGGCCGGCGGCCCGGGCCGGCCCACTGCCTCGCCCCGGGCGAAGGGTCAGATCGGATACCCGGGCCGGGTCACTCACCACCCGGGTCAGTTGCAGCACTCCCTGGCGCCCCGGACCCGTTACGGCCAGGGAGACCTGCTCTGGGGCGGCCACATCGGCCACCGAGGCCGAGGCGGCCGAGGCGCTGGAGAGCGACCAGAACAGGCCCATGCCATCCGCCCCCGAGTAGGACGAGCCCGACAGGGGCGCCGCCCGAGTCAGGTCCACCGAATCCGAGGGCCCCACCCGGTAGCGGGCCGAGGAGGTCCACTTCTGGCCCAGGAAGCTGGCTGTCGCCTGAACATTTACCACCGAGTCCGGCACCTGGCCCAGAAGGGTGATGGCCACGGGCCGATCGATGGGTGCGGTGGCAGACGGCTCGACCCGGGCCAGAGGCGGAGCCGAAGCGCAGGCTGTCAGCCCGGATGCAGCCGCCCCCGCCGAGAGAGCCAGGCTGACCAGACGCGAAAAGAGGGGCCGCGAGGCCCCCCTTTTCGAAAAACCGGCTCCGGGGAAGCTAGCTCGAAGCAGCAGACTGAGCGGCGGCCGCCGTCGAGTTGCTGATGGCGGCGGTGCCGCCGAGCACATCGATGTTGGCCATGGTCGTGTTATGGGAGGCGAACCAGTTGGTGGTGTAGGTCCCCAGGGTGTTGGGGTCCTCGGTGAGGACGATGGGCGCCTTGTAGAGCCCGGAGTGGGCCCCGCCGGCCAGAGCATCGGCAAAGTCATCACCCCGAGCCAGGACGGCCCGGGTGTTGGTGAAGCCGAGCATGGGGATCTCGACCTGCTCGGTCAGCTGGGCGGCCGTATCGGTCCGGTCCTGACCGGCGATACGCGTCTCTGTGATGTTCATGGCCGCGATCTGGCTGGCCACGTTGGCCGAGACGGCCGCCGTGCCGCCCATGATGATCACGTTGGCGATCTTGTCCGTGGTCAGGGTGTTCTGGGCCTCGGGCGACAGACTGTTGGGGTCGGTCAGGACCAGGGGGAAGGCGGCGGCATAGGACATGCCCCCAGCCGAAAGCCCGTCGGCAAAGCCCAGGCCGGTAGCGACTATGGCTGTCGCCCCACTAGTGCCGAGATCGCCCACGAAGCTGGGGGCGAAGACCTCATCGATGGCCTGGGCTGTCCCGTAACGGTTCGAGCCGTAGAGCCGGTTGGTCGTGTACCCATCGTTGTTGAGCTGGGTGGCCACGTTGGCGCTGATGGCTGCCGGACCTCCGACTATGTCCACACCGGTGGCCTTGATGGCCTTGAGCGCAGTCAGCGTCTCTGGTGACAGGCTGTTGGGATCGGTCAGCAGCACCGGTCCGTGGACCCGGCCGGCCAGGTAGTTGGCGGCCAGTGCGTCGGGGTAGTTGAGGCCAGAGGCCAACACGGCGATGGTGGCCGTGGAGGCTCCAAAGTCGGTGGTGGCGATGACCCGGGCGGTGTCATAGCGGTTGCTGCCGGCCAGGCGGTTGACCGTCGGGGTGTTGGCGGCAGCAGCAGCAGCGGCCATGGTGAGTACCGAAGCGGCACTCACGAGCGCCCCCAGGGCCAGGCGGCGCGGCACAGTTGTTTTCTTCACGTGTGGGCTCCTTGGCTCGGGTGGGCTAGGCGGACGGGATGCTGCGCCGGCGGCGCAGGCTGACAAGACCGATGGCGACCAAGGCCAGGACGGCCAGGGTGAGGATGTAGGCAAGGGCCCGAGAGGGGCTCGAGTGCGACGGAAGGGTGAGATTGGGAGCCCGCAGCTGGAGGCCACCGTTGGGTAGGCCGCTGCTGGTGACTGCCGTGCCCTCGGACCGGGCCACCTGGGCAGCTATGGCCGAGTCGATGGCGGCCCGCTGGGCCGGAGTGCCCGGTGCCGCAGTGGTGATGTGAGGGGAGACGTTGGCGGCGACGGTGTGCCCGGACGAGCCGTTGTTCACCACTACCAGCGGGCTGGTGATGACCTCAGTCGAGCTCCCGTTGGCGCACGTGGCGTAGATCACGTAGGTACCGAACGGGACCGTGGTCGGGATGGTGACCGAGGTGCTCGGCAGACCACCGTTGGAGGTAGAGGTCCCCGAGCCCACTTGGACCGGGGCGACGCGATTCTGGAGTTGCTGAAGGTAGAGCACCACCGACACCCCGGCACCGCAGGGTCCGACACCGCCGGGGCCGTTCCCGCCCGTGATCTGAACGGTCACCGTGCTACCCGGTGTAGTGGTCGTGGCGCTCACGCTGACCTGCTCGGAGTTGCCCGAGCCGGTCGGATTGGTCGGACCTGGCGAAGCACCCCTGTGGAGGGTGGTGGTAGTAGTGCTGGACGTCGTGGTGGTGCTGGAGGTGGTAGTGGTCGTGCCTCCGCCACCGTATTGGGCCCAGGCGGCTGACCCGAAGGCCAGCACCATGGTCCCCGCCGATAGGGCCACGGCGGCCAGCCGCAACCGCTTGAACCTTCGCGTCATCCACGATCCCCTTTGGTCTGCCCCATACACCGGCAGTACCTTTACCGCTAAGTGGCTGTTCGTCAAGGACAACAGCCGACCTTGGTATATGTGCGCCGCCGGGTACGTAATTCCGGGCTACTTGGTATTGACAACCTCTGCCCTGTCCTGGACCCAACGCCAGCTGCGGATGCGCCCCTTGGTGTCCGTCAGGTTGACGGCCATCTGATCAGGATGCGCAGCCGGCTGATAGCCGATTCTGAGCTGATACGGCCCGGCTTGGCTCAAGAAGCCGTACAGGTCCACGGCCATAGTGACCACCCCGCCCGGGGGGACGGTCACATAGCCGGAGTAGACATTCCGCCCCAGTTCCCGGGCGCTAGCCAGGGAAATGGCTCCCGAGCCCAGCCGGGCCCCGGCCAGGTCCAGCGGCGTGTAGATGTTCACCCACTGGCGGTCATAGCCGGGCGGGGTCACCCCTCCGCCCAGGATGTAGGCCGGCTCACCTCCCGCCGGAGAGGAGTTACGAAGAGTGATAATCAGTCGGGCCGTCTCACTATCCGTGGCTGAATTGAAATTGACGTTGTAGGCAAAAGAGCGGGTCAGGTACCAGTCGTCCTTGTCCTGGGAGAAATTGTGGGTGACCACCTCCAGGAAATCCCCTCGGACCGGCGCCATCCGGCCCGATGCCCCGACCAGGTCGAAGAGGCTCTCCTCGGCCGGCACTGAGCTGTAGAGCTGGACGTGATGGCCGGCGGCGGCCGGGCCCAGGGCGGCGGCCAGGACAGATGGGCCGGGCAGGCTGGCGGCGGTGAGGTGGCTGAACACGGCGTGGGCCAGGTCGATGAGGAACTGGCTCCGGGCTGTTCCGGCCAGGCGGATATACTGATCGTGTAACAGGATGGCCACGGCGTTGGCCGCCGAGATGGGAACCGGCCAGCCCGCTACGGATACCGGTCCGGTGATCTGGAGCAGGGCGGCCAGGCCGAAGGCGTCGATGCCGATGACCCCGTCCACCTGGGTGCCCGTCCACTGGGGATAGAGCTGGGCCAGGACCGATGCGTCGGTGGGGAAGTCCGGGGAATGGGCATCGTCGCCCGGATAGCCCGCCGGATCCAGCCAGCCGTACCGCGCCATGTACTCGGCATGGCCGGTGACCACGGCTCCCGAGGCCAGGGCCTGGGCGGTGGAGGTCGGGGCCAGCGAGATCAAAGAGACGTGACCGCCGGCCGTCCCGATGATGCCCATCTCGGATATGAGGCCTCCGCCCCCCCGTAGCTCGGAGTTATCCATCACCACCAGGAGCCAGCGCCGGGGCTGGGCGGAGCCCAGGATGCCCGGCAGTTGCTGGCTGGCCACGGCCAGGGTGGCTTCGGAGTCGGCTGTTTGGTTCAGCTTGGCCTCCAGCTTGGCCAGCCGGGACCGGAGGGGCCCGACCAGCCACACCGAGGTCTGACCCCGGAACGCCGCCGTTGCCACGGCCAGGGCCCGCCGGCTGGTCTCCAGCGGTGCGGCCAGGCCTTCGATCCGAGCCAGGTCTACCGTCCCTCGGTTCATCCGCAGGTCCCGGCCCCCGGCCACTTGAAGCAGGCCGTCGGCATCCCCGAGCACCACGCTGGCCTGGCGGACGACCACGGCTACGGCCCGGACGTTCTGGGCCACGGCCGGCACGGCCAGAGCGGGACGGTCCCACCAGGCGTCGGTCTTGAAGGCGACGTTGGCCAGGGCCTGGCGGGCGGCGGCCAGGTACTGAGCGGACTGGTCGGCCTGCCCGGACCGGGCCGCCGCCAGCGCCGCCTCGGCCTGATCCAGGCCGGTCTGTGCATCACCTCGTACGGACCAGGCCGCCGCCCCGTAGGCAGCCACCGCCGCCAGCCCCAGTCCGGCTATCGCCCCCCCGATGACCAGGGCTCGCCGCCGCTGGCGACTGCGCAGCCGGCGCAGGTGGGAAATGACCAGGACGGCCAGGATGAGGGCGGCCAAGGCGGCGCTGGCGCCGCTCGGGTGGCTCCAGCGCATCCGCAGGGCGCCCTGAGCCGTAACCAGCCCGATGGCGGCACCGACGGCACGCCCCGGGCGGCTCGTACGGCTCGAACCCAGGGCGACGCCCAGGCCGGCGCCGGCCGGGATGCCGGCCACCCCGCCGTGGTCGGCCAGGACGACGGCCCCGGTGGCCACGATCCATGACCACCGGCGGGCCCGGGAGGCGGCCAGGGTGACACCACCAGCGAAGAGGGCCCGGTAGGCGGCGTCCAGATACTGGTTACCGGTGGGGGAACCCGGTGCCGCCAGTCCCAGGGCGGCCGACACCCCGACGGCGGCCCAGACCAGGCGCTGGGAGCGCAGGCTGAGAAGCCCGGGCCGTTTCCGTAGCCCGAAGCGGGTGGCCCAATCGGCGGCCACCGCCACGACCACGGATAGGAGGAAGAGGAGCATGAAGGGAGCGCTCAGGTCCACCCATCCGGGCGACAGAGCGACCGCAAGCTAACCCGGTCCGCACCGCCATCCGCGGCGGGCGAGGCGGTGGTTGCTGTTTCCTCGTATCCTGTGGCCACCAGACTCAGCCAGCAGATCTGGTCCAGCGGTAATGGCCGCGCCTCGGGCAGGGGGGAAATGGCGGTAGAGAGACGGGCTAGGGATAGCCAAACCATCAGGTGGATGTTGAGCCACGGCCTCACGGTCCGTCTGGTGTCGGACCTGGGTATCTGGGCCGTCGCCCTTACCGTGGCCATCCTGGTCCGTTACGACCTGGCCGCCTGGCGCATCAAATGGGGCGGACTGGCTCTGGCCATCGCCCTGGCCGTGGGCCTGCAGGTGGTGTTCGGGGTCATTTCCGGCCTCTACCGGGGGTGGTGGCGCTACGGCACCCTGGAAGAAGTCGGGGCCCTGGCTTGGACCGTTGGGGTGGTGGCCACGACCCTGGCCGCCGTCGACGCCTTTTTTGCCAGCCGGCCCGTACCCCTCGGTGCCGCTTTGGGCGGTGGCGTCTTTGCTCTGGTGGGGATGGCCGCTCCCAGGGCACTGTGGCGGCTGGTGGTGGGCCGACGCCAGCGCCCCCGGGTCGGGGAGGGCACCACCCGCCTGCTCATCTTCGGCGCCGGGGACGGCGGCTACCAGGTGCTACGGGCCCTGCTGGGCGACCCGACCAGCGCCTATATCCCGGTTGCC
>Ga0307373_10003929_pt1 | contig 25350 bp, 25 predicted proteins | sample OX2MG_FD_202534 | JGI IMG/M metagenome (GOLD analysis project Ga0307373, IMG submission 202534) | Soil microbial communities from Risofladan, Vaasa, Finland - OX-2 | ecosystem: Environmental > Terrestrial > Soil > Coastal area > Acid sulfate soil | place: Finland: Risofladan, Vaasa | collected...
AGATTCATCGGCTCCCGTTCCGGGAGCGGGTCAGTCTGGCGGTGGCAGAGGTTTGTCCCCGGCGCAGGCATGGGGCGCCGCTGCCCGTGCGCTAGCCAAAAACGGTCGGAAGCCCCGGCCTGATAAAGAAACTACCCTGCGGTAGACGCTCGGCGCTGCCACCTGACCCACTACCCTGTTCCCACCCCAAGGAGCGGGGATGCAGTCGCTTGCTATAATACTGATTTTCCCATGACCTCGCGAAGAAAAAGGCCCCGGCCCCAATTGAAGGTGGTGGCGCGGGCGGATCTGCCAACCCGTTACGGCCGCTTTACCGTGCTCGGCGTCGAGGACACGGAGAGCGGCGAAAGCGTCGTCGTGCTGCAGCGCGGCCAGATCGGCAATGGACACGCGCCGTTGGTGCGAATCCACTCCCAATGCCTCACCGGCGACGTACTGGCCTCCCAGCGCTGCGATTGCCGCGCGCAACTCGAGATGGCGCTCGAACGGATTGGGCGGTCCCGCTCCGGCCTGCTGCTCTATGTGCCCCAGGAGGGACGCGGCATCGGGCTCATGAACAAGCTGCGCGCCTACCAGCTGCAAGATCGCGGCTTCGACACCGTGGAAGCGAACCGGGAACTGGGGTTTGCCGCCGATTCACGCGATTACGGGTTTACAGCAGCCGTCCTGCGGAAGCTGGGCGCGCGGCGCATCCGCCTGCTCTCGAACAACCCCGACAAAATCGCTCAACTCGAACAGGCCGGCGTCCAGGTGGTCGAGCGGATACCCTGCCAGCCGCAGTCTTCGACACACTCCCGCCACTATCTCCGCACGAAGCGCGACAAACTCGGTCACATTTTGGGTGAAATCTGAGAATGGCGGGGACTACCCGCCGCCCACGAAATGAACGATTTCCAATACGTCGCCGGGCGCGACAGGCGTGCGCGGCCAGGCCTCGCGAGGAAGGATTTCCCGATTGCGCTCGATGGCAACCCGGCCGCCGACCAGTCCCAGGCGGTCCACCAGATCGGCGACGGACAAACCATCGGGAATTTCCTGAACCTCGCCGTTGATCGTAACCGTCATCGCGCGCCCAAAACCGCCCTTTTGCGGTGAACCGGAAGACCGGGAAATGTAGGACGGGCGCGCTGCCGTGATGCGGCAGCGCGCCCGTTCCAAAGCCTTCGCTCTCTTACTTGACCTTGACGAAAATCATCACAAACGTATAGAGCGCCAGGGACTCGATAAACACCAGCGCCAAAATAAACATGTTCTGAATCACGGTGCTGGCCGCCGGATTCCGAGCAAACCCCTGGGACGCTCCCATGCTGGCGATGCCCTGCCCGATGCCGCAAAGGCCCGAGGCAATCGCCATCGCAAAACCCGCCGTGATAACCACCCACGTTGCGGTGGAACCGCCGCCGGCCGCCGCCGCGCCGCCGGCTTGCGCCGCGAACGCCGCCGGCGCCATCGCGAAAACCGCCGCCATCAAACCCAAGAATCCCACCAACTTCTTCATCCGCTTCCTCCATCGTGAAAGTGGCCGCCGGGCGGCTCTGTCCGTTTTTCCGGACGACGCCAGCGGCGATCCAGCCAAAATTTGCGCGGCGCGCGATCAGTGCTGCTCGACGACCGCCCCCTGCACGTAAATGATCGGCAAAATTGTGAATACGAATGCCTGCACAAACGCTTCCAGAATATGCAACGCGATAAAGACGACGGGACCGAAAAACGGGAAGACCACGGCAACGTATCCCGCCGGGTTCATCTTCTCGATGAAGATCGATAGCCCCACCGTTAAACCCAGAAACAGGGCATACGTCGTTTCGCTGGCCAGCATGTTGGCATAAAGCCGGGCGGTCAGCGAGATCAACCGGCCAATGTGGCTGAAAATCTCGACAACGATCATCAGCGGCGCCAGGGCCGGCATGGGACCGACGAACTGGCGGCCGTAGCGCAGCAGGCCGTTTTTCCGCAGCCCGCACCAGTTGTAGTAGAGGAAGACCAGGATCGCGCACCCGAGCGGCACCGAATATTGCGCCGTCGGTGAATCCAGGGTCGGCACCAGACCGATCAGGTTCATGAACAGGATGAAAATCCCCACCGAGCCGAGCATGGCCATGTAGCGTTCGCCGTCGTGGCCGATGAAGTCGTTGATCATGTCGCGCAGGCCGAGCCGGTAGGAGTTGGTGAGCAGGGTTTCCATGAACTGCTGCGCGGCCCCGGGCCGTTCCACCGAAAGCCGGGAGCGGAGCCATAGAAAAAAGAGGGCAACGAGGAGAAAAACAAAAATCTCCATCGCGATGTGATTCGGGATGGGGGCTTCGGCATTGGCATGAATGCCCAGCAGCGCCAGTAGGGCCGCCGCAGGCTTGCCCAACGCCAGATTCACCCATTTTGTGATCCAGAGTTCCTGTTCCATCGGTTCTCTACGTCGCCTTACAACCAGTTTCAGGTAAACATGCTTCGGCGTCCCCAGAAAACCAACTCGCCGATGAGTTCCAGGAGTACCGCCGCGACCAACGCAAACAGGCCGCACAGAAAGGCCAAGGCTGGCCAATAAAAACGCAACAGCATAGCATACAGGACCAGTCCCAGCAATGCATAGCGGCCAAACATTCCCCAAACCATGCCCTTGGGCACGGCAGGGGCCTTCTCGTCACCCGGCTGCGCCATCGAAGCCCCCGCCAGACGCCGGACAAACCGCCGCAGCCACCGGAAATTGATCCACGCGACGCAGGAACCCAGCACCAGGCCCGCGGCCTCGGGCCAGCCGCGCAGCGCCAGAGCCGCAATCCCAGCGGCCAGTCCCAACCCGAGCGTGAGATACTCCACCCGCTGCTGAGCTGCCTGTCCGAAAAGCTCCCTGTCCATCATGACCTGCCGCCACGTCCTCCCGGCGTTCCGCTACGCTGCGCGAGTGTTTGCAGCACCCCGCGTAGCCCCCCGATCAACCCCAGCAGTCCGAAGACCAGCATGAGCCAGGGCGCGGTGTGCAACCATACATCCAGAAAATAGCCGACCAGACCGCCCCCCACCATCGCGCCGATCATCATGAACGGCAGATCGAGCGCCAACGCAACCTGCCGAACCCAGTCGACAGGACTTTTTCCCGCTGGTCCGGTCGGCATCGTCCCTCACTCCTTCCCGGCGCCCGTCGAGCCGCCGTCGTGCCCTGCCCCATGCAGGATTTCAATGGCATGGGGCAGCAATTCCGCCACGGACTGAAACGATTCGACGGCCCCGCGCGGGCTTCCCGGAAGATTCAGAATCAGCGTGCGGCCGCGGCAAGCGCCGAGGCTGCGCGAGAGCAGCGCGTGCGGGTTCGTCTTCGCGCCGGATGCCCGCATGCACTCGCCGAGGCCGGGCACCATCCTCTCCGCCACGCGCGCGGTCGCCTCCGGCGTGCGGTCCCTCGGCCCCAGGCCCGTGCCGCCAACGGTCAAGACCAGATCCAGCCGGTCCACATCGGCCAGACGGATCAGCTGATCGGCAATGCGCGCTTCATCGTCCGGCAGGATGGCCCGTGAAACCACTTCCCAGCCAAGCCCCTGACAGCTCTCGGCGACCGCGGCCCCGGAACGGTCCTCGCGATCGCCACTCGAAACCGAATCGCTGATGGTCAGGATGCCGACGCGCATCGAACCCTCCCCGGCGCGGGGCTCATCGCCCGCGCCTGGCCTCTTTACTCTTCGCCCCACGCTGGTAGAGCCCGCTTTTCCCGCCCCGCTTTTCGAGCAGATGCAACTCGGTGATCTCCATGCCGCGATCGAGCGCTTTCGCCATATCGTAGACCGTCAGAGCGGCGACCGAAGCCGCCGTCAGGGCCTCCATCTCCACGCCCGTGGAGGCCGTGGTCGTGACGCGAGCAGTGATCTCGACGCCGCGAGGCCGCAAAACCACGGACAGATCGGCGTGCGTGATCGGAAGCGGATGGCACAGCGGGATCAACTCCGAGGTCCTCTTTGCGGCGAGGATGCCGGCGATCCGCGCGACCTCGAGCGGACTGCCCTTCGGCGTTTTCAGCCGGCGAATGGCGCGAAGCGCGGCCGGTCGGATGCGCACGAACGCATGCGCGACGGCGACGCGTTCGGTCGCGGGCTTGGCGGTAATGTCAACCATCCGCACCTGCCCTGCCCGCCCGTAATGTGTCAGCCTTGCCAATGTTCGATTGTCCCCTACAACAGTTCCCGCCGTGGAAGCACTTCTATCATTTCTCCGGCCTGCCAGCGAGGCCGATCGGCGGGCACGAGAAGAAACCCGTTCGATTGAGCCACCCCCGCCAGGTCCCCCGATCCGCGCCATGGCACTCGTCTGGCCTCCAGGCCCGACCCGGTCCAGTCCAGGCGCGCGGGAAGAAAATGCCCTAAACCCTCCTTTTCTTCCAGCGGCTCGGCGAGCCGGGCCAGGATCAAGGGCAAGGCGCGGGGCTCGGCGCCGCTCAGAAGATCGATCGCGGGAACGACCAGAAGCTCGAATGTCACCATCGTCGAAACCGGGTTTCCGGGCAAGCAGAATACCGGCCGGCCCTCGCACCAGGCGAAAACCGCCGGCCGGCCCGGCCGAATCGCCACGGACTCGAACTGGAATTCCGCGCCAAGATCGCGGAGCACGTCCTTGACCAGATCGTATTTCCCCTTGGAAACACCGCCGCTCAGAACCAGAAGATCGGCTGCCAGACCCGCGCGAATGCGGCCGGCGAGTTCGGGCAAATCGTCCGCGGCGTGGCCGGCCGGCACGGGGCGGCCTCCGGCCAGGGCAACCTGCGCGCAAAGAGAGGAGCTGTTGCTGTCGCGAATTTCAAATGGACCCGGCTGCCGGTCCACGGGAACGATCTCGTCCCCGGTAGAGACAATCGCCGCCCTCGGCTGCCGGAAAACGCCCACTTGCGAGCGCCCCACCCCGGCCAGAAGGGCGATTTCCGCAAAACCGATGCGCAGGCCCGGATTCAAGACCCGCTGGCCGGACAGCGCTTCGCTGGCCTGGGCAACGATGTGCTCGCCGGGCTTTGCCGGCCGATCGACGGCGATGCGGGATTCGGTGAGACTGCGGGTATGCTCGATCATGACCACCGCGTCGGCGCCCGAGGGCACCGGTGCACCCGTCATGATCCGCACGGCCTGGCCGGGTTCGATCGTTCGATCGAACCCGGCCCCCGCCTTCACCTCCCCGACAACATCGAACTCGGCGGGAACGACGGAGGCATCAGTGGCGCGAACGGCGAAACCGTCGCGGATCGATCGCGGAAACGGGGGTAGATCGCGGTTGGCGGAAACGGGCTCGGCGAGAATCCGGCCGAGGGATCGCGCCAGCGGGACCCGTTCACGCCGGGGCCGCGGCATTTGGGCGCGGACGACTTGAATCACCATCGCGCGCGCCTGCTGCCAGGACAGCATTGTTGTCTAGGTGAGCCAACCGGCCAGGAGGGTGCCGGGAAGAACGATGGTGGCCTCCCGTTCGGGGCCCGTGGAGATCATCCCGATCTCAACGCCGAGTTCATCGGAAATGAAACGGAGATAGTCGAGAGCCGCTTGCGGCAATTCTTCCTGATGATCGACGCCCGCGGTGGGCGAACACCAGCCGGGCAGGGTGCGGTAGACCGGGGTAATGCGTTCCAGGACCTCCGCCTCGGCGGGCATTTCCGTGACGGGTGTGCCCTTGTAGCGATACTCGACGGCGACCTGGATTTCCCGCTGGGCATCGAACACATCCAGCTTCGTGACGACAAGCGACTGGATCCCGTTGATTTGCGCCGCGTAACGCAACTCGACCAGATCCAGCCAGCCGCAACGCCGCGGACGGCCCGTAACGGCGCCGAATTCAGCGCCGCGCTGGCGAACATCGTCGCCGTCGGTGCCCGGCATTTCCGTCGGGAACGGCCCATTTCCCACCCGCGTCGTGTAGGCCTTGGTCACGCCCGCAACGCCTGTGATCCGGGTCGGAGGAAAGCCGAGGCCGGTGCAGGCGCCTCCGGCCGTAGCGCTTGAGGAAGTCACGTAGGGGTAGGTGCCATGATCGATATCGAGCATGGTGCCCTGCGCCCCCTCGAACAGCATCGACCGGCCTTCATCGGCTGCGCGGATCAGCATCGCGCCCGTATCGGCGATGAACCCGCGAAGCCGTTCGGCAATCGCCAGGTATTCGTCCGCGACGCCGGCCGAATCGAGCGGCTTACCGTAGGCGCCCATGCTGATGGCGTTCTTTTCGCGAAGCAGGATTTCGAGCTTTTTCCGGAAACTTTCCGCGTCGAGCAGGTCGGCAACGCGCAATCCGCGCCGGGACATCTTGTCTTCGTAGGCCGGCCCGATGCCGCGCCTCGTGGTGCCGATCTTGCCGTCACCCCGAAACGCTTCCGAAGCCTGATCGAGCCAGCGATGGTAAGGGAATATCAGATGGGCGCGATTGCTGACAAAGAGCCGGCCGACGACGTCGATATCCGCCTTGGCCAGGGTGTCCACTTCCGAAAGAAAGGCAACCGGATCGAAGACAACCCCCGGGCCAATCACAGCCTTCCGGCCCGGACGGAGGATGCCCGAGGGAACCAACTGCAGAATGAACCGCTTTCCGTTCGATATGACGGTGTGACCCGCGTTATGGCCACCCTGACAACGGGCGATATAATCGAACGAGGCCGCGAGATAATCCACGACCTTGCCTTTTCCTTCGTCGCCCCACTGGGCGCCCACCACGACAACCGCTTTCATCGCCTATCCTGGTCTGATGCTCCGTCCACCCGCCTCCTCATCGTAGCGCCAATGGGGAAAGCCAAGGGGATCGCGTGAGAAGACACGCGGGTTATCCTACCTTCCGGTTACGAAGTGACGCAAGCACCCTCGGTTCACGAACCCCAAGACGCTGCCAACAGTGCTGCTGCTCTTAACTGACCAGGCGGCCAAGAACGCGCTGAATCTGCTCCTTGGGAACAGCGCCAACAATCTGGTCGGCGACCTCCCCATCCTTGAAAATGAGCAAGGTCGGAATGCCGCGGATATTATAGCGAACGGCGGAGTTCGAGCTTTCGTCGACGTTCACCTTCACAACCTTCAGTTTGCCTTCGTACTCCTGGGCGATTTGAGCGACGGTCGGGGCCAGCATGTGGCAGGGACGGCACCACTCGGCCCAGAAGTCCACCATCACCGGCTGTGACTTGCTGGCGCTCAGCACCTCGTTATCGAAGTTTCCATCGTTCACGCTTTGAATCGATTCGGACATGTTCACCCTTTTCCTCAGGATCTGGCGGGGGCTGCTACCCGGTCGCAACCCGCTCCTATACTACTTACAGATGATTCAGCGGCCTCCGAGATTCGGTCTTTCTGCGCCGTTTCGTACAACGAGGCATATCGCCGGGCCGATGCTTTCCAGGAGAAATCGCGCGACATGGCCTCGATCTGGAGCTTCCGCCACAATTTCATGTCCCGATAGACGGCAAGGGCCTCGCCGAGGCAGGCCAGCAAGGCGGCCGGCTCGTACGGCTGGAATTTGAAGCCCGTTCCCTTCCCTGTTTTCGGGTCGAACGGCTCGACCGTGTCGTCCAGTCCGCCGGTGGCCCGCACGAGCGGCAGGGTGCCGTAGCGGAGACTGAAAATCTGGTTCAAGCCGCAAGGCTCGTAGCGGGAGGGCATCAGGAACAGGTCGGACCCGGCCTCGATCTTGTGCGCCAGGGTGTTGTCGTAGGCAACCCGCACGGCCACCTGGTCGGGATGGGCCGCCGCGAGATCGCGGAAAAACTCCTCGTATTCGGGCATCCCGGTGCCGAGCGCCACGATCTGCAAATTTTCTTTCAGCATTTGCTCGGCCGCGGCGAGCACCAGGTCGAACCCCTTCTGATCGACGAAACGCGAAATAATCCCAATGAGCAACCGATCCTCTTTGCCGGCCGGCAGCTGAAATTCCTCGAGCAGGTTGCGTTTGCAAACTTTTTTCCCGCCCAGATCGGAAGCGGAATAGCGGGCGACAATGAAGCGGTCGTTCTCCGGGCTCCAGGCCGAATAATCGACTCCGTTGAGAATGCCCGCCAGGCGTTTCGCCTTGTTTCGAATCACGCCTTCGAGGCCGCAGCCAAATTCCGCCGTCTGGATTTCCTCTGCGTATCGACGGCTCACCGTCGTCAGCCAGTCCGTGTATATCATCCCGCCCTTGAGGAAATTGACCCGGCCGAAAAATTCCAGCCCGTCGATCGAAAACAGCTCCTCGGGCAGGCCGATGCGATTCAGGGTGGAGCGGTCGAACAGCCCTTGATAGCCAAGGTTGTGGATCGTGAGAACGCATGGAATCCGCGCCAGCACCGGATCGGCGGAGTATAGCGTCCTGAGGAACACGGGAACCAGCGCCGTTTGCCAGTCGTGGCAGTGGATCACGTCCGGGCGCCAAACCAGTTTCGCAAACTCGATCGCGGCGCGCGAAAATTCCGCAAAGCGTTCGGGATTATCGGGATAGTCGCCCGCCGGGCCTCCGTAGAGGGTTTCGCGGTCGAAATATTCGGGATCGTCCAGAAAGAAATAGCGGACGCCGCTTTCGAGGAAACCGCCAACCACGGAAGGAAAACGCAGATGGGGACCGACGGGGACGGTCAGGCTCTGGTGAACGGAGGCCGCATCGATCTTCGTGCCGCGATAATGCGGCAGCAGCACAGCCACTTCATGACCGAGGCCGGCCAGCTCTTTCGGCAAACCGCCGATCACATCCCCGAGCCCGCCAGTTTTCGAAAAGGGAACGCCTTCGGGCGCTACAAACAGGATTCTCATTTCGCCTCTGCTGTACGAATCTCTCAAGCTAATGAATGCACGACCTTCCGTCAAGCCTTCCGTCAGGGCCTCCGCGGAGCCTTCCCTCCAGCGAGGAATCGCGAGGGTCAAATCGCCTGAATACAGGGAAGCCGACAAGCTTGATAGACTCGTTTAGCCATGAGCCCACAAAGGCTGGGGCAGCATTTTCTCGCGGACGCCGGATGGCGGGGGCAAATTCTCGACCGGATTGCGCCCGCCAAGGACCAGGTATGGGTCGAGATTGGCGCCGGAAGCGGCCAGATGACGCGCGACCTGGCCATGCGCGCCGGGCGCGTGATTGCCATTGAAATTGACCGAGCCCTCGCCCAGCAGCTTCGCGAAAACACGGAAGGCCTGCCCGTAGAGGTCGTCGAAGGCGACGTTCTGCGTTTGGACCTGGTAGGGCTAGCCGCGCCGCGCTTTCGCGTCTACGGGAGCCTTCCCTACTACATTACGTCTCCCATCCTGCGGAAATTGTTTCTCATCGCCGATCATTTGGACGAGATCGACGTGGTGATTCAATGGGAAGTGGCGCGCAGGGTCGCGGCCCAGCCCGGCGGCAGCGAATATGGCTGGCTATCGCTGCTTTCGCGTTTCTACACGAGCCCGGAAATTCTCCTGCGCATTCCGCCCGGCGCGTTTCGCCCCCCTCCCCAGGTGGATTCGGCCCTGGTTCTTCTGACGCCTCCCGGCGAGAGGGCGCGACTCAAGCTCGAAAACGAGGAGCGCTTCCTGAAATTTGCCCTGCAAGGCTTCGGACAGAAACGCAAAACGCTCGCGAACAATCTGAAAACGAGTTACGGAGCGCAGGCTGTGCGGGAAACGCTCCAGGCGCTTGGACTCGAAATGCAGGCGCGGGCCGAACAGATCGGCATTGCGGACATGGCCAAACTATTTCGGATACTGGAAATACAAGAAGGACGGAACGCTTGACGGCTGTCCGTCAGTGACGTATCCTGATGCCGTGCCCACGGCTATTGCCTACACCAGCGTCTATGAGAAGCGTGTAGCGAAGATCCTCCCCGCGGAAGGACGAAATGCGATGGAGCTCCACGTCGCCGGTGACCCTGAAATACACCCGGTCGTAGCGGGCACCGGGGGAGTTCGAAAGGCACGGTGGGGACGCCCTGGTAAGGGGAAACGGGGCGGGGTCCGCGTGATCTATTTTTACCGGTCAACGGCGGATGTGATCTATTTCCTCGACATCTATGCGAAAACAACGAAGGAAGACCTGACCCCAGCCGACAAGAGCCAACTCAAGGAGCTAATCAATCGTTTGAAGGGTGTCCAATGAAAAAGGCAAAGCACACCAAGGCGGGTAAACGACTGATTGCCGCTATGAAGGAAGTCGTCGAGCACGTTGAGGGAAGGACAGCCCTTCCCATGCGATATGTCGAGGTGCCCGAGGATGTGGATGTGAGGGCAATCCGATCCAAGCTGGGCCTGTCGCAAGCGGAATTCTCACGGCGCTATGCCGTCAGTCCTCGGTCCCTTCAGGAATGGGAACAAGGGCGCAGACGCCCGGAAGGTGCGGTGCGCGCCTATTTGACGGTGATTGATAGAAACCCGCAAGCGGTGGAAAAAGCGCTCACGAAGAGGTCATGAGATGCGAGGGGCAATCCCCGATGACCGCCTGAAGCAAATCGACTCGGGGCTGCCGTACTCCATGGCACTCCGAGGTGTGCTTCCCTATCTGGCGGACCCATTGGCTCCGCCGAATGTGGCTTTCCACAAGATGGAGGCGAGAGTCCGGCTTTCGTAGACTTGTCCCCGAAATCACGTTCGAAAGAATCAATATATGAGAAGGAGCTACCCGAGGCGATCCTTCAAAGGTTGGGACGGAAGGGGAAAAGCGGGCCTCTCGGCTACGAACGGGGCGAGGAAAGGCAGCTCCAGCCGATTTCCGCCAGGCTGAGGGGCAATTGGGCCCAGAAGCGCAATTGAATGGCCCGGTAGCCCTGATCCCCGCAGAAGATGGCGGCCAGCAGAGCGCGAAATGTGGGACTGCGGCGCGCAAATTCCACCGTGCGCCGGGTGACTTTTCCGCCGAGAAAGTTTTCCAGAAAGAATCGCGGGGCGAGCGTGGCCGCCAATTCCAGTTCCGCGCCAAATTCGGAGCGGAGCCGCTTCGGGTATTGCGCAGGCCGCCCCTCGGCCAAACATTCTCCGAGCAGTTCGCCCGAACGCAGGGCGTAATACAAGCCCTCGCCCGTAATGGCATCCACCGTGGCGGCGGCGTCACCGGCGAGCGCCCAGTTGGGTCCGAGGATGGGGCGGCGGCGAATCGTCGCGGGTCTTGCCGAGGGCAGCAGGTGGCTGAAAAAGCAGGCGCCTTCGAGCGGGAGCCGTTCCTCGCGAAGAAATTCCTCCAGATGGCCGCGCAACGTGGCGCTTGAACCCTTGTCCAGCTTGCCGCAGATGCCTACAGAAAGATGGTCCGCGCGGGGGAACGACCACAGGTAGCCTTGAAACCCCGGCAGGAACTTGATCTTCAGAACGTCGGACTGGACCGGAACGTAGTAGCCGAGCGTCTGTTCGAGGTCGGCCGGTTCGAGCGGGATCGTCCCGGGAAACAGGCGATTACGCGCTCCGGCGGTAATCGCGACGAAATCGGCGGAAAATTCCGCATCGCCGGCCGCGCCCGCCCCGTTCGCCTTGTCGGCCCCGCCAATAACGACACGCGGCCTTGCCGAGGCGACGTCCACGGCCGTCACCCGCGCCCGAACGACGCGGCAGCCGGCGCGCTCGGCCCGTTCGAGCAGCAAACCGTTTAGAACGCGGCGGGAGTAGATCACGAACGGATCGTCGAGATGAAGACGGGCGCGAACATCGGAGCCCGCACGGGAGGCTCCATTGGAGCCCCCATGAGAACCACTGATCAGTTCGACTTCGCGAATGAGTTTCTTCGGATAGGGCCCATCGAGCAGAAACGGGTAGGAGCGTATGGCCTTCTGCGTCAGCCCGCCGCCGCAGGGCTTTTCCCAGGCCAGGTGGTCGTCGATCACCGTCGCCTGGATGCCCGCGCGCGCCAGCCGCTCCCCGCAAACCGCGCCGGCCGGACCACCGCCAACAATGACGACCTCGTTCATGCTCGACTCAGATCAGGGGAAGAATCAGCGCCAGCGTTCCGGCGGCGAGTATAGCATCGAGGATCGCCGCGGCCGCGACGTCCGCCCCGCGTCGGCGCAGCGCGTCGGCGGCCAGCCGCTGGCCGATCGAGATGATCCCGAGCCCGATCGCCAGCAGAGCGATCAGCAATCCCGAAGGCCAAAAAACCAGCACCGCAAAAACTTCGGCCAGAAATAGCAGGCCGCGCATCGCCAGAAACATCAAAACTCGATTCTTTCGGCCCGGAGGGCCAAGCGCGGCTTCTTCCGCCAGGAAATAGGGGCAGATGAAAACAGCCATGTCCGCCCAACGCCAGAGCCTTGCGCCGGAAAGAGAAGACTGGACCAGTTCCGGGCGCAGCGCCCAGGAGAAAAGCGCGACGAGAACGACTCCGGCGATCAAGGCAAAATTCAGCCACCGCGGATTGGGGGCCCATTCTTTCCCGACGGCCCTGCCCAGCAGAATCAAAAGAATAAGACCGGTCAAAAACGCCACCAGGGCCGTCCAATCGCCATCTTCCAGGCGCGTCGGGCGCACAAACTGGTCGATGCGCGAAAGACCCACCAGGGACACGGCACAGAAAGCAGCCACGGCCCACTGGACAAGGGTGGTTTTCCAGGCCACGCCGGAACCTCGACTCTCGTTTACCGTCGTTTGCCTGGAAGGATCGAGGCGGAACAGGTCCGCCATAGCTGTCAGCGCCGGGCCGACGAGGAATGCCATCCCCGCCAGCAGCGCACAACTCGAAAATAGCGCCGCCAGCGGGAGAACGAAGTTGAAACCGGAAGTGGCCGGGCGCGGGGCTCCGGGCGCAAGGGCATGACCCGCCCAGCCGAGCGTGCGCCGCCACGTCCTCGGGTCCAATACCATCGTTCCATGCAGCTCGCCCGAGAGAATGCCGAGCGCAACGGCGCGTCCCGCGGCGAAATCCTCCGGGTTCTCTCGCGTGCCGCCGGCATCGCGCAGCAGTTGCCGCGCCGTTTTCCGCACGGGCCCCAAATCGAGTTGACCCGCGAGAACAAGCAGATTGGGCGGCGTGCGTTCGGGTGGAACGACCAGCGCGGGGGAAATCGCCACCGTCGCGGCCGCCGGCAGAACGCCGGCAAGGTGAATGACGGCGGCGGCGCCAAGCGAATGGCCGACGTAAATCGCGCGGCGCGGGACCAGGACGCCGGACCGCTGGAGAAACTGCGCAGCCGCGACGGCGCAGCGGTCCACTCGCGCGTAGGAAAAGGGCACCCGGCTCCGGCCGTGCCCGGCGAGGTCCAACAAATAGACCCGCCACCCCGCTTCGGCGAGCGATTGGCCGAGCGGCTCCATGATGGCCGCGCTGGCCGCGAATCCGTGAAAGACCAGCGCGACAGGGGCCGACCGGGTATCGGGACCCAGCACCCGCGCAGGCGTTTGGCAGGCGTCTCCCAACACGATGGATTTCTCGGCGGGCCTGGCCCGGGAAAGTCCCCAGGCGCCCGCGATGCAGAGCAGCGCGCCCACCGAAAGACGGAGCCAACTCAAACGCCGGTTCAATGTTCTAAATCCTCGCTCTAAGTCCTCGCCCTAAAATTTCGAATGGTAGAATGGCACATAGCCACGGTCCGGTGGAATCCGGAGTGTAGTTTGGGAATGGTCGTTAGCGAAGACGGATTGTACGAACAGGTGGCCGCCGCCCGGCAGGCCGGACGGCGAATTGTGTTCACGAACGGCTGTTTCGACCTCCTGCATCCCGGTCACATACGTTCCCTCGAACAGGCGCGGTCTTTGGGCGACGGGCTGGTCGTCGCGGTGAATTCCGACCGCAGCGTGAGGGAGAACAAGGGACCCGGCCGCCCACTGGTCGCCGCCGGGGAACGAGCCGAGCTGCTGGCGGCGCTGGCGGCGGTCGATTGGGTGGTGATATTCGACGAGCCCACGCCGCAGCGGCTCATCGCCCGGCTGCTTCCCGACATACTGGTGAAAGGCGAGGACTGGGCGCGGAACGAAATTGCCGGGAGCGCCGAGGTGGAGGCCTCCGGCGGCCGCGTCGTGCGCCTGCCGGTTGTGGCCGGTTATTCCACAAGCGAAATCGTCCAACGCATCCTCAGTCAAAACACATGATTCTGCCCCTGCTCGCCGAGCTATTTACCCGAATCGGCACTCATGCCGCCACGCGCGCGGCCCTGGACGCCACCCGCGCCGAAGGCGGCCATGCGCGACTGGCCGGACTGACCGACCCGGCCAAAACGCTCGTCGCGGGGCAGGCGGCGGCTTCGGCGGGCCGTCCCGTAATTCTGCTCGTGCACTCGAACGACCGCGCCGACCAGATCGCCGAACCCTTGCGCTATTTCTACCGCGCGCTGACCGGCCGGCCCGGCAAGGAAGTGGTCAACGTGCCGGCCTACGACGTGCTTCCGTATCAGGAACAGTCGCCCCACCCGGAAATTGCCAGCGGACGCGCGGTCGGGCTCTGGCAGCTGGCTTCCGGCCAGGCCCGCGTGGCCGTGGTGCCCGTCGCGGCGGCCCTATGGCGCAGCCGCGAGGCGGAATATTACCGCGACCTGGCGCGCCCGGTGGCCCGCAACGACTCTCTCTCGCTCGAAGTCCTGACCATGCATCTGGCGCTCGTCGGGTATGACCGCGAGGAGATGGTCGAAATGCCCGGGCAGTACGCCGTACGCGGCGGGATCGTCGATCTGTTCCCTCCCGACGCCAATCGGCCCGTGCGGATCGAGCTGTTCGGGGACACGGTCGAATCGCTGCGCGAGTTCGATCCCCAAACACAGCGCTCGACCGGGCCGCTCGAACGCATTCTGGTCCTCCCGATGAGCGAGTGTCCCCGCCCCGCCGCTCAGCTGACGGCGGCCAGCGCGGGCGCGAGCGGGACGCTCGCCGAATCCGACGCTGAATTGCTGCTCCCCGGCTGGGAATTTCGCGTGGCCGCCATGAATCCGCCAACGAAAATGCTTTTCGATCTGGTTCGCGACCCCCTCGTGATTGTGGACGAGCCGGAAGAACTCGACGCGGCGATCACCGAGCTGCTCGAAAAAGCCGATGCCTCCTGGCAGGAAGCGCGCGAAAAGGGCGGCGAGACGCCGCCGGCCGAGCCGGCCCGCTATTTCCTGGACTCCGGCGAGTGGCGGCAGACCCTGGCCGCCGCCCGGCAACTGGACCTGGTCCGATTGGCGGTGGGAGCGGATACAGGACTGGCTCTTTCCAGCCAGACGACGACCCGCTATCAGGGAAACGTGCAGGCCTTCATGGGAGAGCTGCGCGGGCGCGTGGAAGCGGGCGAGGCGGTGGTTGTTTCCGCGGCCAGCACCGGCGAGATCGAGCGGCTCGTCGATCTGTGCCACGAGTACGAGCTGCCCTACCGGCTCGGGGAACTCGAGGAAAGCGCAACGATGAGCCGCCTGGCGGAGGATTCGACCAGCGAAGCGGCTCGGGCGGTCGTGCTCGCCAAGGTACCCCTCGCCGAGGGCGTGCGATTCCCCGATCTCCAGCTCACCATCTACGGCTACGCCGATCTTTTCACGCCGGCCATTGAGCGGCCCCACCGGCGCCGCCCGGCGGGTTTTTCGAGCGACTTTTCCGATCTCCATGCGGGCGATCTGGTGGTCCACGTCGATCATGGAATCGGCGAATTTCAGGGGCTTCGCCATATTGCCCTCGACGGCTCCAGCGGCGAATTCATGGTGCTGCGCTACGCCGACGATGCCAGACTCTACGTTCCCCTAGCCCGGCTGGACCTGGTGCAGAAGTACCGCACGATCGGCGAGACGCGCCCGCCGCTCGACCGCCTGGGCGGCGGCACATGGACGGTGCGCAAGAAGCGCGCCCGCCGCTCGATCGACGATCTGGCCAAACAACTGCTCGAACTCTACGCCGAACGCAAGACCGTCTCCGGCCATGCCTTTCCGCCCGACACGCCTTGGCAGAAGGAACTCGAGGACGCCTTCGCCCACGAGGAAACCCCCGACCAGCTGCGCGCCATCGACGACGTGAAACGGGATCTGGAATCGCCGCTGCCGATGGACCGGCTCCTATGCGGCGACGTCGGCTACGGAAAGACGGAGGTGGCGATTCGCGCCGCCTTCAAGGTGGTGGGAAACGGCAAGCAGGTGGCCGTGCTGGCGCCAACGACCGTGCTCGCCTATCAGCACTACGAGACCTTTCGCCGCCGCGTGGCCTCTTTTCCGGTCCGCGTCGAAATGCTCAGCCGGCTCCGCAGCCCGCGGGAGCAGAAACAGGCGATCGCGGATATGGAAACCGGGAAAATCGACATCGTGATCGGCACGCATCGCCTGCTATCGCGCGACGTGCGCTTCCACGATCTGGGCCTGCTGGTGGTCGACGAAGAGCAGCGGTTCGGCGTCGCCCACAAGGAGCGGCTCAAGGAACTGCGCAAAAACGTCGCCGTGCTGTCGATGTCGGCGACGCCCATCCCGCGCACCATGCACATGGCCCTGGCCGGATTGCGCGACATGTCGGTCATCGAGACCCCGCCCCGCGGCCGCCTCTCGATCCAGACGGTCGTCGCGCCGTTCGACGACGCGCTCGTGCGCCGCGCGATTGAGCAGGAACTGGACCGCGGCGGACAGGTTTTTTTCGTTCACAACCGCGTCCAATCGATTCCGCTCATGGCCGAGCGCATCCGCCGCCTCGTTCCCCGGGCGCGCATCGTCGTCGGCCATGGCCAGATGACCGAGCACCAGCTCGAACAGGTCATGATGAAATTCATCCGCCAGGAAGCCGACGTGCTCGTCTCGACCACGATCATCGAAAATGGGCTCGATATTCCCTCGGCCAACACCATCATTATCAATCGCGCCGAACGCTTCGGCCTGGCCGAGCTCTACCAGCTGCGCGGCCGCGTCGGCCGCTCGGACCGCCGCGCCTACGCCTACCTCCTGGTGCCCCCGCCGGCGACCCTCTCCTCGGAGGCGCGCCAGCGCCTGGCGGCCCTCAAGGAATTCAGTGAACTGGGAGCGGGCTTCCGGATCGCCGCGCTCGACATGGAACTGCGCGGGGCGGGCAATCTGCTCGGCCGCGAACAGCACGGCCACGTCAACGCGGTCGGGTTCGACCTGTTCTGCCAGATGCTCGAGCAGGCCGTCGCCACCTTGAAGGGCGAAACCCCGCGTCTCGAGATGCGCGTCACGCTCAACCTGGGGCTCGACGTGCGGATTCCGGCCGGTTACATCCCTGGGGAAAACGAGCGGCTGCGCACCTACAAGCGCATCGCCGCCATCGGCTCCGAGCGCGAGCGCGACGATATCCTGCGCGAACTCGAGGATCGTTTCGGGACTCCGCCGCGCCCAGTTTCGAATCTGCTCGATTACGCATTGCTGAAATCGCAATGCGAGCGGATACTGGTTTCCTCGGTCGAGCGGCGCGATCACCGTCTGGCACTGCGCTTCCACACCGAAACCCCGGTCCGCCCCGAACGCCTGGTGCGCCTGGTGCGGTCGCGCCGGGGAGCCAGCCTGGATCCGTCGGGCCTGCTGTGGCTGGACTACCGCGCCGAGGAGGGCAGTCCCGCGGCCGCGGCTCGCGGCGTATTGCTCGAGTTGGAAGCAGGGAGCTAAAATCCGTCATATGAACCTAAAATTTCGTTTTCTCGCGGGCGTGGCGATTCTCCTGGGCGCCTCACTGGCTCTGCGGGCGCAGCAGCAGCCGCCTCCCCAGGGGCAAGTCATCGACCGGATCATCGCCACCGTCAATGACGACATCATCACGAGCCATCAGTATCAAACGGCTCTCGCCGCTTTGCGCGAGCAGATCAAGCACGACTGCGCCTCCTGCTCCGCGGCGCAGCTCGACACCCAATTTCAGGAAAAGAAAAAGAACGTCCTGCGCGACATGATCGACCAGTCGCTGCTGGTGCAGCGCGCCAAGGACCAGGGCATCAACGTCGATATCGACGTCGTCAAGCAGCTCGACCGCATCCGCCAGCAGTACCACCTGCCGACCATGGACGCCTTGCAGCAGGCCGTCCAGCAGTCCGGGATGGACTGGAACGATTACAAAGACACCATCCGCCGGCAATTGCTCACCCAGCAACTCATTCAGCAGGACGTCGGCGGCTCGCTGCAGATCGGCCGTGCCGAGATTCAGAAGTACTACGACGCCCACAAGAGCCAGTTCAACCGGCCCGAGAGCGTCGTGCTGCGCGAGATTTTCCTTTCGACCAAGGGCATGACCCCCGTTCAAATCGCGGCCGCCCGCAAGAAAATCGACAACCTGCGGCAGCGCGTATCGAACGGCGACGATTTCGGGCAACTGGCCAAGCTCTATTCCCAAGGCTCGACCGCCCAGAAGGGCGGCGAACTGGGCACGTTTCAGCGCGGCGAACTCGCTCCAGACATCGAGAACGCCGTCTTCAAGCTCCAGCACGACCAGATGACGCCCGTCATCCAAACCCCGGCCGGCTTCGAACTTCTTCAGGTGGAACAGCACTATCAGGCGGGAATTCAGCCGCTCGACGCCGTTCTGAACGACGTCGAAAACGACATCTATTTGCAGAAGATCGGCCCGGCGCTGCGCGCCTATCTCGAGAAACTGCGCGGGCAAAGCTACATCAAGATGCAGCCGGGCTATATCGATACAGCCGCCGTTCCGGAAACGCCCATCGAGGAAGTGACGCCGAGCATTCCGGGCCAGGGGAATTCGAAGAAAAAGGGCTCGGGATGAAGCCCGTCTTCGTTTCGGACCTCCAGCCCGACCAGCCGGTTGCCTGCCCGTTTCTCGTCTCCGCCAAGGAGATCCTCCAGACGCGGGACGGCAAGCAGTACCTGCGCCTCGAGCTGGCCGACCGCACCGGGACGATCGAGGCGCGCATGTGGGACGGGTTCGAGCCGGCGGCCAGCACGATCGACCGCGACGATTTCGTCAAGGTGCAGGGACACACCGAGCTCTACCGCAATCGCCTGCAACTGAAAATCGACCGGCTGCGCAAGGCCCAGAGCTCGGAAATCGACCCGCGCGACTACTTCCCGCACACGCCCGAGGATATCGAGGATCTCTACCGGCGCCTCGAGGAGTTCGCCTCCTCGATCGCCAATCCCTGGCTGGGGCAGCTCGCCCGGGGAATCGTCACCGATCCTTCCATCGCCCCGAAGCTGAAGCAGGTGCCCGCGGCCAAGGCGATGCACCACGCCTACCGTGGCGGCCTGCTGGAACACGTGATCAGCCTCTGCGGCCTGTGCCGGCAGGTGGCCGCCCACTATCCGGGCGAAATCGACGCCGACCTGCTGCTCACGGGAGCGATCCTTCACGACATCGGGAAGATCGAGGAACTCGAATATGTGCGCGAAACCGGCTATTCGACCGAAGGGCGCCTGCTCGGCCACATCCTGCTCGGCATCGGATTGATCCGGCGCCGGATCGATTCCATCGAGGGCTTCCCTGTCCCGCTCGCCCGTCTGGTCGAGCATCTGATCGCCAGCCACCACGGCCGCGAGGAGTTCGGTTCGCCGCGCCCGCCCCTGTTCCGCGAGGCGCTTGTGCTGCATTACCTCGACGATCTCGATTCGAAAATGGGCGCCGCGCGCGCCAGCCTGGATGCGCCCAGCGGCGAGCCCGAATGGACCGAGCGCAACCTGGCGCTGGGACGCCAGATTCTCCGCCTGGACCGTTACCTGAACCCCGCGTCCACCGAAGCCAAGGGCAGTGCCCCGTCGGCCACTCCGTCCCTCTTCGATCCCAGCCCCAAGACAAAATCGTAGCCGTAGCCGCCGCTACGGTTTTACCGGCTCGATCTTCTCGCAGTGGATCTGGGCTTCGTCCTCGACCCGCCCGCCGACGCGCAGCATCCGCGTTTCGAACACCAGCGCGCCGCAGCGCTCGCAAGCGTTCGGGAACAGGACGGCTTCGTAGACGCCGCGCTGATCCTCGAGCGTCAGAAACATCATGTTCCGGGAATCCTTCGTCCCAACCGCGCGGAAGGTAATCAGCCAGCCGAGCAGCTCGACCCGCTGGCCGATCCGTCGGCCCAGCTCGTTGCTCCACGCCTCGCCGTTGCGCCGGACGCGATCGAGCGGATGGCCGCTCGCCGCCACTTCCAGAAGCTCCAGCTCGCAAGCCAGGCGCTGCTGGCTGTCGTAATCGGCCAAAGGAGGGATCGCGTTTTCCCCGCCGGCCGCCGGCGCTGCCGCGTCGGGGAAAAGCAGCGCGCCGGCCGGTGCGCGTCCGGCGCGCCGGGCCAGCGCCAGATGAAGCTGCCAGAGGCGCATCGGGCGGGTGATTTTCCGTCCTTCCACGTCGGCGATTTCCCCAGGCCGAACAGAGACTTCGGGAATTTCATCGAGCGCACCGCACCGGATCAATGCGGCGAGTTCGTCGCGGCTGGCGGGAACGCGCCCGAGAAAATCATCGAGCGAGCGGTAATCGTTCCCTTCCCTCTCGCGCCCGGCGACGATCGCGGCGATGGTTTCCGCGCGCAGCCCCTTCACCTGCATGAGCCCGATCCGAATCGCTCTTTTCCCTTCGCGGCCCGTCGCCTCGACGGTGTATTCGGCCCGCGAACGATTCGCCGAGGGAAGCAGCACCGGTACGGCCCAGCGCTTGGCTTCCTCGACGTAGGCGGAAACGTGATAGAAGCCGGCGCCGGAACTGCACATCGCGGCGAGAAATTCCGCCGGATAATGCGCCTTGAGAAAGGCGATGCGATAGGAAAGATCGGCGTAGGTGGCCGCGTGCGCCTTGCAAAACCCGAATCCGGCGAATTTCTCGACCATCTGCCAGACGCGCTCCAGATTCTCGCCTTCGAGTCCCTTACCCGCCGCAGCCTTCAGGAATTTGGTCCGCAGGCGCGCCCGTTCGCGCTCGTCGGCGAATTTCGCGCTGGCGCGGCGAACCAGATCGGCTTCGGCGAGCGAAAGCGAGCCGAGCGTCCGGGCGATGCGCATCACCTGTTCCTGATAGATGCAGACGCCGAGCGTATCCCGCAAAATCGGCTCGAGCGCCGGATGCGCGTAGCGCACCGGCTCCTGGCGGCGCAGGCGGCGCAAAAACGTCTCCTTGGCCCCGTATTCGGCAGCCCCGGGGCGGATCAGCGCCAGGGCGGCGGAAAGATCCTCCATCGTGCGCGCGCGCATCGCCCGCAACAGGGCCCGCATTCCCGGCGATTCGATCTGGAAAACGCCCATCGTGCGGCCGGCCGAGAGCATCGCGCCGGTCGCCCGGTCGTGTTCGGCGATGGCGTCGAAATCGATTTTGCGGCCCGTCGAGCGCTCGATGTTCCCGAGGGCCAGCGAAATGGTGGTGAGGCCCCTCTGGCCCAGCAGATCCATCTTCACCAGGCCCATCGCCTCGACCGCGTTCATGTCGTATTGCGTGACGACGATTCCCTTCGCCGCCATTTCCAAGGGAACCAGGCCGGCGAGCGGGGCCGGCGCGATCACCGTGCCGCAGGGATGAATGCCCATATGGCGCGGGATATCGTCGAGGCGCAGCGCGACAGCCAGAATCGTGCGCCACGGCTCCTCGCCTGCCGGCAGATCGCGGCACTGCGGCAGCACGCGAATCGCCTCCAGAATTTCCCGCACCGGCCGGTGCGGCAGCCGGCGCGTGAAACGGTTCACCTCGCCCGGCGCCACGCCGAACGTCTTGGCCACCTCGCGCAGGGCCAGCCGCGCGTGCATCGTCACGAAGCTGCCGATCATCGCCACGCGCGAGGCGCCCCAGCGCCGGTAGACGTACTCGAGCAGTTCGTCGCGCCGCGCGCCGCACAGATCCAGGTCGATATCCGGGGTGTCGCCCCGCTGCTCGTTCAGGAAGCGCTCGAAATAGAGGCCCCAGCGCAGCGGGCAGACGCGGGAGATCCCCAGGCAATAGCTGACCATCGAGCTGGCCGCCGAGCCGCGTCCGGCCGCCGGGATGCCGCGCCGGCGCGCCTCGCGCACGATGTCCCAAACGAGCAGGAAATAGGGCGCCAGGCCCATCCGGTCGATCACCTCCAGCTCGCTGGCGAGCCGCGCAATCACTTCCGGGCCCGGCGGATGGTAGCGGCGGCGCGCGCCGCGAAAACAGAGCTGCCACAGATAGGAGAACGCCGTTTCGCCTTCGGGCACGGGAAACGACGGCAGGATTCGGCCGCCGAATTTCAGTTCCAGCTCGACGCGCTCGGCGATTTCGAGCGTCGAGCGAAGCGCTTCGGGATAATCGGCGAAGGTTTTTCGCATCGCTTCGGCCGGCTTGAACCAGGCCTCGGGATCGGCGATTTCCGGGGGCGCGACGCGGCCCGCCAGGCGTCCCGTGCGAATCGCATTCACCACGCGGTGATGAAGGAACTCCTCGGGCGAGAGAAAATGCACGTTGTTCGTCGCCGCCAGGCTCGCGCCCACCGCGCGTCCCAGCGCCGTCGCCGCCCGCAGATTTCCCCCGCCGCCGGCCGGAAAATGATGCGCTTCGAGATAAAGATTTCCGCCGAAAATCTCCTTCAGCCGCCCGGCGCGGGCCATCTGCCCTTCGGCCGGCGATCGCGCCGGGGCGTAGAGCGCGATCAATCCGTCGCGACGGGTATCGAGCAGGCTCCCGGCCAGAGGGCCATTGTCCAACTGGCGGTGCGTCACCAGACGGCACAGATTGGCGTAGCCTTCCCCGGTTGCCGCCAGCAGCAGGAGCGGGAAGCTCTCGGCATCGTTTCCCTCCGGGGCATCCTCGTCCGGCAGGACGGCGGCCGGCAGCACGGCGCCGATGATCGGCCGCACGCCCGCCTCGCGTGCCGCCCGATAAAACGGCACGGCCGCGTATAGCCCGTCGGTATCGGTGAGGGCGACGGCCGGCATCTTCTCGCGCGCGGCCGCGGCCACGATCTCGGCCGGCGAGGCGACGCCGCGAAGAAAGGAATAGTGGCTGTGGCAATGGAGATGAACGAACATGGCCCTCGCCGCCCGCACCCTGGAACCTGTTGCGTAACCACCCGGCGCCGGGGTCGGAGCTTCCGCTCCGACATGCATCCGCCGACGAATCAGGGGCTTCAGCCCCTGAAGTCCGCTTCCGGCGAGTTCTGCAACGCCCTTCTAACGCGATAAACAGGGCGTCGAAAGCACCAGCCCGGAAGGCTTGGTGGCGTAACGCCGGCGCAGCAGCAATCCCCTCCCGTAAAACACCGCGTTCCAGCCGAAGCGGTCGCGCACCGCGTCCACGCCCCGGTTCAGATACCAGCGCCGGTTGGCGCGCGCATCGAACATCTCGTTTTGCCGCCGTTCGGCCTCGAGGCCCGAGACGCTCAGGCCCACCCAGCGCAGCGCCACCCGGCGCCCCTCGAGCGAATGAAAGATTTCGAGCGCGGCCGCGAGCAGCGCCTTTTCGTCGCTGGTTGCCGGATCGAGGCTCGTCCGCCGCGCCGCCCGGTCGAAATCGACGTAGCCGATTTTCACGGTGAGAGACCTGGCCGCAAGCCCGCGCGAGCGCAGCGTCGACGCGACGCGTTCGGCCAGATATTCCAGCAACCCAAACAACAGATCGAGGTCGATCGTGCCGCCTTCGATCGTCGTTTCCCGCGAAATCGATTTCGGCTCCCGCCCGGGGCATGCGCCTGTGCCTCCGTCCGGCGCCGACTCCATTTCCCCGGCCGACCCCTCCACCGGCCGCGGATCGATTCCCCGGGCGCGTTCCCAAAACTGGCGGCCCACGGCCGGGCCGAATGCGGCGGCCAGAACCCCGAGCGGCAACCGGCGCAACTCGCCGATGTTGTGGATGCCGCGCTCGCCGAGCGACGCGGCATGCGCCGGCCCGATCCCATGCAACTTCCCGAGCGGAAGCGGCGCGAGGAATGTTTCTTCCTCGCCCGGGGGAACGACCCTCAGCCCGCGCGGCCGCCGGACCCGCGAAGCCGCCGCCGCGATCAGCTTCGAGGTTCCCGCGCCGATCGAAACGCTCAGTCCCGTTTCATCCTCGACGCGCTGCTGGAGCCGGCGCAGCGTTCCGCGGAAATCGGGATAGAGGCGTTCGGCGCCGGTGAAATCCAGATAGAAATCGTCGAGCGAGGCGGTTTCCACCACCGGAATGAAATCGAGCAAAATCCTCCGCACGCGGGCGGCGGCGTCGGCATAATGCTCGTACTCCCCGGCAACGATCGCCGCGTCCGGGCAGAGCCGCAGCGCCTCGCGCATCGACATGGCCGTGCGCACCCCGCGCCGTTTCGCCGGATAACTCGCCGAGGCCACCACGCCCCGGCCCACCAGCACCGGCCTGCCGCGCAGCCGCGGGTTGAGCGCCTGCTCGACCGAAGCGAAAAAGGCATCGACATCGACGTGAACGATACGCCGGGGACGCGCATTCATGGTCTGGAGACCTCCTCTGGCGCCACGGCCCCGGAATCGGGCCGGCGCGGAATCGAAGGGGGGCGGGAAGGGTTTTGGGATACCCGCGGGAAAATAATAGGCGAATAAAAGGCGAAAGTCAAAGCCGTCGTATCGCCTGGAAAATTGCGGGGAAAAACCACCGATGCGCCGATTTCCCCTGCCCCGCGAACGAAATCCCGATCCCGCCGAAATGAGCCGATCCCTGGAGCGCAAAATGGCGGGGGGCGTATACTGCACCGCATCGCTATGACAGGACAAAAATCCAGATTGGCGGCCGGACGATCCCATGAAACTGACGAGTGAAGAATCGGCCGGCGTGGAATTGCCTTCCTTCCGGCTCGAGGGGCGAATCGCCGTGGTGACCGGGGCAAGCGAGGGCATGGGACGCACCTTCGCGATCGCCTGCGCGAAGGCCGGCGCCGAAGTCGTCGTCGCCAGCCGGCGGCGCCAGAAGCTTTTGGAAGTGGTGCGCTCGATCCGGCAAGACGGCGGCGCGGCTCATGCCGTTACCCTGGACGTCGTCCGGCCGGCATCGGTCCGGGCCCTGGCCGAACGCGTCGCGAAACTGGCCGCGGACAAAAGCCGGCCCCTGATCCTGATCAACAACGCCGGTTTCGCATTCACCAAGCCCGCGCTGGAAATCACGGAAAAGGACTGGGACCGCGTCCTCGACGTGCATGCGAAGGGCACGTTTTTTTGCGCCCAGCAGATCGGCCGGCTCATGATCGAGCGCGGCTACGGCAAGATCATCAATCTAAGCTCGACCTGGTCGTCCAGCACCGATATGGGCAAGAGCGTCTACGGGCTCGCCAAAGCGGCCGTGTCCTATATGACGGCGGCACTGGCGAACGAATGGGGGCCGATGGGCGTGCGCGTCAATGCGATCGCACCCACGGCGACGCTCAGCGAAAACACGATACAAAATTTCCAGCGGAATCCGGCGCGGACAAAGCGCCTGCTGAGCCGCATCCGGCTCGGCCGGTTTGCCCAGCCTTCCGACATGCTTGGCGCCGTCCTCTTTCTGGCCAGCGCCGCCTCGGATTTCGTCACCGGTCACACCTTATTCGTTGACGGCGGATGGCGCACCGGCGGTTGGTAGAGAAGGCTGCATCGGGTAACGTCCGCAGCCGGTCCCGGCCAGGCGCTGTTTTTCGCGAAAACCTGCAGACTCATTAAACGGGGTAAACCGAGATATGAACCCAGAGGCTTCGCCA